>SAMEA3663242__coassemble_157_pt1 | contig 21892 bp, 19 predicted proteins | sample SAMEA3663242__metabat2_high_PE_022 | metagenome-assembled genome bin SAMEA3663242 (sample SAMEA3663242) | pig gut metagenome | biome: pig gut; feature: pig-associated habitat; material: faeces | place: China | collected 2013 | reverse complement strand
CAGCCCGTTTTTGACTTCTACAAGATGTACCGTCCCTCCCCCACCGTCAGGGCATACAACCTTGAACGGTATCTCGACACACCCGCCGAGATCTACTACAAGTTTGAGGGCACGAACACCTCCGGAAGCCACAAGCTCAACTCCGCGGTGCCTCAGGTTTACTACGCAAAGCAGCAGGGTATCACGAGCCTGACCACTGAGACAGGCGCAGGTCAGTGGGGCACCGCCCTTTCCATGGCCGGCGGCTATTTCGGCATGAATATCAAGGTCTACATGGTCAAGGTATCCTCCGAGCAGAAGCCTCATCGTAAGGCAGTCATGGAGACCTACGGCGCGACCGTTATACCCTCCCCCTCGAACACTACCGCAGTCGGCAGAAAAATAAACGAGGAAAACCCCGGCACCGGCGGCAGCCTCGGCTGCGCCATCTCCGAGGCCGTTGAGGTCGCCGTCACAAGCGAAAACACCCGCTATGTTCTCGGCAGCGTTATGGACCACGTCCTCATGCACCAGAGCATCATCGGTCTTGAGACCAAGACCGCCCTTGATAAATACGGCATAACGCCCGACGTCATCATCGGCTGCTGCGGCGGCGGCTCCAACTTCGGCGGCGTTATCGCCCCCTTCATGGCCGATCGCCTTGAGGGCAAAAACAACATCGAGTTCATCGCCGTTGAGCCCGCAAGCTGCCCCACTCTGACCCGCGGCACCTACGCATACGACTTCGGCGATATCGGCAAGACCACCCCGCTCATCAAGATGTACACCCTCGGCAGCGGCTTCATGCCCTCGCCCAACCACGCGGGCGGTTTGCGCTACCACGGCATGAACAGCATAGTATCCAAGCTCCGCCACGACGGTTATATAAAGCCCGTCAGCTACGAGCAGACCGAGGTCTTCAAGGCCGCCAAGGAATTTGCAAGGGTCGAGGGTTACCTCCCCGCTCCCGAGAGTAGCCACGCCATCCGCGCCGCCATGGACGAGGCCATCCGCTGCCGCGAGACCGGCGAAAAGAAGAAGATTCTCTTCTGTCTCACCGGCACAGGCTATTTCGACATGACCGCCTACCAGTCCTACAACGCGGGCACGATGACCGACTATATCCCCACCGATGAGGAGATCGCCAGGGGTGTCGCCACCCTCCCCAAGGTCGACTGAACTAAGAACAAAAATTACGGCATGCAAAGCATGCCGTAATTTTTTATTTGTGAAGCATTCCCCGGAGCACATGGCCGATGGGAGAGCCCGCGACCTTTTTATACGGCTTTCCGCCGAGCAGAAGCTGCTCGACCTTAAGCTCGCCCAGACGGGTCTTGTCAATGGCATAGGGGTTTTCCGACAGTATAACCATATCGGCGATCTTGCCCTCGCTGAGGCTGCCGCGCTCATTTTCGTCGAAGCTTGCGTAGCAGCCATTATAGGTGCACATGCGCAGTGCCTCGAAAACAGAAAGGGACTGCTCGGGAACGCTGTGGTTGCAGGCCTTGTAGATCCAGTTGATGGGGTCGGGGTCCGTGCAGGGGCCGTCGGAGCCTGCGGAGATGACGATACCTCTGTCAACAAAGTCGCGCAGGGGATTAAGCCTTGAGCTGCGCTCGCCGAGTATGCTCTCAAGATAGCTGTCCGGCTCCTGCGGCCAGTCAATGAACGCGCTCTGCACGGGCAGCATGATATGGTATTTCTCGCATATATCCATGCCCTCGTCCGTGGGCAGGCAGGCATGGATTATGCCGTGGCGGTGATCCTCCCTCGGGTAATCGTCCAGAGCAGCCTTGAGCGCACGGGTGGCCTGACGGAAGGCATCGTCGCCGATGGCGTGCATCTCGATCTGGAGCCCCGCTCTGTTTGCCTTTTTGCAGAATTCCGTAACCTCCTCGTCGGAATAGTACAGAACGCCCTTGTTCCCGCCGCCCTCATACGGCTCGAGCATCGCGGCATCCTCTGAGCCGAAGCAGCCGTCCAGCGCAGCGGCAAAGCAGCCGCCGATGCGCGGAAGCTTGCGCTTGAGCGCCTTTTTAACGTCCAGCGTCTGGAAAAACACGCGAAGCTGCAAACCGTTTGTGAGACCCGCGCCCACCCAGCGCTCCATATCGACATCCAGATCCATCGGGAAGCCCACGCCGCTGACCGTATGTATCATGCCTATGCCCTTGGACGCCATATAATCCGCGGCCTTCTGCATGTTGCTTATGAGCTTGAGCGGTGAAATGGAGTTTGTAACATAATCGGAAACGGCAAAAAACGCCTCCTGATTCATTTCGCCGCTGTCGGGATGATAGCCGCGCAGGCCGGAGATCTTATTGCGCAGCTTATTGAGCAGCACGCTGTTGATAACGCAGGCATGGCCGTCGTATTTTATCATGAAAAGGGGCTTATCCGGGCAGACCGAGTCCAGCTCCTCGCGGCTTACGAGCCTCCCCTCCTCTACGGAATAGGGCGAAGCGCCAAAGCCGATTATGAATTTTTCCTTCGTTTCGGCAAGATAGGTGCGCAGCATATCGAGGATCTCCGCATTTGTCTTGGCCTCCATGACGTTGAGCCCCGCATGGAAGGTCGCAAAGCTCGCAAAATGGATGTGCGTATCGGCAAAGGACGGGATGAGCGCACGCTCGCCCAGTTCCACGCGCTGCCAGGCACTGAAACGAGCCGGAAGCTCATCGCCGACATAGGCGATCTTACCGCCGTCCTCGACCAGGTACTTTGCAACGGTATTTTCTTTGTCGCAGCATATTATCGCGCCGTGATAAACCTTCATCGCCATTCTCCTTTTGTTTTGTGTTTGTTAATTAAATTACTATCAGTATGGCACATTTTGCAAAAATGTCAAGCAAAACAGCACACGGCCGATGTCGTTCGGCGTGTGCTGTTTTCTTATTCCATGAGTCCGTATTTGGTTTTGATCCTGTCAAGCTTCTCCAGCATCGGCTCTGCGATGAACCATAGTATGATCCATGTCGCCGCCGCGTGAACGCAGTCCATCGGGAAGCCTGTAATGTAGTATGTGAGTACCGTAGGCCAATTTAATGTATGCGACCATATGAGCGCCGCGGCGGGGTTGACGATGCCGCCGTAGACGATCACGGCGCACAGCGCACCGAACACACACAGGCTGACGCGGCTTCTTCTGAGCCTGCCTCTGCGGTACAGTACTCCCGCAAGAAATCCGGCTATGCCCATGGCGAACATCTGCCACGGTGTCCACGGCCCCTGCGCAAACATGATGTTGGATATCAGCATGGTCATGGAGCCCACGAGGAAGCCGCTCTCTGCTCCGAGCGCCACGCCCGCGATGATGGTTATCGCCATAACGGGCTTAAACTGCGGCAGCATGAAAAACGCCGCACGTCCGGCTACGCCGAGGGCGCAGAGCACGGCTATGATAACGAGCTCCCTTGCCTGGGGCTTTCGTCCCTCGAACACTATGAAAAACGGAAGCATCGTTTCAAGCAGTATGAGCAGGGCTATGAAATAATACTTTCTGCCGCCGAGATAGTATACGCCGACAAACATCGTCAGCGGGATGAGCAGCAGTATAAGCGCCGCAGAAAGTATGGTCCTTTTGCCGAGCCTGCGCTTTTGCGGCTGTATATAGTCAGGCGTTTTGCTTTTTCGGCTTATGCAGAACGCGAAAACAAGCAGCGCGGCGCAGAAAACGAGGTACAATGCTATCTTTTCCGGGGCTTTACCCGTCATACCGTCGGCGGTAATAAGGCTTGTAAGATCGGCATCCGACATAAAGCTTATAAACAGCGCCAGCGCCGTGCCTCCCGAAATGACCGACGCCAGTCTGCGCCACAGCGGAAGCTTATCGGGTGTATTGTCCGAAGTGACCTCCTCCGTCTCGGGCAGCGTGGGTACATTCTCCGGCAGCGTGTCTTCCTGCGGCAGGGTTCCGCCGCAGGCGAAAATGAGCTCTTCCGTCGTGACGGCCTCGGGAAGGACATCCCGTGCCATGCGGTTTGCCGCAGTGGTGTAAAAGCTGTTGCCGGAAAAGAATTCCCGAGGCTGCGCCTCGGTTACAATGCCGCCGTCGAAAAACAGGGCGCAGCGATGCGCATTGCGGGCGCAGAACTCAATGTCGTGACTGACCATGATTACGGTCACTCCGCTCTCGGATAGCCCTCGCAGTATCTCCGCAAGGCTCTGCCTGAGCCCTGCGTCAAGCCCCTTGGTGGGCTCGTCCATAAGGAGGATATCGGGCTCTGTGAGCAGCAGCTTTGCAAGCGCGGCCCGCTGCTGCTCGCCGCCGGACAGATCGTACGGATGCCGCTCGAGCAGTCCGTTTAATCGGCAGACAGCCGATATATGTGCAAGCATTTTTTCCTTGCCGTCGGGCGTGATGTCTTTGTCATCTAAAACCTCAAGCAGATCCTGACGCACTGTTTTCCCGACGAAAAGCGTCTGCGGGTTTTGCGGAAGAAGGCCTATCCTTCCGTCGATGCTGAGCTCTCCCCTCTGCGGCTTGAGAAGCCCTGCCAGAAGCTTGAGGCTCGTGGTCTTTCCGGCGCCGTTTCCGCCGAGTATGGCAAGAAACTCACCCTTTTTGACCGTGAGGGTCAGGCCTCTTACAACATCTGACTGATCCTTTCCGTATCTGAACCATAGTTCCTCCGCCTTTACGGTGGGCTCGGGCGGATAGCTGTGCTTTGCCATATCCGGCAGCGGGTGCAGTTCATGCTCCGCGCCGTATTGTTCCAGCCACTGCCTGCCCTCACTCACTGTAACGGGGCACTCTGATGTACTTTCGACCGATGCCCACACGCGCATTGCCGCAGGCATTGAGAGAAACATATCGTGTCCGGCTTCCCTGAGCCTTGCGCCCACCTCTTTCGGCGTGCCGACGCACAGGAGCCTGCCCTTATCCAGTACCGCTGCGCGGCTCGCTGTCGGAAGGGCTTCCTCCAGACGGTGCTCCGTCAATATGACCGTGGTGCCGAGCTCACGGTTTATCCGCGCAAGCATTGCCAGAAAATCGGACGCGGCAATGGGGTCGAGCTGCCCCGTGGGCTCATCGAGGATGAGTACCGTCGGCTGCACCGCCATGACCGAGGCCAGATTGAGCATCTGCTTCTGCCCGCCCGACAGCTCCGAAACGTCCTTATAAAACCAGCTTTCTATGCCGAAAAAGCTCGCCATTTCAGCCGTTCTGCGGCGGATGGTCTGACTGTCACAGCCGAGGCTTTCCATGCCGAATGCAAGCTCATGCCAGACCTTGTCCGTAACTATCTGATTGTCGGGGCTTTGGAAAACAAAGCCTATCTTCTGCGACTGCTCGCGCCGGTCGGCTTCCTCAAGGGGCTTGCCCTCGAATAATATCTCCCCACTGCGCACTCCGTGCGGGGCAAGCTCGGTCTTGAGCTGGCGCAGGAGCGTTGATTTTCCGCTTCCGGATGGTCCGCAGATAACAAAAAACTCACCTGCACCGATGCTGAGGCTTATGTTTTCTATCGCATTCCCGCGCTGCCCGGGATATGCAAAGCTCAGATCGCGGAGCTTGAATGCTTCCATTTTATATCCTCCACAGCGTCAAGAATAAGCGGGGTGAGGCACAGCAGGAGATAAGCCAGCATAAAGCTAAGCTGAAAGGCTCCGAGCTGTGTGCCCGTCATCATGGGGTAGTAGTGAAACTCAATGCCGCCGACCGCCCAGCCGCAGGCTATGTAAAAGCCGCACAGCAGCAGCCATACGAGCAGGGCCTTGTCCCTGCCGCCGAAGCGGTACACGGAAAACGCCGTTCTGCCGCTCAGGCCGTAGCCTCGGCTTTTCATGCTGTCGGCAGTCTGGGCTGCGTTCTCAAGCGACCATGTGACCATTACAGACACTATGGAAGCGGCCTTTTTCATCCGTTCAAGAGTGCTGCCCTCGGACACATCCCGTCCTATGCAGCGCTGCGCCTCGGAAACCTCGCGAAGCTGTGCCCCGAACCTCGGCACAAAGCGAAAGGCCATGCTGAGCACGAGCGACAGCGCGGGTATCACCCGTCCGAAAAGATACACGAATTTATCCGTCGTCATAACAACGTTAAAGCAGGAAAACCAAATGATGACCGCCGCAAGCATGACGGCCGCCGCCGCGCCGTAAACGATGCTCTCAAGCGTGAGCGGATTGCCCGACGGCAGATATGTCAGTATCGTTACCCCGGCGTGGCTGAACGCGGGATTTATCAGTGCAACGGCAAGTATCATGGGCAGCAGGAATTTAAGCTGAGGCATAAGGCCGCTCTTACCGCCGAGCCTCACGCTGAACGCCGCCGAGCAGATAAGCGAGACCGCAAGATATACCGGATGCATAAAGAACATGGAAAACGTCAGCACCAGCGTGAAATACAGAAAATTCACTGCGGGATGGCACTCGGAAAATGCGTCTGCGTTTTTGATCGTTCATCACTCCAAACCGATAATCTTATGCTGCGTTCAGTTCGCCGTAGGAAGTCCTGTCGATCGAATAGACCCAGCAGACCGTGTCGCCGTTTTTAAGCTGATAACGTGAGCAGCCGTAGTTGGGATACCAGCCGTTAACGCTGTAAAGCCAGCCGGACAGCTCTCCCGCGTCAAATTCATACAGGTTGCCGATGCCCTCGATATACGCGCTGTTGTATCCCGCCGCGGAATTAAACTCCATGTGGATCTTATTCTCCCGACACACACGCTGCAGCACATCAAACACGCTTTCTCCCTCTGTAAAGGTCACGGTGACGGGTCTGAGTATCCAGCCGTCCGTCGGTATGACTGCCGCCGTTTCCGGCTCGCAGCGGTCAATATTCGCAAGGACATCGGCGCAGGATATGGATATCGTGCAGCTGTATACCGCGTCGCCCTTCTCGGTATCCTGAGGCTCAACGGGGGCGGGCTTTCCCGAAGGCACGGGGTCGGTGAGGTAGGCATCCTTCCCCGTTTCCTTGTCTATGTGCATGCCGTTTTCCCATTCGTACCCGTCCGGCGCGGGGGTTTGCGCTGTCCCGCTCGGCTCAGGCGTCGGGGCGGCAGTCTGCGGAGTCTGCAGGGTCTGATCCCTTGTATCGGGAGCGTCTCCTCCGAAGAAGAACGCGGCCGCAAGTATGGCGACAATTATAAGCGGAACTATGACTTTCCGTTTATTCTTCTTCCACCACATTTTTAAGTCTCCCGTATCTTATGCGGCAAGCTCGTATACTCTGAGCATGACCGTCGCCGCCATGCCGCGGTTTGCGGTGCTGTTGGGAGCGAAGGTCGTTGTGTTCATGCCGTTCATTACGCCCACGCTTACAATTGCGTTGACTGCGTCAACGTAGGGCGCGGCGATCTCGTTTGCATCTGCAAAGCCACAGGGCTTGACATCGCCGAAGTCATAGCCGTCAATGTTTTTCATATACCTATACATAAATGCTGCCATCTGGGCGCGGCTGATGTTCCGATCAGGACGGAATGTGTTATCGCCGTAGCCGTTTATCACCTCGTTCTCAACGCCCCATGCAACTGCAGCCGCAAAGTCCTTTGCTACTGCAGAGGCGTCGGCAAACTCAAGCGCGGTGTTCTTTACGTCGGGTGAGCCGGCGGCGCGGTAGAGCATGGTTATAAACTGTGCGCGGGTAACGGTGTTATTCGGGCGGTAGGTACCGTCGGGATAGCCCGTTATGATCCCGGCGTCGGCGGCTCCGACTATGTACTTATAGTAGCCGCTTGCGGCGATATCCGTGAAGGGATCTGCCGCTATAACAACGTCTGTCATATCATACAGACTGCTGCTTCCGTTAATAAAGCGCTGATACGAAACCAGTGCGCAGAAGCCCTGCTGTGTTGCTACCGCGTCGGGTGCGGTGTCTGCGGCAATGTGTTTGAAGCCGCCGCCGTCCACGGCAAAGGAGCAGAGCGCATCGAGCGCGGACTTGCCGTTTTTCACAAAGCGGGCGTCTTTTTCGGGGTCAATGCCAAGAGCTGTCAGCGCAATGATGACCTGCGCACTGCTCTCGCTGTTTTCGCTGCCGCTGTTGATAAAGCCTCCGTTATCAGTCTGCATGGCCGACAGGACTTCAAGGGCCTTGTCCACTGCGGCCTTTACGCTTTCATTGCTGCCGTAATACGGCGCGAGCGCCTGTATCGCCACGGCGGTCATATCGGGATCGGCGTCCGAGCCTGAATATGTCCAGCCGCCCGTGGGGAGGGCCCTGGCAAGTATCGCGTCAATAAGCGCTTCGCGAGTGGCGGTGGCGCCCTTGGGGACATCGTAGCCGCCGCAGTCAAGGGCAAGCAGCGCATACACTGCGCCGTTGATGCCCTGCTTGGTGACAAAGCTCAGCTCGGAAAGACCCATGAGCAGGTCGTGTCCAGCAACATTGGTCACATCGCGGCCAACGGCGGTCAGCGCAAGGATACGGCGTGAGTTTTCGGTGGACAATCTGCTGCTGAGCTGCCCCTTGTCGTTGATATTCCCGGCAACATATGCGCAGACCGCGTTATAGTAGGCGTCGTCAATCTTAACGCCGTCGCGGGCAAGGCCGAGCGCGACCCAGTCGCTCACTCCGGCGGGATTTTTCTCCGCAGCGGCGGCGAGATATGCTTTGGTCTCGGCGTATACCTTCTGAATATCGGTATCATCGTCGCTGCCGCCGTCATACGCAAACGTTACCGCGTACAGCAGGGTTGAATTCCAGTCCTTATCATAGGGCGTCTGTATCTGAATGTAGTCCGGCTCGCCGTCGGCGGGGGAAGACTCCGTGCCGAAGTCCACAGGAATGGAGGCTTTCAGGCTTCCCGTGTACAGGGTGTCCCCGTCGTAATAGCCGCAAAGGTAATTTCCGTCCTTGGTGTAGTTATAGGCCAGTATGTTATCGGAAAACTCGAAGTCCACCGTCACGGTGCCTTTGGGAACGGTCACGGTGTATACCGCGACCTGAGTGGTCTTTCCGCTCATGTAATCATAATAGCTGTAGGCGTTGGGCTCGTAGGAGACCTTAGTCATCGCCACGCCGTTGACACCGGCGGAGAACAGATGTGTATACTCAAATCTGACAGCGTAGAGCGTAGTAGAGCTCCAATTGCTGTCGTAGGGGGTCTGGACATGGACATACGCGGGGAGCTTGCCATTTGCGTCCGCCCTGACGAGGGCCGCAGTCTGTCCGGTCTGTCCGTTGTCAGCGTAGCTTCCGTCGCCGGTGCTGCCGCAGGAGGAGACATAGTCCCCGTTTGCGTCATAGCCGTAGGCTATACGGTCTTCCTTGAAGCTGAGCATTACGCTCTGGGTGCCGAAGGGCACGGTTACGGTGTAAAGGTCAAGCTTCAGCTCAGTCCCGTCCCACTCGGTAAAGGTATAACCGTTTTTCTCCACAGCGGTGATGCTTCCCACGGAAGTATAGAAGGGATGGTCGCCGAAGGGATCGACATCGGCGGGTACCTTCTTGACGAAGAAGAAGTACATATCATAATTGTCGTCCAACAGGCAGTAGGCATAGCAGTCGGAGAAATCATAGTCGGCATACGCCTCATCAAGCGCCCAGCCGTCCTTCTTAGGTTCGTCGGGGTCGAGCGCATAGGGCGCTGTCATGGGCGCGACATTCGTGCCCTGAACATACGCATATGCAAGCGAGGATATCATGCTGTCCTCGCCCATCGAGTCTGCAAAGTCGGTAAACTCCACCTTGTCCGCATCCTCGGGAACCTCGCCGTCATAAAGATAGACGGGATAGTCGTCGCTGAAAACGCCTATCTCCTTGCAGTCTGAGATCGCAAGGCTCAGCGTCATTCCGTCTGCAAGCACGCCGACAGGTGCCAGACTCAGCACCATCGCCAGCACAAGCAGCAGGCTCAACACTTTCTTTTTCATGTTGTCCTCCCAAATATAATTATTTTTTTGTTCTCTTTATTTGTTTCAGTCCGGCGGCCTCAAGAGCCCGAGGCCACGGGCCGAGAAAGGCCTTGATCCTTGAAAGCGTGACCGGATCAAAATCGTTTTTTTGGGGCAGCCTCCCAAGCTCATCGTACTTTTTCCTGAGCATATCCGCCGCCCATTTTGTTTTTTCCTCAGAAACCATAAAAAAACTCTCCCCGCCTGTCGGCAGGAAGAGTGCAGCAAAAAATCAGCGCGAAAAGACTTTGGAGCCGGAGACGAGCAGAGCGCTCCCGCTTCAAAGCCGCGTTACGGCATTGATCATTCGGCTGCACTCTTCTCACCAAAGCTGTGTTAAACCTAAAAATACGGCAGGTATCCTGACTTATGATCCCGCAAAACCAAGTGCGCGGGAAGAACAGCCTTCTCGGAAAAGCGCAGCTTTTCCAATGGCGTATGCTCTCTTACGTCAAATACAGTAATGGCGGTTGTTCCGGATTCTAACCGGATTCCCTTTTGGGTCAAACCGGACAGGGATAAACAGGTTTTGACGGGCTGATTATCGCCCATGCTTCATAACAAGCCTTGCAAATACGCGGAGTATTAGCTGCGACTTGTTATTTTGCCTGAACGACAATCATCTCCGTCAAAACTGCCCGCACCTGACACGGAACAGCTTTTGAGTACTTTTCTCTTTGAGGTACGTATGCGCAGACGTCCACCAACACTAAAAGAGCCTGTGTCAGGCTGTTTATCACTATCCGGTTTGACCCATATCTACTCAGTCAATAACTTTTCAAACCGTATTTTCCAAATCAATATATTATTTTTTTACTATGAATTCTGCGAATTCACGGCAGGATCGGCATATTCGCCGCTTGCCTCGCAGGAGGCGAGGCAAAAGACAATTATATGCGCCAAGGCACGCAGTGCCTTGATGCGCCGGTATAATGTCCGCTGTCCGCACATTATATCACGGATGTTATAAAAGGTCAATTTTTGTTTTTGAGCGGCGAGGCTTTCATGCGCCCGAAATCATATCCGTCCTTCCCTGCACATATACATTGACTATGTGAGTTTGGGGAGTGGTATATGTGCATACAAATATTGAGGAGAGGGCCTGCGACCTGGCGGTGTACATCATTGAAAACAAAGCTACCGTTCGCGCTGCCGCGAAGCAGTTTAACATTTCCAAAAGCACTGTACACAAGGATCTCACCGAGAGGCTTAAAACGGTCAATCCCGCGCTGTACAGACAGGTGCGGGAGCTGCTGGATATCAACAAGGCCGAGCGGCATATACGCGGCGGCATGGCTACACGCCGAAAGTATAAGGGCGAATGAACGCAGTCGGCGGGGGCTTCTGGCACCCGCCGTTACTTATTCTATCACCCCACAGGCGATCTTTTCTCCCGAATCGCCAGAGGGCTGAGTCCTGAAATCGTCCGGCATCATATGTATCACAACGGTTTTTCCGATGATCTCCCCGACCGTGAATCTGTCCGTCATGAAGGCCATCCACGCCCTGCCCTTGTTCCCGAACAGCGGCGGCATATCTCCGGCATGGCACGGATGCGGACAGCCCTGCGGATCATAGTGTCCCTTCGTATCCGCAAACGGCGCCTCCGCAGTACCGCCGCAGTCTCCGCCCGAATGTATGTGAAAGCCGAAAATATCGCATTCGCACTTTTTCTCATGCCTCGGCAGACCCGATATGTCAGCCACCACGAGCACATTTTTGCCGGTCTCGAAAAAGCTGACCTCGCCGGAAATGCCCTTACCCTGCATTTTGGCTCTCGCCTTCGGAGAATTCATAACGAGCATAGCCGCAAAATCGCACAGCGTCATATAATCACCTCCATGCAGTTTATGTTCGCATTTCAAATTTGTGAATGTTTTCTGAGCCAGTGGACAAACTACTGTCGGTGATGACTATGACTAAAAAAATCGGCAAACAGACTTTTAAGCTCGCTTATCCCCCGACCATCGTGACCTCCGCCGCCGTGGTCGGGCAGAAAGAGGGACAAGGCCCCCTTAAAAGCTATTTTGACTTCATTTCATCCGATTCATACTTCGGCGAGAAAAGCTGGGAAAAAGCCGAGAGCGCCATGCTCAAGCAGTGTTTTTCCCTGTGCTGCGACAAGGCAAAGATCGCTCCCAGCGATCTTGAACTCATATTCTCCGGCGACCTGCTCAACCAGTGCGTGGGCTCGGCCTTCGCCATGCGCGACGTAGGCGTTCCCTATTTCGGGCTGTACGGCGCCTGCTCCACGATGGGCGAGTCACTGACGCTCGGCTCAATGGTAATAGACGGAGGTTATGTAAACCGAGTCTGCGCCGTCACTAGCTCACACTTCTGCTCCTCCGAGCGGCAGTACCGCTTCCCGCTTGAATACGGCGGCCAGCGCACACCAACGGCGCAGTGGACGGTCACGGGCGCGGGTGCTGTCATATTGCAGGGTGACGGCAACGGCCCATTCATTACCTATCTCACCCCCGGTAAGATTGTTGACGCGGGCATAACGGACGCGAACAACATGGGCAGCGCCATGGCTCCCGCCGCATACGAAACGCTCAAGGCGCATTTTGAGGACACGGGACGCAGCCCCGACTATTACGACATGATCGTCACGGGCGACCTCGGCGCGATCGGTCACGACACCGTGGAGGACATGTTCCGCATGGACGGCATGAGCCTCGGAAGGTTTTACACCGACTGCGGCGTTCTGATATACGACCGCGAAAAGCAGGATGTCCACGCCGGAGGCTCAGGCTGCGGCTGCTCGGCCTCGGTTTTTGCCTCGTTTATCCTGCGCGGTATCGCCGAGGGTAAATGGAGCAAGGTGCTTTTTGCCCCAACAGGGGCGCTGATGTCACCTACCAGTACCCAGCAGGGCGAGAGCATTCCGAGCATTTGCCATGCGCTTGCCATCGAAACTACCATCCCCAACTGAGGTGATACCATGGATACATTTCTTGAATATTTAAAGGCCTTTGCCGTGGGCGGAGTGCTTTGCGCCATAGGTCAGCTTCTCATAGACAAAACAAAGCTCACACCTGCCCGTATCCTCACCGCCTACGTTGTGGCGGGCGTTATCCTCGGCGCGGTGGGTCTGTATCAGCCGCTTATCGACTGGGCGGGTGCAGGCGCGAGCATACCGCTGACCGGCTTCGGGAGCACCCTCGCCAAGGGCGTTAAGAAGGCCGTGGCCTCCGACGGGCTTCTCGGCGCGTTCACCGGCGGCTTTACGGCCGCCGCCGCGGGCATCTGCGCCGCTATATTCTTCGGCATTATCGTAGCATTATTATGTAAACCAAGAGAGAAAAAATAAACGGATGGGTCAGCCTCCCTGCTGGTAAGACAGTGAAATCAAATTTCTTGGAACAGGCATGATTTCGGTCATGCCTGTTCCGCTTTTAGCAGCTCATCCACGGGAATGTAGCCCACAAGGTCGTACTCAATATGTACCTTCTGTCTGCGCTTGCCACTGGACTTGGGCAGCATCCCAAACCCTTTAACAATTTCGGAGAAAGTGGCTGTGCACAGGTAGTGCTGAACACTTATTACTTCCCTTTCATAAGCGCATACAAAAAACCAACAATACTGTTTTTCCGTGGTCTATTTCTGCGAGGATATTTATAGTAGGTCTTTTTAACCTTGCCTCCGTAACCATTGCTAACCCATCGTTCTTTTTTACTGATATATTTTCTTTTTCTCATGGAAGACCTCATACATTATACAGCTCTAAGTCATCAAGCGTGACTTTCTATGTAACGAATAACTTTATTGACATACTCGCTGCATTCTGGTGTATCAGCATACCAAATATTTGCTTGTCCAAAGCCAATTCCGTCTTGCCTTGCTCGTGGAACAACAAATGTTCTTTGATCTTCCGGCAGTAAAAATCCATCTTTTCTATCTGCTTGGATGTTGAAAAATCTACCATTGTAAAATGGTCTGCGCCTAAATACAGTTGCATTTTTATACCAACCGACAATTACTGTTTGACCGTTTTCAGGCTTTGCACAGAAGACAACCAAAACATCATCAAGATATGTCTTTCCCTTTGCGAAAGGATCAATTCTTTCAATATGTAAAGAGTTGTATGTGTTAGTTGCGATACCTTCTTCGTAGCCAATACGATACTTAGTTTCTACAAATCCCCTGTATTGTCCATCGGCACATTCTTCAAAATTATGCTTTTCATAAGCATCGTGCATTTTTGCAACATAGGCTCCGCCGTTTTTCGGAGCAACCCTGTCAAGACGCGTGTTGTAGTACGGCAAGTACGAAATATTGCAAAACAAAATGCGTATCACAATTTAGCCCTCCTTCTGTATTCTTTCCCGTACATATTCCTCAGTTAATTCGATATACCCCCAACCATTTGTGACTATGCCAGCCCATTCAAGAATGGCAACCAAAGCAAATGTTGGGTCAAAACAACTTTCCCCCGTAGTTTTTCCAAAATAGTTCTTCATAATTGCTCCGGCAACTGTTGTTTCTTCACACCCTGGATCGCCAAGTCTTCTCCGTCCATATCCTTTTTTTGCCTTGCCGCCCTGTGATTCCAACAATTCAGTAATAACATCAAAGACTGAGTATCCATAATCTAAAATTTCATCGCAGGAGAACTTTTCCTCATCCACGATGCGAAGAACATACTCTTTCCCCTTGTATGTGCGGACAGTGGCTAAGCCGTTACAACTTATCAGTTTTGCTTTAACAATATCGGATGCTTTGCTACTTTGAGGATCTATTTTCCATGTGCTTGTATCAATATCTTCAACAGAATAAGGCTGTACATTATCCACCAGATTCATTGCAACAAGCAAATCATTTAGTTTCTTTTTCGCGGCAGGGTATGATATCCCTTGCTCCGTTTGTAGTGATTTAAGATTTCCTTGATTCTTCAAAAAAGATAATAGAAAAGAGATTTGCTCATCTGAAAGCTTATCAAAGACACTAACTTCAAAATCTTTCTTGATTTCCAAGCCGCAACTGCCACATTGTAATGTAGAAATATGAAGCTCTCCACCGCAAGACGGGCAATAGGAAATAATATTATACATACGGACACCTCCACTTAAAATTATAATCAACTATCGTAAAATTGTCAATAGTTAGTATTGAATTATATTATTCTAATTTAAAGAAGAGAGATTGCCTTGTAACTGTTCTTAAGTTTTTCAGACCAAAATCATTTGTTGCGTATTTGGTAAAGTTATCCATCTCAGAGCGAAACAATTTAGCCAAATCGTTTTTCTCGAATCTGTGAAATAAATATGCCGAAAAGTAAGTATTGTAACGCTTCTAAATTCTTTCGCGCCGATGGGGTAAGGCGGATATACCCGCATTTGTACTAAGCTATACAGAGCAAACATCAAGCAGATTTCGACCCTTAAACGAACAAAAACAGGCGGCACCCAACCGAAGTTGAATGTCGCCTGTTTTGTCCAATCCTGTTTCGCAATTGCCGATTTCGTAATTCTCTCAAATTACTGTCTTACCGGCACACGCCTCATCCCCATCCGTTTATTTTAGTATTCAAAGCTGCCCTCATAGACCTTGGTCGCGCTGCCGGTAAGGATGATGCGATCATCGGTATAGTTGACGGTCAGGTCACCTCCGAGGAGCTTCACCGTTACGTCGCTGCCCTTCTCGCAAAGTCCCATCTCGCAGGCTGCTGCCACTGCCGCACATGCTCCTGTGCCGCAGGCGAGGGTCTCGCCGTTGCCGCGCACACGCCGCCTGAAACCGTTTTCATGTTCAAAGCTCCAATCCCGTGGTCTCGTCCACGCCCAAGATTATGTTCATATTCTGTATAGCCGCGCCCGAGGCGCCCTTGCCGAGATTGTCAAACCTCGGCACGAGCAGGATCCTGTCCCCGTTGCCGGAGACCGTTATCTGCATATCGTCGCGCCCGGACATGATATTGGCGGCCAAAAGCCCCGCTTCGTCCGCGTTTTCATCGTAATGGACGATCCTGCCGCTGTACATTTCCCTGTACAGAGCCTTGATATCGCTGACGCCGCCCCTGAGATTCTTCCCGAAAAGCGGCACTGTCACGCACATTCAGCTGTAATAATCCGCGACTATGGGGCAGAACACCGGAGCGGTCTCAAGACCGCACAGCTTCACCATCTCCGCGAGATGCTTGTGCTGCTGCGTAAGGCCGTACTGGCAGGGTGAATCGATGGTCTCAGGCCTGTCGTTTGCCTCGTACTCGCTTATCATTTTCTTTCCGCCGCCGGAATAGCCTGTAACGGAAAAGCAGCTGAGCGCAGTGTCGGGAGAAATGAGTCCTTCCTTTACAAGCGGCTGCACCAGCGCGATAAAGCCGCTGGTGCAGCCGGGATTGGCAAGGCGCTTTGTGTTTTTTATCTTTTCCCGCAGACCGAGCTCAGCAAAGCCGTACACCCAATCGTCATTGCAGCGGTGAGCCGTGGAGGTATCGATAACGGCAACATTGCTCTCGACCAGAGTGACGGCCTCGACCGAGGCCGCGTCCGGCAGGCAGAGAAAAGCGACATCGGCGCTGTTAATTGCCTCCTTGCGCGCGTTTATATCCTTGCGAAGCTCCGTCGGGATGCTTATGAGCTCGATATCGGCGCGGTTTTCTATCCTATCGTGTATACGCAGGCCGGTAGTACCGGCGCTGCCGTCAATGAATACTTTTGTCATTTTTCAAGGCACTCTTTAACATATTTAAGTTGCTTTTCAACGGATTTTACCGAGGTGCCGCCCTCGGAGATGCGCTTTTCAACGCAGGCTCTGAGGTAGATATCCGCATACAGATCGTCCTCGAACAGCTCGGAAAAGCTCTTGTACTCCTCAAGGCTCAGCTCCTCAAGCACCTTGCCCTCGGCAATGCACTTAGCAACGAGCTGACCGGAGATTTTATACGCGCTGCGGAAGGGCAGCCCCTTCTTCACCAGATAGTCGGCAAGGTCGGTCGCGTTTATAAAGCCCTTCTGAGCGGCCTTTTTCATGTTATCGGTGCAGACGGACATAGTTGCGATCATGGGCGCCATGACCTTCAGGCACATTTTCACGGTGTCAACAGCGTCAAACACGCCCTCCTTGTCCTCCTGCATATCCTTGTTATACGCAAGCGGAAGACCCTTAAGCGTTGTCAGCAGCGCCATAAGATCGCCGTATACCCTGCCGGTCTTGCCCCTTATGAGCTCCGCCATGTCGGGGTTTTTCTTCTGCGGCATTATGGATGAGCCCGTCGTGTACGCGTCGGAAAGCTCCACGAACTTAAACTCCCAGCTCGACCAGAGTATGATCTCCTCCGAGAGACGGGACAGGTGCATCATGAGGATGGAATACGCGCTCAGAAGCTCAACGCAGAAGTCGCGGTCGGAAACACCGTCAAGGCTGTTGAGGGCGATGCCGTCAAAGCCGAGCCTTTCCGCCTCCATATACCTGTCGGTATCATAGGTCGTACCGGCAAGGGCACAGCAGCCGATGGGCGATATGTTCATACGCGCCGATGCGTCCTTGAGCCTGTCAAGATCCCTGAGCAGCATCATGGCATAGGCCATGAGATGGTGACCGAAGGTGACTGGCTGGGCACGCTGCAGATGGGTATAGCCGGGCATGATCGTGGACTTGTGATCCTCGGCCTGAGCGCATATTGCGGCGATCAGGCTCTCGATAAGCCCGATTATTTCCCGGGTCTCCTCCCTGAGATACATGCGCAGGTCAAGAGCCACCTGATCGTTGCGGCTTCGCGCTGTGTGCAGCTTCTTGCCGACGTCGCCGATGCGCTCGGTAAGCACCTGTTCGACAAACATATGTATGTCCTCGCAGCCGGGGTCAAACACAAGCGCACCCGAGGCAAGGTCGTCGGCTATCCCTCCGAGAGCTTCTATGAGCGTCTGCGCGTCTTTTGCCGATATTATACCCTTAGATCCGAGCATGGCGGCGTGAGCCATGCTGCCCTCTATGTCCTGCTTATACATCCTGCAGTCAAAGGAAATGGACGAGTTGAAGTCGTCCGCTATCTTATCCGTATTTCCGGCAGTCCTGCCTGCCCACATTTTTGCCATAATTTCTTTCCTCTCAATACCAGCAGTCCTGCGCGGGGTGCTTCCCGCGCAGGACATTTTTATTACTTGCCGTCCACGATAGCCTGTACCTTGATGGGCAGACCGTAGAGGTTTATGAAGCCTTCCGCGTCCTTCTGGTTGTAATCGCTTTCGCCGAAGGTCGCTATCTCCTCGGAGTACAGGGAGTTGGGGCTCCATACGCCGGCGTTTATCATGTTGCCCTTATAGAGCTTGAGCTTCACGGTGCCGGTCACCTTCTCCTGGGTCTTGTCGACGAAGGCGGACAGCGCCTCGCGCAGAGGAGTGAACCACTGGCCGTTGTAAACGAGCTCGGCAAAGGTGATTGCTATCTTCTGCTTCTCGTGCAGGGTCATCTTGTCAAGGCAGATGGTCTCGAGCACGGAGTGAGCCTTGTAGAGTATCGAGCCGCCCGGGGTCTCGTACACTCCGCGGCACTTGATGCCGACGAGGCGGTTCTCAACTATATCCAGCAGGCCGATGCCGTTCTTGCCGCCCATCTCGTTGAGCTTCAGAATGACGCCCTTGGGAGTGAGCTTCTCGCCGTCGACCGCAACGGGAACGCCCTGCTCAAAGTCAATGGTAACATAGGTGGGAACGTCGGGCGCGTTGATGGGGCTCACGCCCATTTCGAGGAAGCCTTCCTTCTCATAGGTGGGCTCGTTGCCGGGATCCTCAAGGTCAAGACCCTCGTGGAAGAGATGCCAGAGGTTCTTATCCTTGGAGTAGTTGGTCTCACGGTTGATTTTAAGAGGCACGTTGTGAGCCTCGGCGTATTCTATCTCCTCCTCGCGGGACTTTATCGTCCACTCACGCAGGGGGCGATTATGGGCATATTGGGTGCAAAATGCTTGATGGCAAGATCGAAACGAACCTGATCGTTGCCCTTGCCGGTGCAGCCGTGGCAGATGGCGTCCGCGCCCTCCTTTATAGCGATATCAACGAGGCCCTTTGCGATGCAGGGACGGGCATGGCTGGTACCCAGCAGGTATTCTTCGTAAACGGCGCCGGCCTTCAGGCAGGGCATGATGTAATCGGCTGCGTACTCCTCGGTGAGGTCGAGAACATACAGCTTGCTCGCGCCCGTCTTGAGTGCTTTCTCCTCGAGGCCCTCGAGCTCGTCGGCCTGACCGACGTTGCCGGAAACCGCGATGACTTCGCAGTTATTATAGTTTTCCTTCAGCCAGGGGATGATGATGGATGTATCCAAACCGCCGGAATAGGCAAGAACTACTTTTTTATGTTTTCCTTATTCATGATATTTACCTCCGAATGAATAAATATTCGTTATTTACGAGCAAATTTATAGCACTTTATTCATCCGTTATCAACAGTTATACTGCATACAATTTCATGTTTGTGCATTATTGCGATATAACATCCGTTTGGGGGCGCTTTTATGTATATATATTCTTCTCTACATGTTTCGCGGCTCTCCAAGGAAAAGAAAAAGGTACGGTCCGAAGACTGTACCTTTTTGGATAAGCTTATAGGATCACTGCTGTGCGGCTGCGTCCTTGCCGGCCTGAAGTGCCTTCATGTTGCCGGGGAGGAACTTTGCCTTGCGCTCGCCGAGCTCGATGCGGATGGCTTCGCTCATCTTCTCATCGTCGACGATGGGAACCTTCTGCAGCATTGCGCCGAGGATAGCGACGTTTGCACCCTTGGGGTTGCCGACTTCCTCAGCAAGGCGGGTTGCCTCGCAGTATACGACCTGAATGTCGTCACGCTCTGCCTTGCGGTCGATAATGGAGCTGTTGATGACCAGAACGCCGCCGGGCTTGACGTGGGGCTCGAACTTGTCGAGAGAAGGACGGTTCATGGCGACGACAACGTCAGCCATGTCGACCAGAGGAGAAGCAACGGGCTCATCGTTAACGATGACGGAGCAGTTAGCGGTACCGCCGCGCATCTCGGGGCCGTAGGAGGGCAGCCAGGAAACGTGCTTGCCGTCGAGCATGCATGCCATTGCAAGGAACTTACCGATCAGGAGCATACCCTGACCGCCGAAGCCTGCGAATATAAACTCTTTTTTCATATTATTCGGCCTCCTTGTCTTTCTTTACACCGAGGGGATAATAAGGGATCATATTCTCTTCCAGCCACTTCATTGCCTCAACGGGAGACAGACCCCAGTTGGTGGGGCAGGTAGACAGAACCTCGATCATGCAGAAGCCCTTGCCCTGCATCTGATAGGTAAATGCCTTTTTGATAGCCTTCTTGGTCTTGTTGATGTTTGCGTTGTTGTTGACAGCGCAGCGCTCGATGTAGTAAGCGCCGGGGATGGTCGCGAGCATCTCGGATACGCGGATAGGTGCGCCGCACCATGCCTCGTCACGGCCATAGGGAGAGGTAGTGGTCTTCTGGCCGACAAGGGTGGTGGGGGCCATCTGGCCGCCGGTCATGCCGTAAATGGCGTTGTTGACAAAGATGGTGCAGATCTTCTCGCCGCGGTGTGCAGCGTGAACGATCTCAGCAGTACCGATGGAAGCGAGGTCGCCGTCGCCCTGGTAGGTGAATACGAGGGCGTCATTGCCGACAACACGCTTTGCGCCGGTGGCAACTGCGGGTGCGCGGCCGTGGGCAGCCTCGTACATATCGCAGTTAAAGTAATCATATGCAAATACGGAGCAGCCGACAGGTGCTACGCCGATGACCTTACCTTCTTCGATAACGCCTTCCTTAATGAGCTCTTCTATGGACTCCGCTACCAGACGGTGGATAATGCCGTGGTTGCAGCCGGGGCAGTAGTGGAAAGTCTTGTCGGAGAGGAGCTTGGTTTTCTCAAATACTACGGACATTTATTTACCCTCCTTCATGCTGATGATCTTTGCAACGATCTCATCGGTAGTGGGCATCTGAGAGCCGCAGTGACCGTAGAAATCAACAGGCTTTGCGCCGTTTACCGCAAGCTTTACATCCTGCAGCATCTGGCCTTCGTTCAGCTCTACGTCGAGAACTGCCTTTACGCTTTCTGCGTTGACTGCCTTTGCAACCGCGTCATACGGGAAGGGCCATACGGTGATGGGGCGAACCAGACCGACGTTGATTCCCTGCTCCTTGAGCTCGTTGATCGCGGACTTTGCGATACGTGCAACGGTGCCGAATGCGGTGATGATGAACTCTGCGTTCTCGCAGTTGTAGTACTCCCACTGCTGCTCGTTTGCGACAACTTCCTTGTACATTGCCTGCAGAACGTCGTTATGAGCTGCCAGCTCTTCGGTCGAGATGTAGATGGAGTTTATAACGCCGCGCTTCTCAGGATCGTCGCCGGGCTTCCAGCCGGTGCACGCCCAGGGCTTCTTTTCGGGGTCGATTTTAAAATCGACGAAGTCGGGCATCTCGACAGGCTCCATCATCTGAGCGATGATGCCGTCTGCGATGAACAGTACGGGGATGCGGTACTGCTCGGCCTTGTCATATGCGTACATCATGATGTCGATAGCTTCCTGAACGGAGGAGGGTGCGTAGGTCAGCAGATGGTAGTCGCCGTTGCCGCCGCCCTTGACTGCCTGGAAGTAATCGCCCTGGGAAGCCTGAATGTTGCCGAGGCCGGGGCCGCCGCGCATTACGTTCAGGATGACCGCGGGAAGACGTGCGCCCGCGCAGTAGGAGATGCCTTCCTGCTTCAGGGATATGCCGGGGCTGGAGGAAGATGTGATCGCACGTGCGCCGGTGCCGGCTGCGCCGTAGATCATGTTGATAGCTGCGACTTCCGACTCAGCCTGCAGGAAGCAGCCGCCGACCTCGGGCATACGAGCGGACATATACTCGGGAATTTCAGTCTGCGGGGTAATGGGATAGCCGAAGAAATAACGAGCGCCGGCTCTGATGGCTGCCTCTGCAATAGCTTCGCTACCCTTCATAAGAGTTTTGGCCATTTTTATTTTCCTCCTTATTCCTTCTCGATGCGGATCACCACGTCGGGGCAAGTACGTGCGCAGGATGCGCAGCCTATGCAGTCCTCAGGTCTTACGACCTCCGACGGTTGATAGCCTTTTGCGTTGATTTTTGCC
>SAMEA3663242__coassemble_152_pt1 | contig 22083 bp, 16 predicted proteins | sample SAMEA3663242__metabat2_high_PE_022 | metagenome-assembled genome bin SAMEA3663242 (sample SAMEA3663242) | pig gut metagenome | biome: pig gut; feature: pig-associated habitat; material: faeces | place: China | collected 2013 | reverse complement strand
GAGACTGCAAGGTCTATGTCACCATGAACACGCTGGTGGGCGACAGGGAGATGGAAAGCGCGGTCAGTCTGGCCCGCAGGGCATCGGACCTGGGCGCTTCGGCGATACTGGTGCAGGATCTTGGACTGCTGTCCGTTCTGAGGAGGGCTCTGCCGGATATACCGCTCCACGCCAGCACGCAGATGAGCATCCACAATCTCGCCGGAGTCGAGGCTGCGGCAGAAATGGGGCTTACCCGCGCGGTGCTCGCCCGTGAGCTCTCGCTTGAGCAGATAAAGTTTATTGCAAAGCATTCGCCGATAGAAACCGAGATATTTGTCCACGGTGCGCTGTGCTTCTGCCATTCGGGGCAGTGCTATATGTCCTCGCTCATCGGTCGGCGCAGCGGCAACCGCGGCATGTGCGCCCAGCCCTGCCGCATGGAATACACCATGGGCGGCCGCCTTGAGGACAGCCACCCGCTGTCGCTTAAGGACAACTGCCTTGTGGACAGGCTCCGTGAGATAGAGGATGCCGGCGTGGCCTGCGTCAAGATAGAGGGACGTATGAAGCGCCCCGAATACACGGGCATCGTCACGGGCATATATTCTAAGGTCATAAAGGAGCACAGAGCTCCGACCCCCGACGAGATCGAGACTCTTGAGGATGCTTTCTCGCGCGGAGGCTTCACTCAGGGCTACTTCAACGGAGACAAAAAGGATATGTACGGCGTGCGCGGCGAGCCGGACAAGAACGCAGAGCGTATGTTTGCCGACGCGCGAAAGGGATATATCGACAGCGAGCAGCGCCGCGTACCCATCCGATTCTATGCCGTCGTCAACAACGAAGAAGCGGTCAAGGGCGCCGCGATCGACGACAGGGGAAACAAGGTCGTGGCATTCGGAGCCGAGCCGAAGAAGGCTATACGCCAGCCCACGAGCGCCGAGGCGCTGAGCAACCAGCTGCGCAAGACCGGCGGCACGCCCTACTACTGCGTCGACGCGCAATGCAGGGTGCAGAACGGCCTGTACCTGCCTGTTTCCACAATAAACGAGCTGCGGCGCAAGCTCGTTACGGCAATGAACGAAAAGCGTGCATTACCGCCACAGCGGGCGAGCCTGCCTATCCCCGAGATGCCCAAGGGCAGAGTACCCGTGACGGATCCCGTCACTATCTATCAGGTGCTTTCGGCCGAGCAGCTTTCCGATGAGCTTGCCGAGCTGCGTCCGGATTACATCTACGTTCCCGTGCAGCTCATGGACGAGAACTTCGATCGGGTAAGGCTCTTTACCGAGCGCGGTGCCAAGGCTGTTGCGGTGCTGCCGAGGGTCATAACAGACGACCAAACGGAGGTCATCTCCAAAATGCTCCGACGGCTCAATGACCGCGGCGTGAACGAGGCTCTTGTGGGCAATGTCGGTCACATCAGACTCGCCCGCAAGGCTGGGATGAAGATCAGAGCCGATTTCGGTATGAACGTGTTCAACTCCTACTCGCTTGAAATGGTCAGCAGGATGAGCTTTCTGTCCGCGACGGCCTCCTTCGAGATGCGCATGGCTCAGGTCAGGGACATGGCAAAGAGCGTGGACACGGAGCTTATCGTGTACGGGCGGCTGCCGCTCATGGTCTCCGACCAGTGCGTCATAAGCCGCAGCGCGGGGGCATGTAGCTGCAAGAAGCCCGCGCTGCTTTCCGACCGCATGGGCTCTGCATTCCCTGTGGTGCGGGAGTTTGACCACCGCAACGTGATCTACAACTCACGCAAGCTGTTCATGGCTGACAAGACGGACGATATTTACGGAGCGGGGCTCTGGGGAATAAGACTGATGTTCACCACGGAGGGCGCAAGAGAATGCGTTCAGGTGGCGAAGAGATATAAGGGCGAGGGCGATTATGAGCCTAATGATCTGACCCGCGGCCTGTACTACAGAGGCGTTGACTGATATGGAAATAATACTTGCATCGGGCTCACCGAGACGGCGTGAGCTCCTGAATACTCTGGGGCTGAGCTTCACGGTGTGCCCCGCCAGGGGCGAGGAGAACGCACCGGAAGGCGCGGGTCCCGGGGAGATCGTGAAGGCTCTGTCCAGGGCCAAGGCCGAGGAGGTGAGCCGCCGGTTTGCCGGAGATCTCATCATCGCGGCCGACACCATCGTGTATCTCGACGGCAGAGTCCTCGGCAAGCCCAAGGATGAGGCAGATGCGCGTGCGATGCTCGCATCCCTTTCGGGCAGAGCTCACGAGGTGTACACGGGAGTCACGGTCATGCTGGGGGAGGATACCCTCTGCGAGTCCGAGTGTACAAAGGTGTTCTTCCGCGAGCTTTCGGCGGAGGAGATAGACTCGTATGTCGCAAGCGGCGACCCCATGGATAAGGCGGGAGCCTACGGCATACAGGGAAGGGCGTCGCTTATGGTCGAAAGGCTCGAAGGCGATTATTTCAACGTGATGGGTCTGCCGCTGTGCAGGCTCGGCAAAATGCTGAAGACGATCGGGGTGCGGCTGCTTTGAATGTTAAACAGTATCTGAAGAAAAACGGAATAAAGCTGGGCGTCATCGTGCTTGTCATAGCGCTCGTCGTCGGAGTCGGGGCATACCTGCTCAAGGGAAACGCCGGACTCATCCGGAACGTGAGCGGAACGGTCAAGGCTCCCGTCCAGAGAATGGTAAGCTCCCTCTCCGAGTGGCTTGAGGGCATATACGGCTACCTGTACGAATATGACCAGCTCGTCGCGGAAAACGAGCGCCTGCGAGCCGAGCTCACCGAGGCTCAGGAGCAGGCGAGAAACGGCGTTGCGGCCATCGAGGAGAACGAGCGCTTCCGCAAGCTTCTGGAGTTTAAGGAAAAGCACAGCGACATGACGCTCGAATCGGCCAAGGTCGTCGCGTGGACGACCTCCAACTGGTCGCATTCGTTCACGATAAGCAAGGGCAAGAGCAGCGATATCGCCGTCGGCGACTGCGTTATCACCGAGTACGGCGTAATGGTCGGGCAGGTGACGGAGGTCGGCACCACATGGGCTACCGTGTGCACGGTCATCGACCTGAACACCAACGTCGGCGCTCTGGTGGCCGAAAACGGCGCCTCGGGCCTTCTGGTCGGCGATTTTGCGATGATGCAGGACGGCTGCGTAAAGCTCAGCTATCTTGCCGACGGAGCCCAGATTTTCAGCGGTGACACGGTCATGACCTCCGGCTCGGGCGGAGCCTTCCCCCAGGGGCTTGTCATAGGCACGATAAAATCCGTACAGACCGAGGCCGGCGGCCAGATCGAGTACGGCATGGTTGAGCCGGGCTGCGACCTCAACGCGCTTGTCCAGGTTTTTGTAGTAAAAGATTTTGAAGTGGTGGAATAATTGCTCAACAGGATTTTTCAGCATCTGGAATGGAAAAAGCTCCGCGTGATCCTTGAATACGCGGTGTATATGATGCTTGTCATGCTGCTGCAGAGCCTGCTGTTTTCCAAAATAAGCATTTTCGGCGCAAAGGGCTTTATAATACCTGCGGCGGCGGTCGCGGCGGGCATATACCTCGGCGGTGTGCGCGGCGCGGTCTTCGGCATTTTTCTCGGCCTGTTCACCGACATGGCCTTCGCGGAGACCACCGTTTTGTTCACACTGCTGTTTCCGGCGATAGGCTTCGGTGCGGGACTTGCCTCCGAGTTTTATATCAACAAAAGCTTTTTCGCTTTTATGATATTCAGCATGGCGGCGATACTCCTGACAGGACTTGTCCAGCTTGCCGCGGCGCTCGTATCGGGCGGAACGGAGATCGTAGCCGGCCTTGTAACGGTGCTGCTGCAGACGCTGCTTTCGATTCTGCCGGTCATGCTGCTGTATCTGCCGTTCAGAAACCACCAGAGCGCACTGCGCAGATAGCTTTTGAGGATATCCCATGAATTTAATTAAGAAAGACAGATTAACAATACTCGCGGCAGTTTTCGCGGTTCTCCTGATAGTGTATCTGGTGGCTCTTTATAAGCTCCAGATCATAGAGGGCGAGAAATACTACGAGGAAAGCCGCAACAACATGGTGACGACAAGCACCGTCACCGCGGCCAGAGGAAACATCCTCGATCGCTACGGCAGGGTGCTCGTGACCAATAAATCCTGCTATAACCTCACGATAAACACCGATGAGCTGTTCCCGAACGACAACAGCGTCGACTCAAACGCGACGATACTGCGTCTTGTTAAGCTCATCCGCGAGTACGGCGACGATTATATCGACGATCTGCCCATAACCACCGAGCCGCCGTTTGAATTCGAGGACGTCAGCGCTCAGGATCAGGCGAGGCTTGACGCCTATATGAAGAAGAACAAAGTTCCGGAAAACGCGAGCGCCGTAGAGGTGCTGTCGAGTATGCGCACCCGCTATGATATCGACAGCAACTATACCGCCGAGGAGGCGAGGATAATCGCCGGCGTGCGCTACGCGGTGAACGTCCGCTACCTGATAAACACCTCGGACTATGTTTTCGTTGAGGACGCGGATATGAAGCTCATCGCCACCATCCGCGAGAATAATATCGAGGGCGTCAATATCAAGGAATCCTTCGTGCGTGAATACAGCACCGAGGCCGCCGGACACATTCTCGGCTACACGAGCCTCATGAACGATGAAGAGGCCGCCAAGTATGAGGCCCTGGGCTACTCGGGCGATGCGAAGGTCGGTAAGACCGGCGCCGAGTACGCCTTTGAAAAATTTCTCCACGGCACGGACGGCAAGGTGCGCACGACCTCTGCGGCAGACGGCACGGTTATAAGCACCGAGTATACCGAGGAGCCGCAGCCCGGCGACAATGTGTATCTGACCATCGACATCGCCCTGCAGGAGGCCACGGAGCTTGCGCTGGAAAACGGCATCGCGCGCATAAGCGAGAAGCTGCAGGCACAGAAGGAGCAGCAGATCGCAGCCGGAACCTATAAGGAAAAGGACGACGAGATCGACGGTGCCGCGGTGGCCGTCGTAAAGGTGGATACGGGCGATCCTCTTGCACTGGCGAGCTGGCCGAGCTATAACCCCAGCGAGCTGCTGGACAAGTATGAGGAGATATCGACCGCGGAAAACGACCCGCTTTACAACCGCGCCCTGTTCGGCCAGTACGCCCCCGGGTCGACCTTCAAGCCCTGCACGGCGATAGCGGCTTTGACCGAGGGCATCATAAATACGGCGGCAACGATAGAATGTACCGGTCAGTTCACGCGCTATGAAGGGTACGGCTACGCGCCTTACTGCTGGATATACACTCAGAACAAACTGACCCACGGCTATCTTAACGTGACTCAGGCCATACAGCATTCCTGTAATATATTCTTTTACTCAGCCGGTCACGATCTCGGCATCGACAAGCTGAATAAATACGCAAGAAACTTCGGCCTCGGCGAGGCGACAGGCATCGAGCTGCCCGAGAACGAGGGCAACATGGCAAACCGCGAGAACCACATGGAGCTGGTCGGCGAGGAATGGACGATAGGCGACAGTATGCAGGCCGCCATCGGACAGTCCGACAGTATGTTCACGCCCCTGCAGCTTGCCGAATACTGCGCGGCGGTCGCCAATAACGGCGTGCGCCACAGCGCGTCGATCCTCAAGTCCGTCAGAAGCTATGACTACGGCGAGAATGTGTACGAACGCGAGGATGAGATACTCAGCAAGGTCGAAAGCGCACAGTACAACTGGGACGCGGTACATGAGGGCATGCGCCTTGTCGCTGTTTCCACGCTCAGCGGCTACACGGCCTCGACCGTCGCCTGCAAGACCGGTACCGCCCAGAAGGGCGAGAGCGTTGTCAACGACGGTATCTTCATCTGCTACGCGCCCTATGACAATCCCGAGATCGCCATAGCCATCGTCATCCAGAAGGGCGGCTCGGGTGCAAACTGCGCTCCCATTGCACAGGAAATACTCGAGGCCTACTTCAGCCTCAAGTCCGCAACCGATATCACCGATGTCGAGGGCACTCTGCTGAAATAACTTTGTTAAAAAAACGATTTTTAATCAAAAAGACGTTGAAAGAGCGCGTATAATTGTATATAATACATTATCGAAACAACAGGAGAAGAGGGGTATAGATATGAATATCGCACTCATGGCACACGACAGAAAAAAAGAACTGATGGTTCAGTTCTGTATTGCCTACTGCGGCATTTTGGCCGAGCATTCCGTCTGCGCCACGAACACGACCGGTAAGCTCGTATCTGAAGCCACGGGGCTGCCCGTCACCCTTTATCTCCACGCCGATCAGGGCGGGGCCCAGCAGATAGGCGCGAGGATCGCGTATAACGAGATCGACCTTGTGCTGTTCTTCTGCGATCCGTCAAATCCGAGCGGCTTTGACGATATCAATAAGATAGAGCGCTTGTGCGACCAGTATCAGATACCCTTTGCCACCAACGCCGCAACGGCGGAGGTGCTCGTCCAGGGGCTGCGCCGCGGCGATCTTGACTGGCGGAATATCGTAAATCCCAAGCGGAAGTAAATCACGACCGTAAACTCAAATTTAAATGCTGTTATCGCCCTTGTGATAACAGCATTTAGCTGTTGAAAGGAAAATTAATCATATGGCAAAAGTTGCGCCCCGCACGCTTTCGGGCTTTATGGAGCTGCTGCCCGCGGCTCAGATGAAAATGGAAAAAATGATGGAGACCCTGAGGAAAAGCTACTCGGTCTACGGCTTTACGCCGCTGGATACGCCGGTGATAGAATCGGCGGAGGTGCTCCTGGCAAAGGGCGGCGGAGAGACCGAAAAACAGATCTACAGATTCAGCAAGGGCGACAGTGACCTTGCCCTGCGCTTTGACCTCACCGTGCCCCTGGCAAAGTACGTCGCCGCGAACTACGCAAACCTCAGCTTCCCCTTCCGCCGCTATCAGATCGGCAAGGTTTACAGAGGCGAGCGCGCCCAGCGCGGACGCTTCCGCGAGTTTTATCAGGCGGATATCGACATTATCGGCGACGGCAAGCTCGATATCATAAACGAGGCGGAGATTCCAGCTATCATCTACCGCACCTTCACCGCGCTCGGACTGAAGAAGTTCAAGATCAAGGTCAATAACCGCAAGCTTTTAAACGGCTTTTACGCGCTTGCAGGTATGTCCGAAAAAGCGGGCGATATCATGCGCTGCGTCGATAAGCTCGATAAGATAGGCCCCAACGAGGTGCGCAGGCTTCTGATGGACGAGCTTCATATGTTCTCCCACAAGGCCGACGATGTTATGGACTTCATGGCAATATCCGGAACCAACGCCGAGGTCATCGCGGGTCTTGAGCGCTATCGCGGCATGAACGAGCTGTTTGACGAGGGGCTTGAGGAGCTCATAACGGTCACAAAATATCTCTCGGACTTCGGCGTTCCCGAGGAGAATTTCGCCGTTGACCTGTCCATCGCACGCGGCCTGGATTACTACACCGGCACGGTCTACGAGACCGAGATGACCGAGCATCCGGAGATAGGCTCCATCTGCTCCGGCGGCAGATACGACGATCTTGCCGGGTACTATACCGACAAGAAGCTGCCCGGCGTGGGTATCTCCATCGGGCTTACAAGACTTTTCTATGTTCTCAACGAGCAGGGACTGCTGTCGGATGAGACTGTATCCGCTCCGGCGGACGCACTCGTTATCCCGATGACGGAGGAGCTCGGCTGCGCCATCTCCGCCGCGACCGTCCTGCGTGATGCGGGCGTGCGCACCCAGCTCTACTGTGAGAAGAAGAAATTCAAGGCTAAAATGAGCTATGCCGACAAGCTCGGCATACCCTATGTCGTGCTCATCGGCGAGGATGAGATCGCCGAGGGCGTCGTCGCCGTGAAGGATATGCTCAGCGGTGAGCAGCAGAAGCTCAGCCCCGAGGCGGCCGCAGTGTTTATTAAGAATGCTATGGATGAGCGCGCACTTGCCGCGGTCATCAAGGAATAATGGAGGCATATATATGACACAGTCCCGTACACATACCTGCAATGAGCTCCGCATCGAGAATGTCGGAGAAAAGGTCAAAATAGTCGGCTGGATGGAAAATGTCCGCGAGGTCGGCCAGAATTTCGCGTTCGTCGTCGTCCGCGATTTCTACGGCACCACTCAGGTGGTCGTCGAGACCGAGGACATGATGAAGACAGTAAAGAGCATCAACAAGGAAAGCGTTATTTCCGTTGAGGGCACCGTGCGCGAGCGCGACAGCAAAAACCCGAAGCAGGCCACCGGAGATGTAGAGGTCGTGCCCGAGAATATCGAGGTTCTCGGCCGCTGCCGCTATAACGAGCTGCCCTTCGAGATAAACCGCAGCCGCGAGGCCGACGAGACCGCGCGCCTGAAGTACCGCTATCTCGACCTGCGCAACCCTGCGGTGAAGCAGAATATCATTCTCCGCTGCAATGTTGTCGCCGCCCTGCGCAAGGCCATGATGGAGCACGGCTTCCTTGAGATCACGACCCCCATACTCACCGCATCCTCCCCCGAGGGCGCGAGGGACTATCTTGTCCCCGCAAGAAAGCACCCCGGCAAGTTCTACGCTCTGCCTCAGGCTCCCCAGCAGTTCAAGCAGCTGCTCATGACCTCGGGCTTTGACCGCTATTTCCAGATAGCCCCCTGCTTCAGGGACGAGGACGCACGCGGCGACCGCTCTCCCGGCGAGTTCTACCAGCTCGATATGGAGATGTCCTTTGCCTGCCAGGAGGATGTTTTCGCGGTCATCGAGGATGTCCTGCCGCCCATTTTCGCAAAATACGGCACCTATGATATAGCAAGCGAGGCTCCGTTCAAGCGCATAGGCTTTGAAGAATCCATGGAGAAGTACGGCTCGGATAAGCCCGACCTGCGCATCGACCTCGTTGTCGAGGATATAACCGAGCTCGTGCAGGGTACGGAATTTCCGCCCTTCGCCGAGGGCAACACCGTCAAGGCTATCGTTGTCAGCGGCTGCGAGCTGACCCGCAAGCAGATAGACAAGCTCTGCGCCGACGTTGAGGTGCAGGCGGGCGCAAAGCCCTACTGGTTCAAGGTCGACGAAAACGGCGAGCTTGCAGGCGGCGTTGCAAAGTTCCTTCAGGACAGAAAAGAACAGCTTGCTGAAAAGCTTGACCTCAAGCCCGGCTGCCTTGTGGGCGTCACCGCGGGCAAAAAGGCCGCGGCGCAGAAGACCGCGGGCGTCATGCGCAAGATGCTCGGCGCCGCCGTTCCCGGACATATGGACAAGGAGCGCTATGAGTTCTGCTGGATCGTCGACTTCCCCATGTACGAGATCGGCGAGGAGTCCGGCGAGCTTGAGTTCTGCCATAACCCGTTTTCCATGCCCAACGGCGGCCTTGAGATCCTCGAGAAGGCCGAGCGAGGCGAGATAGATCCTCTCACGATCACCGCGTATCAGTACGATCTGGTCTGCAACGGCGTGGAGCTGTCCTCCGGTGCTGTGCGTAACCACGATCCCGAGATAATGATAAAGGCCTTTGAGATGGTGCGCCTCGGCGAGGACGACGTCAAGGCCAAGTTCCCCGCCATGTACAACGCATTCTGCTACGGCGCTCCCCCTCACGCGGGCATCGCCCCGGGCGTCGACCGCATGGTCATGCTGCTTGCCGGCGAGGACTCCATCCGCGAGATCATACCCTTCCCAATGAACAAGAACGCTCAGGACATCATGATGGGCGCTCCCTCCGCCGTCGAGCAGAAGCAGCTTGACGAGCTGCACATTGCAGTGACCTGCGAAGAGGAAGAGTGATAAAGCCTGTACCCAAGGCTGGTGATTTTTGATGTTAGCTACAATAAGATCCCTCGGCGTAAAGGGCGTCGGCGGCTACGGAGTCTCGGTGGAGGTGTTCGTCTCCAACGGGCTTGTGAACTTCGATATAGTCGGTCTGCCGGATACGGCGGTCAAGGAAGCCCGCGAGAGGGTGCGTGCCGCGATAAAATCAAACGGCTTCAGATTCCCCGTCAGCCGCGTAACCGTAAACCTTGCGCCTGCCGATACCAAAAAGGCGGGCACGGTGTACGACCTGCCCATAATGCTGGGCATACTCGCGGCAACGGGCATAATAAAGCAGCCTAAGCCTTATACCGCGTTCTTCGGCGAGCTGTCCCTCAACGGTGAGCTTCGCCCGGTAAACGGTGCGCTGCCAATGGCGGTCGCCGCGGCGCGGGAGGGTATAAGGGAGCTTTTCGTCCCTGCGGATAACGCGCAGGAGGCGGCGTATGCCGACGGCGTCACCGTCTACCCCGTGGCAAACGTATCGGAGCTGATAGCGCATATGCGCGGCGAGTTTCTCATAAAGCCCATGGCGGCGCCGGAGCTCAGCGCCGACGATCTTCGCTATCCCGACTTTTCCGACGTCAAGGGTCAGGAGAACGTCAAGCGCGCGATGGAGATCGCCGCCGCCGGAGGTCATAACATCCTCATGGTCGGCCCTCCGGGCGCGGGTAAGAGCATGATGAGCAAGCGCCTGCCCGGTATACTCCCGGATATGACGAAGGAGGAGATGCTGCGCTCGACGGAGATATACTCCGTTGCGGGACTGACGGGGAAGAATAACCCCATCATCGCGGCAAGACCCTTCCGCGCCCCGCATCACACCGTTTCTCCCACGGCTCTGTCCGGCGGCGGCACCGTGCCGCGCCCGGGCGAGATAAGCCTTGCCCATAACGGCGTGCTGTTTCTCGACGAGCTGCCGGAATTCCGCAAGGATGTTCTGGAGGTGCTCCGTCAGCCGCTGGAGGATGGCGAGGTGACGGTGTCGCGCGTCGCCGGAAGCGAGACCTTCCCGTCAAACTTCATGCTGGTGTGCGCGATGAATCCGTGCAAATGCGGCTGGTACGGCCATCCCTCGGGACGCTGCCGCTGCTCGGCAAACGAGGTTCGCGCATATCACAGCCGCATATCCGGCCCGTTGCTCGACAGGATAGATATCATTGTCGAGGCTCCGGCGCTGGAGTATGAGGAGCTTAAAAACCGCGCTCCGTCCGAGAGCTCGGCCGATATAAAAAAGCGCGTCAACAAGGCCAGAGCACGCCAGCAGGAGCGCTTTGCCGGAACCGACATCGCAAGCAACGCGGGCATGACCACCAAGGCGCTCAATACATACTGCGCCCTGACGCCCGACTGCGAGGAGCTCATGCATCAGGCATTTGACCGCATGGGACTCACTGCGAGAAGCTACGACCGCATCCTGCGCGTTGCCCGCACCATCGCCGATCTCGAGGGCGCGGAGGATATAGGCGCCGAGCACATAGCCGAGGCGATACAGTACCGCACCTACGATTTCAGAGAGAATCTGTAAGCGTTACGCGGGCATAAAAAAACAGCGCCCTTTGGCGCCGCAAAAACACATATATAAACGAAATGACCCTTGACTGCGCGGTTTCTTTACACCGTTTTCTGAAGCAGTCAAGGGTCATTTCTCTGAATTCTTAGTATCTAACATCATTGGTTACCTCTCTTTCTGCGGAATGGACGCCGCCTGTCAACGGAACATAAATTCAAAACACTTAACTTATCTGAAACTTCCCATAGGCGGGATACGCTGCGTGTTCCTGTTCTCTTCATATTTTGACTTCGGCGCCGTTCCCTCACTGCCGGACTGTTTCCGGTTCATGAGGGCTGCTTAGTTGTACATCGGTATCACCCTTTCTGATTACATGATAGCAGGGCGGGGAGCGTTTTTCAAGAGTCAAACTTTACGAATTTAAAGAGCGAAATTTGTTCATAGCTCCAAACTTTACCAGATGGGGCTTCGGACTTGTTGACAACGCGGTTTAGGGCTTGTATAATGTAAGTGTTGTGAGCCAAAAAATAAGGTGTCCGCAGGCTGTAGGTCTGCGGATTTCTTGCGTTCGGAACAAAACGGTGTTATAATAAATTTTCGTACTCAATTAATGATTTTCGGGAGAAAACACATGATAAACGATATTATTCTTCTCAAGCTTGGCGAGATCGTGCTCAAGGGGCTCAACCGCCGCTCATTTGAGCAGAAGCTCATGGGCAATATCAAGCGTCGCCTCGAGCGCATCGGCAATTTCAGGACCTACCTGATGCAGTCGACGGCCTATATTGAGCCCGTCGACGATACGAGCGATATGGACGCGGCCTTTGAGGCTATGACGAAGGTGTTCGGCATTGCATCCGTAAACCGCGCCTCCGGCTGCGAAAAGGAGCCGCAGAAGATAGCGGAGCTTGCCGTGAGCTACCTCCGCGACGATATGCTGAGCGCGAGAAGCTTCAAGGTCGAGTGCAAGCGCAGTGATAAGCGCTTCCCCATGACGAGCATTGAGCTTGCCCAATTCGTCGGCGGCGAGCTGGCCGAGGCTTATCCGAGCTGCGCCGTGGATGTCCACGAGCCGGAGCTCACCGTACACGTTGAGATACGCGACCTGGCAGCCTATGTCCACGCCGCTCCCACCCCCGGCGCGGGCGGCATGCCCGTCGGCTGCAACGGCGTGGGCGTGACCCTGCTGTCCGGCGGCATAGACAGTCCCGTGTCGACGTATATGATCGCAAAGCGCGGTGTGCGCCTCATCCCCGTGCACTTTTTCTCCTTCCCCTATACTTCCGAGCAGGCAAAGCAGAAGGTCGTGGAGCTTGCCGAGCTCCTGACGGTCTATTGCGGAGCGATGACGATCGAGGTGGTGCCCTTCACCCACATTCAGGAGGAGATACGCGCCAAGTGCCCCGAGGAATACTTCACGCTCATCATGCGCAGGTTCATGATGCGCATTGCCCAGAGGATAGCCGAGGCAAACGGCGCGAAAGCCATCGTCACCGGCGAAAACCTCGGTCAGGTGGCAAGCCAGACCATGGAGGCCATGGCCTCCACCCAGGCGGTGACGGAGCTGCCCGTGCTGCAGCCGCTCATCGGCATGGACAAGGAGGAGATAGTGAGGCTAGCCCGCAGGATAGGCACCTTTGATACGTCCATCCTGCCCTATGAGGACTGCTGCACCGTGTTCACGCCCAAGCACCCCAAGACCAAGCCCAAGGTGCATGAGGTCGCGGCGCTCGAGTCGGTGCTGGATATCGACGGCCTCGTTGAGGAGGCGCTCAGCGGCATCGAAAGGATAAAGGTGGGGCAATGAGCAGAGTATATAATGCGGAGATACTCTCCGTCGGCACCGAGATCCTTCTCGGCCATACGACGAATACCGACGCACGGGACATATCTCTCATGCTGTCGGAGATCGGAATAAACGTAAAGTATCACACCGTGGTAGGGGATAACCCCCGGAGACTTGCCGAGTGCATCGAGATCGCCCGTAACAGGGCGGATATAATCATCTCCACCGGCGGCCTCGGGCCGACCTGCGACGATCTTACAAAGCAGCTTCTCGCTAAGGCCTTCGGCCTTGAGCTCAAAATGAACGAGGACGAAAAGGCCTGCCTTTACGATTACCTCACAAACCGAGGCTACAGCAAGGAGCTTACGGAGAACAACCTCCAGCAGGCAATGCTGCCAGAGGGCTGCACAATTTTCCACAACGACTGGGGAACTGCCCCGGGGTGCGCCTTTGAAAAGGACGGCACGATAGTTATCATGATGCCCGGGCCCCCCAAGGAGTGCAACGCCATGTTTCGCGCCTGCGCCATGCCGTATCTGCGCTCTCTTTCCGATGAGCAGATCGTCTCCCACGCCATCCACGTTTTCGGCAAGTCCGAAAGCGCCATCGACCAGCTTTTCCGCGACGAGATGAACGCCATGACAAACCCCACCATGGCGCCCTACGCCAAGGAGAGCGACTGCCTGCTTCAGGTAACGGCGAAAGCCGGCAGCGTCGAGGAGGCGGAGGAGATGATGAAGCCCGTCATCGAGCACGTCTGCTCCGTACTTGGCGACGTTGTGTTCGGCATCGACCTTGAGAGCGTCGAGGAGAGAGTGATGCAGCTTTTGAGGGAGAAAAAAATGACCTTCGGCGCGGCGGAGAGCTGCACCGGAGGCGAGATAGCAAAGCGCTTTACGGATCTGCCCGGAGCCAGCGAGTTCTTCCTCGGCGGAGTCACGACCTACACAAACGGCGCAAAGTCGAAGCTTCTCGGCATCGACCCTGCGCTCATCGAGGAAAAGGGAGCGGTGAGCTTCGAGGTCGCAAAGGAGATGGCCGAGCGCGTGAGAGCGCTCATGGGCAGCGATATGGGCGTCGGAGTGACAGGACTTGCAGGTCCCGACGGCGACGGTGTGCACGAGGTCGGCACGGTGTTCGTGGCGCTTGCCACCGCCGACGGTACCTTCGTTCGTGAGCTGCACGCCGGAGACCGCAGACCGCGCAGCTATATCCGCCGCGTTTCCGGAAACTATGCTTTTGACATGATGCGCCGCTATATGCAGGGGCTTGAGGTAATACCCGAATAAATAAGGCCATATGAAAAATATTGGTGCAGCCGGTCCGTGGGACCTGGCTGCACCCAACATTTATTAGTAGTCGACAGGCTCGTTGAAGGGGCGCTCGAGGCATTCGGGATGCTCAAGGATGTACTTGAGAAGCCGCACACTCTTTGAGTAGTAATATCCGTCCGCAATACGCTCATCGATAGTCAGACCGAGATCTACGCTGTTGCGGTATTCCTCGCTGCCGTCGTCATTGAGGAAGACCCGCTTTTTCATCTCTCCGACCACGACGAATATGGAGGTCGTTCCCCAGTTTGTCAGATGATGATAGCCGCTGCGCAGCTTGATGGAGCCGAGGTTTGAGAGTATGACGGAGGCGTAGAAGGGGTCGCCGGCGATAAGCGACTTCGGAACCCAGCCGTGGCGGTCGCAAAAGCGCATGATCGCGATGAAGAACTTGACTATGAAGCGGGGCAGCTTGTTGAGAAAGTCCATGGCGTCGGTCGTGGAGTTGCCGCCGCCGCCCTTGACGCTCGTTATCTGCTTATAAAGATCTTCACGCAGCGTATCTATCGTGGAGTCCTCTTCGGCGCGGATGAAAGCCGTGCCCTCCTCGGACACATCGTTGAACTGCTTTTTTATAACAAACGAGGCCGTGAGCTCATTGCGCTGATACATATTCTTGTTGGCGATGAAGCGATTGAGCTTGGGGCGCAGAACGATCACCTTCAAAATTGCGGCGACAATGATATGGAACAGCGTAAACTTGAACACGGGCTTTTCCGCGTTACGCTTCTCAAGGTATTTATCGACGTTCGTGAGGTCAATGCGCTCGGATATAAAGGCCTCGTTATCGCAGCGTCCGGGATATACCATAGGCATAATAAGGTGCATTCCGTCAATATCCCTCAAAAGCTTTCCGTCACGGCGGTCGCCAAAGCGGCGTTTTTCTTTACTCATAGCTTTCCCTCTTTTTATTTTTGTAAAATTATCTGAACAAAATTGCTTATATAGTATTAAGTTTAACACAATGTTCTTATATGTCAAGGAATATATTCCTTGACAACGGATGGTGCTTGTTATAAATTCTCATTATATTTAAAAAATAAGGTGAAGTAATAATTGAGCTTTTTTGATTTGTTTTTGATCGCCGCAGCGCTAAGCATGGACGCCTTCGCAGTGGCGATCTGCAAGGGGCTTTCGGTGAAAAAGGCGGGAGCCGGACACGTTCTCACAGTGGGAATATACTTCGGCGGATTTCAGGCGCTGATGCCTCTTGTCGGCTTCCTGCTTGGCTTCAAATTTGAAAAATTTATTGTCAGCGTCGACCACTGGATCGCCTTTGTGCTGCTTGCGGTAATCGGCGGCAACATGATAAAGGAGGCTCTCGGAGGCGAAGATGACGAGGTAAACGACAGCTTCTCCTTCAAGACCATGCTGCCACTCGCGGTGGCCACCAGTATCGACGCCCTCGCGGTGGGCATAAGCTTTGCCTTCCTCGGCGTGGATATCGTTACGGCAGCCCTGCTTATCGGCGTCACCACCTTTGTCATATCGGGTGCGGGCGTTGTTGTGGGGAATATATTCGGCGCTAAGTATAAAGCCAAGGCGGAGCTTGCCGGAGGGATAGTGCTGATACTTATAGGGCTGAAAATATTGCTTGAGCATTTGGGCATAATAAACTTCTGAGGATAAAAGATGTTAAAAAAGATAAGGCTTTATTTGCCGATAATAATCATGGCGATCATCGCGGCGGTGGTGGGGATCCTGCTGCTCAACGGTACGCTTCAGGTGGATAGGATAATTGCCGCCGTTAATGACAACAAGCCGCTGGCAGCGGCGGTCATACTCGCCCTGTTCGTATTCAAGGGCCTGTCCGGACTGCCATACGCGGCCATTCTCATAGGCTGCTCGCTGATCTTCGACCTGCCGCTGGCTCTTGCCATAAACACCGTCGGGACGCTTATCTGCATATCGGTCTCGTATTTTGTGGGGCGATTCTCCAAGGGTCTGAGCTTTGACGGAATGATGGAGAAGTATCCAAAGTTCAGACGCTATTTCAATAACGCAACGAATTACAGCTTCACCTTCTGCTTTGCGGTGCACACGCTGCATCTTTCCATGGAGGTGCAGGGAGTGCTGTTCGGACTGCTGCGCACAGGGTACCTGCCGTATATCGCAGGCTCGATGCTCGCGCTGCTGCCGAGCATGGTCTGGTTCACCGTCATAGGGGACAAGTTCGATTTCACGAACCCCCTGTTCTGGGTGTTCGCGGGCATTGACCTCCTGACAGTCGTGATCGGTCTTGCTTACGCCAAGAAAAACATCATAGACGGCGGAAAAATGAAGGAAACCTGAGGAAGTGAAAAAATGCTTGAGATGATACTGTTTGACCTGGATGCTACCTTGCTCCCAATGGATCAGGATGAGTTTGTAAAAGAATATTTTAAGCATCTTGCAAGGAAGCTCGCGCCGCACGGCTATGAAGCGGGGGCTCTTGTCGATGCCGTATGGAAGGGGACCGCCGCGATGGTGCGCAATGACGGCTCCCGCAGTAATGAGGACGCCTTCTGGAGCGAGTTTGCGAATATCTACGGCGAGGCCGCGCTGGAAGATAAACCGCTTTTCGATGAGTTTTATATGAATGAATTTGAAAACGCAAGAGCCGTCTGCGGCTTTAATCCCGCTGCGGCAAGCACCGTCAGAGCGTTAAAGGATGCGGGTTTCCGTGTCGCCCTTGCGACAAATCCCATTTTCCCGGCCGTCGCGACCGAAAGGCGCATCCGCTGGGCTGGGCTGGAGCCGGAGGACTTCGAGCTGAGGACAACGTATGAAAACTCCTGCTTCTGCAAGCCCAATCCCGCGTATTACACGGATATCGCGCAGCGGATGAACGTAAATCCGTCCGACTGCCTCATGGTAGGCAACGACGTGACCGAGGACATGGCCGCGCAGGAAGCCGGCATGAGCGTGTTTCTCATAACCGACTGCCTGATAAACAGAGAGAATAAGGATATCTCCGTGTATCCCCACGGCAGCTTTGAGCAGCTCATGGAATATGTGGAAAAGAATAGATGACAGTAAATCCCGCGCTTTGTTTAAGCGCGGGATTTTCTTTGTAGGAAGCTATTTTGCGGAGTTTGCGGCCTCTTCGCGCTTGCGGCAGATCTGCGCCCATGTGGGCAGCTCCGCGAGGCGGGCAGCGAAATCGCCCAGGGCGGCTGGGACGTCTATGTGCTGGGGACAGGCGGCGGCGCACTGGCCGCAGCCAATGCAGGCCTCGGGACGCTCGGCCTCGGGAAGCGCGTCGGAGCGCATGATAACGTTCACGCTGCTGGCCAGCTTGAGATCGTTGTAGAGATTCAGAAGCATGGGGATGTTCAGCCCCTGCGGACAGCCCTTGCAGCAGTAGCGGCAGCCGGTGCATGGTACGGTGTTTTTGAGCTTGTCGGCAATGCCGTACAGCACATTGCACTCATCACTGCTGAGGGGTCTGAGCTCGTCAAAGTTCTTTACGTTATCGACCATCTGCTCAAAGCTCGACATACCGCTGAGCACCATGGTGACGTTTGAGAGCCCCTGCAGCCAGCGGAAGCCCCATGCGGCGGTGCTGTAGTCGGGATGCATGGAGCGAAGAAGAGCTTCGGAGCTATCGTCGAGCTTTGCGAGCTTTCCGCCGCGCACAGGCTCCATTACCCATACGGGGATGCCCCACTCCGTCAGAAGCTTGTACTTGCCCTCGGCGTCCTGAAGCGACCAGTCGAGGTAGTTGAGCTGGATCTGGCAGAACTCCATATGCTCGCCGTAGGCATCGAGAAAGCGCTTTGTGTTTTCAACGCTGCCGTGGCAGGAAAAGCCAAGGTGGCGGATCTTGCCAAGCTCCTTCTGCCGGACGAAGAAATCAACGATGCCGAGCTCCTCGTCGAGGTAGTTTGTGATTGAGTTTTCGTTCACGTTGTGCATGAGGTAGAAGTCAAAGTACTCAACGCCGCACTTCCTGAGCTGGTCGGCAAAGACTGCCGCGGGGTCGGGAGCCTTGGACTTGTCATAGATCTGGTGACCGGGATATTTGTCGGCGAGATTGAATTTATCCCTCGGATACCGCTCCAGAGCCTTTCCGATGGCGATCTCGGAGCAACTGCCGTGGTAGGGGTAGGCCGTGTCAAAGTAGTTTACGCCGTGCTCGATGGCGTAGTCGGTTATTTTATCGACCTGAGCCTGATCGATGTCGGTCTCTCCGCCGCCGGGCAGGAGGGGCAGACGCATTGTGCCGAAGCCGAGCATGGAGAGCTTTTCGCCCTGAAAATCACGATATATCATAGTTACACCTCATTTTAAAACAGCATATCCTTTGAAAAGACGATATCGACCCCGCCCATGGTGATGACGTCGCCGGAGAAAATGCGCTCCTTGCGCTCGATCCTGCGGCCGTTGACGTAGGTGCCGTTGGTAGAGCCGAGATCCTGAATGTAGTAGTGGCCGTCGCACAGCTCGATCTGAAAATGCCTGCGGGAGGCCTTGGGAGCGGAATATGCGAAATCGCAGTCCTCGCTTCTGCCGAACAGCCATGTGGTCTTGCCGCTTTCGTGCTCGTTTACGGTGCCGTTTACGGTCGCATCGCCGAAGTTGTCAAGGAAATCCCGGATAAACTTAAACTTTTCCTCTGCCATAGCAATCTCCTTCAAAGCATTATTGACTCAAGTATATCACAGCGCCGCAAAACTTCAAGAAGAATATGATTGAGCTTGACACTTGGGAAACTGAGAACGATCCACGCACCCCGTGTGGGGTGCGACTTCCTCGCTGATTTGGGGTCTGACAGCCTGTATAAATTTCAATCCACGCACCCCGTGTGGGGTGCGACGCGAGGTGGCGTACTGATGAAAAAGTTGTATGAAATTTCAATCCACGCACCCCGTGTGGGGTGCGACGTTGATATCATTCAGGTGTATGTTAATGGGATGCTTATTTCAATCCACGCACCCCGTGTGGGGTGCGACCACACGAGAAACTCCGCGTCCTCCCAATACGGCTATTTCAATCCACGCACCCCGTGTGGGGTGCGACATAATGCTATAGGTATTGCGGCAAAATCGATAAGTATTTCAATCCACGCACCCCGTGTGGGGTGCGACGCCGCTGCCGGTGTCCTTGCTTGCAAGGGTCGGCGTCATTTCAATCCACGCACCCCGTGTGGGGTGCGACTTATTGGCAGAGATTATGAAATTCGCCGCAAAAGATTTCAATCCACGCACCCCGTGTGGGGTGCGACTGAATAAAGTCACCATTGCTATCAGCAGTAGCAATTTCAATCCACGCACCCCGTGTGGGGTGCGACCAAGCGTATGATTGACAATTCTATAAATTAAAGATTTCAATCCACGCACCCCGTGTGGGGTGCGACTCACACCTGTGTCAGAAAGAATCGTGCCTTTAACATTTCAATCCACGCACCCCGTGTGGGGTGCGACGGGCAGAACGATAATAAACATTTTCAAGGCGCGTGAGATTTCAATCCACGCACCCCGTGTGGGGTGCGACTGGCCGAACAGTGGGGGTAAAAACTACATGACCATTTCAATCCACGCACCCCGTGTGGGGTGCGACCGTTCACGGTCAGTAAATGTCATGTTCGTCATTACATTTCAATCCACGCACCCCGTGTGGGGTGCGACGCAGCATCCTTCACCTAATGTCGAGCCATTGTCATTTCAATCCACGCACCCCGTGTGGGGTGCGACTGATACAGTCATCGAAACACTTGCTGATAACATACAATTTCAATCCACGCACCCCGTGTGGGGTGCGACCGTCGAGCTTTTTCTGTCTTGCCTCTGCAGCATCATTTCAATCCACGCACCCCGTGTGGGGTGCGACTTTGGATATTCTTATTCTTATACTTTTGTATTAAAGATTTCAATCCACGCACCCCGTGTGGGGTGCGACTTATTGGCAGAGATTATGAAATTCGCCGCAAAAGATTTCAATCCACGCACCCCGTGTGGGGTGCGACTGAATAAAGTCACCATTGCTATCAGCAGTAGCAATTTCAATCCACGCACCCCGTGTGGGGTGCGACCCAAGTATTGACTTTATATTTAAGATACTAGAAATTTCAATCCACGCACCCCGTGTGGGGTGCGACTTTGGATATTCTTTCGAGACCGAGGCTAACTTCATTTCAATCCACGCACCCCGTGTGGGGTGCGACGCACGATGGCCGCGTTTACGACCGACCAGGTGAGATTTCAATCCACGCACCCCGTGTGGGGTGCGACGGTCAACGGTCTCTGGACCTTGACCGGCTGGGAGCTATTTCAATCCACGCACCCCGTGTGGGGTGCGACCATCAGCGTCGGGCGCTGCACGCTGTTAAAATTATTTCAATCCACGCACCCCGTGTGGGGTGCGACGCCCACAGCACCGTGCAGTACCTTCTGCGCAGTCTGATTTCAATCCACGCACCCCGTGTGGGGTGCGACGCCGACGGTCCCAGCCTTCCGGGGTCTGGATCGCCTATTTCAATCCACGCACCCCGTGTGGGGTGCGACTGGGCTTGCCGTCCTTGTCCTCCTCAGCGTCGAATTTCAATCCACGCACCCCGTGTGGGGTGCGACTTTGGCATTTTTGGCATCCACTTTTGACAGCTGTATTTCAATCCACGCACCCCGTGTGGGGTGCGACTTCGTGCTTATGCTTTAATCTGTAACGAATGGTTTAATTTCAATCCACGCACCCCGTGTGGGGTGCGACGCACGATACGGACGGCACACTCGTCGAGCTTATCATTTCAATCCACGCACCCCGTGTGGGGTGCGACAATGCCAAACATTGATTCGGTTATACCATTAGTATTTCAATCCACGCACCCCGTGTGGGGTGCGACTTCGCACTTGGGATATAATGAAATTGGCTATGATATTTCAATCCACGCACCCCGTGTGGGGTGCGACTCCGAAACGCCTATGGAACAGGTCGAAACATATATCATTTCAATCCACGCACCCCGTGTGGGGTGCGACCTTTTTTCTCCATGATTTGTGATATGTTCACGGGTAATTTCAATCCACGCACCCCGTGTGGGGTGCGACGTTTGATTAGGTCATCACTTTCGTCACCCATGCTTTATTTCAATCCACGCACCCCGTGTGGGGTGCGACGATTAACGATGGCTATATCGAGCAGACAGCATTTATTTCAATCCACGCACCCCGTGTGGGGTGCGACCAGAGAGATAGACCCCGAAAGCGGAAAACCGATAAATTTCAATCCACGCACCCCGTGTGGGGTGCGACTACAAGGATGACAAGTTCCTGCTTGGACAGATGCATTTCAATCCACGCACCCCGTGTGGGGTGCGACGATTACCGCTTTAAGCCTAATCGTGTTGCAGGTATTTCAATCCACGCACCCCGTGTGGGGTGCGACTGCCGAGAGCTACAAGAGCTCCTGCGGCAGCTTTGAATTTCAATCCACGCACCCCGTGTGGGGTGCGACCTAAGTATCATGATTATTTCACATCGGCTCTGCCATTTCAATCCACGCACCCCGTGTGGGGTGCGACCCAACAAAACGTTTATCTTTTGTTGAAACAAATAATTTCAATCCACGCACCCCGTGTGGGGTGCGACCAAAACACAGGCTGTCACCGAGACGAGGCTTGAGATTTCAATCCACGCACCCCGTGTGGGGTGCGACAACGGCTCGGCATCCATTTCAAATTTTAGTTTACATTTCAATCCACGCACCCCGTGTGGGGTGCGACTACTTCAATTTCTGCACCTTCAAAAATCTTTCTCAAT
>SAMEA3663242__coassemble_148_pt1 | contig 22631 bp, 20 predicted proteins | sample SAMEA3663242__metabat2_high_PE_022 | metagenome-assembled genome bin SAMEA3663242 (sample SAMEA3663242) | pig gut metagenome | biome: pig gut; feature: pig-associated habitat; material: faeces | place: China | collected 2013 | reverse complement strand
AGCTTGCGGATAAAGCCGACGGTGTCGGAGATGAGCACCTCGGTGAATTCATCGATGCGCAGCTTGCGGGTGGTGGTGTCAAGGGTGTCGAAAAGTCGGTCGTTGGCGGGGATATCGGAATCGGTGAGGCAGTTTAAAAGCGTGGATTTGCCCGCGTTCGTATAGCCCACGAGAGCCACGACGGGGATATCGTTCTTCTCGCGGCGGCGGCGCTGGGTGCTGCGCACCTTGCGCACCTCTGCAAGCTCCTGCTCAAGCTTCTGGATCTTGCGGCGGATGTGGCGGCGGTCGGTCTCAAGCTGAGTCTCGCCGGGACCGCGTGTGCCGATGGGCGATGAGCCGCCTGAGGCGGTCTGGCGCACAAGATGCGTCCACATACCCGTCAGACGCGGCAGCAGATACTTGTACTGGGCAAGCTCCACCTGAAGCTGACCCTCCCTCGTGCGGGCGCGCTGGGCGAAGATGTCAAGTATCAGTCCTGAGCGGTCGAGCACCTTCACGCCGAGCTCCTCGGAGAGCACGCGCATCTGCGAGGGCGAAAGCTCGTTGTCAAACACCGCGAGGTCGCATTCGTTACGCTCAATGAAATCCTTGAGCTCGGCGACCTTGCCGTCGCCTATGAAGCTGCGCGGATCAGGGGTCGGGCGGTTCTGGATGAGCATGCCCACGGCCTCGCCGCCGGCTGTCTCGACCAATGCCGCAAGCTCCGCCATGGAGATATCAGTCGAGCGCTCGGAGATATCCATCGAGCTTGCGCTCAGACCCGCCAGCACGGCACGTTCAATTTTTATATCGTTATTTTCCATATTTATGTCCTTTGAATACGCTTACTGTTTCTTAGTATACCAAATATTATCCCATTTTCAACTGTTTTAGCACAGGCAAGGCATTCGCCTTATACATTTACTCTTGCCCTTTTACCGCATATAATATAAAATGTAAATACCATTAATAAACTGATTGGAGCATTTGATATGACAGTTTTGGTAACGGGCGGCATGGGCTATATCGGCAGCCATACCTGCGTTGAGCTTTTGGAGCGCGGCATGGATGTCGTCGTCATCGACAACCTCGTCAACAGCAGCGCCGAGGCCGGACGCCGCATCGAGCAGATCACCGGCAGACCGGTCGTTTTCTACGAGGCGGACGTGCGCGACCGCGAAAAGCTCGACGGGATATTTGAAAAGCACGATATCGACTGCGTCATCCACTTCGCCGGGCTGAAAGCCGTGGGCGAGTCGGTCGAGATGCCGCTTGAGTATTACGACAACAACCTCGGCTCGACCATAACCCTCTGTGAGGCGATGCGCAGCCACGGCGTGAAGAAGATCATCTTCTCCTCCTCGGCCACGGTCTATTCTGCCGACAATGAGATGCCCCTTTACGAGACCTCGCGCACCGGCGGCTGCACAAACCCCTACGGCTGGACAAAGTATATGTGCGAGCAGATACTGCGCGACTATGCCAAGTCTGACCCCTCATGGAGCGTCGTGCTGCTGCGCTATTTCAATCCCGTGGGCGCTCATCCCAGCGGTCTCATCGGCGAGGATCCCAAGGGCATACCCAATAACCTCATGCCCTATATCTCTCAGACCGCCATCGGCAAGTTCGAGTATCTGCGCGTTTTCGGCAACGACTACAACACCCACGACGGCACCGGCGTGCGCGACTACATCCATGTCGTCGATCTTGCCCGAGGTCACGTCGCCGCCATTTCGTACATGGAAAGCCACTGCGGCGAAAACGTGTTCAACCTCGGCACCGGCATCGGCTACAGTGTGCTCGACATGGTTCACGCCTTTGAAAAGGCAAATAGCCTGCGCGTACCGTACAGGATCGTGGGCAGACGCCCCGGCGATATCGACATTTACTACTGCAGCCCGGAGAAAAGCGAAAAGGTCCTCGGCTGGACGGCGGACTACGACCTTGAGGATATGTGCCGCGACAGCTGGCACTGGCAGTCCCTGAACCCCGACGGATACAGAAAATGATGAAAAACCGGCCCTTACGGGTCGGTTTTTTCACATAACATCTTATTTTCTCATTGACAGGGCAGTAACGGCAAGGCCCACCAGCGTTTCGCCGATACCTATGCCGAACACAAGACCCGCGAAGAAATCCCTGATGTCGGAAACTCCCGTGTCGAAGGTCTGCCCCAGAGCCATCATTGCTATTCCCATCACGAGAACTATGACGCCGATAAGAGTGTTTCTCTGCTTTTCAAGCGCCTGCACACGCTCGATTATTCTCATTGCCGCTTCGTCGCTCATTCCGTTTTCCTCTCCGTTCAAAAGCTCTCCTATGCTTATACCGAGCTCGGCGCACAGAGGCTCGACTACCGAATAATCCGGCATACATTTGCCGGTCTCCCATTTGGACACGCTTTTGTTGCTCACGCCTATCCTCTCGGCAAGCTCGGCCTGGGTCATGTTCTTCTCTTTGCGTTTCTGAGCTATGAGCTGCCCGGATCTGTATTGATTCATTTAATCATCTCCTTGTGCCAAGCTTATCGCAAGCGGGTGCTGCGCAACAGCCCCCGAGAGTAGAATTTGAGTGGAAATCGGGGGAAACTCTATTTTCCGACGCAGAAGCGCTCGAATATGCGGTTTGTGACATCCTCGCGGACGGTGCGGCCGCTAAGCTCGCCGAGGGCGGCCATGGCTGCCTCGGTCTCGGTCAGCACGATGTCCGGGGTGCAGCCGGCGCTCATCGCCTCCTGCGCGGCGCGCAGAGCGTCGAGGGCACGGCTGACGGCCTCGGCCTGACGCGCGTTCGTCAGTATCTCACCTGCCGGAGCGTCGGGCATGGGGAACAGCCTTTTGACCGCGGTCTCAAGCTCATCCATGCCCTCGCCTGTGACGGCGCTCAGCTCAACGGTCGGAAGGCTCGTCGCGGGCAGCGTCACGGCTTTGCCGAGGTCAGATTTTGAAACCACCGCTATCCCCTGTGCCGCCTTCTCGGCTTCTCGGAGTATGCTTTCATCCTCCTCGGTGAACTCGCCGCTGCCGTCGATCACGGCGATGACGAGCTCCGCGTTTTCCATAGCCTCACGCGAGCGCATGACTCCGAGGCGCTCGATCTCGTCGTCTGTGTCGCGCAGACCCGCCGTGTCCGTCAGGCGCAGCAGCACGCCGCCGAGGCGCAGCTTTTCCTCAATCGTGTCGCGCGTTGTGCCGGGGATGTCGGTCACGATGGCTCTGTCATAGCCCAGCAGGGCGTTTAAAAGCGAGCTCTTGCCCGCGTTGGGTCTGCCCACGATGGCGGCGGGGATGCCGCCCTGCAATATCCTGCCCCGGCCGTAGCTTTCCCCGAGCTTTTCCAGCGTACCGACCGCGTCGGCGATATCGCCCATGTAGCGCTCCATGCGGAAGTCCTCGATATCCTCGTCGGGATAGTCCAGCACCGCGTGATAGTGTGAGCTTATGTCGGTCAGGGCGCGGTAGATGACATCGATCTTTCGGGATATCGCGCCGCCGAGCTGCCCTGCGGCGTTTTTGGCGGCCTCGGCGGTCTCGGCCTCGATGATATCGGCCACTGCCTCCGCGCCCGTGAGATCCATCCTGCCGTTTAAAAAGGCCCGCTTTGTGAACTCGCCTGCCCGCGCCTGCCTTGCGCCGAGGGCGAACACCGCGTCCAGCGCGGCGCGCAGCACGGTCGGAGAGCCGTGGCACTGAAACTCGGCGGTATTCTCGCCGGTGTAGCTGTTGGGTGCGCGGCTGACGGTGCAAAGGCATATGTCGAGCGTCTGACCGTCTTTATCCGTCAGCCTGCCGTATACGAGCTGCCGGTCGGGGTATGATATAAGCTCCCTGCCGGAGACGGGGAGAAACAGCCTGTTTGCGATGTCTATCGCCATATCGCCGGAAAGGCGAAGGATGCCTATGGCTGCCACCTGCGTTCCGGTGGCGATCGCGGCTATCGTGTCGGACATAATAACACCTCTTAACGAAGAAAAACGGGCGGTAAAAACCGCCCGTTTCAAAATGTAAAATTACTTATTCAGCCTTGCTGCGCGGGCAGCCTTTTCGTCGATATCCTCGGAAATGTAGTAGCTCAGGGAAAGAAGGCTGTCGGAGAAGTGGATATTCTCAACGATGGTGCTGCTCTCGGGAGCGGTGAGCTCGACATTGGTGAAGTTCCAGATCGCATTTATGCCGTGCTTGGTGAGAAGCTCGGTGGTGGAAACGGCGTAGGCCTTGGGAACACAGAGGACGGCTGCGTCGACCTTATTCTCGGTAAGATACTGGGGCAGGGTCGCGACGTCCAGAATGGTAACGCCCTCATAATCGGTGCCGATGAGCTCGGGCTTGACATCGAATGCGGCCTTGAGGTCGAAGCCCCATGCCTTGAAAGAGAAGTTGCACATGAGCGCCTGACCGAGGTTGCCGACGCCGATGAGGATCGCGGAGAAGCCCCTGTCCATACCGAGGATGGAGGCGATCTCGGCGCGGAGCGCAGTTACCTTGTATCCGTAGCCCTGCTGACCGAACTCGCCGAAGCAGCTGAAGTCCTGACGTATCTGAGAGGGGGTGAGTCCGAGCTGACGGCCAAGCTCGCCGGAGGAAATACGGCTTACGCCCGCTTCCGTGAGCTCGTCAAGCTTTCTCAGATATCTGGGCAGACGACGGATTACATTGTTGGAAACCTTTACACGCTTCATTATAGAAATCACTCCTTGGATGACGAAAAACCTAAAATACACACTTTTTTGATTGGGTAATTATATCATATGTTTTTTTGCGTTTCAAGTAGTAAAATGGCAGAAATTTGTCGGATAACTTGCCGAGTTTTTCATATTTTGTAGCTATCGCGCGAAGCGGCTCGGACTGAACGGGATTGATGTTTTGCGCGGAATATGCTATTTTATCCGTGGAGAGTGATAAAAAATGCGAATGAGAAAAAAGCCTAACCTGATACCGCGCATGGAAAAATGCGGACAGGTGCAGATAAAGGAGCCGGAAAAGCTCAGGGGCGCATGGCGCGAAGAGTTTCCCGACTTCGGCGCGCTGTGGCTCGAGATAGGCTGCGGCAAGGGCAGATTTACGCTCGGCGAGGCGCAAAGCGAGCCGGACGTGATGCTGCTCGCGCTTGAGCGTGTGGAGGACGCCATGGTCATTGCCATGGAACGTGTTTGCGATTCCGACGTCAAAAATGTGAGGTTCATCTCACGCGATGCGCTGAAGCTGCGCGATATCTTCGCACCTGGCGAGGTCGGGCGCATTTTCATAAACTTCTGCGACCCGTGGCCCAAAAGCCGCGACGCAAAGCACAGGCTCACCTCACCAAACTTCCTGAGGATATACTCCGATCTTCTGCCAATTGGCGGGCAGATACATTTCAAGACCGACAACCGGCCGCTTTTCGACTGGTCGCTCGGGCAGTTTGAGTCCGAGGGCTGGGAGCTCAGGGAGGTCACGAACGACCTGCACGGCGGCGGCGTTTGCGGCGTGATGACCGACTACGAGGCAAAATTCCACGAGCAGGGCATTAAGATAAACCGCCTTGTCGCGGTGAAAACGGCAAACACAAAAAACGGAGAGTCCGGGGAGCTTCCGCGTCTGCGTGATGCGGCGCTGTCCGATGCAAGGGGGATAAAACGATGAGATATATAAGCTGGAACGTAAACGGCCTCAGAGCCGTTGTGAAAAAGGGCTTTGAGGAGATATTCATGGCTCTCGACGCGGATTTTTTCTGCATCCAGGAGACGAAGCTGCAGGCCGGACAGATAAGCCTTGACCTGCCGGGCTACGAAAGCTACTGGAGCTACGCCGAGAAAAAGGGCTATTCCGGCACCGCGGTCTTTACAAAGCATACCCCTTTATCGGTAAAATATAACATCCCCGGGCATGATGACGAGGGCCGGGCGCTGACGCTCGAGTACGAGGACTTTTTCCTCGTCTGCATTTACACGCCCAATTCTCAGGACGGTCTGCGGCGCATCGACTACCGCATGAGCTGGGAGGACGATCTGAGAGACTATCTCTGCGGGCTGGACAGGCTCAAGCCCGTCATAGTCTGCGGCGACATGAACGTCGCTCACGAGGAGATAGACCTCAAAAATCCCTCGACAAACCACTTTAACCCCGGCTTTTCCGATGAAGAGCGCGGCAAGTTCAGCGAGCTTCTGGACGCCGGCTTTACCGACTCGTTCCGCTTCCTGTATCCCGACAGGGAGGGCGCGTACTCATGGTGGAGCTACCGCGCCGCCGCGCGCGAGCGGAACGTCGGCTGGCGTATCGACTATTTCGTCGTGTCCGACCGCCTGCGTGACAGGATAAAGGACGCTTACATCCTGCCCGAGGTCATGGGCTCGGACCACTGCCCCGTGGGACTTGATATCACATGGTAAGCATAGGCACGGTTGAGATAAAAGGCAGGCTGACCCTCGCGCCCATGGCGGGCGTCAGCGATTTTGCCTTCAGGACTGTCTGCACCGAGCTCGGCGCCGCCATGACGACAACCGAGATGGTGAGCGCCAAGGCTCTGGTATACAAGGACGAAAAGACGAAGGGACTGCTGTACAATCCCGATATCCTGCATCCGAGCGCGGCGCAGATCTTCGGCCACGAGCCGGAGATAATGGCCGAGGCGGCACCCATGGCGCTGGAATACTCCGGCGCGGATATCCTGGATATCAACATGGGATGCCCGGTGGGTAAGATTGTCAAAAGCGGGGACGGCTCGGCGCTGATGAAAGACCCCGAGCTTGCCGCGAGGATAGTCGAGGCCGTCGTAAAGGCCGTATCCGTGCCGGTCACGGTGAAGTTCCGCAAGGGCTTTGACGGAGGCTGCGTGAACGCGGTGGAGTTTGCAAGACTCATGGAGCAGGCGGGCGCCTCCGCCGTCGCCGTCCACGGCAGGACGCGGGCGCAGATGTACTCCGGCCGTGCCGACTGGGACCTTATAAGAGATGTGAAGAAAGCTGTCAGCATACCCGTCATCGCAAACGGCGATATCTTTTCCGCCGAAGAGGCCGAGCACATCCTGCGCTACACAGGCTGCGAGCTTGCCATGGTCGGGCGCGGCAGCTTCGGCGACCCGTGGATATTCGAGCAGGCAAACGCACTGCTGGCCGGGCTCCCCGTGCCGGAAAGGCCGCCCCTCTCCGAGCGGATCGGGCTCGCGGTGCGCCAGACGGAGATGTACGCCGAAAAATTCGGTGAAAGGCTCGCCTGCCTTGAGGCGCGGCATCAGATACCGTGGTACCTCAAGGGCGTCGCCCACGCGGGATATTATAAGCAGCAGCTCGTGAAGGTGGAGACGCTCGATGAGCTGCGCAGGATCGCCAAAGGCATAAGCAGAGACCTGATATGACGAAACTCTTTGAAAACGAGATCATACAAAGCGTTCTCAAAGGCAGCGTAAACGACTTTGAAAAGCTCGTCACCGCCTACGAGAAGAGCGTCTATAACCTCGCCCTGAGAATGGTCGGCGATCCCGAGGACGCGGCGGACATGACGCAGGAGACCTTTATAAAAGCCTACCGCGCCCTGGGCAGCTTCAGGGGCGACAGTAAGTTTTCTTCATGGCTTTACCGCATCGCCTCGAACGTCTGCCTTGACTTTCTGCGCAGCCGCTCCCGACACCCGCAGATATCGCTCAGCGGCGCCGACGAGGACGACCGGACGGCTTTCGAGCTGCCGGACATGAGTCAGAACCCCGAGGAGCAGCTCATGAAAAAGCTCAGTATGGAGACCGTGCGCCGCGGGCTCGAACAGCTTCCGGAGCAGCAGCGGCAGATACTCGTTCTGCGTGAGCTGGGCGGCCTGAGCTATGCCGAGCTTGCGCAGACTCTCGGTCTGGAGGAGGGCACGGTCAAATCGCGCATCTTCCGCGCCCGAAAACGGCTGTGCGCCCTTTTGCTGCAAGACGGGAACATTTCCGGCAGCGCGGCGTCTATATCAGGGAAAGGAGGTTCGGAAGAGTGAAGGACTGCGAATACTACAGGGAAAAAATAAGCTGCCTTATAGACGGCGAGCTCAGCCCCGAAGAGAGCGCAGAGCTTGAGGCTCATATCGCCGGCTGCCCCGAATGCAGGGCGCTTTATAATGCCTTCACCGCCGTCTCCGCCGCCCTCAGCGACGGCATGGAGGAGCCTCCCGAGCACATTGCTCCGGCCGTCATGCAGGAGGTCCGCACCATCGCCCAAAAGAAGAAGCGTATCGTGTGGATAAAGTACCTCTCCGCCGCGGCCTGCCTTGCGCTGGTTATACTCGTGGGGGCAAGGTCGGGTCTGTTCGGCATCACGAGCCGCAGCGGCGCCGACAGCTACGGTGAAATTACGGATACGCTCTTCGGTACGGACGCCGATTTTGACTGTTACACCGTCAGCGAGGATCTTGCCGCCGAGGAAAGAGCCGAAGAAGAGAGTATAAACGGCAATGCCGCCGAACCGCCGGATATAGACGCAAAAAGCGCGTGCTTTACCTCCGCAGACGGAGATAAATACTATGTGGAGGATTCAGACGGGCTTGAGAAGCTCAAAGCGCTGATGGTGCCGCTGACGGATGTTAAGCGCACCCCAAAGGGTGAGCCGGATTACAGCCTGAGCTTTGACTGCGGCGATGAATCTGTCGTCATGGCTGTTTACATCGAGGACGATGTCGTGTTTGCCGACTCCGGCGACGGTCCCCGTGTCGTAGCAGGCAGCCCGGACGAAATAAGGTCGTTCATAAAATAAAAAGAAAAACCCGCTTCATTATTGAGCAGTGTTTGAGACAGACCGTCCGCGGACGAGCGTCGCTCGCCCCTGCAGGTTGTTCTTTCCACCGTCAGCAATGAAGCGGGTTTTTTAATGTTCAGTTATTCCACAGCGTGGGGGGATATACGCCGCTTTCGTGCAGCTTCGTGAGGGTCTCGACGGCGCCGGGCTTATCCTCCTGATAGGTCAGGCCGAACCAGCGCTCGTTGGTGTTGAGAACGGAGATGCTTATCCCGCCTTTTGCGGTGAGATCGTCCATCATAGTCGGAAGCAGGCACTCGGCCTTCACCTCATCCTCAGGCAGCGCCGCGAGGAAATCGGCAAAGTATTGCTCCATGACCGGCAGGATATCCTGATGATAGCCCCAGAGGTTCATGGACACGAAGGTGTCCGGCTCGAGAACAGGGCCGTCCTCGGACGCGGAGGTATCGCGTATGCTGCCGTCGGGCATGAGCTTTATCTTATAGGTCTCCCTGACCTTCTGAAGCCTGCCGCCGCTTACCATGCACACGCCGCGTGTGACGGTGCCGAAGGGGCTGACGGTATTTTTAAGGCGGTAGGCCACCATGGTCGCCTCACCTGCGCCGCTGAGCTTTTCAAGCTCGGCCGACATGGTCTCAAAGGCGCTCCTGCCGTAGTAGTCGTCGGCGTTCATGACGGCGAAGGGCGTGGTGATGACGTCCTTTGCGCAGATGACGGCGTGGACCGTGCCGAAGGGCTTTGTCCTGTCCCTGAATTCGGGACGGCTTTCGGTGAAGCGGTCAACGGTCTGGAGCGCATAGTCGATCTTTATGCCGCTGCTTTTCTCGATGCGGTCGCCGAAGAGCTCCTTGACGTCCGCGAGTATCTCGGGCTTTACGATCAGGACAATCCTATTGAAGCCCGCGGCAAGCGCGTCATAGATGGCGTATTCCATCAGTATCTCACCGTCAGGGCCGAGGAGCTCGATCTGCTTTACGCCGCCGTAGCGCGAGCCGAGACCGGCTGCCATGACAACAAGGGTCTTGTCCATAATTCTCCTCCTTGGTTTTATCTGTATCGTGCAAAATGTTTTATCACTTAACGCTGATGCGCTCATAGCTGTCGGTGCGGAAAAGCTCGCTTCCGGGAGCGGCTTCGAGCCACGCCAGATACACCTCCGGCCAGTGCTGCTGCATGATGGCGGAGCTCTCGGCGTTGTGATACGCGTCCACAAGCAGAGCGACGAGCTGATCGTAATAATAATCCTGCGTGCCGCCGGTGACCTTGGTCGCGGTGAGCTTCGCGGCATACCGCAGCAGGATGCCCATGCCCATGAAGATTATCTCCGTCGCAGGGGATTTGTCCCCGGGCTTGCGCCTGGCTGGGAGGCTGCCTATGCGCTGCATCTTTTCGATGGGGCCGAGATCGTGCCACTGCTCGATGAGGGAGCAAAAGCTGTCGGCCAGCTCCTCGTTGCCGGAAAGCAGAAAACGCAGGAAATTCCGCAGCTGGAACAGGCTGCCGGAGGTTTTGCTCTGCATATACTCCATAAAAAACTGCTGATAGCCGTCGTCCCGGTATTTTTCCGGGCAGTCCAGCAGATCGTCCGCGTAGTCAAAAAACAGGTCCAGCGCCCGCTCCTGATCGTCAAGGGGCGCATACTCGGCCTCGACGCCGAGCCTGAGCATTATCTCCGCAAAGCGGGAGCGCATAGCTTCGAGCAGCCGCTCGTACTCCTCAGCGCCGCGCCGCGCCTTGCAGGGCAGCCAGAGATCCGTTCCGTAGCGCCTGAGCCCCCAGTAGCGCAGCGGCAGACGGGGAACCGAGTCCATTTCGGAGAGAATGTTGAAAATATTGTCGGTAAAGTCTGCGCGGCGGTCATAGACCGTCAGGGGCGAAGCGAAGGTATAGACAAAAATATTGTCCTTTGAGATGCCGCTTTCAAAGCTGAGCCTTGCGCCCAGAAGGTTCGATACCGCGCCCCCTCGGCTGAAGCCGCATATCCAGAGCTTGAGCTTCGACCTGTCGAGGCCTCGATTCGCGATGTAACCGAACAGGGCGTCGTAAACTTTGTCGGCGGCGGCCTTGAAGCCGGCGGCGAAGTCCGGGCAATTTGACTCAACGGCATGGGTGTTGCTGACCCACTCGCCGCCGTAGCGGTGGCTGCGGATAACGACGGGGATGAGGAAATGATCACCCGGCAGCCTTTTTGCCGCGAAGATATAGCCGCAGGTATCGTCACAGGGCTTCTGCTCGCCGAACTTTTTGCTCTCGATCGTGCGCTCGTCGCAGCCGATATCACGGAGCAGGCGGCGTATGTATTTATCCCCTTCGTTTTTGCGGGTGAAGGCGCTCATCGTCATGCCCATGCTCATGAGCGCAAGCTTATGGTTATACGAGCAGGCCGAGCCCGAGAAAAACGAGTCGGAGTATTCAAAGGGCAGGCTGCCGACATCGTCAGCGTCGCCCGACTTCGATATAAGCGTGCTGACTGAGACCTCACCCTCAAACGGCGTACCGTTTGTGCCGTCAAAATAAAACTTCAGATCTGTCATGGAACGCCTCCTGGATAAGTATTCTGAGAACAGTATATATTCCTTTGCCATTTTAAGCAAGTGCTAAAATGCCTTGACAAGGATACGCTGCTTTAGTATATTAACTGTACCATACAAAACCACACAGTTCAAGACGTAACATTTCGCCCGCTGCGGAAAATCCGCGAGTTGGGAAGAAAATGGCGAAAAAACCTTTTCATATTTGTCCGATTTGGATTATAATAAGGTTCAGGACTGTTTTCTCGCCTACGGCATGGCTATGAATTATGAACAAAACATGAGGTAAGCTTCGCACTGCTTATCATGTGCGGCGGTCGGGAATGCATTCCGAGAATTTACAGAATAAACGGAGATATAAATAAATGGTATTCAGCAGCACGATTTTTCTTTGCATATTCCTGCCCCTTGTACTTCTGGGCTATTATATCTGCCCGAAAAAGGGACGAAATCTCTTCCTGCTGATAGCCAGCCTCGTTTTTTACGCCTGGGGCGAGCCGAAATATGTGTTCCTGATGATATTCTCCATCATCGCAAACTATGTTTTCGGCCTGCTGATGGAAAAGTACAGGCAGAACAGCCGCCGCCTGAAGCTTATGCTGGTACTGTCGGTTGTTATCGATCTCGGGCTTTTGGGCGTGTTCAAGTACACGGACTTTATCATAAGCAACATTAACGCCGCCTTCGGCGCAAGCTTTGACCTTCTGAAGCTGGCTCTGCCCATCGGCATATCCTTCTACACCTTCCAGGCCATGAGCTATACCATCGACGTTTACCGGAACGACGTGAAGGTGCAGCGGAACATCATCGACTTCGGCATGTACATCACCATGTTCCCCCAGCTCATCGCAGGTCCCATCGTCCGCTACGCGGATGTGGAGGAGCAGCTGCATGAGAGACACGTCACCGCGCAGGATTTCTCCGAGGGCGCGATGCGCTTCGTCGTCGGTCTCGGCAAAAAGGTGCTGCTGGCAAATCAGATAGGCGCACTGTGGTCGGAGATCTATGCCCTCGGCGGCAGCAGCTCCGCCCTCATGGCGTGGCTGGGCGCGATTGCCTTCACCTTCCAGATCTATTTTGACTTCTCCGGCTATTCGGACATGGCCATAGGCCTCGGCAGGATGTTCGGCTTCAAATTCCCCGAGAACTTCCGCTACCCGTATCAGTCCGTGTCGATAACCGACTTCTGGCGGCGCTGGCATATAACCCTGAGCACATGGTTCAGAGAGTATCTGTATATCCCGCTGGGCGGCAACAGGCGCGGCTTTGCAAGGCAGGCGCTGAACCTGCTCATCGTCTGGACGCTCACCGGCTTCTGGCACGGCGCGGGCTGGAACTTCATACTCTGGGGACTTTACTACTTTACTATCCTGTTCATCGAAAAGCTGTTCATGCTCAAGGCCCTTGACAGGGCGCCGAAAATCCTGCGGCATATCTATTCGCTGCTGCTTATCGTCCTCGGCTGGGTCATCTTCGCCTGCGACGACATTACGGTGCTGCTGCCCTTCATCGGCTCGATGTTCGGCGCAAACGGCGCTCTGGGCGGACTCGATCTCTACTGGCTGGCAACCAAGGCCGTGCTGCTTATTATCTGCTGCATCGCCTCCACGGAGCTTCCCAAAAAGCTCATGATCTCCCTCAGCGGCAGGCTCGGCGAAAAACCGGCCTTCGTCCTGAAATCGGTGCTGACGCTGCTGCTGCTCGGTCTGAGCATGGTGTTCCTCATCGGCGACAGCTACAATCCCTTCCTGTACTTCAGATTCTGAGAGGTGAGCGTGATGAAAAAACTTTATATTACATTTATCGCGCTTTTCCTTGCGATGGTCGTGCTGCCCTCGGCATTCGTTTTCCTCGGCGAGGACAGGAGCTTTTCCGACAACGAGAACCGTATGCTCCAGACGGCTCCGGAGCTGCGCGGCGACGATATACTCAGCGGAAGATTTCAGGAAAAGCTGACAGATTATATATCCGACCAGTTTCCCGCCCGCGACGTCTGGACGGAGCTGGGAACAAGGCTTAAAAAAGCCGCCGGCTTCAAGGACATAGGCGGAGCCTATCTCGGCAGCGACGGCTACTATATGGAAAAGATCACGCCCGAGGATGTCGACGAAAGGAAATTTGCGTCGAACCTTGTGCTCATAAACGATTTTATCAGGGAAAGCGGCGTCCCCGCGAGCGTGCTGCTCGTCCCCGCGACGGGCACGGTCATGGGCGATAAGCTGCCGGACAATGCACTCATGTATGACGCGCAGGCAATGTACGATACGGCGCGCGGGCTGCTCGACGGCGTAAACGTTCCCGACCTGTACTCGGCGCTGAGCGCGGACACTGGTGAGCAGATGTACTACCGCACCGACCACCACTGGACATGGTACGGAGCCTACGCTGCCTATCGCGAGTATATGCCCGACGGCGCTTACAGCGCACAGCCCGAGCTTTTCAGCGATGATTTCCTCGGCACGACCTATTCAAAGACGCTCGATCCCTCCGCGCGAAAGGACAGCGTGTATATCGCGCCCGTGGCAGGCACCGTAAAGGTCACCGCCGACGGCAAGGATATTGATTTTTACTATAACGAGGCTCAGAGCGAAAAGGACAAATACAAGGTGTTTTTAGGCGGCAACTACGGTATAACGCACATCACCGGAGGCTGCGATAACGGCAAGACGCTGCTTATCATTAAAGACTCCTTTGCAAACAGCCTTGTGCCCTTCCTGACCGCCGATTTTGAAAACATCATAATGCTTGATATGCGCTACTACATGGGTTCCGCGCGGCAGCTCATTTCGCAGGAGGGCGTTGACGAGATACTTTTTGTTGCGGAGATGAGCGGCCTTTCAAACGACAACAATATTGTAAAGCTGGGGTTTTAAGAAATGAGAAAGATAAAAAGATTTGCAGCGGTCTTCCTTGCGCTGCTCATGCTGGTCGGCATGGTGCCGCTGCAGGCTCGGGCCGACAGCTCCAAGCTCATCGCACTGACCTTTGACGACGGACCGTCGTCGAAGAACACAGCGCGGCTGCTCGACGGGCTCAAGGCCCGCGGCGTACACTGCACCTTCTTCATGGTCGGAACGATGAGCGAGTATAACCCGCAGCTCGTGAAAAGAGCCTGGCAGGAAGGGCACGAGATCGCAAGCCATACCTACGATCACCCCGCGCTGACCTCCCTCAGCGATCAGCAGATCAGGGATCAGCTTTCAAAAAACGACGTCATACTCGATAAAGCCATCGGCATCGACTTTGACTACATGCTCCGCCCGCCCTACGGCGACCAGAACGCTCGCGTTCTTGCGGCGGCGAACGTGCCCTGCTTCTACTGGTCGATGGATACATACGATTGGAAGACCCAGAACGCCGACTCCGTGTATAGGGAGTTCATAAAGCAGGCCCGCGACGGCTCCATCGCCCTGCTGCACGATACGCACGCGACCTCCGTCACCGCTGCTCTGCGCGCCATCGACACCCTGAAGGCGCAGGGCTACGAATTCGTAACGCTCAGCGAGATGTTCATGCGCCGCGGGGTTGCGCTGCAGAACGGCAAGATGTATTACTCCTGCTATCCCGGCTCCCACGGCACAGATCCCGCAGTCAAAAAGCCCGTTATCACGGTCAGCAACACTTCCGAGGGCAAGCTCGTAAGCCTCAGCGGAGACAGCCGCGGTCAGGTCTACTACACCCTCAACGGCGAGCTCCCGACCCCGAAAAACAGTATTAAATACACCGGTCCGTTTCTCGTCACGAAGGATACGACCGTCAGAGCCGTAACGGTCATAAAATGGAACGGCATCCGCACCGATACCGTTGATACGCTCGTTAAATATACCCCCGCGCCCGCACCGTCCATGACTGTCTCGGACGGCAAGCTGACGATAGCAAGCAGCCTTCCCGGCGCGGAGATATACTACACTGCCGACGGCAGCGTTCCCACCCGCGACAGCGCCCGATACGAGGGCAGTATCGTTCTCGAGCCGGATACGACCTACCGCGCCCGCGTCTACGCCCCGAGCTATCAGCCCGGAACGGTCGGAATGCTGACCTACACCTCCCGGGGCAATGTGTTCACCGACGTAGCCGTCGGGGACTGGTGCTATGACTCGGTCGACCGTGCGGTCTCCGAGGGCATTTTCAAGGGCGTCACCGCGACCGAGTTTTCGCCCGACACGCCGCTGACACGCGCCATGCTTGTGACGGTGCTGTACCGCATGGCAGGTGAGCCAGGTGTGAGCGGGCTCAGGGCAGACTTCACCGACGTTCCGAAGGACTATTGGTGCTATGACGCACTGGCATGGGCGGCAAACAACGGCATAATAAACGGCTATGCCGACGGAAGCTTCCGTCCGAGAGCGAGCATAAGCCGTCAGGCGCTTTCCGCGATGATCTACCGCTACATAGGCTCCTGCGGCAAAGAACTGAGCGCAGCTGACGATGTTCTGCGCGGCTTTACCGACAGCGGCGCCGTCGATCCCGGCCTTTACGAGGCGGTAAACGCCATGTGCTCAGCCGGTATCGTGCGCGGTTATCAGGACAACACGATGAGACCTCTGAAGGGCGCGAGCCGCGCCCAGGCGGCCACCATGCTGCTGCGCATGGAGGATCTCCTGCCCACGCTGCCCGACGCAGAGCAACCGGAGATATAACATAAAAGAAAACGCAGGGAAAACTCCCTGCGTTATTTCTGTTTCAGCGTGCCGAGGTAGCCTTCGAGTATCAGGCTCGCGGCTACGGCGTCGACGGTCTTGCGGTGCTTTTTTTCCTTTTTCCCGTTTGCGTGGAGTATGGCGTGAGCCTCGATGCTGCTGCGCCGCTCATCCCACATGACTATCGGCAGATCGGTCTTCGTCCCCAGAAGCTCCGCAAAACCGCGGCACTTTTCCGCTCTGGGTCCCTCGCTGCCGTCCATGTTCTTCGGCAGACCCAGCACAAGGCGCTGCACGCATCGTTTTGCCGCCTCTGACGCTATCTCCTCTGCGACAAGCTCGGGGTTGCGCTGATTGATCGTCCACGCGTCGCCCACAAGTATGTTCATCTCATCCGAAACGGCAATGCCCGTTCTGGCGTCGCCGAAATCTATACCCATTATCCTCATAGCGCTTTCCTCATTTCAGCCCGAAGCAGGCCCTTATATCGCCGCAGATGTACAGCGAGCCGCAGGCGCAGACCATGCCGTCGAGCTCCTGCGCGATGTCCCGCGCGGTATCGACGCCTTCCTCGATGCTTCCGCACACCTGCACCTCTTTGCCGTATTTTTTGAAGAGCTCCGCAAGCTGTGCGCCCTCAAGGGCTCTGTCGCTTTTCGGCGTGACGCAGACACAGGCGTCAAACAGCGGCGCGAGGATCTCCGCTATGCGGCGGTAATCCTTGTCCTTCAGCACGCCCATCAGCAGAACGCGGCGGCAGTCGGGAAAATACTGCTCAATACTCTCGGCAAGGGCGGCGGCGCACTGGGGATTATGCCCCCCGTCTACCACGAACCACGGCTCCTCTGCGTGCACGATCTCAAATCGTGCAGGCCACGAAACGGAGTAGAGCCCCGCCTCGACCGATTCGTGCTCTATGCTCCAGCCCTGTCTGCGCAGCACCTCCACCGTCTCCAGAACGACGGCGGCGTTGCGGAGCTGATGCGCGCCCAGCAGGGGTATGGCGTAGGACTCGCCCTTGTAGGAAAACACCTGCCCGTCGCGGCTGTCAAACTCCGGTATGATATCGTCAAAATCAGGCACGGTAAGCTCCGCGCCCCGCTCGAAGCATACGTCTCGGACAGTCTCCATGACCTCGCCGTACTGCTGATACAGCACGACCGCCGCGCCGTCTTTTATGATGCCGGCCTTCTCACAGGCGATCTCTTCCAGGGTGTTCCCGAGAATGTCCGTATGGTCAAGCCCGATGTTGGCGATGACGCAGCAGTCGGGGCAGGGTATGACGTTTGTCGCGTCGTACCTCCCTCCGAGGCCGACCTCGAGCACGGCTATATCGCAGTGCTGCCGCGCAAACCACAGCAGGGCCGCGGCGGTCATCATCTCAAACTCCGTCGGGTGCTCGTCCATAGCGTCGGCGGCAGGCTTTATCTCCCCGACCAGCGAGGCAAGCTCCCTGTCCTCTATCATTTTGCCGTTTATCTGCATCCTCTCGTTGAAGCTGTGCAGATACGGCGAGGTGAACAGCCCCGTCTTGAGCCCCGCCTTTTTTAAGACGGAGGCAAGCATAGCGGATATGCTGCCCTTGCCGTTTGTGCCCGCGACGTGGACATACCTCAGTTCCTTCTGCGGATCACCCAGACGGCCGAGCAGCTCGCTTATGCGCTCCAGTCCCAGCCTTGAGCCGCGCCACGACACACCGTTTATATATTCAAGCGCTTCACTGTAATCCATTTTTGTATCTCCGAAAATTATTTTATATACCTCTTGATAAATCCGTCGAGCTTTTCCGCGTACGCCTCGGGCGCTATGTGCATGGTCTCGATGTGCTTAGCCTTGTCCGTGTAGAGAAAGTCCTTATCCGCATTGCACAGCTCATAGATGCGCGGTGCCATGGAAAAGGGCACGGTGGGGTCTTCCCTGCCGTGTACGATGAGCATCGGCTGCTTTGAGCGCCTGACGTTTTCGCTCACATCGCTGTCGTCAAGGTCATAGCCGCCGACGAGCTTGTTGAGCGCATACATTGGCCTGTACAGAGGCCCCAGGCGGCGCTTTAATATCTCCCGGGCGTCTATAAAGCCGCTGTCGGAGACCGTGAATTTTACGATATCGGGCACTCTGTCGCTCATTTTCAGCACTGTCGCGCCGCCGAGGGAAAAGCCGTGCATCACGACCCGGATATCCCCGCCGAACTCGGCTTTGAGAAAGTCGAGCCATTTCAGGCAGTCGGCGCTTTCAAGCACGTCATAGCCGAAAACCTCCCCGCCGCTCATGCCGGAGGCGGTGTTGTCCGGCGCAAAGATGTCAAAGCCGCGGCTGTGATAGTATTCACGGAACATGCCCGCAGTCTCCGCGTGCTCGGAGTGGTAGCCGTGGACGATAAAGGCGATCTTGCCGCTGAATTTTGCGCCGCAGGGGAAATAAAAGCCCTGCAGCGTCTCGCCGCGCTCGGAGCGTATCGTGTAGCACAGGTGCATCTGTCCGCGCAGCTTTTCCGCAGCACCGTCGCGCCGCAGACAGTAATCCTCGGCGTGAGTTTTTTTGTCGAGCAGAGCCGCGCTCAGGCGCGAGCGGCGGCGAAGGAAGGTGTATCTGTAGATATCGGCGGCGGCATAAAGAGGGATAGCCGCCGAGACCGTCATAAGCAGCTTTTTCATGTCAGTTCACCGGAATAAGCGCGCCGACGCTCGACAGCAGCGAAAAGGCTATGACGAGTATCTGGAATATGAGCGAGCCGAATCTGCCGCATATGGGCGAGGCTCCCGTGCGCTTGCGCGAGAGGTTATAGGCAATGATGATGCCGATGCCCGTGACGACCTGAATGACGCTTGCAAAGCGCGTGAAGCCCACGAAGCTGCTCAGTCCAAACAGTGCAAGCAGCAGGCAGGGCGCGGAGGCCGCAAGCCAGCTTATATTTTTGCTCCAGCCGGTCTGCTCGCCGACGATGTCACGCAGATTGAGCGTGTTGGCCCAGAAGGAGGTAGCCAGCGCCAGCAGTGTGAATACATAGCCTATGATGCTCACCCAGCCGCCCAGATGGCGCGAAAGGTCGACCAGTGCTCCGTCCTCGGTGATGTCCCCTCCCGCTCCGAGCAGCGTCATGAGCGTGATGATGAAGATGAGCCCCGCGTTTATGGCAAGCCCCACCGCGATGGCGGCTCTGATGCGCTTTGCGTCGCCCTTGAGACCCTTGACCACCTGCGGAGTGCTCATGACCGCCGAGAGCGAGAACGATATCATGCCGAAGAGTGCGAGGGCGTTGTTAAAGCCGCGCCAGCCGACCGGCAGGGCACTCGTGCCCTTAAGCAGGGTCGCCGCCAGCAGGATGCCCACGACGCCGATCATCGAGCACACGGCGAGCTTTTCGCATATGCCCACGAGCTTCATGCCGACGAACACCACGCCCGCGCCCAGCACATAGAAAATGAGCATGCCGACGATGTCGGGCAGGCCGAACCAGCTGCGGAACACCGCCGCCGCGCCCGTCAGAAACGCACTGACGTTAACGATGACGGAAACGCCGAGAAGTATGAACGCCGTCCACGTGAATATGGTTTTTATCCTGCCTGAAAACAGCTCCGCGTCAAGGCATGTGACGAACTGTGCGCCGTCGTTGTTATAGCTAAGCTCCGCGATTATGAAATGCAGCACGAGCGCCGCCGCGTAGCCCAGCAGCAGTATGAGCACCGTCTCGCGGAAGCTGTTGTGAGCCGCGAGATACGGCACCGACAGTATGCCCGCTCCGACGCCGTGGCCGACGATGATGCTTGCCGCCTCAAAGAATGTCAGCTCGGATTCTCCGTTCATTTTTGACATATGTACTATCCTTCCACGCATTATTGTTAATATGTTATTTTAACATGACGAGCCGGAATAAGCAACCTAAAGGCTGAGGAAGTATCCTCAGCCTTTTTCACTGGTTCGCTTCAGCTTTCCATCTGCTTTCCGAGGAAGGAAGCGACCGTCTGGGCGAGCTTGAGCTCAATATCGCTGCCTGCGGCGCCGTTGGGGGATATAAACATAACGCAGCCGAGTATATCGCCCTCACTGATGATGGGCGCGGCTACGGATATGCAGTAGCGGTCGTCGCTCTCGACGACGTGCAGGGCGCTGCCGCCCTCGTGGCGGAAGGCGCTTCGCGCCTCCATGATGTGCTCAAGGCTTGCCGAGATGCGCTTATCCATAAGCTCGCGTCTGGCTCCGCCGGATATTGCGATGATGCTGTCGCGGTCGCACACTGCCGCGATCGCGTCGGTGGACTTATGCAGGCTCTCGCAGATCTGCGCCGCGAAGTCGCTCAGCTCGCCGATGGGGGAATACTTTTTGAAAATGACCTCGCCGTCCTTATCGGTGAATATCTCCAGCGGGTCGCCCTCGCGGATGCGCATTGTGCGGCGGATTTCCTTTGGAATTACGACTCTGCCGAGGTCGTCGATTCTTCTGACTATTCCTGTTGCTTTCATTTATTTTTTTCTCCTTTGCCTGAATACTTCTTCCATGCTATTGTTTGCAGCAAACGGAAGAATATGCGACGGCAGCAAAATATAAGCTTACCGAAGGATGTGCAAAATGCGCCATTTTCTTACACAAAAATGCAAAAGTCTGTTGCCAAGTATTGCGATTTTATCTCCGGCATGTTATTCTAAGGAAACGGAGAAAAATAGAAACGGAGAGGAAAAATGAAAAGAATAATTGCGTTTTTACTCGCACTCACCCTCGTTTTCGGCATATGTGCCTGCGGCAAGTCGAATAACGGCAGCGCCGGCAGCGACACGGAATCCAAGACGGCGCAGGATTATGCCGAGGCTGCGTATGTTGCCATGATATCGATGATGAGCGGAATGTACGACGGCAACACCACCAAGGTTTACAGATTTGACTACGACCACGACGGCATTGACGATTGGCTTGTTCATTATGACGACGCACAGCAGTTCTGGATGCTGTTTAAGGGCGGAGAGAGCCAGCCGACTCCCACGATATTTTTCAACTGGGGTGCGGCAGGCAGCCTGAAGCTGCTGTATTCCGAAGCCGACGACAGTATTTATATTAAAAACGCATATTCCGTAATTACCCACGGCTATGAAAGCTATTTTTGCTATGACGGCACCGCTCACGATTATTGCCTGAGCACATCTTATGTCGATGACCCGTCTGCTGCCGTGGAATCGGGGAAATACTATTACATAGGCGAGAAGGAAACGACGCAGCAGGAATATGAAAAGGAGCTTAATAAGCTTGAGCTTAGAGAGCTGCCGGATGCAACGAGGGGCTTTAGCTCGTTTTTCGACCAGCCTGCGGATATGCTCGAGAGCATAGCGGAGCTGATTTCGCAGTATCCGTTTGTCACGGAATGCTTCACCAAGGACATCGACGGCGACGGCGTTGACGAGTATATTTTCGGCACGAAGATAGAAAACAAAGAATCGCCGACCGAGCGACCCTGCGGTGTGCCTGGTGTGAGCTATGAATGCGGCAACGAGCCGTATGAAAACAGCTACGGCTTCAACCACCTCTGGAAGAACCCGTACTTTGCGCTGTCGTCCAACAAAAGCGGCGTTGCCAGCCATTTCTTCATAGCCGATGACCTTGTTGCCAAGCCCACGGCAACCGCCGCCCCTGAACCGGCGAGCACCGCAAAGGTCACGAACAACAACAGCTCATCATCAAGCTCAAGCGGCAAAAACAGCAAGCTGTTTGATAAAATCACCGAATACGGCGGAGAATGGTGGGATAGAAAAGGGTTCTTCGTCGGCGACAGATTCAACAAGGACGGCACCTTCCTGGGCGGCTTGATACCGGGTCAGGGAACATGGAAGGTTTGCGGCAGCAATAAGATAGAGATTACCATGTCCGGCAAAACCACGGTCTACACCGTGGAGTTTGAGTATGACGACGGCAAAATCCATGACTTTATGGTCATGAAGTCCGACAGCGAGACATATCGATATTTCAGGCGTAATGTATCTCGTTACAAAAGCCTTTACGGCGTGTGGAGTTATGAGAGCAACGGTACGGAGCTGAATATACTTTCGGAGGGCGACTACGCTTTCGGCTCGGATAAAGGAATGTGGTGCGTTTCCGGCGATACGCTGGTTCTGCTCCGGGAGTTCCCCGACGGCAGCCTCGGCGATTACACATACTTTGACATTGTCGGCGATCGTCTCAGGCTAAGCGCGAAAAATTCCCGTGCCGAAGATGCGCCGGTGAATAAGGTCTACTACGAAAAAATCGGCTGTGCGTGAGCGGCGAAATGCTTGGAAAATGTTTCTTTGTCAATAATTCGACTTTATCTTTGCATTTTTGACAAAAAAATCTGCAAATTTGCTATTGATTATCGTGGGAATAAATGGTAAAATAGTACCCGTGATGAGGACAAGCTGTCAGCATCCGCTATTTTTACCCCATAATGCGCGTTTTGATAAACAAGCGCCTTGAATTTGTAAAAATATGAATAGATCTGTAAAGAAAATCTGGAATGTGATATCCACCGTTCTGGTGGTTATAGTTGTCGTCGTTGCGCTGCTTCTTGTCGGCGCAAGATTGTTCGGACTGCAGGTGTATGCGGTGCTGTCCGGCTCGATGGAACCGACTTATCATGTCGGCTCCGTGATATATGTTGAGCCTGTCGATCCGAGCGAGATACAGGTCGGCGACCCGATAACCTTTGTGATGAACGAGGAGCTGACCGTTGCGACGCACCGTGTCGTGCGCATTGATGCGGAAAACAGCCTGTCCATCTCGGCAGCATCACCCTTGGTTTCCTTCGCAAGCATAATG
>SAMEA3663242__coassemble_146_pt1 | contig 22799 bp, 22 predicted proteins | sample SAMEA3663242__metabat2_high_PE_022 | metagenome-assembled genome bin SAMEA3663242 (sample SAMEA3663242) | pig gut metagenome | biome: pig gut; feature: pig-associated habitat; material: faeces | place: China | collected 2013 | reverse complement strand
CCTCCTATATTATTTATCCGCGTTACGGTGCGGACATTTGCCTCCCTGTATGGGATTCAAGGCAAGTTTCTCCGCAAAATTTGCGCACGAAAAAAGACCTCTCATCCGACAGGTAAGAATAAATATACCATACGCGGGCTCAGAGGTCAAGTATTTTTGCAAAGCTTTTTGCATATTTTCAATTGATTTTTCAGCGGATACTGTCTGTTTTACTCAGTATGAAAAGGGAGCCACTTAAAGTGGCTCCCTCTTGAAAGCTTTAGGCTCGATTATGCTTCGGCAAAGCCGTCCTTACCTACGCCGCAGACGGGGCAGGTCCAATCCTCGGGAACTTCCTCCCAGGGGGTGCCGGGAGCAACGCCGTTGTCGGGATCGCCGACAGCGGGATCGTATTCATAGCCGCAGATGCAAACATATTTCATAGCAGTATACCTCTTATATCTTATTTAAAGTAGCGTGCCAGCAGGCCCTCGAATGCCTTGCCGTGGCGTGCCTCGTCGCGTGCCATCTCGTGAACGGTGTCGTGGATAGCGTCGAGATTGTACTTCTTTGCAAGCTTTGCAAGCTCGAACTTGCCTGCGGTAGCACCGTTCTCGGCGTCAACGCGCATCTCAAGGTTCTTCTTGGTGGAATCGGTGACGACCTCGCCCAGGAGCTCTGCGAACTTTGCTGCATGCTCGGCTTCCTCAAGGGCTGCCTTCTCCCAGTACATTGCGATCTCGGGATAGCCTTCGCGGGCTGCAACGCGGCCCATTGCCAGATACATGCCGACCTCGGAGCACTCGCCCTCGAAGTTTGCGCGCAGACCGCAGATGATCTCTTCCTGAACCTCAGCGGGAACCTCAGCGCCGAACACCTTTCCAACGCCTACAACGTGCTCTGCGGCCCAGGTCTTCTCAGCCGCCTGCATGGTGAACTTCTCACCGGGGACATTGCAGATGGGGCACTTCTCGGGAGGAGTGTCACCCTCATGAACGTAACCACATACGGGACATACCCATTTTGCCATAATAATTACCTCCTAAATATTATTCTTAACAATCAAATAATATCACTTTCAGCTCAAAACTCAAGTAAATATTTCTTGAATTATGACTTTATGGCAATAATTATAACCGATATGAGGCAAGTTTAGTGTAGCGTATACCACAGCATTTACATTCTCCTGATATTTTTTGATATTTCGCAGAGCGCCTCGGCGGCTTCGGTGTCGCAGTCGGTGTTTCGGGCAAGATCCGCAAGCGACAGCATGCCAACAAGTCTGCCGTCATGGCACACGGGCAGCCGCCTTACCTGCGCATCGGCCATGAGGCGGGCAGCCTCCCCGACATGGGCGTTGTCGTTTATCGTGACGGCGCCCCGGGTCATCACGTCTCCTATCTTAGTTTCAGTCGGCGACAGGCCCGTTGCAACGCAGCGTACGGCTATATCCCTGTCGGTTATCATGCCGCGCAGGTTCCCCCTGTCGTCGCATACGGGTACGGCGCCTATGTTATACTGCCTGAGAAGCCTTGCCGCGGCGGTCACCGGCTCGCTCTGGCCCACCGTCACAACATGGTCGCTCATGATATCAAAAACCTTCATAATGATCCCTCCTGTTACAATCATTGCCTCAGGAGCCTGTTTTTATTCCGCGTGGACATGATAAAAGCCGGACGATCACCGTCCGGCTTTTTATCGTGCTTATTTATTCAGCATCGAGTATGCTTTTTCTCTTGCAAGAGCTCTTTGGAGACTGAACTCGGCGCGCTTAAGGTCAAGATCCGCCGACTTTTCCTCAATGCGCTTTCTTGCCCTGCCTTCGGAAGCCTGAGCGCGGGCAAGGTCGATATTCTCGGCCTTTTCCGCCGTGCGGGCAAGCAGGATCAGCTCGTTATCGGCAATGCTCAGAACGCCGCCGCTCAATGCGGCAAAGTGTTCCACTCCCTCGGAAACGTACTTGACGATTCCCTCCTTGAGAGCCGCGATCATCGGTGCGTGACCGGCCATTATCCCCGCGTCTCCGTCGGCCATCGGCACGAGCGCGTAGCTTATCATCTCATCGCAGACGGCTCCGTCGGCCGTGGCGATCTGAAAATGGATCTTATCTGCCATATCAGAGATCCTTACGCTTTGCAAGCACCTCGTCGATGGTGCCGCACATGAGGAAGGCCTGCTCGGGCAGATCGTCGCAGTCGCCGCCGAGGATGGCCTGGAAGCCGCGGATAGTATCCTCCATCTTGACATATGCGCCCTTGACGCCGGTGAAGTTCTCGGCGACGTGGAAGGGCTGGGACAGGAAGCGCTGGATCCTTCTTGCGCGGTTGACCGTTGCTTTGTCTTCCACGCTCAGCTCGTCCATGCCGAGGACGGCGATGATATCCTGCAGCTCCTTGTATTTCTGGAGCACGGCCTGCACCGCGCGGGCGGTGTCATAATGCTCTTTGCCCAGCACGTTGGGGTCGAGGATGCGGGAGGTCGATTCCAGCGGATCCACGGCGGGATAGATACCGAGCTCCGAAATGCTTCTTGACAGAACGGTGGTCGCGTCAAGGTGGGCAAACGCAGTCGCCGGAGCCGGGTCGGTAAGGTCGTCTGCGGGGACGTAAATTGCCTGTACGGAGGTTACGGAGCCGTTTCGTGTGGATGTGATACGCTCCTGAAGAGAGCCCATTTCCGTTGCCAGTGTGGGCTGATAGCCGACGGCGGAGGGCATACGTCCAAGAAGCGCCGAGACCTCGGAGCCGGCCTGAGTAAATCTGAAGATATTGTCGATGAACAGCAGAACGTCCTGACCGGATTCATCGCGGAAGTTCTCCGCTATGGTCAGACCCGACAGAGGCACGCGCAGACGCGCTCCGGGCGGCTCGTTCATCTGGCCGAATACCAGCGCGGTCTTGTTGATAACGCCGGACTCGGTCATCTCGTGCCAGAGGTCGTTGCCCTCACGGCTGCGCTCACCGACGCCCGCGAATACGGAGTAGCCGCCGTGCTCATAGGCTACGTTGCGGATAAGCTCCATGATAAGCACGGTCTTGCCGACGCCCGCGCCGCCGAACAGACCGATCTTGCCGCCCTTAGAGTAGGGCGCAAGCAGGTCGACGACCTTGATGCCGGTCTCCAGTATCTCCGTGGACGGGGCGATATCGGTGAAGGCGGGAGCCTCACGGTGGATGGGCATATACTCCTGCGCATTGACAGGACCCTTCTCGTCGATGGGCTCGCCGACGACGTTGAACATACGGCCGAGAGTGGCCTCGCCGACGGGCATCTTAACGGGAGCGCCCGTATCGACGGCGGCACAGCCGCGGTACATGCCGTCGGTGGAGAACAGGGAGATGCAGCGAACGCTGTTCTCGCCTATATGCTGCACAGCCTCCATGACGACCTTGCGGTCTTCAAGCTGTACCTCTATTGCGTTATAGATATCCGGCATTTTGCCGGAAGGAAATTGTACGTCAACGACAGGGCCTATGACCCTTCTGACGATGCCGTTTTCCATTCAATTACCTCCTATGAAGGGGTTTTAAGAGGGCTTGCCCTCAACCTACTTTTTCTTCTTTTTGAGCGCCGAGGCACCGCCCACGATCTCGGATATCTCCGTCGTGATTGCGGCCTGACGGGCGCGGTTGAGCTTGAGGTCAAGCTCGCTGATGAGGCTCTTCGTGCTGTCGGCAGCGGCGGTCATGGCCGTCATTCTGGCCGAGTGCTCGCCGCATTTGGCATCCAGCAGTACGCTCATCACCTTGTTGTTCAGATACAGCTGCATCACATTCTCAAGAACGCTGTTTGCGTCCGGAGCGAAAATGAACACCTTGCCCGTTCCCTTTTCCTCAGCCGTCGGCGCCGCCGGCAGAAGCTGCACATGGCTCGGCTCCTGACGCAGGGCGCTTATATAACGCTGATACACCAGATGCACCTCGTCATATCCGCCGCTGAGAAACAGCGATTTGAGATAATCCGCGATCTCCAGCGCTTCATCGGCGCTCGGCGTATCGCTCACCTCGGCAAAGGTCTTTATGACGTTCAGCCTGCTGTTGGCGATAACGTCCTTGCCCCAGCGGCCGCACACCACGAGACCGTATTCCGTCTCGGACGCTTTCACAAGCTCGCTGGCATAGTGCAGGATCGAGCTGTTATACGCGCCGCACAGACCGCGGTTGCCCACGAAAAGGACATAGCAGATCTTTTTCACCTGCTTATGAGGCGTGATGAATCTGTTCTCAAGACCGGCGGAGCTGCCAAGCAGGGTGTTCATGACCTCCTGACTTTTTTCCGCGAAGGGGCGCATAGCCTGCATTCTGTTCTGCGTCCTGCGAAGCTTTGATACCGCGACCATTTTCATGGCCTTGGTTATCTGCTGCGTGCTTTTTACGCTTTTGATGCGCGTCCTTATCGCCCGCATATTAGCCATTTGAGCCCCTCCTCTCTTTAGTCTTCATTATCAGAATGTTTTCTTGAAGCTCTCAATGCAGGCTCTGAGCTTTGACTGCTGCTCTGCGCTGAGCTTCTTGCCGCTGAGTATCTCTCCCCTGAGTTCGGGATAGCTGCGGTTTACATAATCCACAAGCTCTTCTCCGAAGCGTGAGATATCCTCAAGCTCCAGGTCGTCGGTATAGCCCTCGGAGGCCGCGAAGATCTCAATGACCTGATCGGCGGCGTTCATGGGGGCATACTGGCTCTGCTTAAGTATCTCGGTCATGCGGGCTCCGCGATGCAGAATATCGCGTGTGGACTTATCGAGGTCGGAGCCGAACTGAGCGAAGGACGCAAGCTCGCGGTACTGGGCAAGATCGACGCGCAGACGTCCGGCGACCTGCTTCATCGCGCCTATCTGAGCCGCGCCGCCCACTCGGGATACGCTCAGACCCACGTTGATGGCCGGGCGCACGCCGGAGTGGAACAGATCGCTTTCAAGGAAGATCTGACCGTCGGTGATGGAAATAACATTGGTGGGGATGTACGCCGAGATATCGCCTGCCTGCGTCTCGATGATGGGCAGAGCGGTCATGCTGCCGCCGCCGGCTTCGTCGCTGAGGCGGGCAGCGCGCTCAAGAAGTCTGGAGTGCAGGTAGAATACATCGCCGGGGTAGGCTTCGCGTCCGGGCGGTCTCTGGAGCAGCAGGGAAAGCTCGCGATAAGCGGCGGCCTGCTTACTGAGGTCGTCGTATATTATCAGGACGTCCTTGCCCTTGTACATGAAATATTCGCCCATGGCTGCGCCCGCATAGGGTGCGATATAGAGCATCGGCGCGGGTGAGGAGGCGTTTGCCGCAACGACGATGGTATAGTCCATTGCGCCGAAGCTGCGGAGCTTTTCAACGACTCCCGCGATGGTGGACTCCTTCTGACCTATGGCGACATAGATGCAGATGACGTCCTGACCCTTCTGATTGATTATTGCGTCCAGTGCGATGGCGGTCTTGCCGGTCTGGCGGTCGCCGATGATAAGCTCACGCTGGCCGCGGCCGATGGGCACGAGTGCGTCGATCGCCTTGAGACCCGTCTGCATGGGAACGGACACGGGCTTTCTGGACAGCACGCTGGGCGCGGGGCTTTCAACGGGTCTGAAGCCTTCGTTTTTGATGGGGCCCTTGCCGTCGATGGGATTGCCCATTGCGTCGACAACACGCCCAATCATACTCTCGCCAACGGGGACTTCGATTATACGTCCGGTGCGGCGGACACTGTCGCCCTCCTGAAGGTGGCCGAAGGGTCCGAGCAGGACAACGCCGACGTTATCCTTTTCAAGGTCCTGAACCATGCCCTTGAGTCCGCCCTCGAACTCGAGCATCTCACCGGCCATGACGTCGGCAAGACCGGATACACGGCAGATACCGTCGCCGAGGGAAACGACCTCGCCGGTCTGGAATACGTCGATATCGCCGCTGACCTTTTCAAGCTTATGCTTGATGCTTTCGGCGATGGACAGTCTCTCCTTATCGCTCTTGCGGGTGTTTATCTCGACATCCTGGCTGAGTCTGTCAAGAGTATGCGACAGGGTACCGTCATAGACCGTATCGCCGACCTGCATACGAACACCGCCGATGAGCCCGGAATCGACCTCGTTGTGGCAGGAGATGAAGGTCTCGCAGATTATCTGCGTGAGCTTATTCATTTCCTCCTCGCTCAGAGGCTCTGCGCTCTTTATTGAAATGTCAAGTTTCTTCAGTTCATTCATGTTCAAAATGTCACTCGGCATTGCCGATACCAATTCTTTTATTTGTTCTATAAATCTCTCGTTAAGCGCCTGCTTGGAGCTTTCAAAGCCGCCCTTGCGGAGCACCTGCCCCGTTATTGCCGCGACCTTACGCATTGCGTCGGCGGAAACACGGCTGCGCATTTCCTCCATGAGCTGCTCTTCGCTTTGCTCGGCGTTTGATATTATGGTTTTTGCTTCCTCCTCGCCGGAGGCTGCTATGGCTGCGCTGTTTATCTCTGCCTGCTCGGCAGCGCCGCGCATAAGCTCGGCTTTGCGTTCTTCATTGAGGGCTCTCGCCTTCTCAATATCGTCACCGAGTGCCTTGGCCTGAGCCTGAGCCTTTTCCGCGTCGGCTATCTCCTCGCTTATCCCGCGTCTGCGGCTGCCGAACATCTTGTCAAAAAGGTTCAGCTTCCGGCAGATAAAGAACAGTGCGCCGAACAGTATGATAAAGTTAAGTATTTTCCATACGAGTCCCACCTGAGAACTATCCCTCCCTTCCTGTAAGTCCTGTCAGTCTCGGGGAATTATTCCTTTGTCTCTCTTATGCAGTCTTCTATGAGATCCGCCTCGCCTGAGATCTCGCCGCCTAGCAGTCTGCCCGAAAGCAGGGCGACCATCTCCGACATACTTCCGTCAAGCTCTTCGACGGCGGCGGCCTCCTCGGTCTTCACGCGCTCGCGGACATTCTTGTGCAGCTTCTCGGCCTCGGCGTGAGCCGCGTCCAGAGTCTCGCTCTTTGCCTTTTCGGCCTCGCTGCGGGCCTCGCTTATTATGCTGCGGGCCTCGCTGCCCTTCTCCGCAAGCTCCTGAGCAAGCTGCGCCTCGTTCTCCTTAAGAGCAGCGCGGGCTTTTTTGCCCTCCTCAAGGCCTGCGTCGACCCGGGCCTTGCGCTCGTCCATCAAGGTCATAACGGGCTTAAACAGGAATTTATTCAACAGGAACATAAACAGGAAGAAGCTGATGATAGTCCAGATGAACTCAGGTACGCTGATCTGAAGTCCAACTATGTCTAAAACCAATCAGATATCCTCCTCTCAGAAGCCGTTTCCGGCTTTTTAAATCTTCGCTATAAGCATGAATGCGATGACCAGGCCGTAGATCGCCAGTGCTTCCATAAAGCCCATGGCAAGGATCATAACGGACTGAAGCTGGCCCTTCATTTCGGGCTGTCTGGCCATACCCTCAAGCGCCTTTGTTGCGGCAAGACCCTGGCCGATGCCGACACCGATAGTGCTCAGGCCGATGGCCAGAGCAGCGCCTATTGCAATAAGTCCCTGTGCTATTGTCATTTTTATTTCCTCCTAAATTGTGTATACTTAATTATTCTTCGTCCTCAGTCGCTTCGCTTATAAACACGGCAAGGAGCATCGTGAACACCATTGCCTGAATGAAGCAGAACAGAAGGCTGAGTATATGCATTACGATGGGAAGTCCAACCGGGAAAAGCTCAAAAAGCGTTTCCGCCGCCAGCTCCTCACCGTAGATATTGCCGTAAAGTCGCAATGCCATGGACAGCGGTCGAATGAACTGCTCGAGCACCAGGATCGGGAACAGAAAAGCCATAGGCTTGAAAAAGGTAAGCATATACTTACCGAGCCCGTGTTTTTTGATACCCGACGACTGTATCACCACAAATGATATCACCGACAGCGATGCAGTTACCGTCAGCACCGAGGTCGGCACCGTGAACAGCTCGCCCGCACCGGGGATCAGGCCGCAGTAGTTACATACGATTATAAGTATGAAAAACGTCGCGAGCAGCGGGAAATACTGCCGCGCCTTTTTCTCTCCGAGCACTCCGCCGAAGAAACCGAGCAGCGAAGACACCGCCATCTCGGCTATATTCTGCAGCGGCCCGGGTACGGTCTTCATATTTCTGGTCGCCAGTATGCTAAGCAGCAGAATGACCGCCATTATGACCCACATGGAGTATATCGTTGAGGTCGGCTTCAGGAAGTTTTCAAAAAATTCCGCCAATACTATTCACCTCCGTTCGCGGCATCATCACGCTGCGACTGAATTCTCTTTGTCATTTGCTTCAGGAAAAGCATCCCGCCCACCGAGAGCCCCAGCGCGACGGCAATAAGCGTCACCGCCAGAGGCAGGTGCAGGGCTTTGCATCCGAAGTAGGTCGCCACGAGGGCTATGACGTCAACAAGCATTCTGAGCATATTCGCGCCCATTATGCCCGCAAGGCTGTCCGATTTCAGATTTGCTTTGCTTATCAGCATATTGACATATGCCGCGGCAAGTCCGAACACTGCGCCCCCGACAGCGGAGAGCACATATATATACCATTCCATTTGTATTCCTCATTAAACATTATGCGTCGGACAAATTCACAACACTAATATTTAACAACAAATTAACACTAATTGCAAGAATTATTATTATTTTTTCGCGTTTTTGTTGGTTAAATAATTCGCAATATGTCGTTTTTACATACAATTTGCATTTTTGTATGTTTGCGCAGAAAAAGACAGCTCCGCAGGCGGAGCTGTCTTTCGTTATAATTATCAGTCGAATTTTTCCTGGGATTCGTAATCGGTATACTGACGGTCGAATTTCTTTTCCTCGGGCAGGAGGTCGAGGCCGATCGTGCCGCCGGGGTTCATGTTGTACTTGGGGTCAAAGTAGTTCTTGAGTACCTTGAACACGCCGTATTCCTTATCCCCGATATAGCCCTCAAGCCACGGCGCGAACATTTTGCCTATGCCGTGATGATGGCTTATGGAGGCGCCGGAGCGCTGGATAGCGTCGAGAATGGTCGTATGGTACGCTTTGAAGGCCTTCTCATCCTGCATCTTCGTGAGGAAGATGAAATAGAGGTTTGCGCCCTGCGGATAGCAATGGCTCATGTGGGTCGTGACGACGGTGTTGGGCAGGGCGTGGCAGACCTTGCGGACGTCAAGATGCACCTGCTCCATGTTGGACCAGTTGACGGTGCACTCAAGGGTGTCGGTCGTGATGCCGAAGTCCATGAGGGTATCGCGCAGATACGGATCGTTGAAGCGGCCCTTTTCCCAGCTCTTTGTGACATAGCCGGTGAGGGGCAGGCCGCCGTGCTGCCTTGCGATCTTGCCGATATTCTTCGCAACGTTCTTTGAGTAGCCCTTTTCGCCGTCGGTGAAGCCGAGGAAGAGGCAGCGCTCCATGTCCTTATACCCAAGCTTGTCGAGCAGCGGGTACAGCGGCGTATCGTCGACGTTGTACAGCCGCAGCATCATGCTGGTCTCCTCCTGATCGGACAGTCGGAAAACGGAGGAGTAGCCGCACTCATGCTGCATCATCTCGCGGGCGGCCTTCATGGCGTCGTCCCATGTCTTGAAAATGTAGGAGAAGCGCTTGCGGTTTTCCGGCATCCAGCGGAAGATCTTCAGCGTTACCTCGGTGAGTACGCCGAAGGTGCCCTCGGAGCCCATCATGATCTGGTTGAGATCGGGGCCGCAGGCCTCTCTGGGGTAGTGGCTGGTCTGAATGGGACCGATGGGAGTGGCGTATTTCTGGCTGAGCACGATGTCGGAGATGCAGCCGTAATAGGTGCTGTTCTGACCGGCGCCGCGGGTGACCGTCCAGCCGCCGACGGAGGAATACTCAAAGCTCTGGGGGAAGTGGCCGCAGGTATACTGCCGCTTTGCGCCGAACAGCTCGGGGGCATTCTGCAGCGTCTTCTCAAGGTCGGGGCCGGACATACCGGCCTGAACGGTGATAGTCTGGTCGATCTCGTTGAAGGACAGCACCTTATTAAACCTCTTGCGCATATCAAGGGAAATACCGCCCTTTACAGGCTCAACGCCGCGCGTTACGGAGCTGCCGCCGCCGTAGACATACAGGGGGATATCGTGCTCGGTGGAATATGCAACGATCTTCTCGACCTGCTCGGTGGTGTCCGGGTACAGTACGACGTCGGGCACGGAGTCGATGACCTTATGGCGCAGACGGAGGATATCATACGCGGTGAAGCCGTAGGCGACAGAGAGGCGGTCGTAGTCGGAAACGGAGAAGCCCTCCTCACCCACTATTGCCTTGAGCGCGTCAAGATGCTCCTGCGCAAGCTTCACGGGATGATCGGACAGGTCAACGGGGTCAAAGCCGATATCGTCGGAGTATTCCCTGAAGTCATCGTCGGTGAGCTTGAAGATCTCCTTCATCATCTTGTACAGCGATTCCTTGGGGAACTTGAAGAACTCCGGATCTCCCCAGCGGAAGATGGAACGGTAGCTGTCCTTGGGAGCGGGGGTGGATACCCATTTGGGCTCAAATCCTTTATACGGCTTATGGCTCATTATAGCATATTCCTTTCTTTCAGGTTATTCATTGTGGCATACAGGGGTCTTACATTCTTATAGATCTTGCGGTAGACCTTGTTATACATATTCATATAGACCTCATGGTTCTTGGTGTCGGGCGTGAACACGTCCTTCTCATGTACCATGCTCTTTATGGCTTCGTTATAGCTTTCAAACTCGCCCTTTGCGACAAAGGCGACCATGGCCGCGCCTATGGAGCAGGCCTCATGCGTGTGTATACGCTTTACCGGCAGTCCGAAGGTGTCGGCAAGGATATGGCAGGCAAGGTCGCTTTTTGAGCCGCCGCCGCCCACGAATATCTCCTTTATATTCATACCTCCGCGCTTTTCCATGCTCTTCATGGACATATACAGTTCAAGGCAGATGCCCTCGATGATGGCTCGGTAAATATGATAGCGGGTGTGGTAATCGGAAAAACCGATGATTGCGCCGTAGGAATCGGGCTTGAGCACGTCCGGCGTCCAATAGGGCTGGAGCATAAGTCCCTGACAGCCGGCAGGTACCTCGGCGGCCTTTCTGTTGAGGATCTCCTCGGGGGATACGCCCAGGCGCTCTGCCTCCTCCCTGTCCTTATCGCCGAACTCCTTTATAAACCAGCTCAGCATCCAGAAGCCGCGGAACACCTGTATCTCGGGGTTCCACGCCTTGTTTATGACCGAGGGGTATGAGGGCAGGAAGGCCTGCGGCTCAAAATACTTCTCGGTGTACATCTCAATGGTAGAACTCGTTCCGAAGGAGATCGAGGCCTTTTCGGGGCTTGCGACGGAAAGGCCCAGCGTCTCGCAGGCTTTGTCCGCGCCCGTTGAGATGAGGGGCAGTCCCTCGGGAGCGCCGGAGAGCTCGGCTGCTTCCTTTGTTATGTATCCCAGCACCTCGCCGGAGGGTATGAGCTCATACAGCTTTTCCTGAGGCACGTCATACAGGCAGCGGGTGAGGTCGTTTTCCTTCATCCAGCGCTTTTTCTTATAGTCCATGGGGATATGAGCTATTGTGTTCGCCGGAGTGTCGGCAAGGCGGCCGGTCATGCGGAAGTTCAGATAAGCAGGCAGGCAGACGATCTTTTTGGTTTTTTCCCATATCTCCGGCTGCCTCTGGCGCACCCAGTTGACCTTTGAAGTCCTGTAAGCGATCTTCGTGCCCTTGCCCATGCCGATGAGCTCGAAGACAGCCTCCTTCCACAGCGGGAAGGGATCGTCGTAAATGCACTTGCGGGCATCGAGCCAGTGGATGATGTCGCGTGTGGGCTTATTGTTCTCGTCAAGGAACACAAGCGTATCCCTTATTACGGTGACGGCACAGGCGATAATGTCGCCGGACTTGTCGGCATTTCGCGCCATGAGCGCCTTGCTGGCGGTGCACATATGCTCGAAGTAGAAGTCGGTCTTCTGCTCCGCCCAGCCCGGACGCTGCCTGAAATACGGCTCCGCGTACTTTACCTGCTCCTTGTCAACGATGTTCCCCTCCTTATCCACAAGGATCGCCCTTGTGCTTTGGGTACCCACATCGTAGGTGAGGATCAAAGGCTTGCTCATTACTTATCCCTCCGTTAATGCATATATATTCTGTTTTAATAGATCGCTTGTTGATATGACGTCAACGCCCAGACCCAGCACGTTTTCGATAACGACATCGCCGCGGCCTATGCGCTCGGTGAGCGTTACGGAGTTTATCTCGCCCATCACTTCAAATATCATTTCCTTGGGAATATCCGCCGATACCCTGACCGGCAGTACGGGAGCGTCCGCGAACACGGTCTTCACCACAGAGCAGATTGTACGCTTGGGCGCCGTCATTTCGCTTGTCGCAAACTCACGCCCTCTCGAGCAGCTGTTTCCCGTCACGGTTAAGCCGCCGTTTTCCTCCTCAACATGGAGCAGGCAGCCTCTCGGGCAGCCAATGCAGCTAAATTCTTTCATTCCGCCACCTCGATTTCAAAACGCACGTCGGAAGCGTCCGTTATACCGAATTTCGTCATGTCCAGCACGAGCTGCTGCATCTCAGGCGGGCGCAGGAAAGGATAGCTGCGCTTCCAGACCTCCGCGCCGTCGATCTTCAGTCGCACAATGCTTTTGCCCAGCACGGAGCTTGAGCGGAAATAGAAGCTGAGCTTTGAATTATCCGCATTGAGGTCAAGCCGCTGCGGCACAAGGTACATAAATTCGCCGCCGATACGTATATCCACGCTGCGCCGCTCGCGGACTGCGTACAGCGCCGCGTTTTTTCCGGCCTCCTCGCCCGAGGCGGATACATAATCGACAAGATCGTTCACATGAAGTGCGTTGCCGCAGGAGAATATGCCCGGCACGCTCGTCATGAGCTGCCCGTCGCAGACGGGGCCTTTTGTATGAGGATCCAGCTCAACGCCCATGCTCTCAGCAAGCTCGTTTTCGGGGATCAGGCCGACGGACACGATGAGCGCATCGCAGTCTATCCTCTCCGCCGTTCCGGGTATGGGCTTAAAGCTGTCATCCACTGCGCAGACCTCCACCGCCTCAAGGCGGTCCTTTCCGAACACACGGGTAACGGTGTGGCTCAGGTGCAGGGGGATATTATAGTCCGTGAGGCACTGATGTATATTGCGGGTAAGCCCCGAGGGCGTCGGGTTTATCTCATAAACGCCGAGCACCTCGGCTCCCTCAAGGGTCAGGCGGCGCGCCATGATAAGGCCGATATCGCCGCTGCCGAGAATAACGCATTTTTTGGTCGGCATAACGCCGAGACGGTTCGTATAGTGCTGCGCGGTGCCTGCGGTGAACACACCGGCAGGCCGGGTGCCGTGGATAAACACCTGCTTTGCGCTGCGCTCGCGGCAGCCCGTTGCAAGCACGAGGCTTTTCGCGGCGAGGGTCTTTAAGCCATCGCGGTTGACCACCGTCACGGCAAAACCCTTATCCGACTTCTCCGCGCGGGTCACGAAGGTGCTGCACATCACATCGATCCCGAGCTCGGCGGCCCTGTCGATAAAGCGCTCGACATATTCAGGTCCTGCCAGCCGCTCGCCGAAGCGCTGGAGCCCGAAGCCGTCGTGGATGCACTGCTTGAGCATTCCGCCCGTGCGCTCCTCGCGCTCTATAACGAGCACCTGCACCCCGTTTTCCTTTGCGGATATCGCCGCGGCAAGTCCCGCCGGGCCGCCGCCGACAACTATCACATCATATTCTTCCATCTCAGCGGCCTCCCTTCCTGCTCTCGAACACGATGGCGGAGTCAGCCGAGGATTTTCTTACCTCCGTCAGCGGTACGCCGAGGTATTCCGCAATTATCCTGGTCACCAGCGGCGAACAGAAGCCGCCCTGGCATCTGCCCATCCCGGGTCTTACGCGCTTTTTGACGCCGTCGAGCGTGGGTACGCATACGGGGCTTCTGAGAGCGTCCAGTATCTCGCCTCGGCTTACCTCCTCGCAGCGGCACACGATGACGCCGTAATCGGGGTTTTCCCTGATAAGCTCCGCCCTCTCGGCGTCGCTCATGGCGGCAAGGTGCGGCGGTGCGTGACGCACGGGATCGAAGTCCTCGTTTTTATCCGCGCCGAGGGTCTCGGCGACAGCCTTGGCCACGTCCTCCGCTACCGCAGGAGCGGTGGTGAGCCCCGGGGACTGGATGCCCGCGACGTGGAAGATATTTTCCGTTTTGCGGCCGTGTTCGATTATGAAATCCTCTTCATATGTAGGGGCGCGGACGCCGGTGAAGTAGGTTATGATATCTTTTTCCGAGAGCGTGGGCATGGTGAGCTTCTGCTTTGCAAAGACCCGCTCTATGCTCTCGCGGTTTGTTGCGGTGTTCTCCCGCTCCCACGTTTCAACAGCGTCGGGCCCGACAAGCAGATTATCGTGCGCCGTGTGCAGGATGCCGCCGCCCTTGGTGTGGGTATGTCCGGGACTCTTTACGCCCGTCACCGAGGCGATGGAGGCAAAGCGCGCGCCGGTTTTTTTGTCAAGGATGGAGTTCGTTCCGCGGCGAGGATGGATGGTGAAGAACCTGTCCCCCGCCATCTCTGCGATCTTGTCGGCATAAACGCCGGCGCAGTTTATTACCATGCGCGGATGCAGTGTGCCGCGGTTGGTGTGAACAGACTTTATCCTGCCGCCGTCAAGCTCCATTCCGGTCACGGCGGTGTTCAGGGATATCCTCGCGCCGTTATGCACGGCGTTTTCGGCATAGGCGATGACAAGATTATACGGGCTTACACAGCCGGAGGACGGATTTGAGATTGCAAAGGCGACCTCGGGCGATATGGTGGGCTCCTTCTCGCGTATCTTATCGCCCATTTCGATGCGGGTATCCTCGATGCCGTCTATGTATCTGCGCTTCACGGCGTAAAGCCGGAAAAAGGGCAGCAGTGCCTTATTTGTAAAGCAGGCGTACTGTCCCGTGCGCTTGAAGGGCACCTCAAGCTCGCGGCAAAGGCTCTCATACATACGGTTTCCCCTGCGGATGTACTTATGCTTGAGCGAGCCTTTTGAAAGATCGACGCCGGGATGCACCTCGCCGTCGTTCCTGCCCGAAGCGCCCAGCGCGAGATCCGCTTCCTTATCTATAAGCAGTATATCGAGCTTATAGCGCGAAAGCTCCCGCGCAACGGAGCAGCCGGATATTCCGCCGCCGATGACGAGAACATCGGGGCTGTCGCCCTCGAGGGCATCGTCGCTTATACCGGGCATATGCATAGGCTCGGGCTTCGCACCGGTGAAAACAATGTCGTTCACCACATGGCAGCGTGAGTTTTTGGTCGCCGCCGTCATGCCCGCTTCGACCACATCGTCCCAGCTGTCAAGCTCTCCGCTGAGGTAAATGCAGCCATCGCGCTTTTCGGCGCTGACCCTGCCGCCGAATTTTTTGTGCAGTTTTCTGTTTATGCTTTCAATTCTCATAGCTCCGATCACCATACACGTTGTTTAATCTATACACATTATACAGCAAAAACACGAATAGTCAATCTCAGACAATTTATAAATAATTAGGCAATTTTACGTTCATGTCCAAAGTTGTTCGTTTTGATGCATTTTGTATACCTTTAGTATGTTCGCATGATTTATTCTCCCCTCCGAAAGAGGGTAAGACAATGATAGAATTTATTAATGAAAACACCGCGGCAGAATACGAAAGCTTCATCGCATCGCACCCGAAGGGGCATTTTGCCCAGTCCCACCTGTGGGGCAGGCAGAAAAGCGCATGGGAGTTCAAGGCCGCCGTCGTGCGGGGTATGGACGGAAAAATAAAGGGCTCCATGGCGTTTCTCATCCGCAGAGCTCCGCTGTTCGGATGCAGCATGATGTACTCCTGCCGCGGCCCTGTGTGCGATACCGGCGACGAGGAGGTCTTTTCAAGGCTCCTTACGGCAGCAAAGATACTTGCAAAGCGCTATAAGGCCTATGTTATAAAAATAGACCCCGACGTCCCCGTCGGGAATACAGAATTCACCGCCATGCTTGAGCGGCACGGCTTTGAATGTGTCAGCCGAGGAAAGAATTTTGAAGGCGCGCAGCCGAAGTTCGTGTTCCGCCTTGATCTTGAGGACAGGGACGCCTCGGAGATATTCCTCTCCTTCTCCCAGAAGACGCGCTATAACCTGCGCAAGGCCCAGCGCAGCGGGGTAGAGATCAGGCTCGGCAGCACGGGGGACGTGGATGATTTCGAGCGTCTGATGCTCATAACCGGCAGACGCGACGGCTTCACCGTGCGCGGTGCCGAATACTTCAGGAGCATGCTCGATATTTTCGGCGAAAACGCAAGGCTGTACATGGCATACTACGAGGGCGTGCCCATAGCGGGAGCCATCGCCGTTGCCTTCGGCGACAAGGTATGGTATCTGTACGGCGCAAGCGCGGACGAGCACCGCGATAAGATGCCGAACTATCTGCTGCAATGGAGCATGATCTGCTGGGCGCTTGAGCGCGGGTGCCGAATATACGATTTTCGCGGGGTATCCGGCGACCTGAGCGAGGATAACCCGCTGTACGGTCTGTATCGCTTCAAAAAGGGCTTCGGCGGCGAGTTTACGGAGTTTGTCGGGGAATACGATCTTGTCCTTGACAGGTGCATGAACTTCTGCGTCGGCTCGTCAATACGTCTTTACCGCGGGCTGAGGGGGCTTCTGAGATGAAGAAATGTGTTGTGGACACCGCCGTTATCCGCAAAAACGCGGAGATACTCAAATCGCTTGCAGGCTCAAGCGAGATATGGGCGGTGGTCAAGGGCGACGGCTACGGGCTGGGACTTGAGGCCATGGCGGGGCTTCTTTACGACTGCGGCATAAGGCGCTTTGCCGTCTCAGAGCCTTCCGAAGCCGAGCGTCTGAGGGCGCTGCGCATCGGCGATATTAAAATTTTATTACTTCAAACCGCCTCGAATACCCGGGAGACCGAAAAACTGCTGAGAATGGGCGTGATTTTCACCGTCGGTACAACGGAGGAGGCCAATGCCCTGATAAGCGCGGCGGAAAGGCTCGGAATAAAAGCCGAGGCGCACATAAAGCTCGACACCGGCATGGGTCGCTGCGGCTTCCTCCCCTCTCAGCTTAACGAGCTCCTGACGCTTTACAACGCCTCGGAGGCGCTGCACATAAGCGGGCTGTACACCCACTTCAGCAAGCCGCAGAGCAGGAGAAGCACAAGAGCGCAGTTTAAATGCTTCATGCGCACCGCCGAAAGGATAAAGCTCGCAGGCTTTGACCCGGGGCTTCTGCACTGCTCCGGCTCCGAGGCCTTTCTCAGATATCCCGAGATGCGCTGCGGTGCGGTGCGTCTGGGCTCGGCCTTTCTCGGGCGCGTATCCTGCGGCGGGCGGAGGCTTAAAAACGCGGTGCACTGCGTCGGCAGCATATCCGAGCTGCGCGTCCTGCCCAAGGGTCACGGAGTAGGCTACGGTTCGGCGTGGAAGGCGCCGCGCGACACCAGGGTGGCCCTGTGCAGCATCGGCTATTTTAACGGCTTCGGGCTTGAGCGAAGCTGCGGAGCCATGCAGCTTCCTGTCATGCTGCGCTGCCTGCTCAGCGCGTTTTTTTCGCTTTGGAAGCATGAGACGCTGTATGTTGAGGTACGCGGACAGCGCTGCCCCGTTCTCGGCAGGGTCGGGATGATGAGCTGCGTTATAGACGTTTCCGACTGCAGCTGCGCCGAAGGCGACGAAGCGGCGGCGGATATAAATCCCCTTATGCTCAGGGGCTTTGACATTATTTTTAAATAAGAGTTACATTTTTGTTGTTGAAAATACTACCCGCGCATTGTATATTTAATCAGTATGAAAAGTCAGGCGCGGTATTTCGCGTACACCGCGGTTTGGATATGGTATATAAAATGTCTCCGCTCCTGATATGCCGTTTGTTGAAATATACAATTATTGTGTCCGTTCTTGAAAAATGCTTCTTAATAGTTTATATTTTATGGACAACACCTTATTCTTCTGCATTTGATTCCGGAGGTAGACATGGGCGAAAAGCGTTCCTCCATCGCTGCGCTGATGGACAAAATACTGATAATATATATCATCATAAACCCGCTGATAGATTACGCGACCGGTTTTTATATACGCGAGTTTGTGGGAGCTACGGAGCTTGATATCGAAAGCTCCTCTTTCGCAAGCACGCCGAGCCTTTATATAAGGCTTGCAATGCTGCTTGTATTCGCCGTATATCTGCTGCTTCGCCGGGAAAAGCTCGCCATTGGCACGCTCGTTATCATGGGCGCGGCCTTCTGCGCCTCCATCGGCGTTCTGCTGCTCACCGGCGCACAGCTCAGTCTCGGAACTGACGTTAAGTATTTTGTCAAATACTGCTATAATATCGTCATGCTGTTTGCATATATGTCGCTCATCCGCAGTATGTGCAAAAACAAGGATGAATTTATCGAAAAGATATTTGTGATAGTCCGCTATACCTGCATCGTCTGCGCTTTGGGCATCATAATCCCTTACATTTTCTCGCTCGGATATTACACCTATGCCGATCGTCTGGGCTACCGCGGCTGCAAGGGCTATTTTTACTCAGGCAATGATATTACCGCGGTGTTCACTATGCTTCTGCCTCTCGCCGCCGCGAACTTCCTTTCTCTGAAGGAGCGGTTTTTCTCCGGAAGATCCGTTGCTTCTTTGCTCGCGGCCTCACTTTCTGTCATCGCCCTGTTTCTTATCGGCTCCAAGACTGCATTCATCGCCGCCATTGGCACCTTCGGATTCTTGCTCATTTTCGCTCTGTTCTCGATCCGCAGGCACGGTACAAGCTATTTGGTCAGAATGCTCAAGCTTCTTTTGACCATCCTCCTTCTGCTGCTGATCCTCGGCTGCATAGTAAGCTTTGACCGCCTTGTTTCCAACGTCGTTATGAGCTTCGAGGCTCCCTCCGTGTATGCCGATACCGAAAGCGTGGAGGTGGCCGTGCTCAGCGGCCGCAGCGATAAGCTGGCCCAGCAGTTCGGGCTTTTCCGTCAGGGAGGCGTACTGCCATGGCTCTTCGGCATTGGCCGGAGCACAGTCAGCAATATCATCGAGATGGATATCTTCGAGGTCGTCATATACTACGGGCTCGTGGGCGCCGCCGCAATGCTGTGGCTGTACGTCTGGCTCGCGGTAGAGTTTATAAGATCGCTACTTAAGCAGTTCGATATTATAAGCTTTGCGCTTTTCATCGGGCTGGGCATGTCCTTCGGTTACCTCGCGCTTGCCGGCCATGTGCTCTTCACCGTTACGAGCGGACAGTACTTCGTTCTTGCGATCGCTTTCAGCCGTCTGTACTTTGCCCCCTCCGCGGAGGAGGCCGCCATCAGGCCGGCGCTGATATCCCGCCTTCTTAAAGCTTAAATCTGTTTGTTAAAAAGGTCATCTTGCAATGCAAGATGACCTTTTTCATTTGTTTTCGGCGCTATCTCGGCTGGATCTCTCCCGAGCGGTAGGCTGAAAGGAGCTGCTCGAGAGCCTGTATTCTGCGGCGAAGCAGCTCGCCGGAGTCGCAGTCGGCAATGTACCTGCGCGTCGGAAAACGCTCCACCTGCACGGCGTCGGACTCGATATCCGCGTTTTCGTCGATGGCCTTGGCTATGCCCTCAAAGGGATAGTGGGATTTGATTTTGAGCCCATGAGAATTATAAACGAGCGTGTAGCCTGCTATGCCCGTGGTCTTCTGGTATGCCTCGCAGAAGCCTCCGTCAATAATGAAAAGCTTTCCTCCCGCCTTAACGGGGCTTTCGCCCTTCTTTGCCTTGACGGGCGTGTGGCCGTTTATGATGTGCCCGCGCTCAGGATCGAGGCCGAACTCGGCGAGGATCATGTCCGCGGCCTTTTCATCCTCCCAGAAGCTGAAGTAGGGGTTCTTCGGCTCTGCCCATGTGCTTTTGTCGTCCACGACCGCGCGCTCAAAGGTGTGGAAAACGCGGCCCGAGAAGGGGCTGTCGTTTCCGCACCAGAGATACCACATCATGTCCAGCGCGGATTCATCGCGCTTTGCCCAGGCGCTCTTGACTACGATATCGGCGTAATCAAGCAGGCTCTTGCCCGAGTACCATACGCCGCCGTGGCGCACGCGGGCAAACTCTCCGTCCTCGGTCATGGGTATGCAGCCGTGGTACAGCAGATTTCCGTTGCAGCAAAGGTATGTACTGCCGTTCCTGTAGATGAAGTCCATATGTCGGCGCAGCGACTGGCTTTCGCGGAACAGGGACACATACTCATCGACCAGCGCAAGCTCGTCTTCGTTCAGGCTGTAGGGATCGTCTCTGTTTATGGTGGGCCAATTATCGGTGTTGAGCGGGTAAACTCCGTCGTCGAGGATGACGGTGTTGCTTTCAAAGTCGCAGCGGTTGAGCATGAGCCGCGAGTTCATTCCGTAGCCGGGATGACGCATTATCACCCTGCCTTCGAGCTTGAAGCCCAGAGTGCTCAGGGCAAGCTTGATACTTGCAGCCGAGGTGTCGCCGTAATACTTGTCGACAAAGCTGTACAGCGGCTGCAGAGAAATGCCGTAGCGCCGCTCAAGGAGATTTGCGTTGCCGTAGTCCAGCGAAATGCGCAGCACGGTGAATATGCATGCCGGGCTGCCCGCCGCCGCGCCCAGCCAGAGGATGTCGTGATTTCCCCACTGTATATCTATGTTCGGGTGCTCCATAAGGGCATCCAAAAGCCGTGCAGGCTCGGGGCCTCGGTCGAAGATATCGCCCACTATATGAAGCCTGTCCACCGCAAGGCGCTTTATTATGTCCGCAAGGGCGCTTATGACCTCCTCGGCAGCTCCGGTGGAGATTATGGAGTCAAGGATGGTGTCGTGGTATCGCACCTGATTTGAATATTCGTCCCGCTGCATATGCAGAAGCTCATCCAGAACGAAGCTCCATTTTGGCGGCATCTGCTTACGCACATAGCCCCGGGTGTATTTGCTCGACAGCGTCTCCGCCAGCGTGCGCAGCATTTTGAGCATGCGCTTAAGTACCCTGTCGTTCAGTTCGCCCGACTCGCGCATGGCGCTGAGCTTCTCGTGCGGGTAGTAGATAAGCGTGCAGAGGCTTCGGCAGGCTTCCTCGCCTATCTCGCCCTCAAAAAGCTTGCGCACCTTTTCGAGGATAACTCCGGAGCAGTTATTAAGTATGTGCCGCACCGCGCCGTATTCCCCGTGCAGGTCGCTTATGAAATGCTCGGTGCCCATAGGGAGGGCAAGGATAGCCCGAAGATTGATTATCTCCGAGCAGGCGGCGGCCTCGTCCGGGTATTTTTCTGCCAGCAATTCAAGATATTCACGGTTAAATTCGCTCATACGCACACCTCGCATCACATATTACATCTTGATATTAACATTCATTTGCCGCTTTTACAACTTGTAGTTTTGTAAAATTTATGTATAATTAAGCATATCGCAGACGGATGCCTTATCCTGACGAAAGGAATGATATTTTTGAAAAACGCTCTTAAGCTGAAACTGAAAAACGGGGAAAAGCCGATCGGTATGTTTTTTGACACCGCCGGCGTTTATCTTATGGAGTGCCTCGGCCGCACGGGCCTTGATTACGTCATCATCGATAACGAGCACTCCCCCATCGAGGCCGAGACAAGCGCTCAGCTTATCCGCGCCGCCGAGCTGTCGGGTCTGACTCCCCTGTGCAGAGTCCGTGAGACAAGCCGTCCGTCTATCCTGAAGCTTCTTGACGTCGGCGCGCAGGGTCTTATCATCCCAAACGTACATAACGCAGAACAGGTCAGGGAGATAGTTTCATACGCCAAGTATTATCCTATCGGCCAGCGGGGCTTCTGTCCCTCCCGTAAGGACGGCTGGGGCTTTGACGGCCTCGGCAGCGTGCCCGAGACCATGGCGCATTTTAACGGCGAGACCCTGCTCATCCCCCAATGCGAGACTGTCGGTGCTCTCGAAGAAATCGACGAGATAGCCTCCCTTGATGGCGTTGACGGCATATTCGTGGGACCCTACGACCTGTCGATCTCCATGGGCATCCCGGGAGAGTTTGATAAGCCCGTTTTTCAGTCGGCGCTCGACCGCATATTGAGCGCCTGCCGCAGGGCAGACAAGTTCTGCATACTCTTTACCGGCAGCCTGGACGGAGTTGCCGCCGGCTTCAAAAGGGGCTTTGACGGAATGGCCTACAGCCTTGACGCCGCGGTATTCATTGAAGCCGTCCGTGAACGCGTTGATAAGATAAGAGCAATGATTTGAGGGTGCCTGCGGCACCCTCAATTTCAGTTTAGGATATAGACCCCGTAGTTCAGATAGCCCGCGAAGCTGACCCACAGCAGGTACGGGATCATCAGCCAGCCCGACCTTTTGTCGATCGAAAAAAACTGGATCGTGGTCAAAAGAATGAAAAACCACAGTATGCACAGCCAGATAAGCGCGGCCAGATACTCGGCGATGTTGAAGAATATGATGCTCCATCCGAAGTTGAAGGCAAGCTGGATCGCATAGTAAACAAATGCAAGCTCCTTTTTCCGCTTCGGCTTATCCGACTTCCACACGAGATATGCGGCAAGGCCCATCATTATATATAATAAGCTCCATACCACAGGAAACAGCCACATCGGCGGAGACAGCGGCGGCTTTTTGACCGCCTCGAACAGTATCATGCTGTCCTTTGTCAGCAGCGCGGAAATCCCGCCCACCGCAAGAGGTACGGCCACGGAAATGCCGAGCCTTTTCCAGTCAATTCTCACTATAATCACCCGTCACTTAATCTATGACGGCATGTACAAAAATATACGCGCGCACAATATGCGAAAAACAGGAGTCTCGTCTTGAGACTCCTGTTTTTATTAAAACATACTGAAATTACTTCTTTGCAAGACCCTTCTGGCGTGCATACTCGGCAGCGCCCAGT
>SAMEA3663242__coassemble_143_pt1 | contig 22853 bp, 17 predicted proteins | sample SAMEA3663242__metabat2_high_PE_022 | metagenome-assembled genome bin SAMEA3663242 (sample SAMEA3663242) | pig gut metagenome | biome: pig gut; feature: pig-associated habitat; material: faeces | place: China | collected 2013 | reverse complement strand
AGCTGGGCGAGGTATTCAATCTCGACCCCAAGCGCCAGATGCGCAGGCTTTCCAAAGGCATGCAGAAGCAGGCCGCCTTCTGGGTCGCGGTCTCTTTAAGGCCGGAGATACTCATCCTCGATGAGCCGGTCGACGGGCTCGACCCCGTTATGCGCCGCCAGATCTGGAGCATCATAATGGCCGACGTCGCCGAAAACGGCACAACGGTGCTCGTATCCTCGCACAACCTGCGCGAGCTCGAGGACGTTTGCGATCACGTCGGCATCATGAACAAGGGCAAGGTCATGCTCGAGCGCTCCCTTGCCGATCTTCAGGAAAACATCGTGAAGATCCAGCTTGCGCTGCCCGACGGCGGCACTCTGCCCGAGGGGCTTGACATCCTGCACAGGTCATCCACCGGAAGGCTGCAGTCGCTTATCATGCACGGCAGTGCGGCAGAGCTTGAGGAAAAGCTCGCCGAGGCAAAGCCGCTGTTTATCGACGTCGTTCCCCTCACACTTGAGGAGATATTCATTTACGAGCTGGGAGGTGCAGACTATGAAGTCAAAGACATCGTTCTTTAACACTGGCATTTTCAAAAGCAGCATTAAGCGCTTCTGGCCCCTGTGGACGGCTCACTTTGCCGTATGGTTCCTCATTCTTCCGGTCATCGTGCTTATAAACAGCATTAACGACCCATATTATAACTATGCCCTTAATCTGCTGGACGGCTTCACCGGCTTTCCTTCCGTAGTATTTGCTTTCGTCATGGCGATACTGTCGGCCATGGCCATGTACAGCTTCATGTACGCAAGCCGCAGCACGGGGCTTATCGCCTCGCTGCCGGTCAAGCGTGAGGCGGTGTTCGGTTCGGCTTACATGGCGGGGCTGCTGCCCGTTATCGGCTCAAACCTCGTAATCGCCCTGCTGACGCTCCTGTGTTCCTTGGGCTCCGGTAACGAGATGGCGATGGTATTCAAGGCCACCGCTATTTGGTTCGCTGTCTATTCAATGGAGTATGTGGTGTTTTACGGTATCGCCTCCCTGACGGCAATGATGACCGGCAGCCTTCTCGCCCTGCCCGTGCTCTATGTTATCTTCAACTTTTTGTTCATAGGCATGGAGCAGGTCGTGCGCCTGATCCTCTCCGCCTTCGTATGGGGACTGGAGAGCTTCAACCCGAGCTCCATTCTTGAATTTCTCTGCCCTGTTTTATTCCTCGGCTCCAATCTGGACATGTCGCTCAAGTTCAAGGATGGCACGGAGCTGCTTGGTTCCTCTTCCTATTCCTACGACCATAGCGAATGTATCTCCGTCAGCTTCGGCTCGTGGTCTGTCCTGCTCATCTACTTTGCGGTCGGCATAGCGTTATCGGCTGTCGCCCTGCTCATGTTCCGCAAGCGCAGGATGGAGTCTGCCGGCGACGTTATCGCAGTGCCCTGCCTGCGTCCGGTGTTCAAATACGGCGTGGCGGCCTGCAGCGCTCTGTGCGGCGGACTGCTTCTGTTCGTCATCTTCGCCTCCGTATTCAGCAGCCGCTCCGCGGCGCCGTTCATCATGATCCCCTGCATGGTCGTATGCGCCTTTATCGGATACTTCGGCTCGGAAATGCTGCTGAAAAAGAGCTTCCATGTGTTCCGCGGCGGCTGGACCGGCTTCATCGTCCTATCCTGCCTCTGCGCGGTATTCACCTTCTGCTGTGACATTGACGTACTGGGTATCGGCAGGATAGTCCCCGATCCGGATAAGGTCGAGAGCATCGAAGTATATGACGCGGGACGCATCTGCAACAAGGATGTTATAGCGAGGTTTGCCGAGCTTCAGCAGAACATCGTCGATGACCGCGACCGCTATATCGGAAACAGCGATGCGTACGAAGCAGTCTTGTTCAGATACACCATGAAGGACGGCAGCATCTTCAGCCGTGAGTACAGCATAACCGACGACGACAACTGCAAGGCTTATTTCGACATCATCGCATCGCCCGAGGTGCAGCTCGTGAGATTTACACCCTCTGTGCCCGTTGACATCGAGCACTGCACCGGCGGCTACTTCTACAGTACATTCTACAGCTATGACGAAGCCGGAGTCGAGACTTCACAGGATCTGCGCTTCTCCCTTTCTCCCGAGCAGGCCGTTGATTTTTACAAAAATGCGCTCATCCCCGATATTAAAAGCGGCAACAAGATCATAGGCCGGGACGATTATGCCTATTACGCCACTATCGAGATATATCTTACCGACATGATATCCGACTCCGGGGACGAATACGGCGGCGATACTCTGTGTGTTGATATAAACTCCGGGTGCGTAAATTGCCTGCAGTGGGTAAAGGACAATCTGGGAGTCGATCTTAGCGCTCTTGCTGCAGAATATACTTCGTAAGCACACCGTTACCCGATACAGAATATTTCTTATCCTCTCTTTATCTTTCTTCTTTCCTTGCTCTCTGCCATGTCGGCAGAGAGCAAGGATTTTTTTACTTATGTTTAAACAAACATCGCTTCAATGATTTAAACTGCGTAATTTTAACCAAATTGCAAGGAATTCATTGACAGTTTTTTGTATACATTATATAATATAGTTATCTGGAAAACAGTAAACAAAAAATCTGAATGAATGGAGAATCGAAATGGAAAAAGAAATTCTTGAAAAAGCAGGCTTCGGTACCCGCGCCGTACACGCCGGCAACATCAGGGATACCCAATACGGCTCCCTGACGATGCCCATCTATCAGACCTCGACCTTCTATTTCAAAGACTGCGAGCAGGGCGGCCGCCGTTTCGCCGGTGAGGAGGACGGTTACATTTACAGCCGCCTCGGAAATCCCACTACCTCCGTGCTTGAAAACAAGATAGCCCAGCTTGAGGGCGGCGAGGCCTGTGCCGCCGCTGCATCCGGCATGGGCGCCATTTCCGCCTGCCTGTGGTCGATCGCAGGCGCGGGAAAGCACATCATCGCCGACGAGACCCTTTACGGCTGCACCTTCGCGCTGCTGCAGCACGGAATGACCCAGTACGGCGTTGAAGTCACCTTCACCGATCTGAGCAAGGTCGAAAACCTGACCGCCAATCTCAAGGAGAACACCGTTGCCGTGTATCTCGAAACTCCGGCAAACCCCAACCTCAAGATCACCGACATAGAGCTTCTGGCAAAGACCGCGCATGAATACAACAGGGACATCAAGGTCGTATGCGACAACACCTTTGCCTCCCCCGCCCTCCAGACTCCGCTCAAGCTGGGAGCCGACGTTGTCGTCCACTCCGCGACAAAGTACCTCAACGGCCACGGCGACGTTATAGCCGGCTTCGTTGTGGGCTCCGCAGAGTTCATAACCAATGTCAAGATGTTCGGCCTTAAGGACATGACCGGCGCTACGATAGGTCCCTTCGAGGCATGGCTCATCCTCCGCGGCCTCAAGACCCTTGAAATTCGCGTTGCGCGTCACACCGAAAGCGCAAAGAAGATCGCGGAATATCTGTACAACAACGACAAGGTCGAGAAGGTCTATTATCCCGGTCTGCCCACTCACCCCGGACATGAGATCGCAAAGAAGCAGATGAAGGACTTCGGCGGCATGATATCCTTTGAGGTAAAGGGCGGCAAGGAGGCCGGCATGAAGCTGTGCAACTCTCTGAAGCTGTGTACCATCGCCGTTTCCCTCGGCGACGCCGAGACGCTCGTCGAGCACCCCGCCTCCATGACCCACTCCACCTACGGTCCCGAGGATCTTAAGGCCGCCGGCATCTCCGCCGGTCTTATCCGCCTCTCCGTCGGCCTCGAAAACGCCGAGGATATCATAGCCGATCTCGAACAGGCCTTCGCCCAGATCTGATACTCAAAACCGCATAAAAAATAAGCCCTCAGTCTGAGGGCTTATTTTTTATGGATATTAACATATCATTTGGTATTCAGCTTTTCTTCCTTGCCCGTTTTTGCGCTGGCTGCAACGAGGCCGCCCAGAGCTACGAGGGCAATGACGTTGGGGATGACCATGAGCTGGTTGAACATATCGGTGAGCTCCCAAACGAGATCGTTCGACAGCAGAGAGCCGAGGAACACGAACACGACGGCGATTATGGAGTAAGGAAGAACGGCCTTCTTGCCGAAGAGATACTCAACGTTGATGCGTCCGAAGAAGTTCCAGCCGATAATAGTGGAGAATGCAAAGAACAGCAGGCATATCGCAACGAAAGCACTGCCGATGCCGCTTCCGAACACGCTCGAGAACGCAAGCTGAGCCATGTTGGTCTTTGCAACGCCGAGAGCACTGAGATTATCAGCGGTGGTCATAACGCCGGCAAGGATACCGTCACCGGTGTAGAGGGTGGAGATGACGACAAGCGCGGTCATGGTGAGGACGATGAAGGTGTCGATGAACACGCCCATCATCGCAACGACGCCCTGCTCGTGAGGGGTCTTGACCTTTGCCTGAGCGTGAGCGTGGGGAGTTGAACCCATACCGGCTTCATTGGAAAACAGGCCGCGCTTTACACCCTGGCTGATGGCCTGCTTGATCGCATAGCCGATACTGCCGCCGACGACAGCAGTCGGATTAAAGGCATACTTGAAGATAAGGCCGAAGGTCTCGGGGACGTACTGGATACGGCAGACGAGAACGATCAGTCCGCCGACAATGTAAATGACAGCCATAATGGGGACGATCTTCTCCGCGACCGCGGCAACACGCTGAACGCCGCCGACAAAGATCACTGCGGAGATGGTTGCAATTATCAGGCCGACGACCCATGTGGGGATACCGAAGGCGTTGCTGCAGGATTCGCCGATGGAGTTGGACTGAACCATCGCGCCCATGAAGCCGAGGGCGAGGATGATGGCGACCGCGAAGAAGCCGGCCATGAACTTGCCGAACTTGTTGTTGAAAGCGTGCTTAATGTAGTACACAGGGCCGCCGGATACGCTGCCGTCAGCATTGACGACGCGGGTCTTCTGAGCCAGCACAGCCTCAGCGTAGATGGTGGACATTCCGAAGAAGGCGATGATCCACATCCAGAAGATAGCGCCCGGGCCGCCGACGAGGATAGCGCCGCAGGCACCGACGATGTTTCCGGTACCTACCTGAGCCGCGATCGCGGTCGTCAATGCCTGGAAGGAGCTGAGGCCGCCGTGCTGCTTGCCGCCGCGCAGGGATATGTTTCCGAACACGCTGCGCCATGCTTCGCCGAAGCAGCGCACCTGAACGAACTTCGTTCTGATCGAGAAATACAAACCGCAGCCGACAAGCAATATAATGAGTATGTAGTCTGACAGGTAGCTGTTGACGGTCTGCACAATGCTGAGTAGGGTCTGTTCCATTTTCTTTTCCTCCAAACAAAAAAACTGCTGAAAAAAAATCAGCAGCTCCGGAGACTTATCAGAAAACATATTAAATCTTATGCTTTCTCTGTCCTTTTGCCTGAGAGATTCGGCTTACGCCTTACACCTTCGGCACCCTTTCGGGATTCTCCAGAGCATCCTCCACCTCCAGTTTCTTGCGATTCTTGAGGCTTCTGCGGATTTAATGTGCTAAGATTAGCATACTAATTATATATTGTCAATAGGATAGACCTGTTATTTTTCAAACTATTCATTCTCCCCATCCGGCACATTTAATAGTTAGTTAACACAAAATCCCTCTGCATATACTACAATCATAGCATCTTCCGGAAAGGACTTTTTAACATGAAAAAAACAGTTTCACTTATCCTCGCATTTCTTATGCTGGGCAGCTGCCTTAGCCTTGCCGACAGCATCGAGGACAGTCGTGTCGTCATCGGCGCAGACCTTGACGAGGATGAAATCGCATACGTTTACGACTCGTTCGGCATCGAACGCAATGAGGTAAAGGAGCTCACCGTCACAAACTCCGATGAGCGCGAATACCTTGAGGGGCTCGTGGATGACAGTCTCATCGGCTCGAGGTCCATCTCCTGCATCTACATCGAGGCTCTTGACGAGGGCGAGGGACTTGACGTTTCGGTCAAGAACATCACCTGGTGCACTCCCGATATGTACAAGAACGCCATGGTCACCGCCGGCATCACCGACGCGAAGGTGCAGATCGCAGCGCCCTTCAACGTCTCCGGCACCGCCGCGCTCACCGGCATCTATAAGGCCTATGAGGACATCACCGGCGAGAAGCTCGATGAGGACGCAAAGCTTGTCGGCACTCAGGAGCTGACCATCACGGCGGAGCTTGCCGATGAGATCGGCAGTGCAGACTCCACCGCAATAGTCAACGAGCTCAAGCTCATACTCGACGAGACGAAGGACATGACCGACGACGAGCTGCGCGAGGAGATCAAAAAGATCGCCGCAGAATATGACGTGACCCTCACCGACAGCCAGATCGATCAGCTCATCACGCTCTGCCGCTCCATGGAAAAGCTCGACATCGACGCGCTCAAGCAGAAGGTCGAGGAGGTTCAGCAGTACCTCAAGGACATCGTTAAGAAGCACGGCGAGATAAAGCAGTTCCTGTCCAACGTTGCCGAGACGGTCACCGAGTTTGTCAACAAGATCATCGATTTCTTCAAGGGCATCTTCGGCTGATCCGCACATGAGCAAACGCAAGCATCCTGCACGTTTTAACGGCAGGATGCTTTTTTCAGCTCATATTTCGTCCGCTCACAGCGGCTGCTTTTTTATCTGAGCCCACTTGCGGGGATATTTCGGATGAGTGGGCTTTACCTTCTCTATTATCACCGCTCCGTGGCTTATGTCCGTTCCGGGCACATTGTATATTACCGTGTCCCTGAGCTCGGCTCCGAGAAGCTGCATTGCGCTGCCCGCCTCAGAGACCTCCTGAGAGCAGTCATGGCCCTTCATGGCAATAAACACGCCGCCGACCTTCAGAAACGGCAGGCAGAGCTCGCAGAGGGTATTCAGCCGCGCAACGGCTCTGGATACGGCGACGTCATAGGCTCCGCGGAACTCCGCCGGCGCCTCCTCCGCCCTTGCGTGGATGCAGTTAACATCCTCAAAGCCGAGCCTTTCGCAGGTCTCCCGGAGAAAATCCACCCGCTTATTGAGGCTGTCGAGCAATGTCAGCTCAAGGCTCGGCTCGGCGATCTTGATAGGCAGACCGGGAAAGCCCGCGCCCGTACCCACATCGATGAGCCTTTTGCCCTTGAGATCATACATTCCAAGCAGAGCGGCGCAGTCCAGAAAATGCAGTCTCGCCACGTCCTCGGTGCCGCTTATGGCCGTGAGGTTCATGACCTTGTTGCGCTCCTCGAGGTATTCGAAATATATCCTGTACCGCTCAAGGGCGCGCTCGTTTACCTCAACGCCCAGCTGAGCAAAGCCGTTTTTAAGTATCTCTTCCATGTTTCCTCCGCCGAAATGCTTATAAAAAATGAGCCGTATTTACCGGCTCATTTTATCATATTCTTTTGTTGTTGGCAATCAGGTAAAGAAGTTATGGTCGCCGATCTTCATGACCCACGTCGTGGAATTATTCATTCCGCCTTCCCAGTATCTTCCCACCTGGAAAAACAGCGCATCGCCGACGGTATTATAGCCCTCATACACGAGCTTTGCGCACACAACGCTTATCTCATAGGGATCGCGGTAGATGACGCCGTTCTCAGCGGGGCTGAACTGCCCGGGCTGGAAAATAACGCCCTTGAGGGTATCTGCAAAGCGGCTGCTCTCTATACGGTTGAGTATCACATTGCCAACGCCTATCTGCCCCGCAACGGGCTGATTGCCGGATTCCCATGTGATGATCCTGCTCATCCAATAGATGTCATCCTCGTTATAGTACTCGTCTCCGCTTTGGAGGATTGCTTCGTTTGCCGTGCCTAAATCAAAAGCATCCAGCTCCTCGTTCCATGCGAGGCTGAGCGTGAATATCTTAGCCACCGCTTCCACCGGAACGATGAAGGAGCCTTCGACTTCCATATAACCGTCGGGCAGATACAGATATCTTCCGTTTGCGCTCATATACTGATCCGAGCCGCAAGCCTCGATAACTATGCCGCCGACCTCAACGGTCAGTGTATTTGTCTCGTTGTCAAAATAAGAATAGGTGTCATACCCCAGAACGGCACTGACCGTCTCAAGGGATATATAGGTGTTGCTCCCGACGGTATAGCCGCGGCAGGAAAGAAGTCCGTCGACATATACGGGGGTCTCCGTGTAGCTGACACCGTTGTCAGTCTCCTCTGCAAAAGCGGAGCAGCAGAGGAAGACGCACAGCAAACAGATAACGAATACGAGTGATATACCGTATTTTTTGAGTTTACTCATATAACGCTCCTGTCAAATTAATTCATTCGGCAAAACACCGAACGTTTGCCCAATAACTCTCAGGCATATTAATTATAACGGAACATTCATGAGCCGGTAAATAGCGATATTGCACAAACAAAGCTGTGTCGATTTGTGCAACATTGCTATATACATCCACTAAACCGCAAGATTTAGGGTCTTAAAAGAGTCTGAATACTGCATTTTGTGGCTTCAGCAAGTTGCACAAAGTTTCAATTTCGACGACATTTTGCAAAAAAATTGTAAAAATTATTACAAATAATAATCATGTGTATAACATTATGTAAATCATTTCGGTTATGCAAAAATGTTATGTAAACTAAATTGCCGTTTTTATATGCAGTTTTTCAGTGCTTTTGCAAGCTGATCCGGGCATGATGTGGGCTTTAGCCCGCAGCGTATACCCTCCATACGCGCAATGGCATCCTCCACCGTCATCCCCACAAGAAGTCTTGAAATCCCGCTCAGATTGCCGCTGCATCCGCCCGTGACCTCCACTTTTTCAATGCGCCCGTCTTCGACATCGATCTCCATGAGTCGGGAGCAAACGCCCTTCGGCCTATATGTAATATGCATTTTTTCACCTCATTTTTGAATGCTTTCAGGTTTACATAATGCAGTTTACCTGAGTCTCGGGGAAGCCTGTCCCCATGACACATATAAGCTACCACACATTCCGACATAAGTACAGAAATATTTTTCCTTACGGGAAAATATACTTATCTGAACGGAGGCGAGGACAAGATGAAAAAGCTCAGGCTTATAATATTGGGGGTACTTGCCGGGCTGTGCCTGTATCTCTTCACCCTGTATTTAGGCAATGACGGCAGCAGCATTTTTGTGAGTACCATGTCGCTCGCAGGCTCCGAATCGGAAGAGTCCTACCCCACCGACACGCCGCTGGACTCTCCCGCTCCCGCCGAGACCACAGCTCCGGTCAGACCGACAATAGTGCCAACCACCATATCCGGCGGGCTTGTCATTAAAAACTCCTCGTCTTATACCGTGAACGCGGAGGAGCTTTTGGCTCAGGGCTGTCCGATCCGGCTCGAGGCTGACAAGCCGCAAATACTCATTATCCACACCCATTCCAGCGAGGCCTACTCCCCCGCCGGGCTGGATAAGTACGAGGATCTGGGCACCAACCGCACGCTTGATACTAATTATAATGTAATAAGGATAGGAAACGAGCTCACGGAGATATTCCAAAGCTACGGCCTGAACGTGATCCACGACACGGGAGTTTACGACTATCCCAGCTACACAGGCTCGTATAACCGCAGCTGCGAGGCCGTTGAAAGGTATCTCTCCGATAATCCGAGCATCCAGATCGTCATCGATCTGCACAGAGACGCTCTGTGCTCGGATGAGGTCACCTATAAGACTGCGGCCGACGAGGACGGCGTCTGCGCCTCGCAGATCATGATACTCGTCGGAAGCGACGCAAGCGGTCTTGAGCATCCCGACTGGCAGCAGAATCTGCGCCTTGCGCTGTACCTGCAGAACGCGGTGTGCAGCGAGTATCCGAGTCTGATGCGGCCGGTGCAGCTCGTATCCTACCGATATAATCAGCATCTGACCCACGGCTCCATGATCCTGGAGGTGGGCAGCAACGGCAACACCCTTCAGGAAGCACTGGCCGCCATAAGGCTTTTCGGAAAGACTGCGGGACCGGCCCTTGCGGCGCTTGTGGGCTGAATACTACTGTTGCAAACGCTATCCATGTTTTGCTATAATGATTTCGGCATGAATCAGAGAAATATGCGGGAGGATAAGGTATGATAGGTTCAGGTCTCAAAAAACTTGCCCTGGAAAACGGCATGACCGTAGCTTCCGGAGTTGCCTACGGTGACTTCAAGGGCTACGCCGTCACATTTTCCGAGGGCTCAGGCTACAAGCTCCTTGCAGTCACGACAAAATTTCCCGACGAGCCGGCTGAAAACAGCTTCATGGGCGAGCTCCACCGGCGCGATCTTAAAAAGGAGTTTCGCGTTCAGGAGCTTGTGATGGCGGACAACAGCATCTTTGTCAATTTCTATGACAGCATAGGCACCATGAAATACATAAGCTCTTTCTGCGACTTTTTCTTCCCGCTGCTGACGCAGTACGGCGCCTCCGGCGTCAATTTCTGCCCGGAATGCGGCGGCGAATTCTACGGTGACGGACACTGGAAGCTCATTAACGGCGCCGCGTATCATCTGCACGAAAGCTGCGCTGCAAGCATTGCCTCAGGTGCCGCCGCGCAGGAGCAGGCAGTCCGCGACTCAGACACCGGCACCGTAGGCGCGGGCATCATAGGCGCGCTGCTGGGTGCGCTCGTGGGTGCGATACCCTGGGCCATCCTGCTTTATCTGGGCTACATCGCAGCCGTTGCAGGTCTTCTCATCGGCTGGCTCTCCAAAAAGGGATATGAGCTGCTCCACGGCAAAAGATGCAAGGCAAAGCTTTACATCGTCATCATTGCAAGCATTCTGGGCGTTCTCATCGGCAACTTCGCCGTGGATTATTACAGTATGTTAAGCCTCATCCGCGACGGTCTGCTGCCCGAGCTTACATACGGCGACATCATCCCCGGACTGCTGTATCTCTTCTCCGCAGACAATGCCTACAGAGCGGCTACCATCAGCAATGTCGTTCAAGGTCTCCTGTTCGCACTGCTCGGCACCTACGGCGTCTTCAGGGATATCCGTCGGGAGACAACCGGCATGAAGATGAGCGATCTGAAATAATCACAACAATAAATAAGCATAAAAACGCAGCCTGTCATGCCGAAGACAGGCTGCATTTTTCGCAAAAGAATGGAATATGGATTAGGGGGATAGAAGAATTCATATGAAGCTGCTGTGCCGTCAGCAGCTTACGTTTATTATATTAACTCATTCGGTTTTAAAAGTCAAGTATAAATACTTATTTTATTTATTAAAGTTGTTATTTTATAAGGCAGCCCGCAGGCTGCCTTATATGATTTCATACTATATTATCCTCTTGGCTCCTGCGTAGTGGTTTATGTAGTAGCTGGAGCCCTCGAGCGCGGTGATGCACACGCAGCCCTTGCCGGAGGAGGCGTGGATGAAGTATCCGTTGCCGATATACATCCCCACATGGCCGATAGGATCGACGCTGTCGGAGAAGAACACAAGGTCGCCCGGCTGGAGCTGGTTCTTGGATACGGAAACGCCGTTATTGGCATACTGGAGGCTTGCCCTGCGCTGGAGCTGATAGCCGTACTGCTGATAGACGTAGTACACAAAGCCCGAGCAGTCAAAGCCCTTGGGCGAAGTGCCGCCCCAGACATAGGGCGTGCCGAGATACTCCTTGGCGGTAGCGACGATCTGGTCTGCCAGAGCATTGCTTGTGCCGAGCTTTACATAGTCGGCACTGATATATCCCTTGAGTCCCTTATATGTAACGGCATACCAGCTGCCGGTCTGTCCCGTGACATTTACCTGAATGCCCTTGTTGTAATAGCCAATGACCGAATAGGAAGTGCCCGGGCCGCTTCTCATGCGGACGCTGTTGCCGGTGATGGTACCGACGCTGTCCATGGTCTTTTCTGGCTCCGAAACGGCGGCGGAGCCGACCTTGACATAGTCCTTTTTAATGTAGCCGTACTTGCCGCTTACGCTGACCTCGTACCAGCCCGCGTATTCGCCGCTTATCTTGACTTCTGTTCCCTTGTTATAGCTGCCGATGACCGCAAAGTCGGTGGAGGGGCCCATCCTCATGCGCACGGCGCTGCCGTTGACGCTGCCGTTTTTGGCCGCGCTGTACACGTTATCGGGACTGATGCGCATATAGCTTGCGGAAACATAGCCGGTCTTGCCGTTATAGCTGGCCTTATACCAGCCGTCAACGGAGCCCAGAACCGTCATGGTAACGCCGTTTGAGTAATAGCCGAGGACGCTGCTGTTCGTATTCGGCTGGCTTCTCATACGCACGCCGGTGCCGATAACCGCGCCCTTGAAGCCGCCGGTGACCGGGGCCGGTGCAGGAGTCGGGGTCGGACTGGGAGCAGGCGCAGGCTTTGATGTATCCGCAGAGGGTGCTCCTGCTGAAAGAGTCATGTAATCCGCGCTGACGTATCCGGTCTTGCCGCCGTATGAAACGGCATACCAGTTGCCGGAGGCGCCGGTTATCTTCATCTGCGTACCCTTATCGTAGGTTCCTATTATGGAATAAGAGGTGCCCGCTCCGCTTCTCATGCGCACATCGCTGCCGCTTATCGTTCCCGTACCGAAGGAACCGCTGACCTCGCTCGTGCTGCTGAGATACTGCGCGGAAGCATAGCCGACAGTGTTGTTATACACGATCTTGCTCCAGCCGTTTGATGTGGACTGGACGATGACCTCCGCACCCTTGGGCATGGTCATTATTTTGGAATAGTCCGTACCCGCGCCGCTGCGCATATTCAGCGCCGCCGTGGTCGTGGCTCCGCTGACTCCTGCAGCGTTTGCAGGGACAATAAACAGTGATACGCTCAGCAAAACCGCAAGCACTATGCTTATCGCTCGTTTTTTCATGTTGAATTCTCCGTAAATTATGCTTAATATGTCAAAACGTAATCAAATTGTAACATAAAGGGCGGATTATGTCAACATCATTAGCTTGCCGATCACGCACTTTGCTGTAAATATTCTATGAATTCAGGAAAAATCATACGAATTACAATATATTGTGCCGGAAGGAGTATTTTACAAATAGTTATTGTATACAGAGCTGACGATATGTAATTTACGGTTTTCTTTTATCGATTTGTATGCTATACTGTGGATAGTATCTATCTGCAAGGGGTAAGTATATGAAGCATACTGAATTCGGGAAAAAGCTGATATCCATGATCCTGTGCATCGTGACGGCGCTGCCTCTGTGCGCCTGCTCAAACGACGAGCCGAAGCAGAAGCAGGTCTTTGCAATGGACACCGTAATGACGCTCACCGCTTACGGCAAAAACGCCGATGCGGGGCTTGACGGCGCCGCCGGCATCATCAACTCACTCGACGGTATGCTCGCCCCCGACTCCGAGGGCAGCTACACCTCCCTTCTGAACAACGCAGAGGGCTCGGACGTCGTGGTCACGCCGCAGATCGCGGAGATGCTCTCCACCGCCCTTAGCGTATGCAAGCTCTCTGGCGGAGCGCTCGACCTGTCCGTCTACCCCATTTACGAGGCTTGGGGCGAATTCAGCGAGGAGACCGGCAGGATCCCCGACAGTGATGAGCTCAGCGAGCTCAAGAAAAGTCTTCACTTTTCCGAGATGCAGATCACCGATTTCGAGGGTGAGTACAACTATTCCGTCCGTATGCCGGCAGGCACTCAGATAAGCTTCGGCGCGGTCGCCAAGGGCTGCGCCTCGAAATATGCCATCGACGCCATGCGCAAGGCAGGCGTTGAAAGCGGCGTTGTATCCCTCGGCGGCAATGTCCAGACCCTCGGCCATAAGCCCGACGGCTCAAACTGGACGATAGCCGTGGAGGATCCCCACGACACCGGCTCCTACATCGGCACCCTGAGCGTCGGCGAGACCGCCGTTGTCACGAGCGGCAACTATCAACGCTATTTTGTCGGCAGCGACGGCGTCAAATACCATCATCTTATCGACCCCTCAACCTGCAAGCCCGCCGAAAACGGCCTTGTTTCCGTAACGATCATATGCTCTGACGGCACTCTGGCCGACTGCCTTTCCACCGCCATGTTCATCCTCGGCAAGGATGCCGCTATCAAATACTGGCGTGACAACGGCGGCTTTGACATGATAATGATCACCGATGATAACCGCGTTGTCTGCACCAGCGGACTTATCGAGGTGTTTACTCTCACCAATAAGGATAACTACACCGTCAGCATGGTGGAGTGATATGACAGACCGCGAATTTTTCCGTCAGGATGCTCTGACGCTGGCTCCCGCGCTTTTAGGCAAAATACTCGTCCGGCGTATGCCCGACGGCAGCGAGATACGGCTGCGCATAACAGAAACGGAGGCTTACTGCGGCATTGAGGACACGGCCTGCCACGCCCACAAGGGCAAGACCGCCCGGAGCGAGATACTATGGCGCGACGGCGGCACGATCTACGTCTACCTCTGCTACGGTATGCACAATCTGATGAACATAGTTTCCGGCCGCGAGGGCGACCCGCAGGCGGTGCTCATCCGCTGCTGCGAGGGCTATGAAGGACCCGGCAAGCTCACGAAAGCACTTTGTATCGACCGCAGCTTCAACGGCGGGGATATCCTCGCCTGCGATGGGCTGCGCCTTGAGGATGACGGCGTTAAGGTTAACATAACATTGGATAAGCGAGTCGGTATCGCCTATGCGGACGAAGCCGACCGCGAGGCGCTGTGGAGATTTAAACTGATGTAATATGGCATATTTGGATACTGACGTAAGATACTGCAAGGGCATAGGCGAGAAGAAGGCGCAGCTTTTGAACAAGCTCGGCGTCTTCACCGTCCATGACCTTGTTTCTTATTTTCCGCGCAAATACGAGGATCGCAGCCAATTTAAGCCCATCGCTCTGACCTGCGACGGGGAGGTCGCCTGCATCAAGGCCCTCGTTGCCGATACCCCGCGCCTCATGCGTATCCGCAGGGGTATGGAGCTTGTGAAGTTCCGCGTTGTGGATGAGAGCGGCTCGGTTGACATAACATATTTCAACCAGCCGTATATGAAGGACGCGGTACATCGCGGAGGTTGCTACAATTTCTACGGAAAAGTGATTTTTGCCGGTTCAAAGCGTACCATGGCTAACCCCGTGCACGAGCCGGAGGACGCGCCCTGCGGCGTTACCGGCAGGATCATTCCCCTGTACAGGCTCACAACGGGGCTTTCGCAGAAGCTCGTTATGAACGCGGTGCGGCAGGCTCTTGATGCCTGCGGCAGCGAGCTTCCCGAGGTGCTGCCCGAGAGCCTGCGGAAGAAATACCGGCTTGCGCAGACAGGCTACGCATACGAAAACATCCACTTCCCCGCCGATTTTGAGGCGCTTGAGCTTGCCCGCAGGCGGCTCATATTCGAGGAGCTTTTCCTGCTGGCCTGCGCGCTCGGCAAAATGAAGGGCGGCCACAGCAAGGCCGAGGGCATAAAAATGCAGCCCGTGGAGCTTCGGGAGTTTTTTGACTCTCTCCCCTTTACCCCCACGGGAGCACAGCTTCGCGCGGTAAAAGACGCACTCGGCGATATGCAGTCGGGCAAGGCGATGAACAGGCTCATTCAGGGCGACGTCGGCAGCGGCAAGACCCTTGTGGCCGCGGCGCTCATATGGTATGCATGGAAAAACGGCTTCTCGAGCGCCTTTATGGCGCCGACTGAGATACTCGCGCAGCAGCATTTTGAGACGCTGAGCGCCTTTCTCGCCCCCTTCGGCATGAGGCTCGGCAAGCTCACCGGAGCCATGACCGCCAAACAGAAGCGCGAGGTCAAGGCTCAGCTCAAAAGCGGTGAAATTGACCTTATCATCGGTACCCACGCCCTGTTTTCCGAGGATGTGGAGTACAGCCGCCTCGGCCTCGTCGTTACCGACGAGCAGCACCGCTTCGGCGTTAATCAGCGCTCCAGCCTCATCTCCAAGGGCGACAGGCCGCACGTCCTTGTCATGTCCGCGACGCCCATACCCCGAACGCTGGCGCTCATTATCTACGGAGATCTGGACATCTCCGTTATCGACGAGCTCCCCCCCGGCAGGCAGAAGGTCGACACCTTCGCCGTGGACGAGAGCTATCGTACGCGCCTGAACGGCTTTATCCGCAAGCTCGTCGGCGAGGGGCGGCAGGTATTCGTCGTATGCCCCATGATTGAGGATAACGAGGAACTGCCGCAGAACGTAAAGTCGGCGCAGGAACACGCTGCCGAGCTGCAGAGGTATTTCCCCGATCTCCGCGTCGCCTGCGTCCACGGTAATATGAAGTCAAAAGAGAAAAACAACATTATGTCAACCTTTGTTGCGGGAGATATAGATATTCTCGTGTCAACGACGGTCATCGAGGTAGGCGTCGACGTTCCAAACGCGGCGCTCATGATAATAGAAAACGCCGACCGCTTCGGGCTCAGCCAGCTCCACCAGCTTCGCGGCAGAGTGGGCAGAGGCAAGCACAAGAGCTATTGTGTTCTGGTATCCGACACCGATAATCCCGACTCGGAGGCGCGGCTCAAGATAATGACAAAAACCAACGACGGCTTCAAGATCTCTGAAGAGGACCTGCGGCTTCGCGGCCCCGGCGATTTCTTCGGCTCGCGCCAGCACGGTCTGCCCGCCATGCACGTTGCCGACCTGTGCTCGGACATGAATGTTTTGCAGACCGCGCAGGCTGCCGCGCAGGAGCTTTTGGCGCAGGATCCCGAGCTTGAGCTGCCGGAGCATGTGGCGCTCAAGGCCGCCGTCGAACGCCTGTTTGAGCTCAGTAGCGACACGCTCAATTGATATTATGTAAACTCAATACTCCATAAAAAAACTGCTGTCTTTACATAGACAGCAGTTTTTCTTGTCAAGAGAGCCTCGAATATTATGTAAACTTACATCGGCACAGACGTAACTGCCGTCCATGCCGATGGCGTCTTTTATTTGAAATTTTTAAGCCTCAGAGCATTTGATACGACCGATATTGAGCTTAAGGCCATCGCAGCGCCTGCAAACATCGGGCTCAGCAGCGGGCCGCCGAAGGCATAGAACAGACCGGCAGCAAAGGGTATGCCGATGCAGTTATAGAAAAACGCCCAGAACAGGTTCTGCTTGATATTACGCATGACCGCTCTGCTCAGGCGCAGAGCCGTTACGAGCGAGCTAAGCTCCGAGCCCATGAGCACGACATCCGCAGACTCTATCGCAACATCCGTGCCGCTGCCGATGGCGACGCCGATATCCGCCGAGGCAAGCGCGGGCGCATCGTTAATGCCGTCGCCCACCATGCACACCTTTTTTCCCGCGCCCTTTAGCTTTTCTATCTCGCCCGCCTTACCCTCCGGCAGAACACCGGCAAGAACATTCTCTATCCCCGCCTTGTCGGCTATTGCATGCGCCGCTTTTTCATTATCTCCAGTTAACATAATTGTCGTTATTCCGAGATTATGCAAAGCGTTTATGGCCTCCGGACTGTCGGCCTTTATGGTGTCGACAGCGCCGAAAAGCCCCGCGAAGCTGCCGGCAAGGGCGGCAAACATGAGCATACAGCCGGCACTTTCAAGCTCGCTTATCTTATCCTCCGCCGAGATCTCCACGCCGTTTTCCTGCATGAGCAGGGCGTTTCCGATGAGCAGCTCCATGCCGCTCACCCGCGCTTTTATGCCCCTGCCGGGTATCGCCGTGATGTTCTCGGCTTCAGGGAGCCTGATTTTTCGCCTTTGCGCGGCCTCGGTTATCGCTCTTGCCACGGGATGCTCGGAACCGGCTTCCGCCGCCGCACACAGGCACAACAGCTCTTCCGTCGCTCCGTTCACGGCGTAAATGCTCATGAGCTTGGGCCTGCCCTCGGTGACCGTACCGGTCTTGTCCAGCACTGCGGTATCGGCAAAGGCCATTGCCTGCAGAGCCTCGCCGCTTTTATACAAAATGCCAAGCTCAGCGCCCCTGCCCGTTCCAACCATGATGGCGGTAGGCGTTGCAAGCCCCAGCGAGCATGGGCAGGCAACTACCAGCACGGACACGAACACGTTCAGCACAAATTCCGCGTCCTTTCCCGCGATCGCCCATATGATTGCCGCAAGCAGGGCTATCGCCATGACAACCGGAACAAAAATTCCCGCGACCTTGTCGGCGATTTTGGCTATCGGCGCTTTTCTGCCCTGGGCATCCTCGACCATGCGTATTATACGGGCAAGGGTCGTATCTCCGCCCACCTTGGTCGCTGAAAACACGATCAGTCCCTCGCCGTTTATGCTGCCTCCCGTGACGCTGCCGCCCTCTTCGAGGGTGACGGGCAGGCTCTCGCCGGTGAGCATGCTCAGATCAGCGCTCGAAACGCCGCTCGTGACCACGCCGTCACAGGGAAATCTCTCTCCCGGGCGAACAGTTATGACATCTCCCTCGCGCAGCTCGGATACCGGCACCTCGCCGGTCTCGCCATGGCGGGTGACCGTGGCGGTCTCGGGCGCAAGCTCGGTGAGGGCTCTAATAGCGTCCGAGGTGTGGCGCTTGCTGCGGGCTTCGAGGTATTTTCCCAGCAGTACAAGGCTTATCACCACCGCCGCACTCTCAAAAAACAGATTCTGCGCAAAGCTCACATCGCCCATGGCGATCCTTATAAGCGCATAAACGCCGTAGGCAAGCGCAAAGAAGGTGCCTATCGCGACCAGCGTATCCATATTCGGATGACCTTTAGCAAGACTGCCGAAGCCGTTTATATAGAAGCTCCTGCCGCCTATAACTATCGGCAGCGTCAGCACGAGCTGCACGAGCGCAAATGCAAGCGGAGCATGATGCGGATCGATAAAGCCCGGAAGCGGAAGCCCGATCATATGCCCCATCGACACATACAGTAACGGCAGCGCAAAGCAAATGCAGAGTATGACACGCCTTTTCATGCTCTCAAGCTCCGCGGCCTTCTCCGCGGCCTCTCTTTTACGAGCCTCTGCCGCCAGAGCGTCGGCCGACACATATTCCTCCGCGCCGAAGCTAAGGCGCGAAACGAGCTCGCATATCTTGTCCGCATCGAGGCTCTCGTCATACGAGATATTCATTTTCTCCGTTGTCAGGTTCACCGACACGCTTTCAACACCCGGCTGACGCCTCATGAAGCGCTCAATGCTCGACGAGCACGCCGCGCAGTGCATACCGCTTATCTTAAATACCTTTTCGGTCATTTTATCACCCTTTTGGTTAGTCATTACTAACTAATTATTATACACAAAAAAGTCAAAAAATAAAGATGTCTTTTTAAAAGGACACCTTTATTTTAACATATTCAGATAAAAAACAACAGCATCAAAGCCGCGGCAACGCCGCTTCCGAACAGCGAGGACAGGATTATCACAAGCCCCATATGCTTTTTCGGCGCTTTTTTTGGCTGCAGCCTCCCCACATAGGAGTCAGCCGCCTGTCTTGCCTCGCTCAAAAGTTGGGTGCGGCTAACGCCGGCAGTCTTCATATAGTCCTCGCGGACGATGAATATCGCCTCCTCGAATACACGCCTGTCAGGTGATTTTACCACTATTACTCTTTTCGCAACTCCCTTTACCACGTCCGCTGCCTCCCGATATTTTGTCTCTTGTGCATAGTTTAACCGTTTTTGCATCGCCGTATACCCTATGACCGCTCCTCAACGCGCACTGCCAGCACGGTCATGTCGTCGCAGTTTCCGCAGGTTTTCTCCGCCTCGCGCAGGGTGTCCCTTGCAAGCTTTTTCATATCGGTACCGGCTGAACCGAGTATGTCCCGCAGCCATGTGTCGTCTGAGTCGCCCACAACGCCGTCCGATGCGATTATCGCCGTGCTTCCTGGCTTTAAGCGCATCCGCACAACATCCGGTGCGGCTCCCGCCGAGCCGCTGAGACCCGGCGCAAAGGTCTCGCACTTTATGCGGCGTATGCTTTTGCCGTTCATAACGTAGCTGGGCGCGGCGCCGTATTTATAAAAGCAGGTCTCACCGGTGAACAGGTCAACGCACATGAGGTCCACGGTCGCAAAGCCCCAGTTGTCGCCGCATTTGAGCAGCATGACAGAGTTGAGCGTTTTCATCGCCACGGCGGGGTCGATACCGGCACGAAGGAACTTTTCCAGAATGTCGATGACCTCCTGGCTCTCCCTGGCTGCCTCGGGGCCGCAGCCCATGCCGTCGGATAGTATCACGCACAGCACACCCGCGTCGGTCTTGAAATACGTCCCCCTGTCGCCGCTGACCTTCTCACCCTTTTTCTTCATCGCGGCAATGCCCACGGATACCGCCAGAGGTTCTGCCTCCATGAGCGTCAGCTTGCCGCTGCTGTCGGCGTTTGATCTCGGCCTGCACAGCCGCATACCCAGCACCGTTGACAGCTTTTCAAGGTAATCGGGCTCTTTTAAAAGCTTTGACAGCGTTCCGCTCTCGATGACGGCTCTCAGCCTGCCCCGTCCGTCGCGGTACACGGCCGCGTCCGCGTCTATGTCCATGGTAAGCAGGTAGCGTATGAGACGGCGCTCGGCAAGGTGATCGGCGCCGTTGGTGCCGGCAAGCTCGCGTGATACGGTGTCGAGTATCTCCGCCATGTCGGAATACTGCCCCCATGCCGTATCGCGGCTTTCACGCAGTCGGGCGGCAAACTGCCGTCGGTATGCCGCCGCCCTGAGCTCGCCGTTTACCGCAGTTACGAAAGCCTCGGGAGTCCTGCACTTTTCGGAAAAACGTCGGGGTATGTCGTCCATCTGCAGGGTCCCGCGCCGGAGCATAGCATCCGTTGCGTCGTTCAGCGCCGACAGGGTGTCGAGATAATCCCTGTTCCAGCAGCGGTTTTTATCCTTGCAGCTTATGCACACCGTGTCCGCCGCCCGATCAAAGACCTTGGCGGGGTCTGCATCATTGTGCGGCTCCTCCACGTTGCGCCGCACGATCTCGTAAAGGCTGCTGTAAGCGGTGCTAAGGCTCATCACCCTGCGGGCCACATAGCGCCGCAGTCCCGATTCGCCGCTGCCGCTGACAACGGGCTGGATTATTGAGCCTGCGCGGTTTAAAAAGCCGGAGGGCAGCAGGATGAAGATGACGGAGGCGCAGAATACCTCGAACAGTGAATATATCTGCGGTCCCGAGCCCCATGTGCAGGCAACCGCGGAGGCGTTTGCCAGAGTGAACGCCAGCAGGAAAACGAGCCTGCCGTGGCGGTTGAACAGCCCCGATAGAAGCCCGGCAAAGGCATACGCCATGGTGTAGAACGGTATCCCTCCCTGAACCATGTCCATCGCAAGGCCGAAGGCCGTTCCCACGGTGCAGCCGGTCAGCATACCGCAGCGCAGGCTGCAGGTCATCACCATGAGCAGGGACAAAAGCCTGCCAACCGATATCGCGTCAAATATCTTCAGCCCGGACAGAGCCATGAGGAACGCCGCCACAGTGATGAGTACGGCGCTTGCGTGGCGTATCTCCTCGGCCTCCGTCGTATTCTCCTGCTCCGACAGTGCCTCGCGGAAGAACCAGCAGCCGCCGAAGGCAAAGGCTGTCTCGAGAAATATCACCGCCGCTGCAGGTGCTTCGGACAGCAAAGCAACAAAGCTCGACAGCATGCCGGTAATAAGCGTCACCACACCTGCGGTGACCGGTGCGAAAAGCCTGCTCTGAAATATCTTTGAATCCTGAAACGCAAATTCTATGGTGTACACGAGAACCACAGAGGCGAGGTAGCGTATCCCCCACGACAGGCCGCCGCTCACTATGTAGCCCAGCGCCGCTCCCGCAAGGCAGCATACGCCGTTGAGCCCCGCGCCTGACGCCGCCACGGCGGCAATGCCGAAGGGGCCGGCCGCTCCGAGCAGCCTCGCTCCGGCGAGTACAAATCCGCTGACAAAGTGTATCACCGCCCATGCGCCCGCAATGACCTCCGGAGAGCTGCGCTCCGCCGCGCTCCTCCTGACCGCCGTTCTGAACGCCGCTATAGAGCCTTTAACATCCATATTCATCCCTCCGTAAGTTTACATAAGATAATATTTATTATACTTATGTAATTCTCCGAAGCCTGTCACAAGGCGCTGTTGATTATTGTTGTTTGCAGTGGGGAAATACGGAGAAATATTAAGGCATCAAAAAATGCAGGATGACCATCCTGCATTTTTTATCTAACTGTTATCTTACAAAATTTGTTTTGACGCGCGGCTCGGTCTCAGGCTGTGCAAGTCCCTCTCGTCTGCCCGCGTCAATTGATTTGAGCAGCCACGCCATATTGCGGCCGAGGGTGCGCATCATCTGCATTCCCTCAAGGTCCTGCGCGACCTCCGCAGGACTTGTGCCGTGCACCATGTTCCAGTAGCCGGAGGAGACAAGCGGCATTTCGGCGATAGTCATGTATTTATTAAGCCCGTCCAGAGCCGCCGTCGCTCCCGCCCTGCGGCAGGATACGACCGCCGCGCCCGGCTTCAGTCGGTGCTCACCCGCCCAGAAGAAGCGGTCGAGAAAGCTTTTCATATCGCCGGGTATGCCCGCATAATGCACCGGCGCGCCGAAAATGTAGGCGTCGCAGCCTTCGGCGATGTCGAGGGCGTCGTTGACCCTGTCATCAAAGATGCACCGCGAGCTGCCGTAGCAGCCGTTGCAGCCTGTACAGCCCGGAAGCGGCTCCACTCCGATGTGGAAAAGCTCCGTGTCTATCCCCTCTGCCCTCAGCGTTTTCTCCACCTCGCGCAGAGCCGTGCATGTGCAGCCGTGCTCATTGGGGCTTCCGTTTATCAGCAGTACCTTCATAAATCATCCTCCTCAGGGAGTTTTCACCTGTATTTTAAATTAAATAGCAGCCTTCGTCAACATCCCCGACCGTCAAATATCATTATGCACAAAAGCTGAGACCGATCTTCGTTGAACGTAAACAGAAAACAGCACCCTGTTTGTCACGTCAGTCAACAAACAGGGTGCTGCTTTTAAGTCAAAGCCTATGCTTTTATTTATCAGAGCTGCTTCTGGGCGTTGATCTTAACGCCGGGGCCCATGGTGGAAG
>SAMEA3663242__coassemble_125_pt1 | contig 24664 bp, 23 predicted proteins | sample SAMEA3663242__metabat2_high_PE_022 | metagenome-assembled genome bin SAMEA3663242 (sample SAMEA3663242) | pig gut metagenome | biome: pig gut; feature: pig-associated habitat; material: faeces | place: China | collected 2013 | reverse complement strand
CGAGAAACATTACAGAGAATAATTCCTAAACAAAAAGCGTTAGTCTTTGTAGAGTGGGAGTAGTTCCCCTTGGCTTGCAATAGCCGAAAAACCCAGTGTTTGTGCGGTTTTTTGGACTTTCCACTTTTTGCAACACTTTTGCAACACGGTCGCTGAAAAAAAGGTTTTGCAACAGATGAAATAGTCCCTATCGGTTTGCAAGTAAAAATGAATTTTGCATATTTTTTAAGGCTACTGCCTCTTTTCGAGGTGGTAGCCTTTTTCGCATATTGGCGATTTCTTATAACTCATTGTAATATAAATGTGAAATCAGGTTGGCGAGGTGAATGCTATGAGAAAAGAAAAATATCATATATATTTAAGTGATGAAGAACTCAAACGAGTTGTTGTATATCTAATCAATCTTAAAAATCAGTTGATAGCAGAAGGCAGATACACTGATGCAGTCGATGAACTGCTTTGCAAAGTTATTTCAACTAAGAAAAGGAAAATCAAAGTCAAATACATCTAATATATGCGACCAAGAGCCGTCTATTGACCTCATATTAAGAGGAAGATAGGCGGCTTTTTTTGTTTGCAAAAATTTTTTCGAGAAATTTTCAAAAAACACCCCCATTTTTTCTTCTCCCAGTTCAAACAAGTGAAGGGGTTAATTCCGAACCACGAAAGCGGAAGCTTTTCACTTGTACTGTATGCTTGCTCCAGCCTTGTTGAGAGTTCAAGGATGATGCGCAGCTTTTCAGGTCTGTCCCAAATTCTGTGTAAACACCGAAATGCGGTGCAAATAGAGCAAAATATGGCTCTATAATAAATGTTGGGCGTAGCTCTGCCTTTCGGCCTCGCTACCCCCAACATTTATTATAGAGTCTTGTTTTTTTAATCTTTTGTCATACATCATTGAAACACCTACAACAAAATCTCTTCTGATTCTACAACAATCTTGCTATTCTTCCTAATTTGGGATAATATAAGTGTATGGTGGGTCAATGAGTAATAGTCGCAATTAGAACACCATATTCTCTTTTGATTTAAAAATGCCAATCAACTCTAAAGGATGATACGTCTATGAAAAACAAAAACAGCAATTCCAAAAGTAACTTATGGATTCTGCTGACTGCTCTTTTGGTTTTTGCTATTTCAGTTTTTATCAGCATAGTTACTCGAATACTCCTTATGTGGGATTCGACATGGTTCGATTTCAATCAGGATCAGGCGTCTCTTATTACGAGTATGCTTGAGGGAATAATCAGCGCTATTTCGATTGGGTTTCTTATATACCAGCTCAAAGCCAGCAACGACATTGAAACCCGTCAGAACGAAATTTCCGAGTCGGATTTTTTGTTCAGATATAATCAAGCTTTCTTGACAAACAAAGAAATGGCAGATGTTGAATTGCATTTGGATGAAGCACTCGAAAGCGGAAATGTGTTTGATGAATCGGCATTGGACGGTCGGCAGAGCGTAACAAATTATCTCGTATATCTTGAAGGGCTTGCTCCTTTGATGTTAAGTGACACAATTTCTTTTGACTATGCAGACGACCTGTTTGCATATCGTTTCTTTCTTGCTTTGAATAACGAGTCCATCGAAAACACCCACTTGTTCAGATACCCTCAATATTACCAAGGGTGCTTTAAGCTTTATCATAAGTGGAAAAACTACAGACTCCGCAAAGGGAAAGATATTCTCGTGGGAAATAACGGAACGCAATTGGATGACTGGCTGTTTTTTGAACTCTTTGCCCAAACGCCGGTCCGCATATACCGTTTATCTGAGTGCAAAATTTCCAACAGCGTAAAAACTGCCGCCGGTTTGATTTACTCTGCTGATCCGTACATTTACCCTGCTGCATTTGGAACCGATAAAAGCTATGCTGTCAAAGCAATTTCGTATTTGATCAACAACTCTGTATCGTATTTCAATAAAAGCAACATTTACATAGCCGAGCTAAACTCAACAATTGTCGGAGTAACTGTTGTTCTGGACAATGAAAACATTTCAAACATTGACTGCAATAAGCTTCGCAGCAAGTTTCCGTTGCTTCCAAAAAGTTTTGAATTGTGCTGCGAGGAAGTCTTCAACCACGCGAAAGACCATGTTGGCTCAGATTTCCTCTATCTTTGTTCCATTGCGGTCGATGAGTCGTTCAGGAGGCAACGCATAGGCAAAAAACTGATCGCCTGTGTTGTACGTGACAATGTCGGCAAGAATCTTAATTTGAGTGTTCTTTGTGACAACACTCCGGCTATAAAGCTATATGAAAAATGCGGTTTTGAAACCAACAAATCAAATGAGCTTGACGGATTCTCAGCCTCCGGTAAGCGGCCAAAAATATACAGCATGACGAGAATAGCCAAGCCTGAAGATGTTCTCGCCACAAACAATGCAGCGCGTTTTTCTGACTACTTTGGCAGAGGATAATTTCAGCGCGCAGCCGTTAGATGCACCTCGTTTTATATGATAAGGTACAATAAGTTGCGCAAATTGAATAGAAGATAAAAAGAGACACGGTGTGCAGAGTTCTGGTAGAATGAAGTTACCACACACCATTTTGAAAGGAGTCTGTAAACCATGTCCGAGAGAATTGTACAGCTGAACGAGGAAGTGATCAAGGGTTAGATCAAGGAATTAATCCGTGGCAGCGTTGACGCAACGAGTGCGACCGTACCCGAGCTTGACTGGGCACTGCTCAAGAGGATAACCGACAGGATTCTCGCCGAGGTTGACGGCGTGTGCCGTGTGCTTTACGAACTCAGCCCCAAGCCCATCTCCACCATCGAGTGGGAATAATCTCAGCCGCCAAAATACAAATAAAGGCTCTGCTTCAAAGCAGAGCCTTTACTATTTAATAAAAAATCGGGAATACGGCATGGAGCTGTTGACAAACAAAATGCTTCTGCGTATAATAAACACATCAATAAATTTTGATGTGAGGTGGGAACATGGGTACACATCAGGACAATGCCAAGGTGTTCAAGGCTCTTTGCGACCCGAAGCGCCTTGCTATTCTGGAGCAGCTGCGCAGCGGAGAAAAATGCGCCTGTGTTCTGCAGGAGCCGATGGACTTGACGCAGTCGGGCCTTTCCTATCACATGAAGATACTCTGCGATTCCGGCCTTGTGCTGAGCCGTCAGGAGGGCAAATGGACGCATTACCGCTTGAGTGAGTCGGGGCGGGAGAAGGCGGTAAGCCTGCTGATCGCTCTCACGACGCCCGATGCGGAGCAGGAGGGCAATTGCCCTCAATGCTGCAGGTAAACGCCATCGAAAAAGGTGGCGTTTGCTTTGGCGCAAAACATCAAAGATTTTTGATATATCGTTAAAAAGCGAGGTCTCCCAATGAGCGTGTGGAGCTTTATTCAAAATCAGATACTGGGCATGAAATGGCTGAATGAGCTTATAGGCCGCGGCCTTTCCGGGCTGGGACTGGATGTAAGCGGTCAGATAGGCGGCAGCATACGGTTTTTCATTTATGATACGGTGAAGATAACGGTATTGCTCTGCTTTTTGATCTTCATTATCTCATACATTCAAAGCTATTTCCCGCCGGAGCGGAGCAAGCGTATTCTGGGAAGGTTCCGCGGTATCGGAGCGAATATCGTGTCTGCCCTGCTGGGGACAGTGACGCCGTTTTGCTCCTGCTCCTCCATCCCCTTGTTCATTGGCTTTACCGGCGCGGGACTGCCTTTGGGGGTGACCTTTTCCTTTCTGATCTCCTCCCCGATGGTGGATTTGGGAAGTATCGTGCTGCTTATGAGCATATTCGGAGCCAAGGTCGCCCTCGTTTATGTGGCGGTCGGTCTGGTGATCGCCGTGGCAGGAGGCACTATCATTGAGAAGCTGCACATGGAGAGGTATGTGGAAAGCTTCATTCTCACGGCAGGGAGCGTGGATATCGAGTCGCCCACACTGACAAGGCGGGAGCGTGTGCAGTACGCCGCAGATCAGGTGGTGTCCACGTTCAAAAAAGTGTTCCCCTATATTCTGGTCGGCGTGGGCATTGGCTCAGTTATCCATAATTGGATACCACAAAGCTGGGTCGAGACTGTTCTGGGCAGCAGCAACCCCTTCGGCGTCATTCTGGCAGTTCTGGTGGGCGTTCCCATGTACGCGGATATTTTCGGCGCTATACCGGTTGCGGAGGCTCTGCTTGCCAAGGGCGCACAGCTCGGCACCGTTCTGTCCTTTATGATGGCTGTCACTACCCTGAGCCTGCCGTCTGTCATCATGCTCCGCAAGGCGGTCAAGCCCAAGCTGCTGGCTTTGTTTATCGCCGTCTGCACGCTCGGCATTATCATTGTCGGATATCTGTTCAATGTGTTCCAATTCTTTTTAATATGATCGCAGGAGGTAAATATCATGGGACTGTTCGGAAAAAGCAAAAAAGAGGAAGCATCGGCCTGCTGCTGCGGCGGCAGTACCCCCGAAGCAATGGCACATGCGGAAGCTGATAAGGCTTCCGGCGGCGTCAAAGTGCTCGGCTCGGGCTGTGCCAAGTGCAATGCTCTCGAGGAGGCCGCCCGCGCCGCCCTTGAGGAGCTGGGCATGGACGCAGCCATAGACCACGTCACGGACTTTGCGCAGATCGCCGCCTACGGCGTAATGACGACACCGGCGCTGGTGGTGGACGGCAAGGTGGTATCCTACGGTAAGGTGCTGAAAAAGGACGAGGCAAAGGCCCTTATCCAAAAGGTCAGGGGCTAAGGCATGGGAGGGCCTCTTCATAGCACGATAAGCTTTCAACGGAGACGATGCGTTCTGCACCGTCTCCGTTTTTGGCTGACTGAAAAATTAACAGATTCTTTGCTGATTTTATGATATAATATTACCAATATTGAATCTTTTGCAAAGGGGTCGGTTTCTATAAGACATAATATCATAAGAGAGAAGCTGCGGGAGGCCGTCTCATCGGTGCTGCCCATTACGCTGATCGTCGCCGCCCTGTGCCTGTTTCTTGTGCCCGTCGGCAGCGGGCTTATGCTCTCATTCCTGATAGGCTCTGTCATGATAATCGTTGGCATGGGACTGTTCACGATAGGCTCGGACACAGCCATGACTCAGATAGGCAATCATATCGGCGCTAAGATGACCAAATCGCGCAGCCTTGGGCGCATACTGCTGCTGAGCCTCCTCCTCGGCATAGCGATAACGGTCGCGGAGCCGGACTTGCAGGTGCTTGCGACGAATGTCCCGAATATCGACAAGACGGTGCTTATCGCAACGGTATCCGTCGGCGTAGGAATGTTCCTCATGATAAGCATGCTGCGCATACTGTTTGCCGTTCCGCTCAAGTGGATGCTCGTGGTCTTTTACGCCGTCGTTTTCATACTTGCCGCCTTCTCGGATCAGGACTTCCTGTCCGTTGCCTTCGACTCCGGCGGCGTCACGACAGGGCCCATGACGGTGCCGTTTATCATGGCCATGGGCATGGGCGTTGCCTCCATACGAAGCGACGGCAATGCCAAGTCGGACAGCTTCGGTCTGGTGGCCCTGTGCTCCATCGGGCCGGTGCTCGCGGTGCTCATACTGGGCTTTATCTATAATACCGGCTCGGGCGACACATCGGCGCTCATCGTCAACGAATTTGAAAACTCCGTCGCGCTGGGACGGGGCTACATTGAAGCCCTGCCGGAATACATGGGCGAGGTCGCGGTGGCGCTGCTGCCGATATTCGCCTTTTTCCTGCTGTTCCAGCTTATATCCCTTAAGCTGAGCAAGCGCCCGTTTTTAAGAATAATGATCGGCGTTGCCTTTACATATGTGGGACTGGTGCTGTTCCTGACGGGCGTGAACGTGGGCTTTTCCTCGCTCGGCTACGTCCTCGGAGGGGCGCTTGTGGAAAGCAGTCTGAAGTGGCTGATCATCCCGCTTGCCATGCTGATGGGCTGGTTCATAATCAGCGCCGAGCCCGCGGTTCATGTGCTCAACAAGCAGGTGACGGAGCTGAGCGCGGGCGCGATATCGGAAAAGACGATGGGACTGACCCTGTCGATCGCGATAGCCTGCGCCATGGGTCTTGCCGTGATAAGGGTTTTGACGGGGATATCCATCCTCTGGTTCATGATACCCGGGTATGTCATCGCGCTGGGTCTTGCGTTTTTCGTGCCGCCGACCTTCACCGCCATAGCCTTCGACGCTGGCGGAGTTGCGTCCGGACCGCTTACGGCGACCTTTATGCTGCCCTTTGCCATGGGTATAAGCACCGCGATAGGCGGCAACGTCATGACCGACGCCTTCGGCCTTGTCGCGATGGTCGCGATGATGCCCCTTATCACCGTTCAGGTGATGGGAGCTATATCAACGGTGAAGTCCGGCAAGACGACTGCGCAGGATATCTTCAGCCGCTTCGGGGACAACGAAATTATCGAGCTTTGGGAGGTCGTGTGAAGCAATGGAGCTATACTATGTTTTGAGTATCGTGGACCGGCGAAGAGCCGATGAGCTGCTTGCCATCCACAATGAGCTGCGGCTTTCCCTTGTGCTGACAAAGCTCGGGAAGGGCACTGCCAAATCCGAGCACCTGTCGCTTTATGATCTGGAGCCGAGCGAAAAGGCCGTTATCGGAACCGTGGCGAGCGCGGCGTCCGTCAGGCAGCTCATGCGGGCGGCTAAGCTTAAAATGTTCATCGATATCCCCGGCAACGGCGTAATGATGGCGATGCCCATGAAGAGCGTCAGCGGAGGAAAGAATCTCGCATATTTTACGAGCGGACAGATATTGGGAGGTACGGCACCGAATATGAATTTTGAACACGAGCTTATTATCGTCATACTGAACGAGGGCTGCTCCGACATGGTCATGGACGCCGCCCGAAGCGCCGGAGCCACGGGAGGCACGGTGCTGCACGCCAAGGGCACCGGAAAAACGAAGGCTGAGAAGTTTTTCGGCGTCTCCCTTGCGGAGGAAAAGGATATGATATACATACTGACCTCCTCGGGAAGAAAGTCGGGCATAATGCAGGCCATCAGCCGCGACTGCGGCCCCGAGACTCCTGCCGGAGCCATATGCTTCTCCCTGCCCGTAACGGAGGTCGCCGGCATCCGCAGGCTCGACGACGAATAAGTATTAAAAAGAAACAGATGTCTTGAGAAAGACATCTGTTTCTTTTTACATTGCTGTGATATAATCATAAAAATACCGCTGACTTTACGAAGATTTTACAATTAAAAGATATTTATATTTATGCGGTATCGTTATACTGAAGACAAAAAAGTAGGGGAGTGATATTGTGATCTTCTGCGTGGAGGATGATTCCGGCATCCGCGACCTTATGATATATGCCCTCAACTCCTCGGGCTTTGAGGCCGAGGGCTTTGCCGACGGCGAGGCGCTTTTCGCGGCTCTCGGCTCAAGGACGCCGGAGCTCATAATGCTCGACATCATGCTGCCGGGCGAGGACGGCATATCCATATTGAAAAAGCTGCGCTCGGGCAGCATGACTGCCGATATCCCCGTCATCATGGCGACTGCCAAGGGCACGGAATACGACAAGGTCATCGGACTTGACCTCGGCGCGGACGACTATCTGGCCAAGCCCTTCGGCATGATGGAGATGGTCTCCCGCGTGCGCGCGGTGCTGCGCAGAAGCTCCCCGAGACCGGCGGAGCGGCTTTTGAGAGTGGGCGAGCTCGAAATGAACCTCGGCGAGCACACCGTGACTGTCTGCGGACAGCGTGTGCAGCTCACGCTCAAGGAGTTTGAGCTGCTGCACAAGTTCATGGCAAACCCCGGCAGAGCCTTCACGCGTGAGCAGCTCATGACAACCGTGTGGGGCGAGGAATTCGTCGGAGAGACGCGCACCGTTGACGTGCACATCGGCACTCTGCGCACGAAGCTCGGCGACTGCGGCGGGTATATCGAGACCGTCCGCGGCGTGGGCTACCGCATGGAGGGCAAGCTATGACGAAACGCATCTTCCGATCGATTTGCCTTGTCGCCGCGGCGGTGCTGCTGGCGGCCTTCGTGCTCATCATGGGCGTAATGTACGATTACTTTTCCGATAACCAGATGAGCCAGCTTAAGGCTCAGGCACAGCTTGCCGCGCAGGGAGTGGAGAAAAGCGGCACGGATTATTTCGGCGGCCTTGACGACACGGGCTACCGCATCACATGGATAGCCGCCGACGGCACCGTTCTGTACGACAGTGACGCCGAGGCCGGCAGTATGGAAAACCACCGTGAGCGCGAGGAGGTGCGCGAGGCGCTTGAAATGGGCTCCGGCGAAAGCATGCGCTATTCGACCACGCTCATGGAGCGTCAGCTTTACGCGGCCGAGCGCCTTTCAGACGGAACGGTAATAAGGCTCTCGGGCGCGCAGTACACCGTGCTGACGCTTATTCTCAGTATGTTGCAGACTGTGGCGGTCATCGCGGCTGCGGCGCTGGGACTGTCGCTCTGGCTTGCGTCAGGGCTTTCAAAGCGCATAGTCAAGCCCCTCAACGAGCTCGACCCCGACGAGCCGGACAAGATAGAGACCTACGAGGAGCTGAAGCCGCTTACTGAAAAGCTCTGCAGCCAGCAGCGCCAGCTCAAGGCTCAGGCGGAGGAGCTCCAGCGCAAGCGCGACGAGTTTGAAGCGGCCTCTGGCAATATGACCGAGGGTCTTGTGCTGTTAAATGAGCAGGGCGCCGTCCTCAGCATCAATAAGGCCGCAACGCGGCTGCTGGGCATAAGCCGCTGCTGCATAGGCAGGGATATGCCGCTTCCGAACGGCTCTGCCGAGCTGCGGGAGCTCCTGCAAAAGGCTCTGCGCGGCGAGCACGGCGAGATAAGCGTGCCCATCGGCGAGGGCAGCTATCAGATATACGCAAGTCCGGTCATATCCAACGAGAAGGTCGCAGGCGCGGTGCTGCTCATCATCGACATAACCGAAAAGGAAAGATCCGAGCAGATGCGCCGTGAATTCACCGCGAATGTTTCGCATGAGCTCAAGACCCCGCTGCACACCATATCCGGCTGTGCGGAGCTTCTGGCAAACGGAATGGTAAAGCAGGAGGACGTGCCCCGCTTTTCGCTCAGGATACAGTCCGAGGCAAAACGCATGATCGCGCTGGTGGAGGATATAATAAAGCTTTCGCACCTTGATGAGGGCGCGGAGGATATGCGCAGGGAGGAGACTGATCTCTACTCCCTGGCAAAGGATGCGGTGCGCAGCCTGAGTCCGGAGGCGCAGGAGGCGGGAGTGAGCCTTGAGCTTAGCGGTGAAAGCGCCGTGATAACGGGCGTGCCTCAGCTCCTCGGCGGAATAATCCATAATCTCTGCGACAACGCGATAAAGTATAACCGCAGGGGCGGCAGCGTCGCCGTCACGGTCGCGGACGGGCTTGATGCAGTATGTCTCACGGTGAAGGATACCGGCATCGGCATACCGCCGGAGCAGCAGGAGCGCATATTCGAGCGCTTTTACAGGGTCGATAAGAGCCACTCAAAGGAGGTCGGCGGCACGGGCCTCGGACTTTCGATAGTAAAGCACGCGGCAAAGCTGCACAACGCGAACATAAGTATGCACAGCGTCCCCGGAGAGGGCACCGAAATAAAAGTAGACTTCCCCAAATAAGCCACGGAACACCGCGCAGTGAATTACATAGCAGACGAAGAGGGAGCTTGCGTGCTCTACGAAACAATGGCAGCTCCTATTCATGCTATGAGAAACTGAGAGACTCTACGCGATGATTGCTGTATTCAAATTGAAGAAGATTCTGATTCAATAGCATTAAGATTTTTAGATTCTACCGGTTTTCGACACTGCGGGTATTGCCCCGCAGTGTCGTTCCTCGTATAATGGGCTTGTAAGAAAGAGGGGGATACATCATGAATGATTACACCTTCGGAAACAAGATACTGGAGCTGAGAACGAAGCTCAGTCTCTCCCAGACTGAGCTTGCCGAAAAGGTCGGCGTCACAAATAAGGCTGTATCGAAGTGGGAGACCGGGAAATCAAAACCGACAACGAATGTGATCAGAAAGCTGGCAGCGATCTTTAATGTTGATGTTGAAGAAATGCTGTGCATGAGAGGTGAGCAAAGAAAGATGGAGATATCGAAGATCGTAATTACCGGCGGCCCCAGCGCGGGCAAGACTACCGCGATGAGCTGGGTGCAGAATGCATTTACTCAGATGGGATACACAGTCCTGTTTGTTCCGGAAACCGCAACCGAACTAATCACCGGCGGAGTTGCGCCGCGGACATGCGGAACTAACGCTGAATATCAGAAGTGCCAGATGAAGCTGCAGATCGAAAAGGAAAAGATATTTGAACAGGCGGCCCGCACAATGACGGATGATAAGGTCCTCATTGTTTGCGACCGCGGCACCCTCGACAATAAGGCATACATGAACGACATTGAGTTCGCGGAAGTAATTCAATTCATCGGTTCAAACGAAGTGGAACTCCGCGATAATTATGATGCCGTGTTCCATCTCGTTACCGCAGCCAAAGGAGCGGAAGAATTCTATACCACAGCGAACAATTCAGCCAGAACCGAGACGGTTGAAGAGGCTGCCGCACTGGACGATAAGCTTATCTCCGCGTGGACAGGTCATCCGCATTTGCGCGTGATCGACAACACAACGAACTTTGAGGAAAAGATGAAGAGACTGATAGCGGAGATCGCATCCTTCCTGGGTGAGCCGGAGCCTTATGAGATAGAGAGAAAATATCTGATCGAATATCCGGACATCAAGTGGCTGGAGAGCAACCCATCCTGCCGACGCATTGAGATTATTCAAACATATCTCAACAGTGCAGCCGGTGAAGAAGTTCGCGTGCGCCAGCGCGGTGTTAACGGTCACTACATATACTTTCAGACAATCAAGCGTAAGGTTTCTGATGTGAAACGCGTTGAAATTGAGCGGCGTCTTTCTCAGGCGGAGTATCTTAAACTGCTGATGGAAGCAGACACCACCAAGCGGCAGATTCGAAAGACAAGATACTGCCTTACATATGAAAATCAGTATTTTGAAATCGATGTGTATCCGTTCTGGGACGACAGAGCTATTGCGGAGATCGAGCTTAGCGATGAAAATGCAAAGATCGTTTTCCCGAAGCAAATCAAAGTAATTAAGGAAGTAACCGACGATGATTCTTATAAGAATGCTTCGTTGGCAAAAATATGAGGCTGTGAGGTAAACTCAATGAGCGTTTCTGCCAAGAAGATATGTATAACGGCAATAGGAGAGCTTTTCGGTGAGTGAAAATGAAGCCTGTTCCGACTTGTGTCGGGACAGGTTGTTTTTTGCTGAGTGGTCAGGCTTCTGTTCGGCAGAGTCTTGATTACGAGCGCGGTGTTCTTTTTCGCTTTACACGGGCATGTACTGATAGTATAATAAATAAATCAGTATTACGGAGCGGACTATGGACGATAAGCTTAGACAAAAACGTAATAAGTACATGAGCTTTATCATGAAAAGCGATAAGGTGCGCAAGGGCTTTGAGGACTCGTGGTACATCCATTGCAGGATGTTCGGCGATATCATGGAGCCCGCCTTCAGGGACGATATCGCCTCCCGCATGGAGCTTACGGCAGCGCTCAACTGCATAAGCAAGGGCGAGGTGAGCAAGGGCGTCAAAAAGCTCGGCAAGCTCTTTGATTTTTGCGAGACGGACGCGGACTTCGCGGCCTTTTATTTCTTCATGGGCGTGTGCTATGAGCGCATAGGCATGAGCATGAACGCGGGGGTGTTTTTCGCAGAATCGGCAAAGCGCGAGCCTGAGTTTTACATGGTGTATCTCATGCTGGCAAAATGCCTGCACTCGGAAAAGCGCTACGAGGAGGCGCTCGGCGCGTATATCCACACGCTTGAGGTCATCGAAGAAAGCCCCAAAAAGTACGAGGTTCCCGCCGTGAGGGAGGAGCCGCTTTTAGGCTCAGTGCACGGCAACATGGCAAACTGCCTTGTCATGATGCGCAGGTACGACGAGGCCGAATACGAGCTGTACGAGTGCGCGCGTTATAATTACGAGCCTCCGATGATAAATCTTACCTGGGCCGCGCTGTACGCCGCGACTGACCGCAAGCAGCTTGCGCGGGAGAAGATGAGTAAGCTGCGCACCTCTCTTCCGGAGCTTGAGTCGGCAACGGTGCTGATGATACAGGAGATACTTGAGCAGAAAAATCCGAGGTTTTACCTGAAGCCTATCGAACCGAAGCGCCTGACGGAGTTCTGGGCGTGGTTTGAGGAAAATGAGCTGAAGCTCCGCCGCCCGGAGGAGGAAAAGACCACGGCCGAGCTGTTCAAAGAGCTTCAGGAGCGCCTTTGCGGCCTGTTTGACTGCATTGACGCAACCGAGCAGCCGCGCTTCGGGCTGAGTCCCGAGGGAAAAAAGACAGCGCTCAGCTTTTTCGATAACTACAATCTGACCTTTGAGATATGGCTGGGCAGACTGGTCGATACAGCTCCTAAATGCCTCAGGGAAAACTGGAGCTTTTATTCCGTGCACTGATGATGGGAAATAATATGGATAAACTGTATTTCAGAGAATTTGAAATAGTCCCCGCCTATGAGCACGGGGAGCAGATAGCGGAGCTTTTTTCCGAATATACGCAGATGCTCAAGGATAACGACCCCAAGATGGAAAGCTATCTTGAGCTTCAGAGATACGATGATGAGCTTGCAGATCTGCAATATAAATACGGCGAGCCCGACGGCAGGCTGTACATCGCTTATCTCGGCGGAAGGAGCGCCGGCTGCGTCGGAATGAAGCGGCAGAACGAGCGCTCCTGCGAGCTCAAGCGTCTGTATGTCAGGCCCGAATACCGCGGAAGGGGCCTTGCGCGGTACCTGTCCGAGCTCATACTGAGCGAGGCGAAAAAGGCAGGCTACGAGCGGGTGCTGCTCGACACGCTGCCCTTCCTCGCGGAGGCTCAGGCGCTGTATAAAAGCCTCGGCTTTTATGAGATCCCGAAGTATCTCGAAAGCCCAATGGAGGATGCGATCTATATGAGGTACGATCTATGATAAAATATGTCCTTTTTGATGTTGACGACACGCTGCTCGACTTCGGCAAGGCCGAGGCGGCGGCCATAAGAAAGACCTTCGAGCGCATCGGCATCCCCGTTACGGAGGAGCTGATACGCCGCTACAGCGAGATAAACGCCCTGCAGTGGGCGCGGCTTGAAAGGGGCGAGATCAGCCGCGAGCAGGTGCTCACCGGCCGCTTTGACATCCTGTTTTCCGAGCTGGGACTGCACAATATACCCAGCGAGATGGCGCAGGCAAGCTATGAGTATCTTCTCGGCATCGGCCACTATTTCGTGGACGGAGCCGAGGCACTTCTTGAGGCGCTCAAGGATAAATACGAGCTTTACATCGTTTCAAACGGCAACGCCTCGGTTCAGGACAGGCGGCTCAAAAGCGCGGGGATAATCCCGTATTTCAGAGATATCTTCATATCCGAGCGCGTGGGCTTCAACAAGCCCTCGGCGGAGTTTTTTGACGCCTGCTTTGAACGCATCCCGGGCTTTGAAAGGGATAAGGCTATCATCGTGGGGGACAGGCTTTCATCGGATATACAGGGCGGTATAAACGCGGGCGTGAGGACCTGCTGGTTCAATCCAAAGGGAGAAGCGCCCGACCCGGATATACCGGCAGACTATGAGATAAAGCATCTCAGTGAGCTTCCCGCCCTGCTTGAGAGAATATAAAAAAGCTGAGGCTCAGTCGAGCCTCAGCTTTTTAAATGTGATCTCATCCATGTGTTCTGCTTTGACGCACAGGCCGATGAAGTAGCCCTCATGCTCAAGGCTGTGCAGGCAGAAGCCATCGACACCGCCGGCGACCGAGAAGCCCGTCATGTCGGCAAGCCGACCGCCTCGGGCCTTTATTAAGCTCTCCTTGAGCACCCACAGGCGGCAGAATTCCCGATCGGGCTGCGGACTTTCCGCAACGAGGCGGTGCTCATCGGGAGCGAAAAACCGTGCGGCCAGCCTTTCCGAGCCCTCGCGCGGGGATTCGATGTCAGCACCGATATCGCTGTCGGATACTGCGCAGACGGCGTAGGGGCCGCTGTGGGCAAGGGAAAAGCGCAGCGGCGAGTCCTCAAAATACGGCTTTCCGTTTTTGCCGATGGAGTATTCCGTCCTGCCGACAGCCCTTTGGAGCAGAAGCTCCGCTCCGAGGGACTGCCGCTTTTTCTCGTCGTCCGGCAGGCGCAGGACCTTGCTCCTGCGCGTTTCCGATACCCTTTTAAGGGCCGAGTCTATGTCAAGCCCGCCCGTATCGGCAATGTAAAGCCTTATCATGCACGCATTGCGTCAAGCGTTTTCTGGAACAGCGTGTCAAGCTCCCAGCCCAGCATCTGAGCGCCGTTTATGATGACGTCTCTCGAGCAGCCGGCGGCGAACTTCTTGTCCTTGAACTTTTTCTTTATGGACTTAACTTCCATGTCCGAGATTCCGGTGGGACGCATTAGTGCGGCGGCGCCTATGAGGCCGGTAAGCTCGTCTGTTGCGAAGAGGACCTTCTCCATGAATTCGGTGGGCTCAACGTCGATGCAGATGCCGTAGCCGTGGCTGACGACGGCGTGGATCATCTCCTCGTCGATGTCCAGCTCATGCAGCATTTCGTCTGCCTTGACGCAGTGCTGCTCGGGGTAGAGTTCAAAGTCGATGTCGTGGAGCATTCCGACGGCCGCCCAGAAATCCACGCGTTCGGGGTCAAATTCCTTGGCAAGCTCGCCCATGACCTTGGAAACGGTCTCGGCGTGCTGGATATGGAAGGCGTCCTTGTTGTAGCGCATAACAAGCTCCTTGGCCTGCTCAACAGTGGGGATATAGCTCATATTTTACCTCCTTGGAATATGATGAATTATTGTACTCCCAAAATAAGCGTAAATCAACAGTAAACATACTGTTTTCACGCTTTAAAAAGTGTGGTATTATTATTGACAGGCATTTAAAAAGCGCCCGCAGAAGGAGCTGATGAGCATGGACGGAAAGAAAATAGCCCCGACCGAGGGCAAAGCGCCTTCGCGGCGTGAGCAGGCATGGTGCCTGTGCCAAACGCCGATCGGCACGGTGCGCATAACGGAAAGCGAAAAGGGCATCACCGGCCTGAGCTTTTGCGGCGATACCGAACAGGCACCCGATGTAAGCGGCATTTACCTCGGCGAGGCCTGCCGTCAGCTGCGGGAGTATTTTTCAAAAAAGCGCAGGAGCTTTGACGTTCCGCTCGACCTGAGGGGCAGCGAGTTTCAGCGCCGCGTCTGGAACGAGCTTCAGTGCATCCCCTACGGCGAGACGTGCAGCTATCAGGACATCGCGGAGCGCATCGGCAATCCGAAGGCCGCGCGGGCCGTGGGGCTTGCCAACAACCGAAACCCCATACTCATAATGATCCCCTGCCACCGAGTGGTGGGCAAAAATAATAAGCTCGTCGGCTACGCAGGCGGGATAGAGCGCAAGGAGTATCTGATTGCGCTGGAAAAGGACTAAGCTCCATGCGGCAAAATGAGTTATACTGAAAAGGGATGATATTATGAAGGCACAGCGGGATTTTCCGCGTTTTATAATAAGCGAAAAGGGTGCCCGATGGGTCGGGCAGGGGCACCCGTGGATATACGCGGCGGAGGTCGTGTCGGCGGAGGAGGCCGAAAACGGAGCCTTAGTTGACGCGGTGAGCGAAAAGGGCAGGTATCTGGGCACGGGTTTTGTGAGCTTCGAGAGCAAGATACGCATCCGCCTTATCTCGCGCAACGCAAACGACAGATTTGACGAGAGCTTCTGGCGGCGGCGCATAGGCTATGCCTGGGACTACCGCAAGACCGTCATGGGTGGGGATATATCCTGCTGCCGCGTCATTTTCGGTGAGGCAGACGGCTTCCCCGGGCTCACGGTCGACCGCTTTTCGGACATCCTCGTGACGCAGACGCTGTCCGTGGGTATGGAAAAGCTAAAGCCCATGCTGTTTCCGCTCATTGTCGAGCGGCTTCGCGCCGACGGGCAGGAGATACGCGGCATTTATGAGCGCAACGACGTCGCCATCCGCGCACTCGAAGGTCTTGAGCAGAACAAGGGCTGGTTTGAGCTCGAAGGCGAGACTCACCCCGAAAGCTGCGTGACGGAGATATGCGAAAACGGCGTATACTACAGCGTAGATGTGGAAAACGGCCAGAAGACAGGCTTTTTCCTTGACCAGAAGTATAACCGCCTTGCGGTCGCAAGGCTTGCCAAGGGCAGGCGCGTGCTCGACTGCTTCACGCACACGGGCTCCTTTGCCCTGAACGCGGCGAAGGGCGGAGCGGCTCATGTCACCGCCGTGGATATATCCGAGGCCGCCGTCGAGATGGCGCGGAAAAACGCCATCCGCAACGGGCTTGAGGAGAATATGGACTTCATCGCAGCGAATGTTTTCGATCTTCTGCCGGAGCTTGAGAGCAAGGGCAAGGCCCCGTATGATTTTATTATCCTCGACCCTCCGGCCTTCACCAAATCGCGAAAGACCGTGCACAACGCGGAGAAGGGCTATAAGGAGATAAACCTGCGTGCGCTGAAGCTGCTGCCGCGCGGCGGATATTTCGCCACCGCGTCCTGCAGCCATTTCATGCCCTCGGAGCTTTTTGTGAAGATGCTGCGCTCGGCTGCGTCGGACGCGGGCGTTGAGCTGCGGCAGATAGAGGCCCGTCAGCAGGCACCCGACCACCCCATCCTGTGGAACGTGCCCGAGACCGATTATCTGAAATTCTATATTTTTCAGGTTGTATAAGCATAAAAACATCGGACTTGAAAACAAGTCCGATGTTTTTCCCCGTCAGGGGGTGATGGGCTGGGTGGTGATAACGGGGCTGTTCTGCGGAACGGCGGTGGGAACGGTGTTGTTATTGTTATTGTTATTGCCGTTTCCGTCCATGTTGTCATCATCGAAGTCGAGGATGCCATTGTCGCCACGGTCGCCGTTATCGCCGTTATCGGGAACGTTGCCGCCGTTGTTGTCGTGGGTGTTGTCGCCGATATAGCCGTCGTTGCCGTTGTCAACGTTGCCCTTTCCGCAGCCGGCAAGGCAGCTGCACAAAAGTGCAAGAGCAAGTATAAGGATTCCGAGCTTTTTCACGCTTTTACCTCCAGAAAAGTATTTACTGCCTTAGCTTTTCCAAAAGATAAAAATATATTCGCGTTGAAAAAATGTTTGGACAATGATATATTGAAATCATGAAAGATTTGATTAAAAACGAGATATACGAAGCCGAGATAAGCGGCTACAGCTCCGAGGGAAGCGGCGTTGCGCGCATAGAGGGCAGGGCGGTGTTCGTGCCGAGAACGATCGTGGGAGAGGTATGGAGGATAGTCATCGTCAAGGTGAGCTCCTCGGCGGTCTACGGCAGAGCGCTCGAGCCCGTGAAGCTGTCCCCCGAGCGAAGAGCTCCGGAGTGCGAAAGCAGCCTTCGCTGCGGCGGCTGCGGACTTTGGCATATGAGCTACGAGGAGGAAAAGCGCTTCAAGCTCCGCCGACTGAACGACGCCCTGCGCCACATCGGGCATCAGACCGTGCAGGCGCGGGAGATAGCCGGCAGCGACAGGATAACGCGCTACCGCAACAAGGGCATATATGCCGTGCGCAGTGTAAACGGTGCGGTAAAAAGCGGCTTTTTCGCCCCGCGCAGCCACGAGCTCGTGCCGGTGGAGCGCTGCCTTATCCAGTCCGAGCTTGCCGACAGAGCGGCGGCATCCGTCGTGGGCTTCATGAGGGAAAACGGCATCCCAGCCTACGACGAAAAAACGGGCGGCGGCCTTGTGCGCCATGTGTATGTGCGCACCGCGTCGGCGACTCCGGACGCCGTGGCGGTCATCGTGAGCGCCGGCGGCTTCGGCGGCAGGACGAATGCGCTCGTGTCGCGCCTGAGGGAGGTCTGTCCCGAGCTCACGGGTATAGTCCTGAACGTGAACAAAACATCGGGCAACACCGTGCTTTCCGGCTCATTCCATACGCTGTGGGGCAGGGAATGCATCAGGGACTTCCTCGGCGGCTTCGAGTTTGAGATATCGCCGCAGGCGTTTTATCAGATAAATCCCCCGCAGGCGGAAAAGCTGTACGCCAAAGCGGTGGAATACGCCGCTCCCGAAGGCTGCGGCACGGTGCTGGAGCTCTACTGCGGCGCGGGGACGATAAGCCTGTTCCTTGCAAAGCGCGCAAAAAAGGTCATCGGCGCGGAGATCATCCCCGAGGCCATCGAAAACGCAAGGATGAACGCGGAGCGCAACGGAGTGGAAAACGCGGAATTTTTCTGCGCGGACGCATCGGAAGCCGCCGCGAGGTTTTTAAAGGAGGGCATACGCCCCGAGGCGGTGGTGGTCGATCCGCCGCGCCGCGGTATGGACGAGAGCGCCATTCGCACCGTGTGCGGCATGGGGCCCGACCGCGTGGTGTATGTGTCCTGCAATCCCTCCACCCTCGCGCGGGATATCACGGTATTCAACGACTGCGGCTATGAGCTGAAGGAAGCCTCCGCCGTCGATATGTTCCCCCGCACGGCGCACGTGGAGACGGTTGTTCAGTTGGTTAGAAAAAAGCCCGATACATATATCGACATTACCGTTGATATGGACGAGCTGGATTTAACATCATACGAAGCAAAGGCAACCTATGATGAAATTAAAGATTACATATTCGATACACATCGTGTAAAAGTATCTTCGCTTTATATTGCTCAGGTAAAGCAAATGCACGGTATTATCGAAAGAGATTGCTACAATAATTCAAAAAAAGAAAGCCCAAAGCAACCTCAATGTCCGACTGAAAAGGTAAAGTTGATTGAGGAAGCATTACGACATTTTAAGATGATACCTTAATCGCATGGCAGAAAGACATCAATCGGAAGGTTGGTGTCTTTTTCTAAGCCTAAAAAATCGCATATTCGACAAAATAATGACCTCCTTGTAAAATGGGGTTACCAAATACAAGGAGGTTTTCTTATGAGCAAAGAACTTGAAAATCAAAAATTAAATTATGTAACACAGGGCGATTATTGCTTGCCTTGCATTAGAACGAAAGAGCAAACAGAACTGCACATCGGTGTGTGGGCTAATCGTCATAGGCAACATCTTAAACAACATCATCGCATAAAATATTACAATCTCCTCACATCGGAAAGGCTGTACCCTTATCTTGCGGATATAGAGGAACAGGCAGAAGCAATGTTTACACAGCTTGTCAAAGCATTTGCCGAAAAGGAAAATGTTACAGAAAAACTGAAAGCGGATAATTCTATGTTATGGGTGAGAAAGATGAACAACATCCGTAATCGTGCAATGGAAATTGTGAATAGCGAGGTGATTTTTGTATGAGAATAATCATAATATTCGCAATGATTTTGACCTTTATTTTTGCTATGGTAGGTTGCAATGCCAATAGCGAGCCAGACAAAAAAGCTGTTGAAAGTTCATCGGCTAACGCTATAGTTGATATAACGCAAGCGGAAGATTTGTTCGAGAAAACAGAAGACGAAACGGTTGAGAAAAGTACATTTGCGAAAGAAAAAACACAGTCGCCTGCAACGAAAATTGATACAGAAAAGGTGTCAAAAGAGCCGATTTTTTCTCAAACCACAACAGTCAATACCGAGCCGAAGCAAGATACTCATACGCAAACAGAACCGCCCAAAAGCGAAAAATCTGAGCCTGAAATCACAACAAATACTGTTTCGGAAGTCACAACAGTAGTTGAACAAATTGAAGAATTCGATATAAACTATTGGATTTCTTACGCTCAGAATTATGCTCAAAGTATTGGTTTAACTCTTGATGAAACAGCCACTGAATGTTGGGACAACCCTATATCCGCTAATGCAAACATCAAAAATATCGGCGCTGATATTGAAAGCAGATTGAATAGATACAAGAATGTTGAGGGCTCTACATCGGTGTGGATATGGGCAGAAAAATTATCCGATACACAGTATGAACTCTACATCGGATACGCATAAAAAATTGAGCACGGACTGCAGAAATACTCCGTTGTCCGTGCTTATTTTTTTGTTTGATATTTAATTTTGAATTTAAAATTACCTGAGATAAAAAGGTATGTGCAATCTTAGCGAGCAGACCGGTTGGATAACCAAACGGTAATCTGCCCGCTTTTTGCACATACTGAGCGAGCAGACCATTTATGGACAGGTTGTCCAAAACGGTGCTGTCGCTCGTGCTTTCAGGCGAGCAGTGTATTTATGGATACATTCCATAAATACCTCGTTAGGGTTACACCCTAAGACCTAATTTAGTTTTAGTTATCTTTTTTAGGAAGCATATCACTTAATAGTTCTGTCGCTGTCTTATTGGTTAACACATAATGTTTTTTAGTAGTGCTATCAGAAACATAAAATCTTATTTTTTTGTTTTCTTTGAGCTTTCCTTTTTTTATACAATCTGAAAGGGCATTATAAAAGAGCGTTTTTTCATAAACCAGAGTGGTTCCTTCTTCAATTTGCAATCTGTGCGGTAATTTAACTTGTAATATGCGACCAAGGGGAGAAGTGTCGGGAACAATTAACATCTGTGAGCCATCGTCAAGTTCAAATCCCCAGTTTTGGATTACGACATCTCGGTTGCCTATGTTAGTAATGGTAACGCCAATATAATGGCGAAATGTATTTCCGTTTTCCGGTACAATAGTTATATTATCGGTAAAAGATAATTGCACTTTTTTCTTATAGTTTAGTTTAGTTTGCCATAATGCAACAATAACTGCAACAAATGTTGCAAGAGCTCCTAAAGTTCCGCCTATTGCTCCAAAAGCAGTCCAAAACAAATTCCAATCCATAGAGACATTCCTCGATTTTCTCATTAATAATACATCTGATTTTGTCTAAAAAACAACCAACATATCGGTGATAATTATGATTTATAATTTCTTCATATCACTATCAAATTCCACCGTACGCACATCTCTGTTAAAGAAATGGAATCCCCAAATCTTATATTTGTTGTCATCAGCAAATTTAGTAACAGGTATTGCTTTTGATTCAAGTTGTAAAAGGAAATCCTCTTTCCAACTATCTTTGTCAACAAGATGTGTTCCTTTCGGTTCAATGAATATTTGCAATTGTTCATAACCATCTTGCTTCGGCAAATGCAGGAACAAAAGATAATCCGGCTCAAAGCGCTCGCCGCCATCAAAAGAATATATGGCAAGTTGGCGCTCGTTACGAACAAGATATACTTTGTCGTATTTATCCTTTAATTCTTTCACATACTCTTTAAAGTAAGCGACAAATGCTTTTTCCTCACTTGTACCGTAATTATCCTCGAAAACAAACCAGTCCTCTTTTGAAAGATCCATTTTCCAAGCAATAGGAACGCTGTTGTCGTTTTGGGATATACCTAGCCCGCCATCGTGCGGGTCAATATAATTGCAATGCTTGTTCTTGAAAATGTCGTGAATGTACTGTGCCGTAAATTCACTGCTGCCCTCATATGTTTCTTCAATGCCGGAAATATTCTCAGCAATCTTTCCAAGAGCTTTTACACACGCAGAATATAAGATATCGGTACTCGGCGTCTCATATTTCGATGTGATGTGAAGTCGTATATATCCTAAATAATTTTTGCCTTTAACAAATTCATTTGTTGATTTTAAGTTTGGAAAATACGATTTCAACACATTAAATTTGAAAACACTGTATTTACATAACGCCTTATAAACGATTGCATAGTTTATATCCGCAATATCACCTATTGTGGTTCTGTATGTATATGTATTTGGGTTGCTGTCTTGTGACGAATTATCTTCCATAATAACATCCTCGCCTGAACGTCCCGTAGCTATAGAAATATTAAATATCTTATCACGGACAGACGGCAACAAGCCAACAACTTCATTACGGCTTTTCAAAAGGCGTTCGTTTACAAAAACATATCCGCTCTTGTAAATATCATCCTCTTTAAATTCGTCTTTTAATACATAATTTCTCGTAACCGTCTTATCAAGGTCAATACCGATTTCACGCAAAGCAGTATGTAACTCGCTGATATAACGAGGCTCATTCCAACAATGATAATACAACTCTTCGCATATGCGGAGTGGATTATCTATATCATTATCGTATTTGCGCTGATATTTTTCCTGTTCTTCTGTAATTTTGAAAGGACAATAACGGGCACCACGACCGATAAGCTGGGCTTCTTTCATTGTCGTCTTTCCGGGAATACCGTTCTTACCGTCACGGGTTTCATAAAGGCGCACGATATCAAAAAGGTTAAGTACATCCCAACCCTCATTTAATTTGTCCACTGCAAAAACAGCACGGTACGGATTCGTCTTATCCTCTAATGAGTTAAGCATTATTTGCTTATTTTCAACATCTTGATTGTCATTTGCTGAAATGCAATGTTCTTCTGAAAAATCATCTTTCAATTCACTTGCTAATTCATCATAGGAAATACCGTTTTTAACAAAGTATTTATGTGCCTCTGCAAGCGTTTCACTCGTTGATTGTTCAAAAAGGTTCTTTATACGCTCACCGGATAAAGACTTCACCATATCGATGATTTTTGCCATATTTGCGGCATTTTCTTTTACCAATCTTGACTGAAAAAATACCACCGGCTTTATATTTTGGCGGTAATCCTGAAACACTTTATAGCGATACTGACTTAATATTAAAGCCTGTAAAGCACGGTCTTCAACATCTAAGTCTGAACGCAAGGTCTTTATTTCTTTTGAATATCTGTCCGCACGGAATTTGTAAAGTGGGTAATCAAAGACGATTTTATTCTCGTATTCTGCTTTTATTAACGGGTTTTTAATATCACAGGTCGCCGTAAATTCAAGCAGAACATTATCACGGTTAGCGCCAAAAATGCGATGAACAGTGTATTCCCAGCTCTTATAGCTTTCTTCTTCATCTTTAGTCATCTTCTTGGTATCAGCGTTTAAGTGATGTGCTTCATCGGAGATAAGCACCACTTTTCTGTTTGCAAAATCGTCAACTGACAGAGAATTTTCTTTGACACTCCACATATCCGAATGAAGCCCCTGCGTAGTAGTAAAGCAGATATTGATAGCAGTATCATCACTATACTGGAAGTTGGATACTTCCTTAATCTTTACCTTTTCGCCGTCAATGGTTATTTCATCTGCAAAAAGATATTTGCTTGATACGCTGTTTAGAAAATTCTCCTTTGTCTTTTGAACAATGTTCGATAGATTTACAAAGAACAGAAAATTGCGATAGCCCTGCTTATAAAGATACAGCATAAGCCCTGCCATAATAAGTGTTTTGCCGGAGCCTGTTGCCATATGGAAAAGCGTTTGTGTCGGCTTTTGGCAAAGCTTATCATTTTCAAAATATGTAATGAAGTTTTCAAAAGCCGCTGTCTGATAAGGGCGCAGTTCAAAATTTGGGTTCAAATTGTCCGGTATATATTGCGGAAGCTCTTTTGAAAATCCACCTTCACGATAAGCATCTATTTTTTCATAAAGGAACGGCATTGCTTATACCTCCCCGTAAAAGCTCTTTGTAAATGCTTTATCTTCTTCTGAAATTCCGAATGTTTCATCGTCTATGTCGCAGTAATTTACATAAAGCTGATTTTTATCCAGAAGTTCCATAAGCAATCTTTTCTTGTCCTCAATCGATAACTTGATAAAATCATCTGATTTTACATCAATATCCTTCGGATTGACTTTGTAACTGATAAAGCCCGTTTCAAGTATATCGCCATATAGCTTTGTCAATTCTTCATCCGTCGTTGCTTTCTCAATGGAGTCAACATAATTTTGATTTAGTTTTGTAAGCTCGCAATATACGAATGAGCCACCACCTTGCCAATTCATTTCTTTGGAAATACCGGCAGTTTCGCCACCAATAACATTTTGCATCCTTTTCAAGATGATTTCAATTTGCGATTGCATTTGTTCAACACCAATATATTTTCGGTGCATTTTATGAGCCGTAGCACCTGTTGTGCCTGTTCCAAAATGAAAATCTAAAACAATATCTCCCTCATCTGTAGACATTTCAATAATTCTTTTAATCAATGCTTCAGGTTTTTGTCCGCCCTTAAACTCCTTGATAACCTCTACATCTGCGGTGTTACCTTCTTTATATGCTCTAGGGTCTGCATAGACCTGATGTATATCCGACCAAACTGTTGAAAGCGGAACGCCTTTGCTTTCATCTAAGTATTGTTTTTCCCATATTACATTTCCATTTTCATCTTTTCCTCGTTGTCTACGTTGATATCTACGTCCGTCTTCATCAGTATATTTGAACCAGTCGTTAATGTACTTTTGTGAATAAGGTACATAAACTCTGTTTTGCTTGCGGTTATTATAATCGGAAGCGTAATGCAAAATGTAATCGTGAATGTTTACCGGTTTAGGTGTTGCTGCTCGCCCTCCCGATGGGGAACCATAAGACCAAATAAGTTCTTCGACAAAGTTTTCTTCCCCAAACACTTCATCAGCTAAGACTTTGAGATAATGTGATTGATTAATATCTATGTGTATAAAAATATTACCATCTCGTGTTAATAATTTTTTTGCTATAGAAAGTCTGTTCTTCATAAAAGCAAGCCAAGAGGAACGGCTGAACTTATCATTATAGTTAAAACTATCTGAGCCGGTATTAAACGGTGGGTCAATATAAATCAATTTGATTTTTCCTTCATACACTTTGAGCAGTGATGAAATCGCAAGTAAATTATTACCCTTAATAATCAAGTTATCGTTTTCCG
>SAMEA3663242__coassemble_117_pt1 | contig 25591 bp, 22 predicted proteins | sample SAMEA3663242__metabat2_high_PE_022 | metagenome-assembled genome bin SAMEA3663242 (sample SAMEA3663242) | pig gut metagenome | biome: pig gut; feature: pig-associated habitat; material: faeces | place: China | collected 2013 | reverse complement strand
TGTGGGTCGCGGCGCTCATCTCGAAAAACTCATAGCCGAGAGCCTCGACGTGCGCGCGCAGCCTGTCGATATTATCGCGGTCGTCGCCGCAGAGGTCGCACTTGTTCGCCGCAACTATCTGCGTCCGTCCGGCGAGCTCGGGGGAGTATTCATGCAGCTCCGCGTTTATCGCATCGAAATCCGCTACCGGATCGCGCCCCTCGGAGCCTGAGACGTCAACAAGGTGTATCAGCAGACGGCAGCGGTCGATGTGCCGCAGGAAATCGTGCCCGAGTCCCGCACCCTCGGAAGCGCCCTCGATGATGCCGGGGATGTCCGCCATAACAAAGGAGCGGCCCTCGTCGACATACACCACACCGAGATTGGGGAAAAGGGTGGTGAAGTGATAGTTTGCGATCTTCGGGTGAGCCTTGCTCACGACGGAAAGCAGTGTGCTCTTGCCCACGTTGGGGAAACCCACGAGCCCTACATCGGCCAGAAGCTTCAGCTCAAGGGTGATATCGTGGCTCTCGCCGGGCAGACCGGGCTTGGCAAAGCGCGGCACCTGACGGGTCGGGGTCGCAAAGTGCTTGTTGCCCCAGCCGCCCCTGCCGCCGCGCGCGACGGTATAGTTTTCGCCGTCGGACATATCGTGCATGATGCCGCCGGTCTCGGTATCGCGTATCAGTGTGCCGCGGGGCACGCGGATATAAAGGCTGTCCCCGTCCCTGCCGGAGCAGCGCTTGCCCTGACCGTCGGCGCCGTTTCCGGCAACGTACTTGCGCTTGTACCGGAAGTCCATCAGGGTGGACATATTGTCGTCAACGACAAAAACGACGTCGCCGCCCTTGCCGCCGTCGCCGCCGTCGGGGCCGCCGGCCGCGACGTATTTCTCGCGGTGGAAGGCGACTGCGCCGTTGCCGCCGTTGCCGGCTCTGACGCTTATTCTTGCTTTATCTACAAAAGAGGCTGCCATGGTTTAGTTCCTCCTTTTTGATACTGATATGCAATAAGATGAAGGCAAAGATTTTCGAGGGAAAATTGCGCCGGACAAGGCGGCGGCTGCGGCACATAATGGAGATATATGCGCAAAGCCGCCAACGCAGGATGGCGTAATTTTGGCCGAAAAGATCGTCTGATTTCTATTGCATATCAGTATGAAATCAAAAGTAGTAAAAACAATGCCGGACAGACCTGTCCGGCATTGTCAAATCTTCATTTACTGAGCGATTTCTTCGTAAACAGAGACCTGCTTGCGGTCCTTGTCCTTGCGCTCGAACTTTACCTTGCCGTCCACGAGGGCGAACAGGGTATCGTCCTTACCCTTTCCGACGTTGATGCCGGGGTGGATCTTAGTCCCGCGCTGTCTGACAAGGATATTGCCGGCCAGAACAAACTGACCATCTGCTCTCTTAGGTCCAAGACGCTTAGACTCACTGTCGCGGCCGTTCTTGGTAGAACCCATACCTTTTTTATGTGCCATTAAGGTTACACCTCCATTATCAGTAGTAGCGGAAAAAATTATGCATTGATGGTTTCGATCTGAACCTTGGTATAGGGCTGTCTGTGGCCCTGAGTTCTGCGGTAACCCTTTTTGGGCTTCATCTTGTAAACGCGGACCTTCTTGCCCTTGCCGTTCTTAACGACGTTTGCGGAAACGGTCGCGCCCTCGATGACAGGTGCGCCGAAAACGGTGTTTTCGCCGTCGATGACAGCCAGAACCTGGTCGAACTTAACGGACTCGCCAGCCTCAACGTCGAGCTTTTCGACGAAGATGACGTCGCCCTCTGCGACGCGATACTGCTTGCCGCCGGTCACGATGATAGCATGCTTCATGAACTTAACAATCCTTTCTTCAGGTCTCGCTCTCGTAGGTGCCGGGCATATCCCGAACTTCCGACCCACTCAATGCGGCTTTAGTAGTATATCATTGCCAAACCGCGATGTCAAGCACAAAAATGCTTGAAATATGGTCAAAATAATGGCATAATCTTAGCATAAACAAGGAGGTGAGCGGCGATGACCAAGCTGCTGAAAACCGTATTCTCTCGAACATGTATAACCGCCCTGCTCATTATCATACAACTGGCCTGGCTCATAGCGCTTTTGTTTGAGCTGAGCAGCGCGCTGCCGCTTATCCAGAGCATACTGCGCGTACTGAGCATCGTTGCGATACTGTTCGTTATCAAGAGCGAGATGAACCCGTCGTATAAGATCGGCTGGGTGCTGCTCATCGCCACGCTCCCACTGCTGGGAGGACTGATGTTTGTCCTGTTCGGAAACAAGAGACCGACAAGGTATATGCGGAAAATGCTCAACGCTCAGCTCGAAAAGTCGGCGGAGTATTTTAATGAGCGCCCCTCCGTCTCGGATGAGATCGCCCTCAGGGATGCGGCCGCCGCAGGACTGTTTAAATACCTTGAGAAGGCCGGTGGGTATCCTGCCGGCAAGGATACCAGGATAAGCTACTACCGCGTCGGCGAGGAGATGTTCAAGGACCTTATATGCGAGCTTGAGAAAGCGGAGAAGTTTATTTTCCTCGAGTACTTCATAATAAGCCCCGGCAAAATGTGGGACAGTGTGCTGGAGATACTCAAGCGCAAGGCCGCCGAGGGCGTTGATGTGCGTGTTATATATGACGATATGGGCTGCATTGACCGACTGCCCGCAAACTACTGCAGCACGCTCAGGGGATGGGGCATAAAGACAATGGCGTTCAACCGCTTTGTCCCCGCCGTAAGCCTTGTTATGAATAACCGCGACCACAGGAAGCTGACCGTTATAGACGGCAAAACGGGCTTCACCGGCGGTATAAACATAAGCGACGAGTATATAAACGAGAAGGAGCGCTTCGGTCACTGGAAGGACACCGCGCTGATGCTCAAGGGCCCGGGTGTTGAGAACCTGACGGTCATGTTTCTTGAGCTGTGGAACGCCTTTGAGCGTGACGGAGGCGAGTACGGCGACTTCGTCGCCGGGAGCTTCGAGGAAAAGGGCGGGGAGGAAGACGGATATGTCCTCAGCTTTTCCGACAGCCCCCTGGACGACGAAAACGTCGGCGAGAGCGTGTATACGGATATGCTGTATCAGGCGCGCGACTACCTGTATATAACGACGCCGTATCTTGCCATAGACAGCGAGCTTCAAAGCGCCCTGTGCATGGCGGCAAAGCGCGGCGTGGATGTGCGCATGATAACCCCGGGCATACCCGACAAGAAGATGGTCTATCAGCTCACCCGTTCGTATTACCCCACGCTTTTGAAGGCGGGCGTGAAGATATACGAGTATACCCCCGGCTTTGTCCACGCCAAGAGCTTTGTGTGCGATGATAAGCTGTGCGTTGTGGGAACCATAAACATGGATTACCGCAGCCTGTACCTGCACTTTGAATGCGGAACGCTCATGTACGCAAACCCCGCCATAGCGCAGGTAAAGGCCGACGACCTTGAAACGATGGAAAAATGCCGCCGTGTGGAGCTTTCCGACTGCCGCACGAGCTTCTTCGGCGAGATCGTCAACAGCGTTCTGCGCTCCATCGCGCCGCTGCTGTAAGGTCAGAAAAGCATGATGAGTATGCAAGCGTGTATGGCGGCGAAGTGCTTGTGGCGGAGGAAATAAAAAAAGAAGCCTCCGGTTCAGCACTGTCAGACTCTCAAAATAACTTGAGGGTGGACAAGTACCCTTCGGCTTCCGAAATCAATATAAAGGATTTAATGGGTTCTGTCAATAGTGACTGCTGTAAGAATTTGCCGCAAAATATTAGAATTACCGCCCCGGTCGAAGCAAAGACCGGGGCGGCAATTCTATTATTTAATGTATAGGACTCAGCCTACGATGTCCTTGGTGTCGCGTGCGATGACGAGCTCTTCGTTGGTGGGGATGACGAAGACCTTGACCTTGGAGTCGGGTGTGGAGATCATGATATCCTCGCCGCGCTTGGAGTTTGCCTCGTCGTCGATGGTGACGCCCAGGTAGCCGAAGTACTCGGAAATGGCCTTGCGGGAGCTCTTGGAGTTCTCGCCGACGCCTGCGGTGAATACAATAGCATCAACGCCGTTCATGGCTGCGACATAGGAGCCTGCGACCTTTGCGACCCAGTAATGGAACATATCCAGAGCAAGCTGTGCGCGCTCGTTGCCCTCGGCAGCGGCATTGTCGAGATCGCGGAAGTCGGAGGAAACGCCGGAAACGCCCAGAACGCCGGACTTCTTATTGAGAACGTTCAGCATCTCGTCAATGCTCAGACCGTACTTGTTCATGATGAACTGGATAACGCCTGCGTCCAGATCGCCGCAGCGGGTGCCCATGGGGAGACCGACCAGCGGAGTGAAGCCCATGGAGGTGTCGACGCACTTGCCGCCGTCGATGGCTGCGATGGAGCTGCCGTTGCCCATGTGGCAGGAGACGATCTTCAGCTCCTCGATGGGCTTGCCCATCATCTCTGCGCAGCGGCCGGAGACGTAGCGGTGGCTGGTGCCGTGGAAGCCGTAGCGGCGGATGCCGTCGTTCTTGTAGTAGTCATAGGGAACGGCGTACATGAATGCCTTGCCGGGCATGGTCTGATGGAAAGCGGTGTCGAAAACTGCGACCATGGGGACGTTGCCCATAACGTCGCGGCAGGCATTGATGCCGATGATGTTTGCGGGATTGTGGAGGGGAGCGAAGGGGGTGCACTCCTCGAGAGCGGCCATGACCTCGTCGGTGATGAGGACGGAGGAGGCAAACTTCTCGCCGCCGTGGACGACGCGGTGACCGACAGCGTCGATCTCCTTCATGGAGGCAACAACGCCGTACTCGGCGCTGGTGAGCTTATCGATGACCGCGGCAATAGCCTCGGCGTGGGTGGGCAGGGCGATATCCTCGTTGAACACGGGCTTGCCGCCAACCAGGGGGCTGTGCTTGAGGTGGCCGTCAATGCCGATACGCTCGCACAGACCCTTAGCCATTACGGTCTCGGTCTCCATGTCGATGAGCTGGTACTTGAGGGAAGAGCTGCCTGCGTTGATAACAAGAATCTTCATTCTAAAATTCCTTTCTTATTGTAAAAATCACAGAAAAACTGTATTATAATATTACACCTAAATCATTTTAATACATTTTGCACAAAAAGCAAGCAAATTTTGAAAGGAATGGGAGTTTTGAGCGTAATTGGTATAGTCGGGGAGTATAATCCCTTTCATTATGGGCATAAACACCACATTGCGGAGACCAAAAGGCTGCTGGGCGAGGACTGCCCGGTGGTCTGCGCCATGTCCGGCGACTTCATCCAGCGCGGCGAGGCCGCCGTCTACTCAAAATTTGCAAGAGCCGAGGCTGCCGTTCGCAGCGGCGCAGACCTTGTGCTGGAGCTTCCTCCGGCGTGGGCGCTGTCCTCTGCCGAGGGCTTTGCCCGAGGCGCGGTAGGGCTTCTCGGCTCCATCGGAGTCGTGACGCACCTCAGCTTCGGCAGCGAATGCGGCGAGGTAGAGCCTCTGGAGACTCTTGCGGAGATACTCATCGACCCCCTTATCGGCGCGGATATCCGACGCGAGCTTGAAGCGCAGGAGGGCATACCCTTTGCGGCGGCGCGGCAGAGAGCCGTGGCAAAGCGTGTCGGGGAGCTGTCAGGTCAGCTTGAAACGCCGAACAACATCCTCGCGGTGGAGTATATTAAGGCCATCTACGAGCAGGGGCTGTCAATAAAGCCAGTTACCGTGCAGCGCTTCGGCTCCGGACACGACGAGATATCCGAAAGCGGACATAAATCCGCGGCGGAGATACGCAGAGCCCTCGCAAACGGCGCCGACATTGCCGCCTCGGTGCCCGACAGTGCGTACGAGGTCTACAGAAGGGAAGATAAGCTGGGGCGCGGCCCCGTGCTCATGGAAAACCTGGAAAGCGCCATGATATCCCGCCTGCGTATGCTGCCGGACGAGGCTTTCGCGGCTCTGCCGGACGCGGGCGAGGGGCTCAATAACCGCCTTGCAAGGGCAGCCCGGGAGGAGAGCGGGCTCGACGCCGTCATTGCCGCTGCCAAGAGCAAGCGCTATGCCCTCAGCCGCATCCGCCGCATGGTGATGTGCGCCGTCCTCGGCATAAGCGCCGATATGTCCCGGGAAACACCGCCGTATGCGAGGGTCCTTGCCGCAAACGCGAAGGGCTGCGCACTGCTCCGGGAGATGGACGGCAAAGCAAGAATACCCGTCATAACAAAGCCCGCGGAGATAAAGGAGCTCGGCGCGGAGTGCAGAGCCGTGTTCGACCTATCCAGCCGCGCCCATGACCTTTACGTTCTCGGCTACGGCGCCAAGGAGGAGCGGCGCGGCGGCTCAGACTGGCGCACAAGTCCTAAGATAATCTGACGATTCCAAAGGTATACTGATTGAATATTAATAGAATATTCAAAAAATAGTTGCAATTGTGCGGTTATTAGTTTATAATGCTCATTAATCAACGAATAAAGACAAATGTTCGCTGTGTGCGGACATAAAAGTTGAGAAATATTTTAGGAGGAAAACCCAATGAAGAAGTATTTAGCTCTTGTTCTTGCCGTGCTCATGGTATTCTCGCTGTGCGCATGCGGCGGCGGTGACGGCGGCTCCGGTGACGAGAAGGTCATCAAGATAGGCGTTTATGAGCCTCAGACCGGCGCAAACGGCGCAGGCGGCAAGCAGGAAATCCTCGGCATGCAGTATGCAAATGAAAAGTGCCCCACCGTCGAGATCGGCGGTGAGACCTACAAGGTCGAGCTCGTTTACGCCGATAACGAGTCCGTGAACGAGAAGGCCGTTTCCGCGGCCACCGAGCTGATCGCCGAGGGCGTATCCGTTGTTCTCGGCTCCTACGGCTCAGGCGTGTCCATCGCAGCGTCCGACACCTTTAAGGAAGCCGGCGTTCCCGCGATCGGCGTTACCTGCACCAATCCTCAGGTAACTGAGGGCAACGAGCACTACTTCCGTATCTGCTTCCTCGATCCCTTCCAGGGCACCGTTCACGCAAACTTTGCGAAGGATCAGCTGAAGGCGACCAAGGTCTACTGCCTGGGCGAGCTCGGCAACGACTATGACCAGGGCCTCATCAACTACTTCAAGGAAGCGGCTGAGAAGCTCGACATAGAAGTCACCACCGAGTCCTTCCCCAAGGATAACTCCGACTTCACCTCTTACCTGAATAACGCCAAGAAGGCCGGCGCGGAGGCTATCTTCGCTCCTGTTTCCATCCAGTATGCACAGCTTATCGTTGAGCAGGCTGACGCACAGGGCATCAACATCCCCATGCTCGGCTCCGATACCTGGGATAACAACACCATCGTCGGTGCGACCGTAGGCAAGAATACCGAGCTGTATGTTTCCACCTTCTATGCAGAGGGCGGCAACCCCGAGTTCGAAAAGGGCATCAAGGAGTGGATCAACGCAGACCCGAAGAACCTTGAGAACAACGGCGGAAACGATATGCTTTCCGCAGTAACCGTCATGGGCTATGACGCATACATGGTAGCTCTTGAGGCCATCAAGGCTGCAGGCTCCGCAGAGGCGGCCGACGTTATGGCGGCTCTGCCCGGCGTGACCTACACCGGCATCTCCGGCGACATCTCCTTCAATGATACGGGCGATGCAAACCGCGACGCAGCATACATAAAGACCGCAAATACCGAGACCGGTGTTTGGGACTTCGTTGCAGTCCAGAAGGCCGGCTGATCTCAGTGATCAAAGCTGAATAAGAACTATCAATGGTGGGGGCGCGTTTCGCGTCCCCACCATACAGCCTTTAAAGAAAACCCTGCCGCAGAGCAGAAATCAGCGACGGGGGAGCTCGAGGGGGCTGAAAGCCCGCCTCGAATTGGATAAACAGCCATCAAATGCCTGATTTATCAGGCTTCTTGACGAGCAAAGCGAGGTTTTTCGTGAAATTAATTTCACAAAAAACTTGGCGTTTTAGTTTGCGAAAAAGTCCTGTGGGCTTTTTCAGCAAGCTTTGGGGGCGCGTTTCGCGTCCCCACCATACAGCCTTTAAAGAAAACCCTGCCGCAGAGCAGAAATCACACAAGGAACGTGTAAATGCGCTCCAATAATGCTTGCTGGAGCGGATCTATGCGTTCCTGTACAGAAATAGGAAGGTAAACAGATGATTGATTTCTTGCATAACAATCTGCAATACCTGCTGTCCGGAATATCGGTGGGCGGCCAGTATGCCCTTATAGCCATAGGCTACACTATGGTTTACGGCATACTGCGTCTGATTAACTTCGCCCACGGCGACGTGTTCATGGTTGCGGGTCTTATTATGATATACGCGATAGCCGGCGGTCTGCCGATGTGGGCGGCAATAGTGCTCGTTATCGTGCTGACCGTGGCTCTCGGCGTCGCCATTGAAAAGGTCGCGTATAAACCCCTGCGCAGCGCCCCGCGTATGTCGGTCATGATCTCCGCGATCGGCGTGTCCTACCTGCTGCAGAACTGCGCACTTTACTTCACCGGCGGTCTGCCGCGTACATACCCCGTTATCCCGTTCCTGACGAATAAAGTCACGATCTGGGGAGCTACCACAAAAATGGTCACCGTTGTGACGCCCATTCTCACGATAGTTCTTATCATCGTGCTCGTTCTTCTCATAAAGTACACCAAGATCGGCATGGCGATGCGCGCGGTGTCCAAGGATTTTGAGACCAGCCAGCTTATGGGTATCAAGATAAACTCCGTTATCTCCTTCACTTTTGTCATCGGCTGCTTCCTCGCGGCTGTGGGCTCGCTGCTTTATTTCTCAAATTACCAGACTGTCGTTCCGACCTCCGGCGCCATGCCCGGCCTCAAGGCCTTCGTTGCGGCGGTGTTCGGCGGCATAGGCTCGATACCGGGCGCTGTCATCGGCGCGTTTATCATAGGTATTTGCGAAAATATTATAAAAGGTATAGGACAGGACTGGACCATCTTCTCCGATGCGTTCACCTTTGTCCTTCTTATAGTCATCCTCCTCGTCAAGCCCACGGGCATCTTCGGCGAGAAGGCGACGGATAAGGTGTGAGGTGAGGATAATGAATGATACAATGCAGAATTCCAAGCCTCTGAGAACTCCTGAGGAGGTCGAAAAGCGTCAGGGCCTTTGGCTGACGATAGTGTGCCTTGTCCTTTTCTACGTTTTCCTTTTCGCGCTGGATAACTTCGTAAAGCCCAGCAAATTCATCCTTATGCTCATCCCCGTCCTGAAAAAGGGAGCTATCTACTCGCTGCTGTGCGTTTCAATGAACCTGCTCAACGGCTTTACCGGTCTGTTCTCTCTCGGCCAGGCAGGCTTCATGCTCGTCGGCGCATACGCATATTCGATTTTCTCCATCCCTGCGGCGCAGCACGCCTCGGTCTATCAGTATTTTGACGGCGGCGCTATCCAGTTCTCGATCCCGGAACTCCTCGGCAACGCCCTCGGCGTGAACCTCGGCAGCTTCCTCGGCGCCATAATCTGCATCATAATCGCGGGACTCGTGGCGGCGGTATTCGCGGCGCTCATCGGCATTCCCGTGCTGCGCCTCAAGAGCGATTACCTTGCCATAGCTACCCTCGGCTTTGCCGAGATCATTCGAGCTATCTTCCAGTGGAACGGCCTCGGCACCATCACCAACGGTTCAAACCTGCTGCGCAAGTACACGGCCTTCAGCGATATGAAGTTCAGTATCGGCGGTCAGGTGTTCAAATTCGGCACCGCCTTCCCGTTCCTGATAGCGATGGTATGCATAATCATCATCGTCCTGCTCATCAACTCCTCATACGGCAGAGCCTTCAAGGCCATCCGCGACGACGAGATAGCGGCGGAGGCGATGGGAGTCAACCTGTTCAAGCACAAAATGCTGTCCTTCGTCATATCCAGCTTCTTCGCGGGCGTCGGCGGCGCACTGCTGGCGATGTTCCAAACCACCGTTCAGGCCTCGGCCTTCATGTCGGCCATGACCTATGAGATACTGCTCATCGTCGTTATCGGCGGCATTGGATCGATCTCGGGAAGCTGCATCGCGGCATTCCTGTATATCGCCTGCTCCGAGTGGTGGCTGCGCTTCCTCGACTCCGGAAAGCTGCCCTTCGGCGATGTTGCCGTACCCTTCTTCCGCGACGGTTTCCGTAAGGTCATATTCTCCGTTGTAATCATGATAATCGTGCTGTTCTTCTCGAAGGGCATCATGGGCAACAAGGAGCTGTCGTTTGCGGGACTGATCCGTAAGATCAAAGCAAAGAAAGCGGCAAAGGCCGCCAAAACCGAAGAGGGAGGTGCCGCATAATGAGCAATAACGTACTTCATGTTGAAAACGTCACCATGCAGTTCGGCGGCGTTGTTGCGGTCAATAACCTCTCTCTGGATATCCCCGAGGGCCAGATCGTTGCCCTCATCGGCCCCAACGGCGCGGGCAAGACCACGGCGTTCAACTGCATCACCGGCGTTTACGAGCCTACAAACGGCCTTGTCGAGTTCATGGGCGAGCCCATCGTCCGCAACCACCCGCAGGGCAAGATGAAGAAGGCTTATAAGGGCGAAAACGGCGATATGTACCTCGGCAAGGTCGTTGCGAACACGCCCGACAAAATAACCAAGAAGGGCATAGCCCGTACCTTCCAGAACATCCGTCTCTGGAAGAGCATGACCGTTTTTGAGAATGTCCTCATTGCAAAGCACATGAACGCAAAGCAGAATGTGTTCTCGGCTACCTTCCGCGGCAACGCCAAGGAGGAAAAGCGTATGCGCGAGGAGACCATGGCACTTCTGGAGGAGCAGGGGCTTGACAAGTACAAGGACGAGATCGCAACGAGCCTGCCCTACGGCCTGCAGCGCCGACTGGAGATCGCCCGTGCGCTTGCCGCCGACCCGAAGCTGCTGCTTCTGGATGAGCCTGCGGCCGGCATGAACCCGCAGGAAACGCTGGAGCTTGCGCAGTTTATCCGCGAGATACGCGAGAAATACGGTCTCACGGTCTTCCTTATCGAGCACCATATGGATCTTGTCATGCAGATCTCCGACTATATCTACGTCATCGACTTCGGCTCCGAGATCGCACAGGGCACGCCCAAGGAAGTACAGAATAATCAGCGCGTTATCGACGCATATCTGGGGGTCGTTGAAGATGAGTGAAGCTATACTGAAGATCAATGACCTTAAGGTCAATTACGGCGGCATCGAGGCCGTCAAGGGCGTCAGCTTTGATGTGCCCGAGGGCGAGATCGTCACCCTCATCGGCGCAAACGGCGCCGGAAAAAGCTCCACGCTGCGCGCCATCGCGGGTCTTGTAAAGCCCGCCGGCGGTAGCATCGAGTTCAAGGGCGAGGATATAACCGCGAAGGAGCCCAACGTCATCGTCTCAAAGGGCATCACCCTTGTTCCCGAGGGCAGAAAGATATTCCCCGACCTCACCGTTCTGGAGAACCTCAAGATCGGCGCGCATCTCCGCAATGACGATCTGACCGAGGACATCAACTGGGTGTACGACCTGTTCCCGAGGCTCAAGGAGCGTTCATGGCAGGCGGGCGGCACCCTGTCCGGCGGCGAGCAGCAGATGCTGGCAGTTGGCAGAGCGCTGATGAGCCGTCCCAAGATAATCATGATGGACGAACCGTCGCTTGGCCTTGCGCCGATCATTGTCCGCGGCATCTTCGATATAATAAAGGAGATAAACAAGCGCGGCGTTACGGTGCTTCTTATCGAGCAGAACGCGAATATGGCGCTCAAGACCGCGCACGCGGGCTACGTCCTTGAGACCGGCCGCATCACCATGAGCGGCACGGGAGAAGAGCTGCTGGCTGACGAAAAGGTCAAGGCCGCATATCTCGGCACATAATTGCATAAAAAAAAGAAAGAGATCAAGCGTCTCTTTCTTTTTTTATGAAACTTTTTCCGCGTTTTTGCCGTCTTAAGAGCAGATACTAAAAAAATACCGTGTTATAACAGGAGGCGGCTATGAAAAGAATCATCGCACTATTACTCAGCGTAGTTATGCTGTGCTCTCTTGCAGCCTGCACGGCGCGTCAGGACGGGCAGACGGCGAAGCAGGCTAAAGACTACTCGCAGGTCTATGCCGCGATAAAAAAACAGTATGATAATGCTAATGCCACGCTGCGCAACGACGGGGTCTTTTACGCCGCCGACGCTCAGTCCACAGCCGATGCTGCGGTGAAGGAGGAGAGCAGCGAATACTCCGGCACCAACGTCCAGGTCGAGGGCGTTGACGAGGGAGACATCGTCAAAACCGACGGCGAGTATATCTATGCTCTCAGCTCGGGCGACATCGTAATCTATAAGGCCGACGGCGAAAACAGCCGGAAGATCGGCTCAATTGCCGCCTCGGGAGAAAACCGGTGGGTGAGCGAGATGTATATCTGCAATAACGTACTGGTGCTCGTTAAGAATGAAGGCGGCAATATTTTTATCTGTGAAGACAGGGCGGCGGCCGATACGGAGGCAGAGACCGATAAAACGATTGCTGAGTTCTACGACGTTTCGGATCCCTCCGCTCCCGTTCTCAAGGGTACCGTCGGGCAGGACGGCTGGCTGCTGACGAGCAGGCTTTATGACGGAAAGCTGTATCTCATAAGCACCTACACCGTGTGGAACGAGCCGGATGAGGACGATCCGCAGACCTACGTTCCGAGCTATTACAGAAACGGAAAGAGCAGTCTTGCCGACTGCGACTGTATCAGCATAGCGCCCGGGATGAACGGCGCAAGCTATGTCGTCGCTTCGTGCTACGACGTGAAAAGCGGAGAGCAGACGGCGCAGCGCTCGGTTCTCGGCGCGGGCACGCAGCTTTATATGAACGAGAGCAGTCTGTATCTCGCCTCGTCCCGCTATGAGGAGACCTGCTCAAACGAGCGGAAAGAGGATATGTACACCGTGAAGGATCATGCCGTCGAGCAGTTTACTGACATCACCCGCATAAACGCGTCGGATCTCACCGTCGCCGCGACGGGAACGGTGAAGGGCTTGCTTGAAAGCCAGTTTTCAATGGATGAGTACGAGGGCAATCTCAGGCTCGTGACCACGCGGGAGCCGGAGCGTTACACCGTTTACACAGACGAAAAACGCGGCTTTGAAAACTGGGAGTGGCCCGAGGACGGAGAGAAATCCTCAAACGGCCTGTATATACTTGACGGCAATCTGAAGCAGCTCGCGGCGGTCGAGGGACTTGCCGAGGACGAGCGCGTATACTCCGTGCGCTTTGACGGCGACTTTGTCTACTTCTGCACCTTCCGTCAGGTCGATCCGCTGTTTGCGGTGAACGTGTCGGACCCGAATAACCCCAAGATCCTGAGCCAGCTCAAGATCAGCGGCTTTTCCGAGTACCTGCATCCCTGGTCGGATACAAGGCTTTTCGGCCTCGGGAACGAAGCGGATGAGAACAGCGGCGCTGCCGAGGGTCTGAAGCTTGTCATGTTCGACATAAGCGACAAGGCAAACGTGACGGCAAAGCATACGCTCAACCTCGGCGACAGCTACAGCGAGGCGCTGTATAACCACAAGGCCATACTCATATCCCCCGAGAAAAACCTGATAGCCTTCGGCACCGACAACAAATACCTCGTGTTCTCCTACAGTGATGAGGGCGGCTTTAAGCAGCAGGCGAGCATCGACCTCGGCGAAGACTGGTGCAGCTCCCGCGGCCTTTATATCGGAGACTGCGCATACATCGTCTCCGACCTCGGAATGAAGGTACTCAGCATGCAGAGCTTTGAAATGATATGCACTGCTGAATTGTAAAAAAGAACGGCATTTATATTGACAAAACCTCCGCGTTAGTGTACACTAACATCGTTAGATGTAACTTACACGGAGGTTTAATATATGACGCTTGATAAGCTGCCAATCGGAAAGTCGGCTGTGATCCTGACGGTTGGGGGAGAGGGCAACCTGCGCTGCCATCTGCTCGACCTGGGGCTCATACCTCACACTGAGGTGACAGTCCGCAAGGTGGCCCCCCTCGGGGACCCTATAGAGATATTTCTTCGGGGTTATTCCATGACGCTCCGCAAGGAGGACGCCTCAAAGATAGAGGTAAGGCCCAGGGAGGAGATATAGTATGGTCATAGCGCTTGCAGGAAACCAGAACTGCGGAAAAACAACTTTATTTAACCAGCTCACGGGCTCCAACCAGCATGTCGGCAATTTCCCCGGCGTTACCGTTGAGCACAAGATAGGGCAGGTCGTGGGCTATAAAAACTGCAGCCTTGTCGACCTGCCGGGCATTTATTCCATCCGCCCCTATTCCGGGGAGGAGAAGGTGACCCGTGATTTTATTATTAACGAAAAGCCGGACGTCATCATAAACATCGCCGACGCTACGAATATCGAGCGCAACCTGTACCTGACATTGCAGCTCATCGAGATGGGGAAGCCCATGGTGCTGGCGCTGAATATGATGGATGAGCTTCTGGGGAACCACGGCTCGGTGGATATAAACGGTCTGTCTGAAAAGCTCGGCATACCCGTCGTGCCCATCTCCGCCGCGAAGAACGACGGCGTTGACGAGCTCATGCAGATAGTGGTCGACACCGCCGAGAGGAAGCTCAAACCCCGCAGGATAGACTTCTGCTCGGCAGGCCCCGTGCACCGCTGCATACATACCGTCAGCCACGTCGTGGAGGACCATGCCGACAATATCGGTGTGCCCTCGCGCTTTGCGGCGACCCGAGTTATCGAGGCCGACAAGGACATAACGGACGCCCTCAGGCTCAGCGATAACGAGCTGGAGCTTATTGAGCACGCGGTGCTCGAGATGGAGGATGAGAGCACGCTCGACCGCAACGCGGCCCTTGCCGATATGCGCTACCGCTTCATCGAGGCGGTGTGCATGGTCACCGTTGTAAAGGCTCAGGAGAGCAAGGAGATGCTCCGCAGTGTGAAGATCGATAAGATCCTCACCAATAAATACCTTGCCATCCCGACCTTCATCGCCATAATGGCCTTCATATTCTGGATGACCTTCAGCGTTCTGGGCAAGTGGCTGTCTGATCTGCTTGCGATGGGGATAGACAGCTTCACCGCGTGGGTGGACGGCCTGCTCACGGCATACGGCTTAAACCCCGTTGTGCAAAGCCTTGTGATAGACGGCGTGTTTGCAGGCGTTGGCAGTATGCTCAGCTTCCTGCCCATTATCGTTGTGCTGTTTTTCTTTCTTGCAATATTGGAGGATACGGGGTATATGTCCCGCGTGGCCTTCGTCATGGATAAGCTTCTGCGCCGCATAGGACTTTCCGGACGCAGCTTCGTGCCGATGCTCATCGGCTTCGGCTGCTCCGTTCCCGCCATAATGGCGACTCGCACCCTGTCCTCCGACCGCGACCGTAAAATGACGATGCTGCTCGTGCCGTTTATGAGCTGCTCTGCCAAGATACCCATCTACGCGGTGTTCACGGCGGCGTTTTTCCCCGGACACGGGGGCTTGGTGATGACCTGTCTGTATGTTTTCGGCATGCTCGTGGGAATAATAGCGGCAAAGGTACTCAGCAAAACCGCGTTCACCGGCAAGCCCGTGCCCTTCGTGATGGAGCTTCCGAACTACCGTATGCCGTCGCTCAAGAGCGTGCTGCTGCTCATGTGGGAAAAGGCGTGGGATTTCATCCAACGCGCGTTCACCGTGATATTCGTGGCGACCATCATCATATGGTTCCTGCAGAGCTTTGATGTGCGCCTGAACGTTGTCGAGTCCGGCAGCACCGACAGTCTGCTTGCCATAGTCGGCGCATGGCTGGCGCCCGTTTTCGCGCCCCTCGGCTTCGGCGACTGGCGTGTGGCTACAGCCCTCGTGACCGGCGTAATGGCAAAGGAAGCGGTCATAAGCACCCTCGGCGTCCTCATGGGCGTGGGCGCGAACCTCAGCGCCGCAGCCCTCGGCGGACTTTTCAGCCTCAGGTCTGCCGTGAGCTTCCTCGTGTTCTGCCTGCTTTACACCCCCTGTGTGGCGGCTCTTGCGGCGGTTAAGCGAGAGCTCGGCAGCGGTTTTAAGACCGTTTTGGTCATGCTCTCGCAGTGCTGCGTCGCGTGGCTCGTGGCTTATGCGGTGTACCTCCTCGCGGGAGTGATTATCTGATATGGAGATCGTAATAATCGCCGTGCTCGCGGCCTGGCTTGCCTACGCTGTGTACAGCATACGAAAGGGCAGGACCGGCTGCTGCGGCGACTGTAAAAAATGCCTTAAAAAGTGCGATAAGGAGACGGATGATGAAGATACAGGAGTCGGCTGAGCACTATCTTGAAACGCTGCTGATATTGAAGGAGAGAAAGGGGCTCGTGCGAAGCATAGACCTCGTAAACGAGCTTGGCTATTCGCGCCCGTCCGTCAGCGTCGCCGTAAAGCAGTTTCGCGAAAACGGCTATGTCACGGTCGATGAGGCCGGCTACATAGAGCTCACCGGCGCCGGAAGGGAGATCGCCGAAAAGATGTACGAGCGGCACAAGACCCTGTCGAGCCTGCTTGAGCGCATGGGCGTATCTCCGGCGACGGCGGCGCGGGACGCCTGCCGCATCGAGCACGTCATAAGCGACGAGAGCTTTGATAAAATAAAGCAATATATGAAGAGCAAGTGAAAACTTGCTCTTTTTGTATATTATCGAAAGAAGAGGGTAACAATATAGATAAATCCAACAGGAGGTTTATCTATGGAAAACAATAAAAGCGGCAAGCTTGATAAGTTTTTTGCCGGCAAGGGCTTTTACATAGTCCTTGCACTATGCGTAGCTGTGATAGGCGTATCTGCCTACAGTCTGGCGACCCACTCATCCCCCGGCACCGTGGACGTTGACCCCGGCATCACTCTTGAAAACACCCGCCCCAAGCCCACCGACAGCGGTACGGCCCCCGAAAAGGATGAGAATCCCCCCCATACCGTAAGCGCGGACGACAGCGACATCGTTGCGGCGGGAACATGGTCCGAAAACGACGTATGGCAGGAGCCCGCGTCATGGATATGGCCCGTTATCGGCGACGTTGAACGGAGCTACACCATGGAGGCGCTTGCGTATGACGTCACCATGGCCGACTGGCGCACCCATGACGGCGTTGATATTCTCGCCCAGCAGGGCGAGGTAGTTTGCGCTGCCGCCGACGGCGAGGTAGCGAGCATCGAGCAGGACGACCTTTACGGCACCACGGTCGTCATTAATCACGGCAACGGGATAAAGACCGTGTACTCAAACCTTGCCGATACCCCCACCGTTTCCGTCGGCGATAAGGTAAAAAGCGGCGACGTAATAGGATCTGTGGGCAAAACCGCCATCTGCGAGATCGGACAGGGCAGCCACATCCACTTTGCAATGAGCAAGGACGGACAGAGCGTGGATCCCATGAACTATCTGCCTGCCTGAGTCCAAAATTTTCGGGGAAAATTAAAAAAACTTGTTGACAAGAAGGGCTATGTCTTGTATAATTCCAATTGCTCATTTGAGAAATGGCGGCATAGCTCAGTTGGCTAGAGCATGCGGTTCATACCCGCAGTGTCCCCGGTTCGAATCCAGGTGCCGCTACCAAAAAAGGCGCAGCATAAACACTGCGCCTTTTATACGGCCCGTTGGTCAAGCGGTTAAGACACCGCCCTTTCACGGCGGTAACATGGGTTCGATTCCCGTACGGGTCACCAAAAAGCAAAAGCCCACCGAATGGTGGGCTTTTACTTTTTGCAATTTATGACGGGAATCGAAGGGAGCGGGAGTGAATGACATGCCGGGGGCGTGTCAGAGCCGCGACCCGGCTCGACCGCGGAAGTCAAATACCGTGAATGTGCATATACATCTTGTTAAATTCATGGTTTTCTGCTAAAATAAAATGAAATCCTATCGTGGAGGCAAGGATATGTCGGCAATGGATAAAAGTAAACGAGCCTCAAATAAAGTTTACATAATATGCGCAATGGCGGCGGTGCTGGCGCTTGCGATAATATTCGGAGTGCATATGTACCTGAAAGGTCAGGTTGCCCCGGTATATGAGCTCAAGGTCGAGGGGCTTGAAGCCAAGACCCCTGCGGAGGCTCAGGCGGCCTGCCGAGGCGATCATGAGCGCTTTGCCGAGGCTATGGAAAAGTACGGGGAAAGCTCATGGGTCTGGTGCGGCGGCAAGACGCTGTATCTTGTAAAGCCCGACGCTCTTGTCATTGACGCCGAGGCCGAGCCCTGCAACTTTACCGCCGTGAAATTCAAAGACGAAAAGCGCAACGAAAAGAGCGGATACATCGTCGATCCCTCCATCGCGCCGAAGGAGCTCGGAAGGATCGAGCTCGGCGAGTCGGAGGAGTATACTTTTGAAAACGTCAGCATGACCGTCCGCGTCGGTCTGCGCAACGGTGATATCGACTATGAAAACGCGGTCTACCTTTGGGAAAAAGGCAGCGACCTCGTCCTTGCGGCGAGACCCGACACTTATGACACGGTGGAGGGCAGCATCGTGAGCTTCACCGACGACGGAAACGTCACCCACACCTGTTATATTCTTGATACAGCAATAGATTGAAGGTAAACGAAATGGCTATGGAGACCGGAGCGGACGCAAAGCGCCTGCTTGAGATAGTAAAAGTAATAAGCAAATACAAGATAACCCAGGGCATAAGCCCCGAAAAGCTGTGCGAAATGTTCAAGGAGCTGGGGCCGACCTTCGTGAAGCTCGGGCAGCTTCTTTCAATGCATCCCGAGATAATCCCGATGGAGCACTGCAAAAAACTCGAGAGCCTGCGCACCGACGCATCCCGCCTCGTGACGGCGCAGATAAGGGAGATAATCTCCGAGGAGTACGGTAAGCCGTGGAACACCGTGTTTGAGCGCATCATGCCCTATCCTCTGGGCGCGGCGTCGATCGCGCAGGTGCATGAGGCGGTGCTGCTTGACGGCACTCATGTCGCGGTGAAGATTCAGCGGCCGGAGATATATTCGGTCATGGAGCGGGATGTAAGGCTGCTCAAGGCCGCTCTGAGCGTGATAAAATTAAAAAAGATCAACAACGTCATGAACCTTGCCGACACCATTGACGAGGTGTGGGCGGTGGCTCAGGAGGAGATGGATTTTGTCCGCGAGGCGGAGAATATCCGCCGTGTGCGCGAGAATATCGAGGGCATTAAGTATGTGTACTGCCCCAGGGTGTATGATGAGCTCAGCACCAAAAACATACTCGTAATGGAGTATATCGGCGGCTTTGAGCTGACCGATAAGGCCGCAATGGCAGAGCAGGGCTACGATGTTCAGGAGGTCTGCACCAAGTTTATAAACAACTACATAAAGCAGTTTGCCGAGGACAGGTTTTTCCACGCCGACCCTCACCCGGGAAATGTCCGCGTCTGGGACGGCAGAATAGTGTGGCTCGACCTCGGCATGATGGGCAGGCTCACGGAGACCGACGCGAGGCTCATCAAGGTCTGCATGAAGGCCATTTTCAGCAACGACTATATTGGCTTTTCCGACGCCGTGCTGTCCATCTGCGAGCACGATCCGGCGATAGATATGGAAGCTTACTATGAGCGAATGCGTGTGTATCTTGACAAGTACCGCGTGGTGTCAATGGCGGAGATGAGCAGCGCGGTGGATATATTCGCCGACCTCTATCGCATAGCCCGCGACTTCGGCATCAAGGTCCCCAAATCCCTCACCATGTTCTGGCGCAGCCTGTCGATCATGGAGGGAACGGTGTCCGACCTGTCGCCGGAGACCGACCTTGCCGCCATCATCGGCAAGCACCTTGCGGCCCAGAGCCTTGTAAAGGGTGTGGCAGGCAGCATCACGAAGAAGATATCCCACAGAAAGCTTATCTCCGGCAGCGCCCTGAGCTATAACGGGCATATCGAAGAAGCCGACGATGAGGAAGAGCCTGAAGACGAAGAAGACGAAAACACCGAGGAATGAATCCTCGGTGTTTTTACATATCAAGGTTGTCGGGGCTGCACTTCATGTCGAACAGCAGTCGGATGAAGCTCTTCATATAGGGGAGAAACTCGCCCCTGTCCATGATCCCGAGGATCTCGTCGAGATCTGCCCAGCGGGCGTCCATGACCTCTTCCTCCTGAAGCTTCAGCCCGGCAAGGTCTATATCCCTGCATATGAGGTAGTAATCGTCAAAGCCGTGCTCAAAATTGACGGTGAGCTTTGGGCGAATATCGCTGAAATCAATGTCGACGCCCAGCTCCTCAAGAAGCTCACGGTGCATCGCCTGACGGCTCGTCTCGCCCTTGAGCGCGCTTCCGCCGACGCTGATGTCCCATGCCCCGGGGAAGGTGGCCTTCTGCAGGCAGCGCCGCTGGATGAGCAGCTTGCCCTCGGAGTTAAATATGCCTATGTGTACCGCCATGTGGTATTCGCCGCTGCCGAGGGCTTCGCCCCGGACGCCGGTGCCGCCGGTGGGCTGCCTGTCAATGTCGTATATATCCCACAATTCCATTATCGCGCCTTCCTTCATTTTATAAAGTAACAGATTTACAGCCTGCCGTCAATGCCTTGATTAATCTGCAAAAACGCGGTATATTATAAAAAAACGCCTCAACAGGAGGAAATATGCGAAAAAAGTACAGATTTTCGGCGCTTTTGCTTGCGCTTATAATGCTCGGGGGCTGCGGAGTCGAGCGCACGGAGCCCCTTGCGGACGACGCACCGCCGGAAGACTCGGTAAAGGTCGCGTATGTCCCCCTTGACGACCGCCCCAATAACTACGAGTGCATGGAATATATGGCGCAGTCTCTGGACTACGAGCTGCTGATGCCGGAGCCGGAGGCATTTTCAACGCGCCTGAACAGCGCCGAGGGCAGCAAAAGCGGCGACAGGGCGGCGGTATACGAGTGGCTGCTCGAGCAGGAGAAAAACGGCTGCGACAGGTATATCATATTTCTCGACCAGCTCCTCAGCGGAGGCCTAGTGTCCTCGCGAGCCATCACGACCTCCGAACCCGTGCGCCTGTCGGACGGCACGGTCATGAGCGAGACGGAGCTGCTGCAAAGCATTATAGACGTGCTCGGCAGTGATCCGAACAATCGTGTGTGGCTGCTCGATACGGTGATGCGCCTTGCGCCCACCGTGGGCTACGGGCAGTGGACGCTCGAGGACTATAAAAACGTGCGCGCCTACTGCGCCGAGGCAAGGCCGGTCCTCAGCGGCGATGCACTCACCGTGGAGAACATAATATCCGGCTATGAGCTTTCCGCCGATGGCAAGCTCATAGACCCCGCTGATTACGGCACTGATACGGATATGGTGTCGGTAAGTCTTGCCGCGCGCGAGCGCAAGCTCCGGCTGGCGGACACACTGTTTGATGCTTTGGACGGCGGCGAGGTGTTCAGGGTGCTGTACGGTATCGACGACTCCTCAGAGGCCGACAGCATACAGAAAAACGAGATAGAGTATGTTAAGACCCTTCTGCGCGAGGGGGACGGACTCCTTTCCGGCGTTGACGACATGGGATTCAAGGCTCTGGCTAAAATGTACCTTGAGGATATCGGCTGGCAGGGTGCGGCTGCGAACGTGCGGTATTTCGGAGGCAAGCAGGACGAGGCCGCCTGCGATTTTGACTACAGGAGCCTTGAAAAAATAGTCGCCGAGCACTTTGAATATTTTGACATCGAGCAGAGCGTGAGCGCCGAGCTTCAGGTGTTCGTTCTCACAAAGCCTGAGGACGAGAGCAGAAAAAACAGCTATTGCAGGGAGCTTACAGATGCGCTCAACGCCTGCCTCGGCGAGGGCAGACCGGTCATCCTGATGGACGCGGGGAACAACGCCTACGGAAACGGTTTTCGCAAAATGCTCTGCAAAAAGGTCGAGCTCGGCAAGCTCATCGCCTACAGCGGGATGCTCGATATGGCAAACCTCACCGGCACCGCCATAAGCCACGGCATAGCCCGATATGCGTACCTTGTAAACGGCGATATAAGCGAAAGCTCGGAGCGGGGGCACATGAAAGTGCTTGCGGACGTGATAATTAAGGATATCTGCTACCGCAACATCGTCCGCGCCGAGACCGCAGCGAAGGTCACGGAGATGGGCGGGAACCCCGATAACTTCAGGACTCCGGTGATCGACGAGACTGCCGTGCTTGATTTTGCCGTCGGCAGGATGGAGGAGGAGACAGAAAACGTCATAGCCAATCTGGAGCGCAGCAATTACATATCCTCTCTTGAGCCATATTCGGAGCGAGGCTGGGGCGGCATTGAGCTTGAAAACTACCGCTTCCCGTGGAGCAGGACGTTTGAAATGACGATGGACGTAATGACAGGGCGCTCCTCGGAGCCCCACGAGAGCATACTCGGGATCTACACAAAATAGCATCGGGTATTTCCCGCCGTTGCGGCTGATGCTCGCTCCCTTTCGGCGGGACAAATTTTGCTTTACATTGACAGGGCGATTTGTTATAATACATGGGCAAATGCGCCCGTAGCTCAGCTGGATAGAGTGTCAGACTCCGACTCTGAAGGTCGTGGGTTCGAATCCCGTCGGGCGTACCACGTCGGAACGAGTTATGCTCGTTCCGATTTTTATATAATTAAAAACCAAGTCATAAAGGCGGGAAAAATGAATGGCGATGTGGAACCCGTGGCGCGGCTGCCATAAGTACAGCACAGGGTGCAGATACTGCTACATTCATAAGGGCGACGCAAGGCGCGGCATAGATACCGACAAAATCGTTAAAACCGATAATTTTTATGCTCCCGTTGCAAGGAACAAGGCGGGAGAATACAGGATGAAATCCGGACAGACCGTGTACCTTTGCTTTTCTACAGACTTTCTCATTGAAGAAGCCGATGGCTGGCGGGATGAATGCTGGCAGATGATACGCGAGCGTTCCGACCTGAATTTTATATTTCTGACGAAACGAATCGAACGCTTTATGAAGTGCATACCGGACGACTGGAGCGACGGGTACGATAACGTCACGGTCGGATGTACCGTTGAAGATCAGGACAGAGCAGATTACAGGCTGCCGATCTTTGCAGAGCTTCCGATAAAACACAGAAATATTATCTGTCAGCCGCTTATTGAGAGCATCGATCTCGCGCCGTATCTGAAAGACATCGAATTGGTCGTGGTCGGTGGCGAATCGGATAAAAATGCCAGGCCGCTCGACTATGAGTGGGTGCTGAAAATACGCGGGCAATGCGCGGCGGGCGACGCTCACTTTCAGTTCAGACAGTGCGGAACGCATTTTATCAAGGACGGCAAGGCCTATACCCTGAATACCCGCGACCTGTGCAGCCAGGCGAGAAAGGCAAACATCAATTTTTGAGCAAAAAACATCTCCCGCGATCTGCTATCGCGGGAGATGTTTTATAAATCTTATAAGTATTACAGCATGCTGCGGTAGAGAGCTTCGATCTCCTCGATGCTGGTCTCGCGGGGATTGCCGGGGCGGCAGGCGTCGGCGTATGCGCTTTCGGCAAGGAAGCGGACATCCTCGTCCTTAACGATACCCTTGAGATTGGCGGGAATGCCTACATCCTGGCTGAGTTTTTTCACCGCGTCGATGGCTGCCTTACGGTATTCCGCCTGAGTCATGGAGTCAACATCGGCAACGCCCATGGCCTTGGCAAGATCGCGGTATTTCTCGCCGGAATAATCGGCGTTGTACTCAAGACCCAGGGGCAGCAGAATGGCGCAGGCCACGCCGTGGGGAGTGTCGTACAGTGCGCTCAGACCGTGGGCCATGCTGTGAACGATGCCCAGTCCGACGTTGGAGAAGCCCATGCCGGCGATATACTGGCCCAGAGCCATACCCTTGCGGCCGTCGGGATCATTCTTAACGGCGTCGCGCAGGTTGGCGGAGATGAGACGGATAGCCTCCAGATGGAACATATCGGTGATCTCCCAGGCGGCGTTGGTGATAAGACCCTCAATGGCGTGGGTCAAAGCGTCCATGCCGGTGGAAGCGGTGAGTGCTGCGGGCATTGAGGCCATCATATCGGGGTCGACCACTGCGACCTCGGGGATGTCGTTTGCGTCGACGCAGACAAACTTGCGCTTTTTCTCCACGTCGGTGATGACATAGTTGATGGTTACTTCGGCGGCCGTGCCGGCGGTGGTGGGTACGGCTACGGTGAACACGGCGTGACGCTTGGTGGGGGCAACGCCCTCAAGACTGCGCACGTCCGCGAATTCGGGGTTTGCAGCTATTATTCCGATGGCCTTGGCGGTATCCATGGCCGAGCCGCCGCCCACGGCAACGATGCAGTCGGAGCCGGACTCATGGAAGGCTTTAACGCCTGACTGAACGTTTTCGATGGTGGGGTTGGGCTTGACTTCGCTGAAGGTGGTGTGGGCGATGCCCGCATTGTCCAGATGCTCGCGGATCTTGGCCATGCCCTCGGACTTTGCGGTGTGACCGCCGGTGCAGATGAAAGCTTTTTTGAAGCCACGGGACTTGAGCTCGTTGGGGATCTCGGCGATTGCTCCCGCGCCGTGGTAGGATACCGGATTGAGAATAATACGATTTGCCATAAGTGTTACCTCCTGAAAATAAGACCAAATTAAACCGCTCTCGGTCGTGCAAATCAAATTTCGATAAAAATATAACAATTTCTTAACGCGATGTCAATATAATAAACAAAAAATTCACAATCTTTTTTCGCCCGGAAATTATTTGCATTGGAAAACAAGGTAAAGTAATTGCCATTTCACGTCTTTAATGATATTATTAAAACATAATAGTATTAAAATAAGGAGTACTGTCAAATGAAAGCAAAGAAAACCATAGCCCTTGTTTTGTGCGTAATTATTGCGTAATTATGATATTTGCGCTTGCCGTGCCCGCGTTTGCGGCCAACAGCGTAAAATTCAGCGACGTGCCGGACGGCTACTGGGCAAAGGATGCAATTTATCTTGTGGCCGATGCGGGCATTGTCGGCGGCTATCCCGACGGCAGCTTCAAACCCGAGAACAACATCACCCGCGAGCAGTTTGCTAAGGTGGTCGCAAACTTCATGGGCTACACCGAGAAAGCGAAGCTCACGTTCCCCGACGTCGACCCCAACAGCACTCTTGCGCCTTATATCGCGATGTGCGTCAAGGCCGGAGTCATCGGCGGCTATCCCGACGGTACCTTCAGACCCAAGGCGAACATCACCCGCGAAGCGGCGGCTACCATGCTCTGCCGCGCCTTCAAGCTCGACACCAAGGGTGTGCAGCCTCAGTTTACCGACAGCGCAAGCATCTCCGATGTTTTCAAGGCACCCGTCGCCGCCATGAACCTCACCGAGGTCATAGCGGGATATCCCGACGGCAGCTTCAAGCCCAAGGCAAACCTCACCCGCGCTCAGATGATGGTCATGATAAGCCGCCTGCTCGTCACCACCGATGAGAAGGTGATATCTGTTGTTGCATCCGCAGGCAGCGCAAAACTCAGCCTTGACGTATTCGCCGATTACAGCTCGCTGCTGTACATCCCGGACGCCGAGGTCAGCACCGCTAAGGTCTCCGTCAGCATCGTACCCGGCGAGAGTCTCAAGAAGCTCGGTATGAGCGAAACAAGCGAAGAGTACGAGACCGGCGTTGACGGCAAGTTCAGCCCCAAGGAGATGTTCTCCGCGGCGTATGACTATAACTTCGCAACGGTCAGGGCCAGCGTGAACAATCAGAAATGCACGTTCAATATCTACGGTCTGGACGCCGAGGGCGGACGGCTCATAACCGCCACTCCCACCGACAGCGCCAAGGC
>SAMEA3663242__coassemble_116_pt1 | contig 25721 bp, 24 predicted proteins | sample SAMEA3663242__metabat2_high_PE_022 | metagenome-assembled genome bin SAMEA3663242 (sample SAMEA3663242) | pig gut metagenome | biome: pig gut; feature: pig-associated habitat; material: faeces | place: China | collected 2013 | reverse complement strand
ACATGACCGCCGCGCTTTTGCCCGTGCCTGCCCTGCCGTAAAATATTCTCAGCATAGCTTCACCGCCTTGTACTTTTACTTTATTTTTATATTGTATCAAACTCTCGCTCCGTGGGCAAGAGATACCTTTCATGCGAAAAACTTGTCAAGCTTTTCTTGCACCGTGCGGTTGAATATGCCTCGTGCGGGTGGTAAAATATGATAAACGCAGAAAAAACAGTTCAATTTGAAAGGAAGCATCAGCGCATGAAATATTCAAGCAAGATCGAAAAATGCGGACTCTCCCCCATGAGAAAGTTCGCTCCCTACGCCGCCGAGGCCGTCAAAAACGGCAAGAAGGTTTACCATCTGAACATCGGTCAGCCCGACATCGCCACCCCCGCGGCCTACTTTGAGGCGGTCAAAAACTTCTCCCAGCCTGTTCTGGAGTACGCGCCCTCCGACGGCGTTCCCGAAATGATAAGCGCCGTCGTCGACTACTACGGCAGGATAGGCGCGCCGATAAACAGCAAGCAGGTGCTCGTCACCACCGGCGGCTCCGAGGCGCTTCAGATCGCCCTTTCCTGCATTCTCGACGAGGGCGACGAGATCATCATCCCCGAGCCGTTTTACCCCAACTACTCCACCTTCGTGACCCTCACCGGAGCGACTGTCCGCCCCATCACCACCAAGCCCGAGGAGGGCTACAAGTTCGCCGTGCGCGAGCGCGTTGAGGCCTGCATAAACGAGCGCACCCGCGCCATCATGTTCACTAACCCCGGCAACCCCACCGGCACCGTCCTGACCGAGGAGGAGCTGCGTCTCATGGCGGATATCGCCCGCGAGCACGGGCTTTTCATCATCGGCGACGAGGTCTACCGCGAATTTGTATACGGCGGCGAGAAGCTCATGAGCCTTCTTCAGCTTGAGGGCTATGAGGACAACGTTGTCGTCATCGACTCGGTTTCCAAGCGCTTTTCCGCCTGCGGCGCACGCATCGGCTGCATGATAACCAGAAACAAGGAGCTGTACAACCATGCGATGAAGTGGTGCCAGGGCCGCCTGTGCACCTCCACCATCGACCAGATCGCCTCCGCGGCACTCTACTCCGTGGGTCCCGAGTACTTTGAAGCGGTGCGCAAGGAATACTGCGCGCGCAAGGACGCACTCGTTGAGGGGCTAAAGAAGATAGACGGCGTTGTCTACTCCGAGCCCAAGGGCGCGTTTTACGTCATGGCCAAGCTGCCGGTCGACGACGCCGAGAAGTTCCAGATCTGGATGCTCGAGGAGTTTGACGACAACGGCGACACGCTCATGTTCACCCCCGCCGAGAGCTTCTATAAAACTCCGCACACGGGTGTCAACGAGATACGCATGGCCTATGTCATCAACGAGGCCGACATCACCCGCTCCATGGAGCTGCTGAAAAAGGGCATCGAGGCTTACAACAACAGATAACACGGCATATAAAAGCGAAAAGACAGGGCGTTTGCCCTGTCTTTTCGCTTTACTGCATATTCAGCTCGTATATCTCATCGTAGACCTCGTCGGCTTCGAGGCCGAAGGCATTGAGCTTTTCGTATTTCGGCGCGTCAAAGCCCTTCTCGTCGATAAGCTCATACAGCATTTTAAGCGCGACATAGCTGCTCTCGGCCTCAAGCGCCTCCGGCAGATGCTCGGCGAGGAAGGCTTTCGCGTGCTCGTTTATATTGTACTTCATCTTATTTCTCCTTTATCATAGTTTGGCGTTTAAGCTCACTTACTGTAAAAACAACTATCGCGGCGATGAAAAAGGCAAGGCTTATGAGCTGGCTTTGCGAAAAGCTCTCGCCCTTTATGAACGCGCATACAAGGCCGAAGGTCGGGCTCAGATACTGCGCAAAGCACATGAACACCAGCGGCAGGCGTGATACGCAGCGCGAATATAAAAACATCGGCAGCGCCGTCACAATGCCCGAGCCGAGCAGCGGCAGATAGCTTGACGCGGGTATCTGCGCAAGCTCCGCTCTGCGGAAAACAAGCATGAATATAACGGCCGGTATCGTCAGTATGAGCGTCTCGGCGGCGATGCTCAGGACGCCGTCGACGCTGACGTTCTTTTTTATCGCGGCATAGACCGCCCAGTTAACGGCGATGATAAGCGAGGTATACGGAACGCTGCCGAAGGCCGCAGCGCTCACCACGACGCCCATGACGGCCACCGCCAGCGCGATGAAATGACCCGCGCCGCATTTTTCGCGGTATATAAGCGCTCCGATAAGGAACAGTATCAGCGGATTTATGTAGTAGCCGAGGCTTACGTCTATTATGTGTCCCGAGTTCACGAGAATGATATAAACCGTCCAGTCGGCAAGCAGAAACAGCGCCGCCGGCAGGAGGAATTTCATCATTTTTCTGTCCTTAAACAGGGCTCTCAGCTCGCCCGTGCGCTTCTGAAGCGCCAGGATCAGCACGGAAAACAGCGCCGCGAACACTATCCTCATCGGCATCACAGTCATTGTGCCGACGTCCCCGATCAGACCCCAGTAAAGCGGCTGGAAGCCCCACAGCATATAGCAGCCCAGAAGGGCGGCGGTATCTTTTTTCGTCATGCGCACACCCTCTATTCCGCGTAGCGGTTTATAAATTCCGCTCTGGTTTTTGAGTACATTATCTTCTGGCTGCTGTACAGGCCGAAATAGCCCGAGAGCATATAGGATATGCCGCAGGCAAGGGCAAAGTACAAAAGCTCGCCCGAGCCGAAAAGCTCCACCGACAGGATGATGGAGGCGATCGGGCAGTTGACAGCCCCGCAGAACACCGCGACAAGCGCTATCGCGGCGGCAAACTGCGGCGGAATGCCGAGCAGCGGCCCGGCGGTGCAGCCCAGAGCGGCGCCGATGAACAGCGTCGGCACGATCTCGCCGCCCTTGAAGCCGAAGCCTATGCTGACGGCGGTGAACACGATCTTCCAGAAAAAGCCCCATGCCGGAGCCTCGCCCTCGGTGAGCGCGCGGCTTATGACGTCGGTGCCTATGCCGTTGTAGCTTTCGTCCCCGATCAGCAGGGTGAGCGCTATCACGATCACGCCGCCCAGCGCGGTGCGCAGGTATATGTTTTTTATCTTTGCGGAGGCAAACTGCTCCGTTTTGTGCATCGCAACGCAGAAAACGATGCTCACCACGGCGCATATGACCGCAAGAGCGCAGACCTTCAGCAGCAGCATCGGCTCGAGCGGCTCAAGCGCGACCGCGTAGCGCATGGGCGCGATGCCGATTATCCGGGATATCCCGTACGCCGTCACCGAGGCGACAAGGCAGGGTATGAAGCCGGAGTAGTAGAGTATGCCGACGGATATGACCTCAAGCGCAAAGATCGTCGCCGTGAGCGGAGTACCGAACAGCGCCGCGAACACCGCGCTCATGCCGCACAGGGTCACAAGGCGCATATCCTTATCGTCCAGCCTGAGGAGCCGGCCTACGCGGTAGCCTATGCCGCCGCCTATCTGCAGCGCCGCGCCCTCGCGTCCGGCCGAGCCGCCCACCAGATGGGTTATCGCGGTGGAGACGAATATCACCGGCACGAGGCGGATGTGGACTCTGCCGCCGTCGTGGATGGAGTCGATGATGCCGTTGGTGCCCTCGCCCTCCATTTTGCTGACGCGGTATATCGCGGCTATGGCAAGTCCGCCGACCGGAAGCAGGAATATGAGCCGGGGGTCAGCGCCGCGCACCGCCGTGACCCAGTCGACCGTCAGGTGAAAGGCAGAGCCCACAAGGCCGCATATCGCGCCCGTCGCGACCGAAAGCAGCACCCAGCGGTAAAATGTTCTGAAATATTTTCCCGCCTTTATCGCGGTGCTTTTTATATCCGCCACGGCTCTACCCTCCTCTGTGCTCAGAATTGAGATAACTTAATTAATATATAACTCCGCCGCCGGATTGTCCAGTGGTTTGTATTGCTCATACACGATTTTTCATATCCTCTCTTGTTTTTTCGGCGCTTATTAGTTACAATCATAGACAAAGCTTTTAAGGAGTGGCTGTTATGGCAAAGCTCGTATCAAAGATCGTTGAATTATGGCACGACAGAAAGCGCATACTCGGTATGCCGCTCAGCTTCACGCGCTACGCCCTCAGCGAGGACCGTCTCTTCTTAAAGCGCGGCTTCCTGAACGTGCGTCAGGACGAGGTCGTTCTCTATCGGGTGCGCGACCTGCGCGTGAGCCGGACTCTTTGGCAGCGAATATTCGGCGTGGGCACGGTGACGGTCGTTTCGACCGACAAGAGCGTCCCCGAGCTTGTCCTGAAGAATATACGCCAGCCGAACGAGGTCAAGGAGCTCATCCACGAGTATGTGGAGAAGATGAAGATCGAGCGCCGTATGCGCGTCGGCGAGATGAGCATGGATATTGACGGCGACGATGCTGTTGACTTTGAGGACAATATGTGATAAAACTTAAATGCTCCCGCTCATGCGGCGGGAGCATTTATAAATACGGAAGCGTATCGAAGTGGTCATAACGGGCCTGACTCGAAATCAGGTAGTCCTCACGGGCTCGTGGGTTCGAATCCCACCGCTTCCGCCACGTCGGAGCAAGCTTTATATCGCTTGCTCCGATTTTTTACAAAAATCAGAGCGTGCTCACGCCGCTGCTCCTCCTTTCCGCAAAAAGTCACGCTCGGCTCACCTGCTCGGTTGTAAACGTCCTCGCGACGGTTCGCTGTCGCTACCAACTTTTTGCGGGATGCGAGGTTCAAATCTCCCATCTGAAATTCGAAAAATATCGTTTTTATAGCCCTAAGACAAAGATCCCGAACGCACAAGCATTCGGGATCTTTGCTTATTACCTCTTCACTGATCTGCTCATTCCTTCGGCTGCTGCCAATGATCGAGCTTCGGCAGCTGCGCTTCAAAATACGCCCGTGCCTGCTCGGGAGGCCAGTTCTCATTTGACATATGCCCGACAAGGAAATCCGTCAGCTCCTCAAGGCTTGTGTAAACGAACTTCCCCTCAGTATAGCACCACTTACAGTATTCTTCATTGAACGTACCGTCAGTCTCCCTGCTGATCGAGGAATCATCAAGGGGCATGCCGCAGCATTGGCAGATAAGCTGCCGGGGAGAACCCAAAAGCGTGTTGATGGAAACATCAAAGAGCTTCGACAGCAGCTTCAGCGTTTGCGTATTCGGCACGGTCTCGCCGGTTTCCCAACGGGATACGGCTTGCCGGGTAACAAAGATTTTTTCTGCAAGCTCATCCTGAGATAATCCGTTTTTGGTTCTCAGTTCCAATATAACATCCTTTGTTTCCATATTGATCACCACCTGATAAATATTGTACCATCGTTAGTGCGTGAATACAAGCAACACGCTGTTGCTGTTCTTGTATAATCTCGGCGGGCTTGTATTCATATGCTTGAAGATCACTATACATTTAAGATCGTTTTGGCTAAAAATAAATTATTCTTTAAAAAATGTCCAATCAGGTGAAATATTCTTTCATCAATCGCGTCTTTATGTATAGACGGCTGCTTGTCAGCCTACCCACGGTAATCTTGGAAAGGAGAAAAAGAAATGGAAGACGTCATCAACACTCTCGGAAAGCTTGCTCTGCTTCGCCTCCTTCTCAGCCTCATTTTCTGATTTGAAGGACATTTTAAAACGAGACCCGCAGAACTAAAATCTGCGGGTCTCGTTTTTCACATTTTACAGCCTCTGGGCGATTGCAAGCTGCTTATTCTTATAGTCCGGGTCGCGCGTGACCTCCCGTATGACGCTGATCTCGGGCGGTATCGTCGCCTCATCGTTTTCCGAATAGCGGAACATGATCGCCTTATCCGCGCTGAAGGGGTAGACGTCTATCTCAAACCTGCAGCTGTCGTACACGAAGCGGTATTTTGTTTTGTCGACGCTCTGCAGCTCGGGGTCGGCCTCCAGCAGATACCTGTTGTATTCCTTCTCGGTGATGGGCTTTTCCGTATCCCACTTCGTACCGTCGGGGCGGATGTGCTTCTCGGTGTAGAAATACAGATACTCGCCGCCGCACTTCTGACGGCGCACGCGGCGCTCGATGCAGGGATTGGTCATGCACAGATAGGTCTGCACCATGTCAACGGGCACGGCTGCGTACTTCTCCGCAAGGGTCTCCATGTCCGGCATGGCGACGAGGTACTTGCGCTTTTTCGCCATGGGCTCGGGCTGCCCCACTATGCGGTATATCTCCCGCATGGCGCGGTTTATCTTATCCTCAAAGTCTATGGAGTTGTCGATTATCCTGAGATTCGGGTGGCCGCTCCACGCCCTGAGGGTGCGGTCGTCCATCTCCCTTGCGTACTCTATCGACTCTGTGCGCGCCTCGTTGCCCAGATCATACGCAAACTCCGCGCCCTTGGCGCAGGTCACAAGGTGCAGCACCGCGTCATAGCCCGCGAGCACCGTTTCCTCGGTGCGGCCGTCGAAGCCGGCAAGGGTCGCGGCGAATTCCTCGTCGCTTATGTACGCCTTGTCGTCCATAAGCGCCCTGTCATAGAGCACGAGTACGTCCTCCTCGGGGACTACCTCCGCCGCCCAGAGAGCCAGCTTTTCCTTATGTATCTGGTCGGCGATAACGAAGTCCTGGAATTTCAGCATGGACATACAGTTGCCGAAGGGCTTTATACCGAAGCCGGACATCAGCTCCGTCGCCGTCTCGGGTATGGTGATGACGCGCCAGCCGTCCTCCTGCTTGAACTCCTTCAGGATGCGGCTTATAAGCGTGGTCTTGCCCGCCGCGGGGCCGCCGGTAAGAACTATTTTTGTTATCCTCTTGCTCATGTCTGCATCTCCCGTCATTCAAATAGATACGCTCTCAGCTCGGGCACGGTCTTGAAATACAGGCCGCAGTTAGCGCGCATGAAGCTCTCGATCTGCGGCACGTCGTTCGACCAGCCGGCGGCGGCAAAGTTCACGCCGCAGGCCTTGGCCATGTCGTAGCCGGGCTTGAGGTCATCAAGCATAAGAAGCTGCTCAGGCTCGAAGCCGTACTCCTCCATTATTTTAAGCAGAGGGTATTTGCTCGGCTTGCGCTTATCCGGCTCGCTTTCCCAGCCGAAGACCATGTCAGGCTCGGGCAGGCCGTTTTCCCTGTAATCCCTCAGGATGTTGTGGGTGAAGGAGTGGGACACGACGCACAGCTTTCCGCCGCGGTTTTTCTGCTCCCGGAGCAGCTCGCGCATACCCTCGTAGGCCTTGGGCACATGGTTCTGAACATAGGCGTTCCAGTATCTCTCCTCGTGCGCGATCTCCTCGTCGTTCATGCCCACGATATCGCGGAACAGCGCCACGATGCCGGGGTCGAAGTTATCCTTCAGGTATTGCTCGAGCGTATAGTGTATATTCGGATGGTATTTTGCCATGTATTCAACAAAGCAGGGAAAATGTACCGTCGCGGTGCTGTCGACCACCGTGTCGTCATGGTCGACCACCAGACAGGGAAATCTCATATGCGCCTCCGTGGATATGTAGTATACAATATAATTATACCGTAATTCGCTGTTTTTCGCAACACATAACGCCATGCCCGGCGCCGGTCATACTCCATATACGGCAACTCCCCGCAGTCTCGGCGACCGCGGGGATCAGTCATTTTGCTTAAATTCCAAAGTAGAAGCCCGTACTGATCAGCTCTTCGGTGCGCGACAGCACCTCATGAGCCTCCTCATAGTTTTGGTTTGCAAGCTCCGCGACAAGGTAATTCGTCAGGCACATCGGTGCCGTCAGCGAGTTTTTGCAGGAAGTGCTGTTTATCGCACAGTTGAAGGAGACTACTTCAAAGATGCAGACCCTTATGTAGGTGCAACATTAGGTGCAACACTTTACGCTCAAATCGGCTCCAAAACGCTCCTATACGCTCCCATTTATCAGATGTAAATAAATAACAAAAAGCCCTGCAACCATTGAAATTACAGGACTTTTTCTGGTGCTCCAGCGGAGATCCGAACTCCGGACACCCTGCTTAAAAGGCATTCGTATCAAAAGCCGCAAACCATTGATAAACCTAGCTTTTTTGGACATCTGGCGTTAAAAAATACCGTGTATTTACGGTACAAACACAGTATAAACGTCCTAAATTGCAGCCGAATCCACAGAAAACAGAGGTAAAAATACGATACCGAACTGCTCAATTTTTTCGAGTAGTTGCTTAATTCAAAGCGCAAATATTCCAGAAAGGATATAAATTGAGCGCGAAAAAAATTATACCGTTACGGGTATAATATATGCCAAAACTTAATTCTGATATGAAAAACTAAATACGCACAAAGCCGTCGAATTAACTTCGACGGCTTTTTTGCGTCCAAAAGGAGTTGATAACTTGAGCAGTTATTTTTCTGCCAAAGATGCGGAGCAATTCGTTTTTTACCGCATACCCAAGGCGTTAATCGCAGGAAAAGAATACCGCAATATTTCCACTGACGCAAAGTTGCTCTACGGCTTGCTGCTTGATCGCGTGGGACTGTCAGCACGTAACGAGTGGATAGACGAACAAGACAGGGTATATATCTATTACACCGTGGATGCCGTGGGCGAAGATTTAAACTGCTGCAAGGAAAAAGCCTGCAAGCTTTTCGACGAACTTGAGAAGGCAAGGCTCATTGAGCGAAAGCGTCAGGGTCAGGGAAAGCCGTCGCGGATATATGTACTGCGCTTTGATTCAGAAGTCGGAAAATCCGACTTTAAGAAGTATGGGAAACCGACCTCCGGAATATCGAAAAGCCGACTTCAAGAGGTCGGAAAATCCGGCCCTAACAATACTGATATTATTTATAACAAGGTTAAAGATATCTATCCATCTTCCGCGCGCGAGGAGATTGAAGAGAGATACAAAGAACAGTTGGATTATTATGTTTATTTCGCCGAACATCCCATCAAGAAAAGTGTGGTAGATACGATGATAAGCATTCTTGCGGATACCGAAGAGAGCCAGGCGTTGACTTTAAAAACCGGAGGTGTAGATGTTCCCCGGGAACGAGTTGCGGAACGGTTCAGAGAACTTAACTTCGTTCACATAGACTATATTTTCGACTGCCTGGAAGAGAGCAAATCAGACATTCGAAACATTCGAGCATACCTGATGACTGCACTTTACAACGCGCCTGTCACTATGGACAGCTATTACGATGTAAAGGTAAGGCACGACATGGCTGACCGTGGCTTTGTTGTATCAAGCAACGTCTTTGCACTCCCACAAAGACAAAACACTTCAGGGGAAACCCCTGAGCCCCCCACACGAAAGGAGCAATCATGAGAACAAGGAATATTAAAATTCAATGCTGGCTAAGTGAGAAGGAATACAAGGCGTTCGATAAGGCAGTAAAGAAAAGTCCGCTTTCAAAAAGCGGTTATATCCGAAATCTGATCCTCGGGTATGCGCCAATAGAAGCGCCGACAAAGGTGTTTCTCGATACTCGGAAAAAGCTGTTTGAAGCCTGCGATGCGCTTAAATACATCGCAGATAATCTGCATAGCCAGGGCTTCGATGCGGGCAAATACGACAAGGCGTATAGGGATCTTTGCGGTGTTACGCAGGAGATTTTTATGGCGGTAACGAAAACGCCAAAACTAAAAGAGTTAAAATTTGATGCTGAAGATGAAGAAAAATCCTGTGCTATTCGGAATGAATAACACAGGGTGTAAGTTAGTGATTATGTTATTTAATCTCTTGCTCAAGCCCGTCAAATAAATCTGACTTAAAGAAATCCTGGATTGTGATACCCAAACCATCGCACAATTTCTTGATTGTAGAAATGGTTGCGCTGCGGTTGCGACCACTGACGATATTGTTAACGGTTGATTGTGTAACTCCGCTTATACTGCAGAGCTTGTTTATTGAAATGTCTTTTTCGCTGCATAGCTCAACAATTCTGTCTCGAACAGCTTCTCCAATGTTCATTGAGTATCACCTCTCATTGAAAAAATGATACCCAATATCTATTGAAAAGTTTAACCCTTTTGAGTTAAGATAAACTCAAAAGGGTTAAACTGCTTTTTTCAATTAGGTGAGGTATTATCATGGCAGATTATAAGAAAATGTATGCCGTGCTATGCAAGGCGGTTGATGATTCAATTATTCCGTTGGAGCGTATTCCGCTTGCACAGTCAACAGTAGAAGCCTTGAAATCGGCGTTGCTTGAAGCAGAAAATATCTATATTGAGACATCTCCATACATTGAAGACAACGAGGATTTAAGGATAATAGAATTGAAAGTGGATTCAGAGATAATGGACTAATTGAATGACATAGCAACGCCTGCCGTTTTTGTTAATTGGCAGGCGTTGCTTTTTAGCTTTTTGCACAGAACTCTTCGTTGATTTTGATAATAATCAAAATCATAATTTTCTGTAGTTCCAAGTAATCTTGTTCCTGTATTTTTTCATTCAAAGAACAGGTATCATGGCTATATCTGTTTCGCAGATCCAAACCATTGCTAAATTCTGCTTTATTTAAAATATAATTGAGATAATCTTGTTCAGTCTTTGAAAACAGCGTATTCTCATATCGCAAATCTCCTGCTTCTAAAAGGAGTTTAACCTGCTCTTGAAGTTTATGGTCATAATACCTTGGGCAAATAACCTCATTAATAAAAAGATCTTTCAAAATATAAGCTCGATTTTTATTTAGAGATAAGGTTCCATCTTCAGATTGTCTTACAGAAGAACGTTCAATAAGCCAATCTAAATTCCTGTACTGGTACTCTGCGAAGTCATCTCGGTTCATTTGCTCAGAAAGCAACAACTGCGGCAAAGTTCGGTATGTGCTACCAGTTTTTTCTGTAAAATTCATCATGGACTGATCGGAGAATAGAAGGTACATTTCAGCGCGAAGATTGTCGGAGGCAGCATATGCGTATTTGTTATTGAGCATTCCCGAAAGGTCGCTAAAAACGACATGCCCAGATGACATTTCCAGCAACTCTCGATCGACAACCCCATCCTCGCAATACAATCGATATTGTTTTAATACTCCGTCGATTGCGATGGATAAAAGCTTGCATTTTTCAGCAAGTGTTGTTCCTTCAGAAGGCGGAGTATATGTAAAACCATTTACGCCAAACTCATTCTTTAAATACTCTTCAAAGAACCACTTGAAAATATCTTCAAGGCGAATATCATAGCGCTTCAGTTCTTGGTTGTATGCAGCCATTTGAAGTAGGCTGAGAATTCGTTTGGCACTAAAAGCTATACCACTTACATAGTCTTTTTTACCTTTTACTCCAGCAAGCCGCTCAATTGTCCCAAGCTCCGCCTGTATTGACACAAAAGTGCATCGAAATGAGCGATCCACATATCTAAACAGATAGATGAAATTATTCAACAACGTTGGGTAGTCCCTATTCTCCTCAATCCATTCTCTGCTATATGCGCACGAAACGAAACCATCTTTGTATTCCTCATCAATTGAACCATCTGGTTTTGACTTTAATGTCACTTCCGCTCCATATTCCATTCCGGGATTACCGGAAAATAACTTCTTTTGAAGCGTTTCTTTTTTCTTTCGCGCTTTAAGTCGAAGCTTGTCAGAAAGCGGAAATTCTTTCGAACTCTGCGCCTGTTCTAATAATTGTAAGCTGTTTATGTTGGCGTCATCGCGCTCAACAAAGTCAGCCAACACATTATTTCGCATTTCCTGTGTGAATTCAGTAGGGAAATACAGATTGCTTTCGTTTCGCTCATGTGCCGCCAGAAAGTGAGAGATAAGATGCTCTGCAGTATGACCATTGCCCGTTAAGTGTTCTGCAATCACCTGCCCAAAGGCTTTCACCAGTTCTTTATGGCATAGAACCTCCCACACAATGTATTCATCGCTATTCAGCAATTGCCCTAAAACCTCTGGAGTAATACGTTGATATGTTTTATATGTACAAATCAGTTGCCAAAGGTCATCCGTATAGTTACTATCAGTTGCTTTATAGATGGACTCCAGACTGTTATCAGAAATTGTGCTAAAGTATTTGCCCAGAATTTGGGGGAGTACCTTGCACTTGCTCTTGTATTCTGCAAACTGTTCATCATTCCATTGGTTGAGCCTTGCATCTGCATCGATATACTTTTTTATGTTGTAAAGCTCTATCAAAATATTTATATCGGCACTATTAACATGCTCATCCCAAGTCTGAAATACGGCTTCAGCTTCCTGCAGATGAAAACCGGAACTCAAGTCAGCTACACTGTAAAATTTTATATTTCTGTGTTCTGGCATAATGAATTCTCCTTCGATGTAGGTCAATACTCATGCAGTATGTAAAAATGCAGATGATATTCCTCATTTCAGTCTCTTACATGGCAGCAGGAGTTCTTCCAACTTGGCAACGGTGCGTTTTTGCTTTTTCAAAACTCATACTACCATCTCTAATACTTTTTCAGCTTTTATAACATATCCGAGATTCATCATTGTTTGTATTTCTGCCATGGGAATTGTAGATGTCGGTATATTCTTAATAACTATATTCCCATCCACTGCAATTGTAGGTCCAGCATATAATATTCCCAAAAAAGCGTATCGAGGTTTTATTGCCAGCGTTAAAGAACCGTCCGCTTTTGTTTCCTTCTCTAGCCCATTTTTTCTCAAGAATACTGGTGAGCCACTTGAACCTGGAAAGCATGCTACATCAATCATGAATTCACACTTTCCGTTATAATTTAGTTTCAAATCTGTCGCAGTAATTCCACTTCTCACAACTGGTTTGTTGTTGACTGTATCTGAGATTGAATTTGGATAACCAATCATTATTACATCTTCAATTGATGTCAATGATTCTAAACCTGAAGCACTGACAATCATTTTCGTGCTTATACATTTGATGTATGCTGGCATCCCATTATCCTCCAGCGCCTTAAGACCATCTGTAATATCAACAGCGCATATGTCTATTGTTGGATCGGAATGATATGTACAATACTTCTGTACTCCATCAAAATGGATATTTACATGCTTTGAATTATTAGGAGTTCCATCTGGATTCGACCTAGTCAAAATGATATCTGCCGAATTTGCTCCTTCCATTACATGTCTATTAGTTACTAGCCTAATAACATCTGCTCTGTCGGTATATGGCCTAATCACAAAAAATCCTGTGCCAGACCAGCTCTGCAAATCGTTCTTGCTGGTTATTTTCACGGTCGAAAAAACCAACTGATCCGCAATCTCATCTTTTAGCATTTTTGAATCCCTTTCTAAATGTCTACTATTATTTCAATCTTTCACACAGCGGCAGGAGTTCTTCCAGTTTGGCGACGATGCGTTTTTGCTCGGCAAGGGGCGGAATAGGAATGATTGCCGTTTGCATTCTATTTATTGCTAACTTAGGTTGCCCAACTTGTTTGGTCCTATCGTAGAATTGTCGTTGCGCAAATGATGATGACATTATGGTATAAAGGTAATTACGGTCAACTCCATATGGCGTCAAACGAGCCGCATTTTCTGTTAGATTCATTCCAGAAAACTTAGATGGAACCAATCCTGTTTTCCCAATCGTGCTTCCAACAATAACAATATAAATATCATCTTCGGTGATGATGTATTTTGATATTTGAGGATAGATATCATCTGGAACATAATGAAGATCATTGTCCAAGATTGTTCCATCTTGCATATCAGTTACACGAATATAGATATGTTCAGTAGGCGTTGTTGTTAAGCTCCGACCTGCTGGAATACGTTTTCCTCCCCTTATAGTTACCAAATCTCCTAACCTAGCCCACTTCCAGTTCTCCGGAATATCAAACGGGGTCTCGTCATCGGCAATTTTCGGCAGGGGCTTTTCTTTTTTGATTTTTCCCGCTTTGATGAGTTTCTGCTTTTCAGCCTGAATCTGCTGATACAGTTCTTCGCCGGTGCCTTCCTCGTGGCGCTGTTCGACCAGTTTGCCCTGAATAGCCATCTGGAGAATTGATTTCTGCATATCCACGGGGAAACGATTATTGAAGTCCTCCAGCCTGCTCCACGCAGCCTCATAGCGGTCAATATACGGCAACAGTTCCTCGATTTTGGCAACAATACGCTTCTGCTCGGCAAGGGGTGGAAGCGGCACTATCCACGACATGGTTTTTCCTAAACTTAAGAAAGTCTGATTTGTCGATCCGTTTGCATTTTTCTCAATATCAGTTCTTCTCAGTTGCAGATAGTAATAAAAATACTTTGATTGAACTTCATCATTTAATCTGAATACAAATAAGTGTCCATCAGTTAACAGCGGAAAGGAAAGCTTAGTAACAATGCCAGAGCGACCTAATGTTCCATTTCCTAATGTATTAAGCAAAACATCATTTTCCTGCAAAAAATAGCGAGAGTCCATCTTTGTCCAGAATGCTTCATTGGTGTATTTCACTTGAGAAAAATCTAGCCCATTTTGTTGATTTGCAGCTTGACCAACAATTCTATACTGTGTTTCATTTTTTTCATAAACTGGAGATTTTCCGTTAAAAACATCAATGCAACAATCTCGAACACGCACCCACATCCAACTCTCTGGAATGTCAAACGGCTTTTCATCCTCTGCTATCTCGGGCAATAGCTTTTCCTTTTTGATTTTGCCGGCTTTGATGAGTCGCTTCTTTTCAGCCTGAATCTGCTGATACAGCTCCTCGCCGGTGCCTTCTTCGGGGCGCTGTTCGACGAGCTTGCCCTGAACGGCAAGCTGCAGGATGCTGTTTTTTAATTCCTGTGGGGTCATTTCACATCACCTTTTTTGCCGCCTTTTCTATGGCACGAATGGTCTGCAAATAGTCTTCTTCCACTGGAGAAAGGTTTTGCACCTGATATTTTTTGTACTCTGCTTTTGCTTTTTCAAGAGCTTGTGCATGACTGACTTTTCCGGCATCAGTCAGCAATGCTTCACCGGTGGTCGAAAGAATACGGTCAAGGTTTTCTACATAGTCGCTCATATACATGGGCGTATGCCGCATTGCCTGAATTTCCGCAAAATCAAAATATCCGGAAACAAGATTGTTCAGGATTTTAAGTTCATCTTCGGAAAGATAGTTCTTTGCAACGGAAATGTCCTTCATCGTGGGGAAATCGCCGGAAAATGATGTTAATCCCATAAACGGCTTTTCGGCATTTGCACGTTCAAATATAACTTCCGCAGCGGTATGCCCGTGTGCGGCATAATGCAGCTTGTTCTGCACCATTTTGAAAAATGCAATCGACTCGGCGCTTTTGGGGTTGTAGTCCATGCTGGTGGCATAAAGGTCAAGTACCTGGCGGTACATCACTTTTTCAGAAGAACGGATGTCACGGATACGTTCCAAAAGCTCATGCCAATAGTTGCCGCCGCCAAGATTTTTCAGGCGTTCATCGTCCATGGTGAAGCCCTTAATCATGTAGTCCTTTAAGCGTTCGGTCGCCCAACGGCGAAACTGGGTGGCTACAGCGGATTTCACACGATAGCCCAAAGAAATAATCATATCCAGATTGTAATGGGTAATTTCTCTTGTTACTTGTCGTGTGCCTTCCTGACGAACCTGTCGGAAATTCCGACAAGTTGAACTTTCGTCCAGTTCGCCTTCCTCGTATATGTGTTGAATGTGTTCTACTACATTGGTGCGGGAAGTTTGGAAAAGCTCTGCCATTTGTGCTTGTGATAGCCATACAGTCTCATCCTCAAAGCGCACATCAATTTTCGTGTCTCCATCCTTGGATTGATAAATGACGATCTCGCCCTGAAAGGTCGGATTATTCAGTTCACTCATTGTACTGCACCTCCCAGTTTTTCGGTAATCTCCGCAAGCACACGGTCGATTTCGGCATTCAGCGAAGCTCGCTGTTCTTCATAACGCTGAATGAGGTCGAGTGGATCGAGGATTTCTTCCTCCACATGTGGATAGCCGCACTGGTCAAGATTATAGCCCAGTTCCTCCGACAGCTGCACGGCAGTGTATTTCTTTGCCTTATCGAAGCCGTCAACGGTCAGTTCTTTGCGGTCGTTCCACCACTCCACCACAGGGGCAAAATGCTCAACCTTCATGGGCTTTGTTTTGCTGAAATGCTTGTAGCCCGCGGGCATATCCATGCGATAAAACCAGGTTTCTTCGGTGGCGCCTGTGCGGTCGAAGAACAGAATGTTGGTGGTGATGGATGTATAGGGCGCAAAGACGCTGCCCGGCATACGGATGACGGTATGCAGGTTGAATTCGGAAAGCAGTTTCTTCTTGATGTTCACCTTGGCATTGTCGGTGCCGAACAGGAAGCCGTCGGGCAGGATAACTGCGGCACGACCGTTCTTTTTCAGGCGATACATAATCACCGACATAAACAGGTCTGCGGTCTCTGAGCTGGCAAGGTCTGCTGGGAAGTGATTCTTAACATCCGCTTTTTCGCTGCCGCCATAAGGAGGATTCATCAGTATGACATCAAACTGATCTTTCTCGGTATAGTCCAGCACATCATGGAGCAGGGAATTTGCATGGAACACCTGCGGCACATCGAGGCCATGAAGCAGAAGATTAGTGATGCAGAGCATATAGGGGAACTGTTTTTTCTCAATGCCGAAGATGGATTCTCCGTATTTCTTCGCGTCCGCTGTGCTCTTAATCTGCGTCTGCAATTCATTAAGCCAGCTTGTGATAAATCCTCCGGTTCCACAGGCAAAGTCCGCCATTTTCTCGCCGATCTTGGGCTCAATCATCTTTGCCATAAAATCGGTTACAGCACGGGGCGTATAGAACTCACCGGCAGAACCGGCGCTCTGCAGCTCTTTCAGAATGGACTCATATATCTCATTGAAGGCATGGCTTTCCTCGTAGTCGGAAAGATCCAAATCGTCAATGACATTGATGATCTGACGAAGAAGAACGCCGTCTTTCATGTACTGGTTTGCATCTTCAAAGGTGGTCTTCACGATGGCCTTTTTGATGGGCGTATCCGCCGTTACCTTGACGCCTTCAATCAGGATCTTGCCGTTGGAGTCCTTGATGTCGTTTCCCTTCAGCACAGGGAACAGCGTATTATTGACGAAGTTCAGCAGCGTATCGCCTGTCATGGCGCTGCCGGATTTATCGTCATGTGCCCAGTTTGCCCAGCGGCACTGTTCCGGGATGATCGACACATAGTCCTTGTCATCAAACTCCCAGTCCTGCTCCTTGGCGTCATATACTTTCAAAAACAGCATCCATGCGATCTGCTCAATGCGCTGGGCGTCACCGTTGATGCCCGCGTCATTGCGCATGATGTCACGAAGTCTTTTTACAAATCCGGATAGGTTGCCCATATTTTATATCGCCTCTCCTGCGTAAATCGCATCTTCCAATTCCTTGACAGCTTTCAGATAGCCCTCCTTACCGCCGAAATATCCGGCGATCTTGGAAGGCTTGCCCATCTTCAGGAACGGGTCGAGCTTCAGAATATCAGTTTTCTCTATTTCGTAAATGCCGGTGTTCATGTACTTGTCCAGCAGAGCTTCCAGCACCTGACGGGCAACACCGCTGTACTTGCTGAGGAAATCACGCTTTTTGACATTGTTGGCGCGTTCCCGTCGGGTCAGGGGTTTCTTATCAAAGGCCACATGGCAGATAAAGTCGAAGTCGTCCACATCGGACATGTTCTGTTCCGCTTTCATCAGTTCCAGATCGATGCCGCGCTCACGCAGCAGTTCGCGGATCTTCTCCTTTTTCTCCTCTGCCGTCCACTGCCGGATGAAGTTATCCAGAGATGCATACTCGCCTCGGACATTCTCCTTGGTGTAGTCCACTATGCTCTCCTGACGCAGCAGCTTGCCGTTTGCGTCATAAACTGACACCGTTTTTCCGATTACCTGCACACTGCAGCCATCAGCATCGACAATGAACTTATCGACAACGGGAGGTGGGGGCGTTTCACCACCGGGGTCTCCTCCGTTACCACCGGCCTTTGTATGGTTCGGATCAAAGCCGTCATCCTGCTCTATAGGGCCATCCCATTCGGGGTCTGCAAACAGACGTGTAACATTACGGAAGTCCATAACAGTAAAATGCGTCTTTCCGTCGTTCCAGCGCAGGCGGGTGCCTCTGCCGATGATCTGCTTAAACTCGGTCATGGAACCTATCATCTGATCCAGAACGATGAGCTTTGTCATCTTGCAGTCGGCTCCCGTTGTTAGAAGCTTTGAGGTGGTTGCTATGACAGGATACTCTGCTGACACGGATATGAAATAATCCAGCTTGCTCTTGCCGTATGCATCACTGCCGGTGATACGCACAACATAGTCAGGATTTTTCTTGACCATATCCTTGTTAAGGTTCGAAAGCGCAATTCGCATACGCTCAGCGTGCTCCTCAGTTGCGCAGAACACGATGGTTTTTTGCATACGCCCGGTACTTTTGAGGTAGTTTGTGATCTCCCGGGCTACTTCTTCAGTTCTGTCTTCGAGAATAATGTTGTAGTCAAAGTCGCTGTTGGTGTATATGCGATCCTCAATTATTTTTCCTGTTTTATCGCATTGTCCCTTATAAGGACGCCAGCCTTCGCCGATATTTGTTTTTATATTGATAACCTTAAAAGGCGCAAGGAAGCCGTCATCAATGCCTTCACGCAGACTGTAAGTATATACCGGCTCACCGAAGTAGTCTATGTTTGAAATGTACTTAGTTTCCTTGGGTGTTGCTGTCATACCGATCTGGGTCGCTGAGGAGAAGTATTCAAGGATCTTTCGCCAGTTGCTGTCTTTTTTTGCAGATCCGCGATGGCACTCGTCCACGATAACAAGATCAAAGAAGTCCGGTCTGAACAATGCCTCAAATTTTGCAACGGGGTCTTCTTCATCCTCGGCATCTCCTGCGAGCTGCTGATACAATGAGAAGAACACCTCATATGACGAGATGGTTGTGGGATCGTCTTTGGCGAAACTGATTTTATGAATTGATTTTTCCAGTGGGGCAAAATCCTGCTGAATGGATTGGTCAACAAGTATGTTGCGGTCAGCAAGATACAGAACCTTCTTCCTCATTCCGCTTTTCAGAAGACGATACACAATCTGAAATGCTGTATATGTCTTGCCGGTACCGGTAGCCATGACCAGCAGCAGCCGATCCTGTCCTCGGGCAATTGCATCCAGGGTTCTGTTTACTGCTTTCATCTGGTAGTAGCGTGGAGCGTATGTGTTTTGACTCGTGTAATATGGCTGGTCAATTATTTTCTTCTCGTCGCTATTTATACCGGCGCCACCATTTGCATCGGTACTGTAACGTTCCAGCAGTTCTTCTGGCGAGGGGAAGTCCTCTAATGCTATCTGACGTTCAACTCCGGTAAGAAAGTCATGTTCATAGAACGCATCACCGTTCGAACTATAAGCGAAGGGGACATCCAGCATCTGAGCATAAGTCATAGCTTGCTGCATGCCATAAGACACGGAATGGTTATTATCCTTGGCCTCAACAACCGCAATGGGGTTATTGGCATTTATGTACAGGACATAGTCTGCCTTTTTCGGTTTTTCTCTGAACACCAGGTTTCCCTTAATATTTACCTTGCCATCAGTAATTTTGGTCTCCATAGTGATGTGGCCTGTGTCCCATGTGGCAGTAATAGCCGGAGTTATGTATTGAAGCTTTATGTCTTCTTCGGTCATTTGCTTTTTATCCAAAACCCCCATAAAAGACCTCCTATTCGAGAACATAAAAACACAATTCATCTTATAAATTAGTTCAAAGCACATACCTATTCAAAATTATTATATCATCAAAGTGTTAGTTCAGCAAGAAACTTGACGGTACGAAATAGGATAATTTGACAAATTTATAATGTTAGATCTGAAATTATGACATTTGTAACATTGACTATGTGGAGATATAAACAGCACATAGATTTTTAACTCACAGGATTTTTCGTTCGTGTCTTTTTTGTTATTTTTCTCAATTATTTTCGTCCAACCCCTCTACTTTTTCCTTTGAATAAGTAGAGGGGAATTCTTGTGCCGGTAAGTTGAGACCAGACACACAGTGAGTAAAAACTGGGCAACGTAATGTGTAATTGCAAACTTTTTATAAATATCGCAGTTTTTTTCGTTCAAACCATCGATTTTTTCCTATGTGTAAAGTGAGAGAGTATATATCATTCCCTCAAAATAAAACTGAATAGCCGATACCGGAAGGGATACCGAGCCTGGGGAATCATGCCATGACCTAATAACAGCGAGCGTGCCAAGGGCGGACATACTTGGGAGACGAACTCGCAAAGGAACGCGTCCGGTTATCGAGCGCCTGATTCGTAACAGTTTAACTGCATCGCAGAAAGGAGACAGATGAATGACACACATAAGGACAATCAAAGAGGCGGCGGCCTATTTCAAAGCCGAGGACGAAGGCACCTGCCTTACTGAAACGGCTATACGCACACTTATACGAAGCGGCAAAATCGCATGTACGAAAGTCGGTAAGAAGTATCTGGTGAGCATAGAGGCCCTCGAGGACTATCTTCAGGGAAAAGCATCTGCTGAGGAAGTTACTTTGCCAAAACAGAAGACCACATGGCGAATAACATAGCACAGAGATTTGACAAGGCAGGGTATGCTGACTTAAAATGATGTCGGCATCCTCTTGCCCTTGCTGTGGATTCGGCTGCATCAAGACAAGGAGGAAATATGTCACAATACAGAAAAACACTTTATTTTCCTGGCGGGGGCAGGAAAGATCTCTACGGAAAAACAAAAGAAGAACTTGATAAGAAAATCTTCGAAGCAAGAATGCAGTTGCGTGCAGGCGTTAAGCTTGATGAGAATCCGCAGTTTGGCAAGTATGCGATTATGTGGTATGAAGCTTATAAAAAGCCGAACATCCAGCAGACGACAAGAGAATACTATCAAAACGTATTGAACAATCACATTCTGCCATACATAGGCAATCTTCCGATTCGCAGTATTACGGCAATGCATATTGTGGCGGTTATGAACGAGCTTGAGGGGAAGTCAAAGGAACTGAACCGAAAGACTCTTCAGGCCTTGAGGAACATATTTGATTCCGCCGTTGACAACGGTCTGCTTATCAAATCCCCTGTCCCGATTACAATGAAGCCAGGAGGGATAGCAGGAGCAAAGAAGGAATCGCTGTCAAGAGAAAACGAAGCGATTCTGCTTGACGTTCTGAAGGACACCAGAGCCTACCCATTCGTTTTTATCGCGTTGAATACAGGAATGCGTCGAGGAGAGATATGCGGGCTTAAATGGGATTGTGTTGACTTAGAGAACGGCATCATTTATATCCGCCGCAATCTCGTGTTCAACGACACAAGCTCTCAGCTTAACGACTATCTGAAAACCGACTGCAGTATTCGCGATGTTCCGATTACACCCGCACTCGAAGCAGAGCTTCGAAAGATGAAGGCGGAGTCAAGGTCTATGTTTGTAATCGCGAAAGCCGACGGACAGGCGATGACTCGCTCGTCGTTTCGCTCGATGTGGGAGTGCGTGAACAGAAGAAAAACCGACCCCACCAAGAAGGCTCGGTATGGATCGGTTGAACGCTGTATTGACTTTGAGGTTACGCCGCATCTTCTGAGACACACATTTTTGACTCGATGCTTTGAGAACGGACTTGACCTAAAAGAGGTGCAGTACATTGCCGGGCACAAGACTCCGGAGCTGACAATGCGCATCTATCTGCACTATCAGGAAGAGGAAAGAAAAAAGGCAACTTTCAACAAAATCAGACAGATGAATTTGTCCTGAAATTTGTACCGTGGTGTACCGTGTTTGTACCGTATTTTTATAAAAAAACACCGTAAAACACGGTACATTACGATAATTCAAAAGTTTGAAGTTTGCTAAAAAGTTCCGAAAAAAGCAATTTCGAGGCAATTTCATGCGAAATTACCTCGAAAAAGTGGTGCTCCAGCGGAGATTCGAACTCCGGACACCCTGCTTAAAAGGCTTTCGTCGTAGTGTTAATTAATTCCATGTTTGCACTCAAAAAGTCGTTGATTATCACCGCCGATATCGTAATCGTGTCCGGAGTTCGATGCCCTAAACGGCAACAAAAAAGACGGTCAGTTGACCGTCTTTTTTCTGGTGCTCCAGCGGAGATTCGAACTCCGGACACCCTGCTTAAAAGGCAGGTGATATATAATTGTAAACTTGCTTATGGAGAACCAATTTCCCTTAGAACATCAAGGTTTTCCTGGTTTTCGTCGCCGAATTGTTCAATTGAAAGCAGAGCCCAGGTGCAACACTTTACGTTCCAACAGGCTCTTTTCTGCGCCAGTAAAGCACAAAAAACAGCCCCTACACTTAGAAGTGACCCCAAAAAGTTAGACAATATTAAAGAGTAAAAATTGTTCAAGCAACCGAAAGGGCTTGTTGTCTGTGAAGAGCAGGCGGCAAGCCCTTAAGCTTTGCCTTGATACGGCGGTTGTTGTAATAGTCAAGATATTCGATGAGCTCCTGTTTGAAGTGTTCCATAGAATCAAATTCTTGCAGATAGAGCAATTCGCTTTTGAGCAGACCAAAGAAGTTTTCTATCACAGCATTGTCCAGACAATTACCTTTCCGGCTCATGCTCTGCCGTATGCCTTTCTTACAAAGCATCCGCTGGTACTGTTTATGTTGGTATTGCCAGCCCTGGTCAGAATGAAGGATCAGACCGGTTCCATCCGGTATCTTCTCAAAAGCCTTGTCCAGCATAGTTGTTACCATGCTCAGAACAGGTCGGTCAGAGATCGTATAGCTGACCAGATAACTGCTGTGCAGGTCGAGAATGGGCGAGAGGTAGAGTTTCTCTCCGAATAAACTGAATTCCGTTACATCCGTAACCCACTTCTGATTCGGCTTTTCCGCATGGAAGTCCCGGTTCAGCAGATTTGGCGCGATCTTTCCAACTTCACCCTTGTAAGAGCGATATTTCTTCATTCTGACACGGCAAACCAAGCCCAGCCCCTTCATGAGCCGCAGGACAGTCTTGTGGTTCAGGGAAAAATTGCGCTTATGAAGTTCTGTCGTAATACGGCGATAACCATACCTTCCTTTGTTTTCGTGGTATATGGCTGTGATCTCCGCCTTGGCAGCTGCATATTTGTCCGGACGGTTCATCCGCTTCAGATGATAGTAGAAGGTTGCTCGGGGCAGTTGAGCGATCTCCAGCAAGATAGCCAGAGGAAATTCCTGCCTCAGTTTTTGGATCACCTGGGCTTTTTCTGCCGGCGTCGCTCGTTCTCCAAAACCAAGGCTTGCAAGTTTTTTAGGTAAGCGTTCTCCGCACGAAGTCTCTGTACTTCTGCCAACAGATCTTCTTCGACCTTCTTGGGCAGCTGCTTTGGCTGACGCCCTCGACGTTCAATTGTGAAGCCTTCCGGACCTTCCGTTAAATAGATTCGTTCCCAAGCGGCTGCACGCTTATCCGGCAGCCCGAATCGTCGCTCAGTCTATTTGTAACTTAGTTTCTCTTTCTGCATTGTCTCTACTACCAGTTTCTTAAATTCCGGCGTATATCTTTTGTTCGGTACTCCTTTTGGCATAACAAAACACCCCACTTATTAGATAGTATATCATACTGTCTAACAAATGGGGTGCTGTTCAATGAGGTGTAGGGGCTATTTCTACTTATTTAGTTATACCAGGGTAGACTGTAAACCGAGTTCTTCCAGGTGCCGTCATCGTTTGCGTAGGAAGAATACTCTTTTACCTAGAGGAACGTCTTTTGATCCGGGGTCAGGTAGTCGATGCTGAGGAGATAATCTTCTACCTTTGGCTGTTTTGAACCGCGGATAGTTTTGCCGTTCTCATCCTTATCGCTCTCGAGACCACCAATCGCGCCGGAGACTACTTTGTAATCGCTGAAGGTCATACCAACCTGAGTATGAGCTGCGATGAAGTTCTCGTGCTTAGCATCTCTGTATTCTCTACCTCGGGAGGCGGCGAGTTCCTTCTTCGCAACATAATTTGCGTATGACTTTGCCTCGGATCGGTATTAGTACCGAGAATATTGACAAAGCGCTGAGGCAGGTACTGACCCTGATTGCCGAACATACGACGGTCAGTCAGGACCTTCCAGAAGAAGTCCTCGACTTCATCGTTCTTGTTGCCGTTCTCGTCGTACTTGTATGCAAGGTCAGTAAGAGGCACCTTCTCACCCTTCTCATTATAGCCCTTGATGCCGACGAGCTTGCCGTTACTAGGGACCAGTCCGGAGAATTTATGAAGATACCGAGTGAGTCGCAGTAGGCCAGATAACCTTCTTTTATGATGTAATCAACACAGGATGGGAGTTTTATTGGACAGAAAACATGTATAATGGGAGTTAGGTAACCAATCTCAACGAATTTTGATTATTTGAGAAAGATTCGTATCGAGCCAATGATGGACAATACTGTAAATATTAACAAAAACCGCCGTGTTTTTTCTATATTGGCAATGTTTAAAATCCGTTGAACGGGAATCAAAATGTGGTAAAATTTGTTTGTGGGTAGTTCTATGAATGCAGGAGGTGGCAAATGAGTTATATTGCACACATTGATAACCTCGGATCGGAGCAGACCGTTGAGGATCATCTTGAAAACACCGCGAATTACGCAAGGCAATGCCTTGAATCTGCAGGACTTGGAAATGCAGCATATTTGTCCGGATGTATTCATGACATGGGGAAGTTTTCCGATGCTTTTCAGCAGTACATAAGAGGCGTCTCCGGCAGAAAAGGTGAAGTTATACACACCTTTCAGTGCTGCCGCTTAATGCTCGAAAAGTATCATACAGATGCTAATGCTTATAAATGCATTACTTCTGAGCTGATTGCATTTTCCGCATCGGCGCATCATGGATTATTTGATTGCTATTGAGGGTTCAAATTTCAAACGCCATTTTTTGTTAGTATTATTTTTTGCAGAGTTAGCGAAAATTTGTCCAGTATTGCGAACTTGAACACAGGTCAAAAAACCATTGATTTTTCTATAAAAAATCGGTGTAGAAACCAACACTCTCTTCTGTTGAGGGGTCAGATTTCTACACCGATTCACTCCAAAAATCGTCCGTATACGCCATAAATCAGGGCTAAATACTGCAAATCCATGACCGTCAAGTTTTCGAGATATTATTACCAGTACATTTGCCGCCGAGGGATGTGATCTCAAAGCATATCTCACTGTTTGCCTGTTCGCACCGCTTTCGCATGCATTCTGATACGTTGATTTATTTATGTCTGCGGAACTTATGCCGATCATATCCGTCATCCCTGTTTCCGAGCCTTTTGAATAACCGTTTAGCCTCTCATTATCCCTATATCCAAATATTGACTATCTATTCATTGTGTGCTAATATATATAATTGTAATATTAACATTAATTATTTTATAATGTAGACTAATTAAAAATGAAAGACGGGAAATACAAATTCGATGAACAACACAAATAATGAAGTGTATATTGACCTTAGGCAGCTGTTCACGCTCCTTGTTCGCAAGTCATGGCTTATTGCCGTTATATCAATTCTCTGCGCTGCTTTTATTTTTCTCTGGACATACTTTTTAATTACCCCCCAGTACGAAGCAGATATCAAGGTCTATGTCAACAACAGTTCCCTATCCATCGGTTCCACCAACTTCAGCATTTCCAGTTCGGAGATTTCTGCCGCTCAGAGTCTTGTTGATACATATGTTGTCATTCTCAACAGCCGTTCCACATTGGACGAGCTTGTTACTCGTACAGGTCTTGACTATACCAATGAACAACTAGGAAAAATGATACGTGCCGAATCTGTCAACGGCACCGAAATATTCAAGGTAACGGTCACCTCTCCTGATCCCGAGGATTCTACAAAGATTGCCAACGCTAT
>SAMEA3663242__coassemble_106_pt1 | contig 27608 bp, 22 predicted proteins | sample SAMEA3663242__metabat2_high_PE_022 | metagenome-assembled genome bin SAMEA3663242 (sample SAMEA3663242) | pig gut metagenome | biome: pig gut; feature: pig-associated habitat; material: faeces | place: China | collected 2013 | reverse complement strand
CGGAGGTATCCGCGGGAAGCGTATAGAAGTTTATATTATCCTTGTTCAGCAGCAGAAATTCCTTGATGTAGAAGCGGATATTATCGGCAGTCAGGTCGGTCTCCGTATTGTTCTCGACAATGTCGATCAGCTGACCGATATTGGGGATATTGCCGAGGCTGAGAAGCTGGCTTGCCATAGCCTTGAAGAGAGACTGCTGAACTCCGATGCGCTGGATGTCGCCGCCGGCATAGGTGTTGCGGAAGCGGAGCACCTGAACTGTCTGCTCGCCGTTGAGTCTCTGCAGTCCGGCATCGATGTTTATATGCAGATCCTGCACGGGATCGTCGTAGTGCATATCGACGGGAACGTCAAACTCAACGCCGCCTATGGTGTCGACTATCTGCTCGGCAGCGCCGATATCTATGACCGCATATTTGTCAATGCCGAAGCCGAGCATATCCTCAAGAGCCGCCTTGAGCTCGCCGATGGCGTCCTTATTATTATTGACGCACGCGGGATAGATATAATTGATCTTCTTAACATTATACTTGGTGTTTACCAGTGTATCGCGGGGGATATTTATGATATTGAGCTCGCCGTCAACGACATTCAGGCAGCCGACCATAATGGTATCGGTATTGTTTCCGACCTTATCGAGACCTACGACCATGAAGGTGTACATCCCGTTATAGCGCCCGTTCGTGACGCCGGCTTCGATCCTGTCGTCATCGTCGCCCTTCAGGCCCTTGTCGTCCACATCGGGCGCCTCGGTAAAGTACTCGATAGCGAAATATGCTCCCGCCAGCAGCACGGCGAGGATTACAAGTACGGTCAGAATGATCTTGCGGGTCTTTTTCTTTTTTGCCTGCTTATCCCTTTTTGCCTTGATCTTTTCAACGCTGCCGGACTGAGCTCCGGTCTCATAAGCGCCGTCATAGCTGTTTGTAGCTGCGCTCTTATCCGTGTAGTTTGAGCCGCCGCTGTGCTTGCCGCCTTTTTTACTTCCGAATAGCTGCATATCTTTGTTTCCCTTCTGTCGGCTGAACCGCCGGTATTATTCATTATTTGTTAATTGGCTGTACCATTCAAAAGCCTCGTCTGTATCCTTATATGGCTCCTGTCCGCTGCGTCTTATGTCCTCAAGGCTCATTTCAAGCCCCAGTGCCATGGCCTTGTCCAGATCCTCATAGGCAAGCCTCCTCAGCTCCTCTACGCCCGGGAAATCACGGTTCGGCTCTATGTAATCGGCCATATAAATGATCTTTTCCAGCAGGGTCATATCGGGTTTGCCCGTGGTATGCCATCTGATAGCATTATAAACCTCATCGCTTATTCCGAAGAGCGCACGCGCGACCGCAGCTCCGGTCTTGGCGTGCAGAAGCTTGAAGTTCTGCTCCTCTGCGGTATCGTTTATAATACCATACTTCCGACACAATATCAATTGGTCGGATAATACAAGTTTTTTCGTGATATCATGCAGTATTCCGGCTTCCGCTGCATTTTCGGGGTCCTCTCCCCATCTGTGCGCAAGCTGCACCGCCTCGGCCTCGCAGCCTATGACATGCGCGACCCTGCCGGGATCGAGCATGGCATGAGCCTTACCGCGCAGCCAGTACAGCTCAGGCTTTGCGCCGTAGTCCCCGTTCTCGATTATACGAGCATACACCTTCTCCGGCAGATATGATACGCCCATTCTCCGCCGGAGCAGCTCCCTGATGTCAGTGGATGCCATGGGTCTCGGCTCATGCGGAACGAATACGCACTTTGCGCCGTACTCCTTCCTGAGATATTCCGCGTGCGCGATTATATCCGCATCCTCGCCCGGGTTGCGGCAGAACACCGCGAGAGTCATGTTCTCAAGCAGGAAGCGGAAGCGGTACCACTGCTCAAAGCTGAGGAACATGTCCGTCCCCATGGCAAAGCAGAACTCCGCGCCCGGATACAGCTTCATGAGCTGCTCCAGGGTATCGGCAGAGTAGCTTTTGCCCTCGCGCAGTATCTCGATATCCGACACCTCGGTGCCCTCAAGCTCGGAAAAGGCAAGCTGCGTGAGCAGCAGCCGCTCCTGCGGGTCGGGGCTGTCAAGGCAGAGCTCCTTGTGGGGAGGTATGCTTGCCGGTATGATGAGCATTTTGTCCGGCTTCAGGTGATCACTCACCGCAGCGGCGGCCTCGACGTGACCGCAGTGCGGCGGGTTAAAGCTGCCGCCGTAAATTGCAATCTTCATTTCTTCTTTTCTTTTACAAGAGTTATTTTAGGCTCTTTTGCGTTGCGTTTATACAGTACGAACTTACTTCCTATAGTCTGTACGGTCTCCGCGGCGCAGGCCTCCGCCAGTGCGTCGGCGGCCTCGCGGGCCGTCAGCAGGCTGTTTTCGAGAACGCGGCCCTTTATTAGCTCTCTGGCTACCAGCGCGTCCTTGACCTGCGTTATCGTATTTTCCGTTATTCCGCCCTTGCCGACCTGGATGATCGTATCCTCGCTCATCGCCAGTCCTCTGAGCTGGGCTCTCTGCTTACTTGTCAGTGCCATTAAGTTCCCTCAATTTCTTCTTAAATTCTCTGAGCGCATTCGCTCTGTGGGATATTCTGTTCTTTACCTCTGTTCCGAGCTCCGCCATGCTCCTGTCATAGCCCTGCGGCATGAACACGGGGTCGTAGCCGAAGCCGCCCTCGCCCGCCGGCGTGCGGAGTATCTCGCCGCGGCATTCGCCCTCGGTTCTGATGATACTTCCGTCGGGGAAGATGCAGCATATACTGCAGACGAATTTTGCCGCTCTGTGTTCCTCGTTCACGAGCTTTGAGAGCAGGTATTCGTATTTTTCCTTATCGCTCGCGTCGTGCCCGCCGGGGGCATATCGCGCCGAGTACACGCCGGGTTCGCCGTTTAAAGCCTCCACCACAAGGCCGGAGTCGTCGGCAACGGCGGTAACGCCCGTAGCGTCGGCGACGGCTTTTGCCTTGAGATATGCGTTCTCGGCAAAGGTCGTTCCGGTCTCCTCGACCTCGAAATCGCAGCCTGCCTCGCGCTGGGATAAAAGCTCCACATCTATATCGGACAGGATCTCCCTGAGCTCCGTGAGCTTCTTTTTATTGTTGCTTGCAAGAATAAGCTTCACTTGAACAGCGCCTCCACAAATTCCTTCGGATCAAAGGGGATGAGATCGTCGATCCCCTCGCCCACGCCGACATACTTGACGGGCAGCTTGAGCTCGTTTGCAATGGCAAACACTATGCCGCCCTTTGCGGTGCCGTCAAGCTTTGTCAGGACTATGCCGGTAACGCCCGCAGTTTCGAGAAACTGCTTTGCCTGGATAAGGCCGTTCTGGCCTGTCGTTGCGTCGAGCACCATGAGAGTCTCCACATCCGCTTCGGGAAGCTCACGGCGTATAACGCGGGTGATCTTATTGAGCTCGTTCATCAGGTTTGCCTTGTTGTGCAGTCTGCCGGCGGTGTCGATAATGATCGTATCAACGTCTCTGGCCTTGGCGGCGCAGATGCCGTCATACACGACGGAGGCAGGGTCTCCCCCCTCCTCGTGGCGCACGATATCGGCTCCCGAGCGCTCGGCCCATATGCCCAGCTGCTCGGCTGCGGCGGCGCGGAAGGTATCGCCTGCGCACAGGAGTATCTTTTTCCCGTCCTCCTTCAGACGGGCGGCAAGCTTGCCTATTGTGGTGGTCTTGCCTACGCCGTTCACGCCGACCATCAGGATGACGGAGGGCTTTGTTTTCAGCTTCAGAGCCGTATCCATCTCGCCGAGCATATCATTCATATACTCCACGAACGCTGCCTTGGCGTCCCTCCCCTTCATGATGCGGCGGTGAAGGAGAATGTACTTATAATCATACATGATCTTTGCGGTGGTCTCGCCGCCGACGTCCGCCATGATGAGCATTTCCTCAAGCTCATCATAGAAGTCGTTATCGTCGATATCGTAATTGCGGAAGACCTCCTCAAGTTCCTCGATATTCTTGCGGGTCTTGCTCAGCCCCGAGAACATTTTATCAAAAAAGCCCATGCTATACCTCAGTTTCAATCTGTTTCTATCGTTTTCTGCGCCTGCTCAAGGTCAAGCTCTATGACCTTGGACACGCCCTTTTCCTGCATCGTCACGCCGTACAGGTGGTCGGCCTCCTCCATGGTGCCTCGGCGGTGCGTTATGACGATAAACTGGGTCTTATCGCACATACGGCGCATATAGTCGGCATAACGGATGACGTTCGACTCGTCAAGCGCGGCCTCGATCTCGTCCATAACGCAGAAGGGCGTGGGGCGGACCTTGAGTATCGCAAAGTACAGCGCGATGGCCACAAAGGCCTTTTCGCCGCCGGACAGAAGGCTTATGGTCGATACCGCCTTTCCGGGGGGCTGCACCTTGATCTCTATCCCGCACTCGAGGGGATTTGCCTCGTCCTCAAGCAGGATCGCGGCCTTGCCGCCGCCGAAAAGCTCAAGGAAGGTCTGCCGGAAGTTTTCGTCGATGAGCTTAAACTCCCTTAGGAACACCTCCTGCATCTCCGAGGTCACATCGTTAATTATACCCAAAAGTTCCTTTTTTGCCTTCTCGATATCGTCACGCTGACCGGTCAGGAATTCGTAACGGCTGCTGACGCGCTCGTATTCCTCGATAGCGCCGATATTCGGCGTGCCGAGGGCGGATATCTGACGGCGCAGGTCGTTTATGCCGCGGGACTCCTTCTGGATGTTCTCGACCGGCTGACGAAGCTCCTGAGCCGCGGAATGGCTCAGCTCATAGTTGTCCCAGAGCTTGTCCAGAAGCTGCTTTTCCTCCATGTCGGCGGCAAGCTTCTTCTGCTCAAATCTTGCACAGCTGCGCTCAAGCTCCAAAAGCTCACGGTTTCGCTCCTGGGTGTCCTTATCGGTTTTTGTCCTGCGTCCCTCGAGCTCGAGCCGCTTGTTTATGATCTCGCTTATCTCGGCCCGTATCTCTTCGGCCTCGGCCATGATAGTGCCGCGCTGCTTCAAAACGGCATCAAGGTCGTTTTCAATATCCTTAATTGAGTTCTCTGCCTTTTTGATCGCCCTATGTCTCAGCTCGCTGTCGCCGGAAAGGTTCTCCATAAGAAGCTCAAACTGGCTCACGGCTGCCTCGGTCGCGCGCTTTTCGGCTTCCACCGACGCCTTATCACGCAGTATCTCAGCCTGATCCTCAAGAGCCATGTCAAGCTCATAGCGAAGCCCGGACAGGGCAGTTCTTGCCTTATCAAGCTCTGCAGAGGCTGAGTTAAAGTCGCTTTCGAGCTTTATTCTGCGCTTTTTGAGCTCCTCAAGCTCGTTTGCGCGCGAAAGTATGCCCGTACCTTTGGCGGCGCTGCCGCCCGTCATGGAGCCGCCGGCGTTTATAAGCTGTCCGTCAAGACTCACTATGCGCAGGCGGTTGCCGTTTGCCTTCGACATGCGCACGGCGTCGGCCAGCGTCTCCGCAACGACCGTTCTGCCCAGCAGATTTGCAAATATGCTCTCGTACTTCGGGTCAAATGTGACAAGGTCGTAGGCAACGCCCACGAAGCCCGGGTCGTTCACGGGCGCATCACGCATAACGCTGCCCCGAACGGTGTCCACCGGCAGGAAGGTCGCTCTTCCCGAATCCGTGCGCTTTAGCAGCTCTATGGCGCTGCGGCCGTCGTTCTGGCTGTCGACGACGATGTTCTGCATCGCCGCCCCCAGAGCGGTCTCTATCGCAAGGGCGCACTCGTTATCGGCCTTTACAAGGTTTGCAACAGGGCCGTGAACGCCGCGCAGATTGCCTCTTGCCGATTCCCGCATGACGGTCTTGACCGCCTTGGAAAAGCCCTCGTACTCCTTCTCCATCTCGGAGAGCATATGTATGCGGGCGTCCATGCTTCGGCAGTCCACCGAGAGCCTGCTCACCTTTTCGCGAAGCAGCTCGGCGGCGTTTTCGCGGCTTTGCAGCTTCATACGGCAGCCCTCGATGATATTGGCGCTGCTGTTTTGTTTATCGGAAAGCTCGGACAGGGCTTTGCTAAGCTCATCTATCCGCAGCTTGTTTTCCTCGATCTGTCCGCCGATCTCCCGTACTCGGGTCTCTGCCTCGGAAATATCGGCTTTCATGCGGTCGACGGATTCGCTGCTGCTTTTTATGTTGGCTCTGAGCACCGCCGCACGGGCGTCGCAGTCGGCGGCTCTGCCTTCTGCCGCAGACAGCCTTTCCCTTGCCTTTTCCGCCTCAATATCCTTCTCGTGCATACGCTCGGATATGTTTCCGGACGAAGCATAGAGCGCCTCAAGGCTGCGGTGAGCCTCGTCAAGCTCGCGCTTTGCGTTCTCGTAATCGTTGTTTACGGCTTCGGCCTGACTGTGCAGCCTGTCAAGGCTCGCCATCCAGACGGATATCTCCCTCACGCGGAGCTCGTCTCTCAGTATGAGATACTTTTTCGCGGTCTCGGACTGGCGGCGCAGAGGCTCGACCTGAAGCTCCAGCTCGTCTATCTTGTCGTTTATGCGCAGGAGGTTTTCCTCGGTTTTGGCAAGCTTGCGCTCGGATTCCTCCTTGCGGCTGCGGTAGCGTGATATGCCCGCAGCCTCCTCGAACACCTCTCTGCGTTCGGAGCTCTTCGTCGAAACAATCTCGTCTATCCTGCCCTGACCGATGATAGAATAGCCGTCGCGGCCGAGGCCTGTATCCATGAGCAGGCTGTTTATATCCTTGAGCCTTACGGCCTCGCGGTTTATGTAATACTCGCTCTCGCCGCTGCGGTAATAGCGGCGTGTAAGCATGAGCTCGGAATTATCGCAGTCAAAAATGCGTTCGGAATTATCGATGATGAGCGATACCTGAGCAAAGCCCAGCGCGCCGCGCTTCTCGGTGCCGCCGAAGATGACGTCCTCCATCTTGCCGCCGCGCAGAGTTTTGGAGCGCTGCTCGCCCATGACCCACAGTATCGCATCCGCTATATTGGACTTGCCCGAGCCGTTTGGGCCGACTATCGCGGTCACGTCCTTTTCAAATGTTATGCGGGTCTTGTCCGGAAAGGACTTGAAGCCCTGCAGTTCCAATGCTTTTAAATACAAGTGCTCTACCTCATATTCTCAAATCGTTGCGCCGCAATGGTTTTGGCATTGCCGCCAACTCTTTAAATTCTTAAAAATTGCTTGCTTTTTTCCGGCAAAAGTGAATTTGGCATAGGTATTTTTGAATTATATCACGCCATATACCGTTTTTCAAGATTTTAAAGCGCAGCTTTTATTGTGTATTGTGAGATATGTGTGGGTGTTGTCTCAAATTGCGGTTCAGTAAACTGCACTCAGATAAAGTGAAAAAGTCCTGTTGAAAATTTTTCAACAGGACTTTTGTGTGTTGCTCCCGGATATCCCGTTCGCCACCGAGATTTTCTATCTGCGCTTTGCAAGCTCTTTTACCTCATATTGTTTTAACATAGATATCAAAAAATCAATATTAGTAGCGTCGCAGTCAAGGCGAAGCGTCTTCCCGGTGGTTTTCACTACAAAATCATTATATTTTCGTTCATAACTCACGCAATCACAATACCGTATTTTATATGTTCTGAAAAAAATATTTCTATAGAGAAAATAGTCTTTGCTTTTATAAATATCGATTTTGAAAATCAGCGTCACTAAAATCAGATAATTCCCCATTAGCATAAATACGCCAAATACTGCAAATACCCATACTGTTACCGTATCATTCGGGAAGAAATAAATCCATATTAACAGTGCGCCAAAAAGCGCAATACAAACACACGCTATCCATATATAAATTTGGGGATGTCGAATAATAATATGCTCATTTGACTCACTTTTGAGCATTTCTTTTCTGTTGCTTCTTGATATGTAAGTTTTCAAGAGTCCGATAGCAATTGCTATTGCATCACCCAAGAATAAATCGATCAAAACTCGAATCAAAGTTTGCATTTTAACAGTACCTTTAACGCATCTTAATCAAGGCTAATAACGGCAATTTCGCCGCTTTTTACATCTGCTTCACGAATTTTTACGGAGCTGAGCCTAAGCTCGGTTTTGAGCGTATCGATATTGCAGCGGTGCTGGCCGGTCATTTTTGACACGTCCGATCTGTTGACGCCCAGAACAACGCTGCTTTCGGGCGCTGCGTCCTTCAAAAGCAGCCTCGCCTTATCGAGCATCATCCTTGAGCGCACGAGCTCGCCCAGAGCGGGATGATACGCCCCGCCCACGGCGTCCCCGCCGGACAGATCCTCCGTGGGATTAAGGCCCATGCGGATTATCGGGATGTTTGCTTCGTCAAACATCGCCGTGAGCTTTGCGCACACACGCACCGCATCCTCCACCGTATGCTCGGCATATCTGCCGGTCTTCCACAGATCGTACAGAGCAGTATCGCGGACGATGACCGTGGGATAGATGCGCACGCCGTCCGGCCGGAGGGCGATTATCCGCCGTGCCGTTTCGACGCTTTTTTCGTCCGTATCGCCGGGAAGTCCCGTCATCATCTGGAGGATGAGCTCAAAGCCCGCGGCTTTTATGAGCCGTGAGGCCTCCTCAACATCACTTGAGCTGTGGCCTCTGCCGGACAGCTCAAGCACCTCGTCGCACATGGACTGCGCACCCAGCTCTATCGTCGTGACGCCGTACTTTTTAAGGCGCGCAAGCACCGCGCCGTCAATTGCGTCCGGCCGAGTTGACAGGCGGATCGAGCTTACCGTCCCATCCTCAAGATACGGCCTTGCCGCCTCGAAAAGCTCGATCTGCTGTGCGGCGGGGATGGCAGTGAAGCTGCCTCCATAAAACGCCAATTGCCGCTTTGTCCCCGATGGGGTCAAGGCGGCTGCATTCTCTATTGCATTTCTGACGGTTTCCGCGCCCGCGGGCGACATATGGCCGGATATCCTGCGCTGATTGCAGAACACGCAGTCGTTAGGGCAGCCCAGATGGGGCACGAAAACCGGTATTATACTGTTTTTTGCTTTCATCTCGTGAGTTTTTTCAAAGCCTCGCGGGCGGCCGCCTGCTCGGCTTCCTTCTTTGTTTTTCCGCTGCCGCTGCCGATGATCTCGCCGTTTAAGCTGACGTCGGACAAAAACAGCTTGTTGTGGTCAGGTCCGGATTCGCCCGCAGCGATGTACCGCAGGAGCTGATCCGGCTTCTGCTGGACAAGCTCCTGAAGCTCGGTCTTATAGTCCGAGGCGTGGTGAGCCTCGACGCTCTCGGGACTGAGCACCATACGCTCGATAAAGTGCGCGGCAGGCTCGATGCCGCCGTCAAGAAAGATGGCGGCTATGACCGCTTCAACTGCATCGGCAAGGATGGAGGCTCTTTTCCTGCCGCCGTTTTTATCCTCGCCGTGACCCATGCGGAGATATTGTCCGAGCTCCAGATCCTGCGCGACGCCGTAAAGGCTCTGCTCACACACGAGCTCGGCGCGCAGTCTCGTCATCCTGCCCTCCGGCATGGTGGGCTCCATGGCGTACAGGTGCTTTGCCGTAACGAAGCCCAGAACGGAGTCGCCCAGAAACTCAAGGCGCTCGTTGCTGGGTATGCCCTCGCCCCTGTTTTCGTTCGCATAGGAGCTGTGGGTCAGCGCATTTTTCAGAAGCTCCCCGTTATTGAATTGATAGCCTAATTTTCTTTCCAGTTCCTTCACTTGAATTACGCTTCTTCCGAAATTTTCATGTAATCAATGTTCCTGACGATATCGCCGACTATGTCCGCCTCCGCGAAGGCCTTAGCCTGACGGATGGCCGCGAAGAACGCCTCATCCCCGGACGAGCCGTGTGCCTTGATGACCGGCTTTGAGATGCCGAGGAGCGCTGTTCCGCCAACGAGGTTGGGATCTATCTTATTGCTGATACCCTTGACGTCCTTTTTGACGACCGCTGCGGCAAGCATGTTCTTCGTGCTGCTTTTGAACACATCCTTGAGCTCGGTAAACAGCCATTTTGCAACGCCTTCGGCAGTTTTAAGCACGATATTGCCCGAAAAGCCGTCGGCAACAAGAACGTCAACGCCGCCGAAAAGCATGGTGCTCGCTTCGACATTGCCGACAAAGTTCAGTCTGCCCTGCGCGGCGGCCTCAGTCAAAAGCTTATATGTATCGTGCTGCAGCGAACCGCCCTTGGTCTCCTCAACGCCTATGTTCAAAAGCCCCACTCTCGGGTTTTCAATATTCATCACTCGCTTTGCGTAAAAGCTGCCCATATAGGCAAACTGAAGCAGATACTCCGGCGTACACTCGGCGTTCGCGCCGCAGTCGATGAGCATGAGCCCGTTCTCACGGCTGGGCAGCACCGGCGCCATGGCTGCGCGGCGAACGCCGCGGACACGCTTGACGATAAGCGTTGCACCTGTGAGCAGCGCACCGGTCGAGCCTGCTGACACCATCGCGTCTCCCTCACCGTTTTTGACCATGTTCAGCGCGACCGTCATGGAGGAGTCCTTCTTGCGGCGGGTCGCGGTACTGGGATCGTCGTCCATGGTGACGACCTCGCGGGCGTCGACTATATCAATGCCCTTTCTGTCAGTCTCGCCGAGGCAGCGCTCGATATCCTCGCGGCGTCCGACAAAGGTTATATCCACTCCGAGCCTGTCCCTTGCGTAAACAGAGCCCCTTACAATAGCTTCGGGTGCGTTATCGCCGCCCATCGCGTCAACTATTATTTTCACAGCCGAAGACCTCCTTTTTCATAAGTTCGTCTATAATAGCGAGACTTCTTGCGGAAATCTCGGCGTTTTTATTGCGCTTGCCCTTGACCCGATAGCCAAGCGGCGTGATGATGCCGAAGTTTATGTTCATCGGCTGGAAATCTCCGACGCTGCCGCCTGAAATATACAGCCCGAGCGCACCGATGGCCGTCTCCTGCGGGAAGTCCACCGGCGGAAGCTCCAGAAGCCTCGCTGCGGTCTCGATCCCGACCAGCATTCCCGAGGCGGCGGACTCCACATAGCCCTCAACTCCGGTCATCTGCCCTGCAAAGCTTATGCGCGGCTCGGCCTTGAGCCGATAGTACCTGTCCAGCAGCTTCGGGCTGTTGAGATAGGTATTGCGGTGCATGACCCCGTAGCGCACAAATTCCGCGTTTTTCAGGGCGGGTATCATGGAAAAAACACGCTTCTGCTCGCCCCATGTCAGATGCGTCTGGAAGCCGACCATATTGTAGATCGTACCGTCGGAGTTATCGCGCCGGAGCTGCACGACGGCGTAGTTATCCGTTCCCGTTCTCGGGTCGCGCAGACCCACGGGCTTTAAGGGGCCGTAGCGCAGGGTATCCTCGCCGCGGCGGGCCATGACCTCGACGGGCATGCAGCCCTCGAACACGCCGCCGTCGTCAAAGCCGTGAACGGCGGCCTCCCTGGCGCTGCAAAGCTCCTTCCAGAAGGCCTTATACTCGGCCTCATTCATCGGGCAGTTTACATAATCCGCTGTACCCTTGTCATAGCGAGAGGCGAAAAAGGCGTTGTCCATGTCCACGCTCTCAAGCGTGACGATGGGCGCGACAGCGTCGTAAAAGTGCAGACCCTCGTCGTTGCACAGCTCGGTGAGCTTTTCGGCCAGAGCGTCGCTCGTCAGGGGGCCGGTGGCAACGACAAGCTCGCCCTCAGGGAATTCGGCTGCCTCCTTTGATATGAGCTCAATGTTTTCGCAGGCGGAGATCTTTTCGGTTATATACCGCGCAAAGCTCTCCCTGTCCACAGCGAGCGCACCGCCTGCGGCGACGCGGTTTGCATCGGCGCTTTCCATTATGAGTGAGCCCATTTTGCGCATCTCCGCCTTGAGCAGACCGACGGCGTTTGACAGCTCGTCGCTGCGCAGGGAGTTTGAGCAAACAAGCTCCGCGAAATACGGCGACTTATGCGCAGGGGTCATTTTCTCCGGCTTCATCTCGTAAAGACGGACCTTTATCCCCCGTTTTGCAAGCTGCCATGCACATTCGCTTCCGGCAAGACCCGCGCCGAGGACAGTGACTTCTTTCATATATTTATTCCTTGCTGCTTTTCGTGGTTTTGTTTTTTGCCGCGGTCTTCTTGGCCGCCGGCTTTTTCTTATAGCCGCGCTTATCCTCGGGCACGAAGTCCTTGCAGTTTTCGTTAATGCAGAAGGCCTTCATCCTGCCCTTGCCGCCGGGCTTGAACAGCGTCTTGCCGCAGCTCGGGCAATTATCCTTCGTGGGGACATACCAGGTCATGAAGCCCTTTATCTTGCCGCCGTCGGCAGCGGTGCCGCGCCACGGGCATTCCGAGCCGCGCTCGCAGGCGTAATAGGTGTTGCCCTTTTTGGAGGTGCGCTTGAGTATCCTGCTGCCGCAGGCGGGGCACTTGCCGGGCATCTCGATGACAAGCGGTTTTGTGAAGCTGCACTCGGGATAAGCCGGGCATGCCAGAAATCTCCCGAATCGACCGGATTTTACGACCATCTGCTTGCCGCAGACATCGCAGTATTCGTCGCTGAGCTCATCGGGAACCTTGATGCGCACGCCCTCGAGAGCCTTTTCGGCCTCCTCAAGCTCGGTGCTGAAATCTCCGTAGAACTCGCGGACAAGCTCCTTCCAATAGCGCTTTCCGCTCTCAACGTCGTCAAGCTCCTCCTCCATGTGGTTTGTGAACTTGAGATCGACGATATCGGGGAAGCGTTCCATCATGAGCTCGGTCACGACCTCGCCGAGATTAGTCGGCTTGAGGTACTTGCCGTCCTTGACGACGTACTCATGTGAGGTTATGGTCGATATCGTGGGCGCGTAGGTGGAGGGGCGGCCTATGCCCTTTTCCTCCATCGCGCGTATGAGCGTTGCCTCGGTGTATCGTGCGGGCGGCTGGGTGAACTGCTGCTCGGGCAGCAACTTCTCAAGATACACCCGCTCGCCTTCCTCAAGGCTCGGCAGCTTGCTTCTGAGCTCGTTTGTCTCCTCGTCCTTACTCTCCTCATAAACTGCGGTATAGCCGGGGAATTTCATCTCCGAGTAGTTTGCGCGGAAGATATAGTCGTTTGACTCAACATCGACGACGACGTTGTCATACACCGAGTTTGCCATCTGACAGGCGGTGAAGCGCCCCCATATCAGGCGATAGAGCCTGTACTGCTCAGGCGTCAGATCCTTGCGGACGCGGTCGGGGCTGAGCTCGATATTCGTCGGGCGGATGGCCTCATGCGCATCCTGAGCGCCGGATTTTGTCTTATACACACGGAAGGAGCCGTGATAATACTCCTTGCCGTAATGCTCGATAATGTAATTCTTTGCGGCCATGAGCGCCTCGTCGGACAGGCGCAGCGAGTCGGTTCGCATATAGGTTATAAGGCCGACGGTGCCGAGGCCCTCAATGTCGACGCCCTCATAAAGCTGCTGGGCGATGGACATGGTGCGGCGGGGCGTCATGCCGAGCCTGCGTGAGGACTCCTGCTGAAGCGTGGAGGTTATAAACGGAGGCGAGGGGCTGCGGTGCTTTTTGCCGCGCTTTACGCTCTTTACGGTGAAGGGCTTATCCTCGGTCGCGGATATGACCTCGTTTACCTCATCCTCGGAGCGCAGCTCAAGCTTCTTATCGCCCTTGCCGTAAAAGCGGGCGGTGAAGCTCGCGTCACCGCTTTCGCAGCCGAAAATGGCGTCAAGCAGCCAGTATTCCTCACTCACGAAGCTTCGTATCTCATTTTCGCGGTCTATGACCATTCTCGTCGCAACGGACTGTACGCGTCCCGCGGAGAGGCCGCGCTTAATTTTTTTCCAGAGCAGCGGGGACAGCTTATAGCCCACAAGGCGGTCGAGCAGTCTTCTCGCCTGCTGGGCGTCGACAAGGTCGCTGTCGATATCCCTCGGGTTCTTGATGCTCTCGGTGACGACCTTTTTTGTTATCTCGTTGAAGGTGACGCGTCTGGCTCTGTCGTCAGGCAGATTCAGCAATTCCTTGAGATGCCACGATATGGCCTCGCCCTCACGGTCAGGGTCGGTTGCAAGATAGACGGTGCCTGAGCTTTTGCTCAGCTTCTTGAGATTGTCAATGACCTCCTTGTGGTCCTTGACGGGGATATACTTGGGCTCAAAATCGTTCTCTATATCAATACCGAGCGTGCTCTTGGGCAGATCTCGCAGATGTCCCATGGAGGCTACGACCTTGTAATCGCTGCCGAGATATTTCTCGATGGTCTTAGCCTTTGCCGGAGATTCCACAATTACCAAGTTCTTTTTAGCGCTGGCCATTCGGTTTCCTCATTTCGTCTTGATATTTAATGTAAAGCGTTTGCCGCTTAGCTGACTGACATAGCCCTTTATCTGCAGAAGAGTCAGATCAGCCAGTACCTTTGCGGGCGAAAAGCCGCTTGAATTAATGATATCGTCAACGTGCATGGACTCCTTATCCATGACGCTGACTATCCTGAGCTGGCTTGGGCTCAGGCTTTCCAGTTGTTTCTTCAAGTCAATATAAGCCGTGTCATCGGGCTTGTCAATGACTTTTTTTGTTCTTTTTTCTGCCGAAGACGCTTCCGCAGGCTCTTTTTCGGGTCTTTTAGGCCAGGCAGAGGGCATCTCAAGAGACGCCTTTTTCACCTTATCGGGGTAAAGCATGGCAAACTCGCTCATGACCTCCCAGCCGTCGGTCACGGGCTTTGCACCCTCCTTGAGCATGGCGTTCGTGCCCTCGCAGTTTTCCGAATCGGCATTTCCCGGGATAACGAATATCTCCTTGCCCTGCTCGGCCGCTTCATTGGCAAACAGCCTTGTTCCGCTCCTGAGCGGAGCCTCAACAACGACAACGCCGAGCGAAAGACCGCTGCTTATGCGGTTTCGCGCCCTGAAAAACGAGCTGTGGGGCTTTGTCCCCGGGGCATATTCGCTGATGAGAGCGCCGTGTATGACGATATCCCCGGCAAAGCGGCTTTTATCCAGCTCATGCGGCAGACCGAGAACGCCGATGCATTTTGCGTCCGCAAGCAGCGCACCCTCGGCAGCGGCGGAGTCCACGCCGGCGGTGAGTCCCGATATTACAAGGCCGCCGCATTTTGATATCTCATACCCCATCTTGCGGCCCATTTTGATGCCGTAGGGCGAGGCGTTGCGCGTACCGATGACGGCTATCGCGGCTTCCTCGTCTATCGCCGGAAGCGTGCCCTTGACATACAATACCGCGGGCGGAGAAAATATATTCTTCAGTCTGGCGGGATAATCGGCGTCGTGAAGCGTGATGACTCTGATGCCCTGATTGTCGCACTTTTCCATTATTCTGTTGGCTGCGTCAAGGTCGCGCTTTTCAAGCTCTTCCGTTCCGTCTATTCTCCTCGGGAGCAGCCGGCTTATCTCGCCCTTGGGCGCAAAGTACATCTCCTCGGGGCTGCCGTAGTGCCTGAGCAGCGCCTCGACCGCTCTGGGGCCTATGCGCGGCGCCGTTGACAGCCACAGCCAATACTTTACATCGTACATAGCCTACCTCGACATTTCCCACATGATGACGGACGCTGCCACCGCCGCGTTGAGCGATTCAGAGTCCGGGCTCATCGGAATGATGAGCTCACCGCCGCAGATATCCAGCAGCTCCTTTGACAGTCCCCTGCCCTCGCTGCCGACTGCGACCGCCGCACGGTGGATCTCGATCATACGCAGATCGGCGGCGTTATCACTCAGTGCCGCACCGAACAGCGGCAGGCTCTGGCGCTGTGTAAACTCATCGAGCTGCGCTATATCCATTTCCAGCACCCTCTGGCGGAAGATCGCGCCCATGCTGGCTCTTACGGTCTTGGGATTATACAGATCCGCGCAGGCTCCGACAAGGACCACGGCGTCAATGTTAAAGGCGTTGGCCGTTCTTATGACCGTGCCCACATTGCCGGGATCCTGGAGGTTTTCCAGCACTATCGCCCGTTCGATCTTACAGTCCCCGCTCCTGTCGGGCATTTTTACCGTGAACGCGGGACCGGCGCTTGACTTGAGCGGAGAGGCATACTCAAAAAGCTCGGACGGGGCAGCATACTGCTGCACGCTCTCCGGAAGCTCAATTTCTCCCGCAGTGCCCTTCCACAGCACATATTTTATCTCCGCGCCGTATTGGAGCGCCTCGCGCAGTGTCTTTTCGCCGTCGCACACGAACTCTCTGCACTCGGCTCTGTAAGCCCTGTCATTTGCCACAGAGCGAAAATGTGTGATTATTCTGTTTTTTCGTGACGTTATCTTTTCCATAAACGATAATATATATCACATTTTCACGATTTGTCAAATTCCTACCTTATTTAATACATAAAAAGTACAGCATCGCAGGATGCTGTACCTTATGCGTGTTTTGATTTATCCCGGGATCTGCATTGAGATGAAGGGGGTACCGTCGGTGACGGTGGGCAGCTTGCCGTCCCACTGCTGAACCGTGTAGTAGTCGATAAGCTGAGGTGTCAGAGAGGATGCGATGGCCTTGTTTGCCGCCGCTTCCTTCTGTCCGGCGTACTCGACAGCTTCGGCTTCTATCTTGGAGACCTCAAGAGCCGCGTTTGCCGCGATCACCTGACGCTCGGCTTCGGCCTGCTTTTCCATAGTGAGCTGGTTCTGCTCGGTCTTGGCCTTTTCATAGGTCTGCTGCGCCACCTGCTTAGCCTCGATCGCGGATATGTAGGTGTCGCTGAAATCAAAGTCTATGATGTTGACGTCAGTTACAAACAGGCCGCTGGAGGACAGCTTGCTGTTGAGCCCGGTGATGAGCGCGGACGAGATGAGGCTGCGGTTTGTGATGGACTCCTCGGCGGTGTACTTTGCGATGATAGCCTTGAGCACTTCGTTCACGGCGGGCGTCACAAGGGTATCCTCATACTTTACGCCGATGTTCTTGTACACATAATAGGATTTGCTGGTGTCGAGGCGGTAGTTGACGGCAAGGGTCGTGTTTACCGTCTGAAGGTCGCTTGAAAACGCTTCGGTGCTGACCTCGAGCTTGACGACGCGGTTATCCATCTTCGTCACCTTCTGCCAGGGCAGCTTGAAATTAAGTCCTTCCTGGAGCACCTTTTCGCTTACCTGGCCGAAAACGGACACTACGCCCGTGTGTCCGGCGGGGATCACCGAGATAAACGACGTGAGTATAACAAGTGCAAGGATCCCCGCTATTATCATGAGAACGGTCTTTTTGGAGATGCTGATTTTGTTTTTCTGCATTTTTATACCCTCCTTTATTTCTGATATCATTGTACTTTACAGGCTGGGCACTGTCAATCGGAACAGGGCGCTCTTCATCACTTAAAAGTCGAAAAAAGCTGATTATCCGTCGATATCCCGCAGCACACCGTTACGATCTGAAATTATTCACAAAAAATCCAAAAAAACTTGGGCACAAACATGTTGGAATAACGTAGATAATGTGTTATTATATAAAACAATGCTCAGGCATATCACCCTCAAGGGAGGCGCTTTAAATAAAAGTATTCGGTTCTTCCTCCGGCGGCAGACATTCATCCGCAAAATCAAGCCACGAACGTGAAACTGAAAGCTCCGCCGCCGTTACCGCCGCAAAAACCAAACCGGCAAAAAAGCACCGCAGGCTCCGCAAGGTCCTTATCACCTTTGCCTGCATCATTGCCCTGCTCGTCGGTCTGTATACCTTTGTGGTCTATACAAATATTCCGGCGATCAAGAATCTACGCGAGGCATATATCGAGACCGCCATGTCCACGCTCAGCCATCAGTGGCTGGCAGAGCTCTTTTTCCCGCAGGATATGATTGATGAGGTCATGGACCGCGTCGTTGACGCGGAGAGGGATCAGGCGGGTATAATCAGCAAATGGAACGATAATAAGGGCAGCAAGGCCGATCAGGAGCTTGAAAGCAAAAAGGATTTCTTCGAGCTTTTCAGCGAGATCGATCAGACGTCCTTCGAGCAATACGTCAAGGCCAATCCCGCCGTTACCAAAAAGGGCTGGGATAAGATCTACATAAACGAGGCCGGCATAGACGACGAAGGTACAAGCATCAAGACCACTCAGGGCGATCAGGTGCTGGCCGTGGACGCTAAGAACAAGCTTCTTATCGTCCGCGTTGAAGGCTCGGGTTATCAGGGCGTTCTGGTCATCGCAAAGGATCCCTCCCTGCTGCGCTGCTGCCTTTCCAGTCACATCGGCGCTTACGGCGAATACCTTGAGGATCTTGTCAAGAATAACGACGGCGTTATCGGCATAACCGGCAGCGGCTTCATCGACACAAACGGAGTTGGCTCAGGCGGCGATCTGGCAGGCTACACAATGTGCGAAGGCAGAGAATACGGCGTGCACTACGGCTACGGCAAAAAGCGCATCGAGCTGCACGACGACGACAGGCTCTATATCACCGACGCATACAACGAGGTGGGCAAGGGCACAACGGACGCCGTTGAATTCAGCCCCGCTCTCATAATCGACGGAAAGCCGCTCGTGGATGAGCTATCAGGCTTTACCTCCATTCAGCCCCGTGCCGTTCTCGGGCAGACCCGCCACGGCGAAGTGCTGATGCTCGTGATAGAGGGCAGGCTTCCAGGCCGCTCACTCGGCGTGGGGCTTCCCGAATGCACCAACATCATGATGCGCTACGATGCCTATCAGGCCATGAACCTTGACGGCGGCACGAGCGCCGTTATATGGTACGACGGCGAGTACATAACAAAATGCTCAAATCCCCAGATACAGTGCCGCTACCTCCCCAACGCATGGGTATACGGCTGATAAAAAAATGCTTCCCTTTTTAACAAAGGGAAGCTTTTTATTTGCGTCAGTTGGCTTTAAGGATCTGCGCAAGCTCCGCGACATTTTTAAGCACATAGTCTGGCTTTCGCTCGGCGGCGTTTATATCGTCCATGCTGCTCTCGCCCGAGAGCACACAAACGGAGACCGCGCCTGCGTTCTGCGCAACGGCAATGTCGGTATAAAGCCTGTCGCCCACGCAGCAGATATTCTCGTTGGGAACACCGGTCTTGCCGGAGATGATATCGACCATATTTCTGTTTGGCTTTCCGATAAACTCGGGCTTAACGCCGGTAGCTGCGGTGAGCAAGGCGCATATACTGCCGCAGTCGGGCAGCACCTCGTCGGCGGGCATGGGGCACACCCAGTCCGGGTTTGCGGCGACAAATGCCGCGCCGCGGCGCAGATAGTGCACCGCTTTATCGAGCTTTTCATAGGTCAGCGTAGTGTCAAAGCCCACGCAGACGACCTTGACAGCCTCGCTGTCGTCAAGCTTTACGCCGTAGCTTTCAAGCTCGTTTAAAAATGCCGGTGTTCCTACGGGGTAGACAGCAGCGCCGGGGAATTTATCATTCAGATACATGGCGGTCGCCATGCCGGAGGTAAACACATTCTCCGCTTCGCAGGGGAAACCCAGCCTGCGCAGTCTTGTGACATAATCAACGCCCGCACGGGAGGAGTTGTTCGTCAGGTATATGTACTCCCTGCCGGTCGCACTGATGGTGTTTATAAAATCTATCGCACCCTCGAACACCTCGTCGCCGAGGTAAAGAGTGCCGTCCATATCAAGAAGAAACAGTTTGGTGTTCAGCAGCTTATCCATTTTCATACTCCCAAATGTAATTTCGTGTATATTATAACGGCAGTGCCCTTCAAACGCAATAATTATTTGCAAACCGGACTGAGTATGGTAAAATCTAAGTAATGACATATCAAGGAGCATTATAACAATGAATATTCCTTTTAATAACGGCTGGCTATTCACCGAGGATTTTGACGGCGGCTTTGAAAACGCCGCTGCCGTAAGGCTGCCGCACACCGCCAAGGAGATACCGTACAACTACATAGACTGCACAGTCTATCAGATGGTCTGCGGCTACAGAAAGCGCTTTCACGCTCCCGAGGACTGGCGCGGAAAGCGGCTGCTGCTGCGCTTTGACGGCGCGGCTCACGAGGCGACGGTGTTCTGCAACGGCGCCCAAGTCGGGCATCACGCCTGCGGCTACACCGCCTTCACGGTGGATATCACCGACCATATCGTTTTCGGTGCGGAGAACACAGTGGACGTCAGGCTCGACACCCGCGAGAGCCTCAACATCCCGCCCTTCGGCTTTGTTATCGACTATCTCTGCTACGGCGGACTGTACCGTGAGGTCACCCTGGAGGTCAGAGAGTGCGGATATATCGAGCAGGCACTTCTTGAAAACAGCGGCCTGCGTGAGATACGGCTTCGTATATCGAGCGAGAGCTCCAAAGTCGTGACCGATATCATAGGCCCCGATGGGCGAGTCGCAGCCTCCGCCATCGGCAAGGAGTTTACGCTTTCTGTGCCGGACAGCAAGCTCTGGACATTGGAAAGCCCCGTGCTGTACACCGCCCGCATCAGAGCCTATGAAGCGGACAGGGTCATTGATGAGCGCTGCATCCGTTTTGGCTTCAGAACGGTAAGATTTGAAAACGACGGCTTTTATTTAAACAGCGAAAAGGTCAGGCTCAGGGGGCTCAACCGACATCAGTCCTACCCCTACGTCGGCTACGCCATGCCCGCCTCCGTCCAGGCCTTTGACGCGGATATCCTCAAGCACGAGCTGGGCGTCAACGCCGTCAGGACCTCGCACTATCCCCAGTCGCAGCACTTTATCGACCGCTGCGACGAGCTCGGCATTCTTGTGTTCACCGAGATCCCCGGTTGGCAGCATATCGGCGACGAGGCTTGGAAAAAGCAGGCCGTCACAAACACCGAGGAGATGGTGCGGCAGTATATGCATCACCCGTCGGTCATGCTTTGGGGCGTGAGGATAAACGAATCGCAGGACTGCGACGAGCTTTACCGCCTCACGAACAAAGCCGCACGCAGCATCGACGGCAGCCGCCAGACCAGCGGCGTGCGATACCTTGAGAAAAGCCACCTGCTCGAGGACGTGTATGCCTTCAACGATTTTTCCCACAGCGGGGATAACGCAGGGCTCAAGGCAAAAAGCGCCGTTACCTCAAAGAAAAACAAGCCCTATTTTGTGTCCGAGTGCAACGGGCATATGTTCCCCACCAAGCCCTTTGACGATGAGCGGCACCGCCTCAGCCACGCCCTCAGGCACGCGAAGGTGCTCGACGCGATGTACGCTGCCGACGATGTCTGCGGTGTTTTTCCGTGGTGCATGTTCGACTACAACACGCATCAGGATTTCGGCAGCGGCGACGGCATATGCTATCACGGCGTTATGGATATGTTCCGCAACCCCAAGCTCGCGGCCGCGGTATACGCAAGCCAGAGCGAAAATGCGCCCTGCTGCGTGGTGTCCTCCTCCATGGATATCGGCGAGCATCCCGCAGGAGATATCGGAAAGGTCTGTGTATTCACCAATGCCGACAGCGTGAAGCTGTATAAAAACGATGTGTTCGTTAAGGAGTTCTTCCCCTGCCGCGATGAATATCCAGCACTCCCCCATCCGCCCGTTATCGTTGATGATTTCATAGGCGGCATGCTCGAAACTCAGGAGCATTTTGAGCCCAAGGTCGCCGCCGACCTCAAGGACTGCCTTAACGCGATCGCAAAATTCGGCCCGAGCGCTCTGCCGCTCGGAGCCATCGCAAAGTTTGCAAAGCTCATGCTCTTCAAGGGCTTCAAGTTCTCCGACGGCTACGAGCTTTACGGCAAGTATGTAAGCAACTGGGGCGGTGAGGCCACGGTATGGCGCTTTGACGCCGTTAAGGACGGCAAGGTGGTAAATTCGGTCGTTAAAATGCCCGGGCAGCAGGTGGAGCTTGACGTTTCGGTGAGCAGCACGAAACTCACCGAGGGCGACACCTACGACGCCGCAGCAGTGAGGATAAGAGCCCTCGACGGACACGGCAACCCCGCCGTATACTGGCAGGAGCCGATAGCTCTGCGCTGCGATGAGGGGCTTGAGATCATCGGGCCGCACGTAATTTCCCTCAAGGGCGGCTCGGGCGGCACCTATGTAAAAACCTGCGGCGTGAGCGGCAAGGCACGCCTTTACGTTGGTGACATCGCGGTAGACTTTGAGATAAGCAAGCAGCCCGACAGCCTGGAATAAGGTTAAACTCACCTCTTATGTGAGCAATTTTCGCAAAAAGAAAGAGCAAGCGATATAAAGCTTGCTCCTGCGTGGAAGATAACCGCAACGTTGATACAAATGCACCCCCTTTTGAGCTTAGGGGGTGCATTTGGGGTTTTAGGGGTGCAAGTCCGGAAACCGTACTGAGAATAAGGTATAATTTCTGCTTGCAATTTACCGGTTATAAACGGATTGAGTTTGTACGGAACACGGCTTCACATACCGATCGATTCAACTTGTTCAAACCTTAAAAAGAAAAGCCTTTACATTCCTGAGCTTGAAAATAGTATTCTCTGTTAGAGCCGTATTTTGTAAATCATATCACGGATTTTATAGGTAAGCGCGGCCAAATTGTACATCGGAAGAAAAGCCGCATATCCCTACTATTTTTCCTTTAATGTACATTTGAATTAGGATTGATTTCGTCGAGATAACCCAGAAAGTATAAGTAGTTTTCGTGGCTGACTCCCCTCATTTCATCATATACCTCCCTAACTGATTTCGTGAGCTGATTGGGGTTATATCGATGATATTTGCTTTGTCCGCGGTTACTTTTGTTTGGAGCTAATCGGTTAATCACTGTGCCATTTATCTGATGAATATAGATTATCTTTGCTGTTCCTTTGATTGACTCAAGAAACCCTCCGTCACTTATGTGGGGAGAAATAATATAGTCCGGGCGAAGAATCTCAATGTCTTTTTTTACCAGCGGCAGTGATTTTTCCAAATAATATTGCTTTCCGGCGGTATCTATATTCTTCTTTTTGCAGGTCTTCTTTAATTCGCATATTTCTGACTTTGATAATCCGGGATTGTTTCTGATTGTCCGTTGCAACTCAGTCTCAATGCTGAACTTCCCGTAGTTTGCAAAAGCAATGGTTTCAAGGAAGTCACGTGGGGTACCGATGAATTCTCCGCGGATCTTTTCGGATAAGAACATTACAGCAGCAAGAAGGCCGCCTTCTTCCATTGGTCCCATATGCACATATGGTATCACCCGTTCCTTTTGCCTGTTCTCATCATCAAAGCAATATCGATGGCGATTCTCTGCTTTTTCGTCGTTGTCAATCCAATCACCTTCCCAGTATCCCTCGTTGCCTTTATGATAGGTCGACAGATTTTCTGCGCTGGCATACACAAAAATCTTGGGGCTTTGCTGCAGATAATGCTCACCAACGAAAGGGATTGTTGGCCGGATTATCTCGCTCGGCTGACTTCTCTTATGTACTGCCCAGTCCGGCAGCTGTGCTGACGGCATCGTATCTCTGTACGCGCTTATTAGTCTCTCAACCAGTAGATTTGTGTTCTCCACGAGACAACCTCCTAAATTACGATAAATCATTCTTTAACTTTATTCATCTGCAAAGGTGGATATAAAAATGCTGCTATGCGTCTTCAAATGATAGCTCCACGCGTGTGAGATATGGTTGAACGAGTCCCTGCATCATGTGAATGGAAATGTAATTTGCCAAGGGTGAAAGAGTAATTGACTCGGCCTGATTCTCGCAGATGAGAAGCTGCTGGGCAAATTCCGCTCCGTACTCATCTTCCGGGTGTGTCAGCAAAAACACATCGCCGCAGCCTTTTTCACAAATATGCCGGCAGTACCATCCTGCGGGAATTGTATAAATACACTTCTCATAATACAGGTCAAACAGGAAGCGCCCTGCTTCATTATGGCAAATCGCATACTGCCAGTTCAATGGTTCAATGGAGTAAAATGCTTCAGAAAGCTTGCAGCTATCAGGTTTCAGCCACCTTTTCTCAACGCCACTGCTGACCAACATTATGGCACAGTTATGAAACATTGGCTCAATGCGATCATACTCGCACGAGAGAATGCACTTTGCTTGAACTGCGGCGGAACGTCTGCTTGTATCGGCCACAAGTTTATACAACCCGAGTTTACCACAGTTGATGCAGACAATCAACTGTCCCTCTTCATTCAGAGGGTATAGGTTATCAAAGTCACATTCGAGTATGACATTTGCATAATAGTCTATATTCCCATCCGGCCGAAATTTGTTGTTCTGAATTAGCCCGTGTCTCCCGTCTTTTACGACATAGGAAACTTCACATTGAAACAGCTCATAGGGCTGATCATCAGCTTCTAATTCGCACAGTCTCGTATACAGAACAGAATCATATTCCTTGTCGTTCATGGCACAACTCCTTAATAGTGTTTATTACTATTAATTCGGGAAACCATGCGCAATTACCTTCCGCTTTTTAAATATTTATTTGAAGTCTATACCATCTGATACTACGTGAATGTCTGTGACAGACACGTCGTCGGCATTGATCCCCATGCAGGAAGATTGTCTATTGCTTTTTTGCGACTTCACGGTCTCCCACGCACCGGACCAGTCGCCCTGGAATACGGAAATGAAAACATCCACGCTCGGGATGACAGCGGTTATAGGAGTAGACACCCCGAAACAACTCCGTAGGGGCCGCTCTGCGTGGCGGCCCTTGTTGGACGCGGTCGGAAGACGAAAAAGGCTCCACGGGAGGGAGCCTTTGTTCATTCTTCAATCATAATGATACTGCGCGGTCACATGGGGCATGATCTGGTTCAGCAGGGCGTTGCCGCCGTATTCTTTCACATAGCGGACCAGGATATCATGGAAATACAGCTTTTCGTCGCCGGGGAAATAGAGCTTATCCCGGATGGCCTTCTCCGCCGTGAACTCATAATGGGAATCGGCGGCGCCCTCGTAATCCAGGGAGAACTTTTTCAAGTCGCCGTCTTCACCGACGAATACCGACAAAAACCACAGCCGCTCCTGGTCCAGCTGAACCGTCAGCCGCCCCTGGTGCAGAGACTCGTCAAAAAGGAACATTTTGGCCCCCGGCCCCTGCTCTGCGCGCCGGATATTCGGGGACGGAATGTAGTCCACCATGTAGCCCAGCGTGTACTGCCCCGGGTCGGTCCAGTTCAGGGCCAGACTGCCGTAGGTGGCCGCGTCGTCGACGCTGCCCGGATAGGTCTCGGCGATATAGACATTCCAGCGCCTGCCGCTGTCAAGATCCAGAAAGACTCCCGCGGACTGAGGAAGAACAAGATGCAGCCCATGCTCCCGGCACAGGGCAAGGCACTGCTCCCTTTCCGCTCCCAGCGAAAGGAAGTCCTGCTGGGTGACGATCAGGAAATGGATATCATGGGCAAAACACATCAGCCAGCACAGAATGTAATCATCCGTGTGTTTCGGCTTGACACCGTGGACCTCACAGGCCTTGCGATAGGTATCCACTTCCGCGTACAGCCGGACGACTTTGGCAAGATCGCTGCCCATGCCAAGAGAAAACCAGTCCGCTCCCGTGTTGTTAGAGAGGTCGTCCAGCCCCTCAGCATCCACCGCGCGCTCCAGATCATAGCCCTTTATGGCACAGTCGCCCGCCAGCGCGCTCTCCCACCGGGCGATATGCTCCGCCTCCTCCGGGCCGGTATCCTTCCGGGGTGCCAAAGCCTCCATGCGCGCTCTTTTCATCGCTTCCGCCTGCTCACGCCAGAGCCGCCAGCCCAGCATAAAGAGGCCCGCGCTGAAGAGAATGCTGAAGAGAATAAAAATCAGCACCATGACGGCGCTCTCCGGCCGGTAGTCCACATCTCTCACGGTCAGCACCACCTGCAGGACGATCAGATTGGCAATGGTCAAATAACCGCCCACAATGAGCAGCACCATGCCAATGATCCGTTTTGCCTTTTTCATTATGTATCGATCCTCTCTTTAGTTGATAGCGCAGTCTGAGAAAAGCCTCCCCCTCAGGGGAAGGGGCTGAGCGAAGCGAAGCGGAAGGGAGCCAAAGGCAGTACCGAAAGCTTTCACCAGCCTTCTGTCAATGCACCCCTGCCGCTTCCGACCACATCCAACCCGGGCCGTCGCGAAGCAGGCCCGGAAACGGCATTCGCGGCAAGGTGTGTGCTAAGGATCCCGTATGGTTACGCTTCGTGTCCTGTTCACGGGGTTCTTCGTCGCTTCGCTCCTCAGAATGACAGCGTATATTCGGGCGGCCCTGCCTGGCCAACAGGAATGCCTCCCCTTTGGTGACTTTTGCGGGCAGCGCGGCGTTCCCCTGGGGACAGGCTCAGAGAATTTCCCGCTGCGCCAAAAGGGCATAATCCCTCGGATCGCGGACATTTTCTTCTTTTATAACGGAAACGACCAGATCAAAGGGATAATGCAGCTGGGAAAGCATCTCCTCCAGCGATGAATATTCTCTGCCGTCAAAGAAGAAAAGCGTGTCAAAACATTCCCCTGATCGGGTCATATCCGAGGAAATGCCGGTTGTGTGCCTTTTGTTTTCGATCTGAATTGTTAAATCAAGAATATGTGTTCTCTGAACCAGCTGATACTTTGCGTCAATTGGTTTTGGCTGAATGGAAACTGACTCAGCATCATACACAAAAGTGGAAAATGTCAGAATTTCTTCTTTGTTTGGAATTCGATACGCATAACAAAGCTGTTTCTTATTCGGGTCATACCGAGCATCAGCCACATCAATCTGAAATTTTTTCACAAAATCTGTGGAGTAATCATCCTGCTGAAGAGCGAACGCAAAGTAGGCGGCTATCTGCTCAACATCGCCCTGCTGCATCATTTCATGAAGTCTGTTCACACCATCATGTTGCTGCTTGCGATTTTCATAAAAACGCTTGGCTCTTTTGTTGTAGGAGTCCAATGCAGTTTTTGTGTCAGCCTCATGTATAGCCTCTGCCTGCTTTTTCTTTATTTCCAGTTCAGACTTTGCATCCCCATTGAAAAATGCCGTAGCTCTTAACCAAAATGAAATTCCTGCACCTCATTTATAGCATACCACAGATTTCGACCAAAGACCACTCCTTTTGCGCCGAAGCTGTTGAGAAAGCATGTGGAAATGTGGTAAAATACTCTCGCCGTCAAAGCATGCGGTCCGAAGGATCCTGTTCGAATACGCAGGCACATTCAACCACGGGCTCCTTCACGATACCCAGAATGACATCCAGAACCGTGGACAGCGTATTGGCGATGTGGTTGAACACGCCCTCAAAGACCGGGGCGAGAAGTTCGCAGAACCCCTGCCATACAGCGGACAGCACTTCGGTAATGCTTTCAAACTCAAAGCCCAGGCTGTTCAGCCGGTCAACGATGCCCTGGCAGAAGCCGCTGACGGTTTCTTTGATCTGGTTCCATGTGCCGATGATATTTTCCCGGAATTCATCGTTGGTTTTCCAGAGCGTTGCAAAGGCGGCTGCCAGCGTACCGATCACTGTCACCACGGCAAGCACCGGCCCGGCAACCGCACCGAGTGCGCTGCCAAGTCCGGTAATAGAACCGCTGCTCCCGGCAATCTTCACTCCCAGCTTGGCGATGCCTTTCGTCAGGCCGGAAAGGCCCTTCATGGCTGTGCCAACTGTGGAAGTCACTTTGCCGAAGAGAATGAGTATGGGGCCGATGGCAGCGACTACCGCGGCGATTTTCACCACGGTTTCCTTCTGCTCATCGTTCATGCCGTTCAGCTTGTCGGCAAATTCCTGGATTTTCTTCGCCGCCGCTCGGATTTTCGGCATGAGGATTTCACCAAAGGAAATCGCCAGTCCCTCCAGCGCGGACTTCAGAATGGTGATCTGACCGGAAAGGTTATCCAGCTGGGTATCCGCCATCTGCTGGGCCGCGCCGCCGCTTTCCGTGATGGACT
>SAMEA3663242__coassemble_105_pt1 | contig 27935 bp, 31 predicted proteins | sample SAMEA3663242__metabat2_high_PE_022 | metagenome-assembled genome bin SAMEA3663242 (sample SAMEA3663242) | pig gut metagenome | biome: pig gut; feature: pig-associated habitat; material: faeces | place: China | collected 2013 | reverse complement strand
AATGAGCTTTGCGATCTTATGCATTACGAACTCCAAAAAGGTATATGTATGGGTTATTTACCTGTGTATTAACATATTATATTACAATATCAGGCATACTTCAATGGAGATTTGTCAACTTTTCATTAAATTTGCTTGAAGAATGTTAAGATGGGCTGTATAATCAAAACTCTCAGGAGGTGCAGACATGGTAAGCTTTCTTTCCAGATTACTTATAAAGAATCCCGAGGATTACACAAATCCCGCCGTAAGGAAGGCCTACGGCAGCCTGTGCAGCATGCTGGGCATATTCCTGAACGTGCTGCTGTTCGCGGGCAAGTACGCGGCCGGAGTGATCTCCGGCTCCATAGCCATAACCGCCGACGCCTTCAACAACCTCTCCGACGCGGGCTCCTCGGCCATATCTCTGCTTGGCTTCCGGCTCTCGGGCAAGAAGCCCGACCCGGATCATCCCTTCGGTCACGGCAGGATAGAGTACATATGCGGTCTGGCCGTGGCGGCGATGATAGTCGTCATGGGCGTTGAGCTGCTTATAGGCTCGGTCAAAAAGATAATAAGCCCCGAGGCCATCGAGGTCGGGCTCCTGCCGGCGGCGATACTGCTGGCGTCGATATGCGTGAAGGTCTATATGTGCATTTACAACAGGAGCGTGGGCAAAAAGATAGGCTCCACAGCGATGATCGCAACGGGAACTGACAGCCTGTCCGACTCGATAGCGACGACCGTCGTTCTGCTCACCATGGGCGTTGCATATGTGTTTGAGGTGAACATAGACGGCTATGCCGGCGTGCTGGTCGCCGCGTTCATCCTATTCGCGGGCTATAACGTCGCAAAGGACACACTGTCCCCGCTGCTTGGTCAGGCGCCGGATCCGGAGCTTGTCGATAACATAGAAAAGATCGTCATGAGCAGCGGCTCTGTCATAGGCATGCACGACCTTATAGTACACGACTACGGCCCCGGCAGAGTTATGATAAGCCTTCATGCGGAGGTCGACGGCAGGGGAAATATCTTCGAGCTGCACGATGAGATCGACCTCATTGAACGCAGGATCAAGGATGAGCTCGGCTGCGAGGCGACCATACACATGGACCCTGTCGAGACGGACAATGAGCAGGTCGCGGCCGAGCGCAAGGCGCTTGACGCCGTGCTCGCGGACGTGGGAGGCGTCATCAGCCTGCATGACTTCCGCATCGTCGTCGGGCCTACCCATACAAATCTCATATTCGACGTCGTTATCCCACCGGGCCTTAAGAAACCCCCCGAGGAGGTGCGTCGTGAGATCTGCGCGGCGGTCGAGGAAAAGCTCCCGAACCGCTTCGCCGTCGTTAACGTTGATACTTCTTTTGTTAAATGAGCACTCGAGGAAACCAATGAAAACCCTTAAAAAACCACTGCTTCCCAAGTATTCGTACATCCCGCTTCTGTTTTGCGTCATTCTTCACTTCTCCGTTTACGAGGGCACCAAGCTCATAAACGGATACATACCCGCCGCAGACGTAAGTCTCCCCATCGACGCGGCCATTCCGCTCGTGCCCGGGTGGGTATTCATTTATGAGTTTACATTTCTGTTCTGGGCCATGGGGCTCATAATGATAGCGCGTCAGGAAAAAACGCTGTGCTATACGCTGCTTGGCTGCCTTTTGACGGCGGAGCTTATATGCCTGACGTTTTTCCTGTTTCTGCCGACATATGTGCCGCGTCCCGAGCTTGAGGTCGACGGCCTTGCCTCGTGGATGCTGTCGATGATCTATTCAATGGATGAGCCGACCAACTGCTTCCCGTCCATGCACTGCCTGCTGACCTATCTGGTGTTCCGCCAGTCGCTCTGCTGCGATAACGTAAAGCCATGGCTGAAGACCTTTGCGGGGCTCGTTACCGTGCTGGTGTGCCTGTCGACGGTTTTCGTCAAGCAGCACGTGGTGCTTGACGTTATCGGCGGGCTTGCCTGCGGCGAGATCGCCATGCAATGGGGTCGAAGGTCGTCGGCGTGGAAAATTTTTGATAAATTAAATAAAAAACTCTTGCCAAATGCCTGAATGTATGATTTAATAGGACTACACAAAAACAGCGCAAATGTATAGAAATGAACAAAAACCCCAAAAACAGGAGGAAAGAATTCATGGAAAACATCCGCAGCAAGAAATTTACATGGGCATTTGTAGCAGTAGTCATGATGTTTGCTCTGGTCCTGGCTCCCGCAGGCTATGCCGACGCCGCCGAGCCTGACGGCGAGCTTGCCGCCGCCGTGGAAAAGACCCAGGCAACCGTTGCCGCGAAGCTTGAAGAGGTCAAGGCCGGCATCGGCGAGAAGATCGGAGTTGACAGTGAAACTCTCGAGTATCTCTGGAATTACGGCGATAATGTCGAAGCGGGCATGGAAGGCGCCACCGACGATTTCGTGGCAATGCTCGAGGGCATCGGCGATGCCTATGACAAGGGCGACGTTGAGGGCATTATGAACACCCCCAAGACCTTTGTCGACGGCCTCAAGCAGTATCTCGGCGGTATCAAGGGCGTTGTCCTTCCCTGAGCCGGGCAATCCAACCGAATTTAAGCTTCCCCGAGAAAGCTCGGGGAAGCTTACTTTTTATATATGTATTGCAATTTCGCCGAATTGCTGTAAAATCCATAGTGAATAAAATACTCGGGAGGAAGCATGAAAGCTATAATGACGGTCATAGGCGCCGACTGCATAGGCATCGTGGCGCAGGTCAGCACTCTGCTGGCGGCAATGAAAGTGAACATACTGGACATGAGCCAGACCATCATGGATGGACTTTTTACCATGACCATGCTGGTGGACACCGAAAAATCGGAGCAGAAGCTTGAGGATATACGCAGCGCCCTCGACGCGAAGGGCGCGGAGATGGGTCTGAAGATCCGCATACAGCGCGCGGATATCTTCACAGCGATGCACAGGATATGAGGTGAAGCGATGCTCAGTCTTGCCGATATAAAACAGACGGTGGACATGATAGACCACCAGCATCTGGACATCCGCACCATAACCATGGGCATATCCCTGCTCGACTGCGCCCATCCCGATATCGGGCGCTGCGCCGAAAAGATCTACGATAAGATATGCCGCAGGGCCGAGCGCCTTGTTTCCGTCGGCTGCGACATAGAAAACGAGTTCGGCATCCCCATCGTGAATAAGCGCATATCCGTGACCCCCATAGCGCTCGTCGCCGCCGGCTGCGGGGACGGAGACTTCGTCGAGCTTGCCCGTGCTCTGGACAGGGCGGCGAAAAGCTGCGGCGTGAATTTCATCGGCGGCTATTCCGCGCTGGTGCACAAGGGCTTCACCGAGGGCGACCGCAGACTCATCGAGAGCATACCCCGCGCACTGGCTGAAACAGAGCTCGTGTGCTCGAGCGTCAATATAGCGACCACTAAGGCCGGCATAAACATGGACGCCGTCGCGCTGATGGGAAGGATAATAAAGCAGACGGCGGCCCTCACCGCCGACAGGGACGGCTTCGGCTGTGCAAAGCTCGTCGTGTTTGCAAACGCCGTTGAGGACAACCCCTTCATGGCAGGCGCCTTCCACGGCGTGGGCGAGGGCGAGAGCGTCATAAACGTGGGAGTGTCGGGACCCGGAGTCGTGCACAGCGCACTTAAGGAGGTACGGGGTCTGCCCTTTGACGAGGTGGCCGAGACCGTAAAGCGCACCGCCTTCCGCATAACGCGCATGGGTCAGCTCGTGGCTCAGGAGGCCTCGCGCCGTCTCGGCGTGCCCTTCGGCGTTGTGGATCTGTCCCTCGCGCCCACTCCCGCGGTCGGCGACAGCGTTGCCCGCATACTCGAGGAAATGGGGCTTGAGACCTGCGGCACCCACGGCACCACGGCGGCTCTTGCCCTGCTCAACGACGCGGTGAAAAAGGGCGGCATAATGGCCTCCGGCCATGTGGGCGGCCTGTCGGGCGCGTTCATCCCCGTCAGCGAGGACGAGGGCATGATAGCCGCCGCGGGAAGCGGAGTGCTCACGATCGATAAGCTCGAGGCCATGACCTGCGTGTGCTCGGTGGGGCTTGACATGATCGCCGTACCCGGCGACACCCCGGCCGAGACCATATCCGCCATCATAGCCGACGAGGCGGCGATAGGAATGGTAAACTCCAAGACAACGGCGGTCAGAGTGATCCCCGCGCCGGGAAAAACGGTGGGGGATGAGGTGCAGTTCGGCGGGCTTCTCGGCAGTGCGCCGGTGATGCAGGTGCATAAGGAGAGCCCGAAGGCTTTCATCGACCGCGGCGGACGCATACCCGCGCCCATGCAGAGTCTGAAAAACTGAAAAAATTCCGATCACATATTGACAAAAAGTTTTTTGCTGAGTATAATTTAGCCTATCTTTCGGAAAGGCAGGAGAGCGGACATGGTTATTTGTAAGAATAATGCGATAAATAACGGTTCCGTGTCTGATTCTGCCCGGAACGCCATTTCCATGCCCTTTGCTTTTATCAATGCAGTACGATTTTATGCGTACTGCATTTTTTATTACTATTACGGCTGCCGTGAGGCGATCCCGCAAAGGACGTGAATGATGGCATGCCGCCGAGGCGGCTGAAATTGTCATTATGAGCGGCTTCCTTTACGGGAGCCGCTTTTTTGCTGTGAATACCAATATCCGCGGAAGGGAAAGAGAAATATGATAGCAGTATTCGTCAATATGGGCACAGTTCTGCTCGGCAGCCTTATCGGCATCCTGTGCCGGAACAGGATAAAGCAGGCGTATATCGACATCGTCATCTCCGCCCTCGCGCTGGTGACCATCGTCATCGGCGTCGGGAGCGCCGTCGGCTCGAAGGACACGCTGTGCCTCATCATCTGCATAGTCATCGGCACTGTGCTCGGCACGCTCATGAAGATTGACGAGGGCATCGACGGAGCGGGGAACTTTATAAAGAATAAGGTGCTGCGCGGCAAAAACGTCGGCGGACGCTTTACCGAGGGCTTCGTTTCGGCAAGCATCCTGTTCTGCGTGGGCTCGATGACCATCATGGGCTCGTTCGAGGCGGGCATCAATCAGAACTACGATATAATCTTCGCCAAGAGCGCGCTCGACTTCGTTTCGTCGATGATGTTCGGCGCGGCAATGGGCATCGGCGTTACCTTCTCGGCCCTGTTCATCCTGGTGTTCCAGGGTGGGCTCACCCTGCTTGCGGGCGTGATATCGCCGTACCTCGGCGCGGACGTGGTCGCGGAGATGTCGGCCGTTGGAGGAACAATACTCATAGGCATGGGGCTCAATATGCTTGAGCTCTCCCCGAAAAAGATAAAATCCGCAAATATGCTCCCGGGAATTTTCCTTCCCATCGCTTATATCCCCCTGTACGAGCTTATAACAAAATTATTCTGATGAGAGGTAAGAAAGATGAACGAACTTGAAAAGTCCCGAAAAGAGATTGGCAGAATCGACGCCGAAATGGCAAGGCTTTTCGAGCAGAGAATGAAGGTCTGCGGGGACATCGCAGAATACAAAAGAAAATGCGGCCTGTCCGTGCGCGATACCGCCCGTGAGGCAGAGCTCATTGAGCGCAACCGCGCGCTCATCGAAAGCGAAGACGTTGAGAGCTACTACGTTCAGTTCATGAAAAACACCATCGACCTGTCCTGCGCGTATCAGTCGAAGCTTCTGAAGGGCATGCGCGTGACCTACTGCGGCGTTGAGGGCGCGTTTGCCTACATGGCTGCAAAGCGTATGTTCCCCGAGGCAGAGCTCGTACCCTTCACGGATTTTGCAGACGCCTATCAGGCGGTCGAGCGCGGCGAGTTTGACTGCGCGGTGCTGCCGCTTGAAAACAGCGCGGCAGGCGAGGTCGGAACGGTCATGGATCTTCTGTTCTCCGGCAGCCTGTATATAAATCAGGTGCTCGACCTGCCCATCGTGCATAACCTCATCGCAAACGAGGGCGCGAGCATTGACGGCGTAAAGACCGTCGTCAGCCATCCCCAGGCGCTCGACCAGTGCGGAGAGTATATAAGGCAGCACGGCTTTGCGACGCTGCCCTATTCAAACACCGCACTTGCCGCAAAGCACGTCAAGGAGACCGGCGATCCCGCCATCGCCGCCATCGCATCGGAAGATACCTCCTCGCTCTTCGGGCTGAAGGTGCTGGATAAATCAATAAACGACGTCAAAAACAACACGACCCGCTTCGCGGCCTTCTCAAGGGCGCAGAACCGCCCCTCCTCACCGAAAAGACGCGAGGACGAGAACTTCATCCTCGTGTTCACCGTCCGCAACGAAGCAGGCTCCCTCGCGCAGACGCTCAACATCATCGGCGCTCACGGCTTCAATATGCGCAGCCTGCGCAGCCGCCCCATGAAGGAGCTGCAGTGGAACTACTTCTTCTATATCGAGGCCGAGGGAAACATCTACAACGAAAACGGACAGGATATGCTGCGCGAGCTGGGCGCTGTGTGCGCAAAGCTCCGCCTGGTGGGCACCTACTACTCAAATCTCAGAACCGAGGAGTGAAATAAATGATAATTCCCGTCAACGCGGATAACGGCTGCTACGATATCGTGCTCGAGCGCGGCAGCCTGAAAAAAGCGGGCCGGCTCCTTGAGCTTGACCGCCGCGTTCTCGTTGTAACGGACGAGGGCGTTCCGCCGGAGTACGCCGAATGCGTGGCCTCTCAGTGCAGGGAGCCCGTTGTTGTGACCGTGCCGCGCGGAGAGGGCAGCAAGAGCTTTGAGCAGCTCGAACGCCTGCTTTCTGCCATGCTGGAGGCCTCCTTCACAAGGGGTGACTGCGTTGTCGCCGTCGGCGGCGGCGTGGTGGGCGATCTGAGCGGCTTTGCGGCCTCCTGCTATATGCGCGGCATTGATTTTTACAATATCCCGACCACCCTGCTTTCGCAGGTCGACTCCTCCGTCGGCGGTAAGACCGCCGTCAATTTCGGGGGCGTCAAGAACATCGTCGGCGCGTTTTATCAGCCGAAAAAGGTGATAATCGACCCCGAAACACTGAAGACCCTCGAGCGGCGGCAGCTTATGGCAGGTCTTGCCGAGGCGATAAAAATGGCAGCGACGAGCTCGGAGGAGCTTTTTGAGATCATCGAAAACAGCGAGGATCTGGACGCGGATCTGCCCGAGATCATACGCCGCTCGCTGTGCATAAAAAGTGACGTCGTGGAACAGGATCCCAAGGAAAACGGCCTGCGCCGCATCCTGAACTTCGGGCACACCGTCGGCCACGCGGTGGAGGGCTTCAATAAAGGAAAGCTCCTGCACGGCGAGTGCGTCGCGCTGGGCATGCCGCCCATGTGCAGCGGCGAGGCGCTTGAGCGCCTGACAAAGGTGCTTAAAAAGTACGGCCTGCCCACGGAGATCGAGCAGAGCGCGGACGAGCTTATGCCGTATCTCAAGCACGATAAGAAGATGACGGCCAACAGCGTAAAGGTCGTTCTGGTCGATAAGATAGGTCAGTTTCGCATCTGCGATATGAAGCCGGAGGAGATCCTCGGCAGCTTGGAGAACAAGAAATGAAGAACACTTTCGGACAAAGCGTTTCGGTGAGCCTTTTCGGCGAGAGCCACGGCCCCGCTGTGGGCGCTGTCATCGACGGGCTTTCGCCGGGCATCGCGGTGAGCGGGGACTTCATCGCCCGCCAGCTTTCCCGCCGCCGTCCCTCCTCGGCGCTGGACACGCCCAGACAGGAAAAGGACGAGTTTAAGATACTCAGCGGCGTTTTTAACGGCAAAACCACCGGAACGCCGATATGCATCGTTATACCGAACGAGAACACACGCAGCAAAGACTATAATTACGGTCCCGCCCGTCCCTCACACGCGGATTATGCGGCATACTGCAAATACCACGGCTATGAGGACTACCGCGGCGGAGGGCATTTCTCCGGCAGGATAACGGCGGCTCTCGTCGCGGCGGGAGGCATACTCATTCCCGCGCTGGAGGGGCTCGGAATAAGGATAGGCACGCATATCCTCTCCTGCGGCGGCGTTTCCGACCGAGGGTTTGAGAACACGGCGGAGGATATAGAGCTTCTTAAAAACAGCGCATTTCCCGTTCTGAACCCTGCCAGGGGCGAGGAGATGGCCGAGAGGATAATGCAGGCGCGGCTTGATTGCGACAGCGTCGGCGGCATCACCCAGACGGCGGTCTGCGGCGTCATGCCCGGTCTCGGCGAGCCTTGGTTTGACAGCGTCGAGGGGCTTTTGTCCCATGCTGTGTTTTCCCTCGGCGGAGTCAAGGGCATAGAGTTCGGAATGGGCTTTGGCTTTGCCGGCGAAAAGGGCAGCAGCTGCAACGACCCCTTCAGGCTCGAAGAGGGCAGGGTAGTAACCAAGACCAACAATAACGGCGGCATTAACGGCGGCATAACAAACGGCATGGACATCGTGTTCCAATGCGCCGTGAAGCCCACGGCATCGATAGCAAGGCAGCAGGAGACCGTGGATTTTGTGAAGGGCGAAAACGCTCAGCTTTGCATCCACGGCCGCCACGACCCCGCCATAGTGCGGCGCATATGCCCGGTGCTCGACAGCGTGACGGCGATGGTGCTGTGCGACCTTCTGGCGCAGCGCTTCGGCACCGACGTGTTTTTGAAAGGAACGGAGAAATGAAGTACGGACTTATCGGCGAGCACCTCGGCCACAGCTATTCCTGTGAGATACACGGCGCCATCGCCGACTACGAATACGAGCTCAAGGAGCTGCGCCCCGACGAGCTGGACGGATTTATGAGGGAGCGCAGCTTTAACGCGATAAACGTGACCATCCCTTATAAGCAGAGCGTCATCCCCTATCTGGATGAGATATCCGACAGGGCAAGGAGCATCGGCGCTGTGAACACCGTCGTCAACACCGACGGCAGACTATACGGCGACAATACGGATTTTGCAGGCATGTCGGCGCTTGCCAAACGCATTGGCATAGACTTCAAGGGCAAAAAGGTGCTCATCCTCGGCACCGGCGGCACCTCAAAGACCGCCCACGCCGTTGCCGAAAGCCACGGCGCGGCTACGGTGCTCCATGTGTCCAGACGCGGAGGCGACGGGCTCATAAGCTATGAGGAGGCGGCGCAAAAGCACTCCGATGCGCAGATATTAATAAACACCACACCCGTGGGGATGTATCCCGATACCGAAAAAAAGCCCATCGACATAAGCGCGTTTCCCGCGCTCGAGGGCGTGCTCGACGCGATATACCACCCCCTGCGCACGAACCTCGTTCTCGATGCGCAGAGCCGCGGCATCCCCGCCTCCGGCGGACTGTATATGCTGTCGGCGCAGGCGGTCTACGCCTCGACGGTGTTCCTGGGCGGGGAGCTCGACCCCGCGCTCATCGAAAAGGCCTATAACCTCGTCAAGGCCGATAAGCAGAACATCGTGCTGGTAGGCATGCCCTCGTGCGGCAAGACCACCGTCGGCAGGATAATTGCCGAGCGCACGGGCAAGACCTTTTTCGACACAGACGACGCAATTGTTGCCGAGATCGGCATGACCATCGCGGACTTTTTCGCCCAAAACGGCGAGACTGCTTTCCGCGAGCTTGAAAGCCGGATCATAGCCGAGGCCTCGAAGAAGGGCGGCCTCGTCATAGCGACCGGCGGCGGCGCGGTGCTCAGACCGGAAAACGTCCGCTCCATGCGGCAGAACGGAACGGTCGTGTTCATCGACAGGGCGCCGGAAAAGCTCATCACGACGGACGACCGCCCCCTGTCCTCGAACAGGGCGGCGCTGGAAAAGCTGTATGAGACGCGCTATGAGATATATAAAAGCGCCGCAGACCTGCACGCGGACGGCAACGGAACGCCCGAGGAGGTCGCGGAGGCGATACTTAAGGAGCTGAAATGATGAAATTTCTCATTCTCAACGGCCCGAACATAAACATTCTCGGCATCAGAGAGCCGGAGATATACGGCAGGCAGAGCTATGACGACCTGCTTCGGCTGGTAAGCGAGCGCGCGAAAGAGCTGGGCGTCGAGGTCGAATTTTACCAGTCAAACCACGAGGGCGACCTCGTTGACGCGATACAAAAGGCGTATTTCGACGGCATAGACGGCATCGTTTTTAACCCCGCCGCCTATACCCACACCAGCGTCGCCATCGCAGACGCGGTCAAGGGCGTGGGCATCCCCACCGTCGAGGTGCACATCTCCGAGGTCAGCAAGCGCGAGGCCTTCCGGCAGGTCAGCTATATCGGCGCGGTGGCGGCGCACACAATCACCGGACGCGGCCTTGCCGGCTACACCGAGGCAATGGACTATCTTGCAAGGCTTTTGGGAGAGCGTAAATGAAAGTAATCATAAAGCCGGGGCTGTGCTCGGGTGAAGCCTGCGCGCCGCCGTCAAAAAGCTATGCCCACCGTATGCTCATCTGCGCGGCCCTTGCCGACGGCGAGAGCAGGATACGCGGCCTTGCGCGCAGCGAGGATATGCTCGCAACGCTCGACTGCATCGCCGCTCTCGGCGCGGAATATAAGCTCGATGGCGATACGGTGACGGTAAAAGGCGGAAAAAACAAGACGGCCGAGGGAGCCGTGTTCCCCTGCCGCGAGAGCGGAAGCACCCTGCGCTTCATGCTGCCCATAGCGGCCGCCTGCGGCGGTAGCGCGCGCTTTACCGGAACGAGCAGGCTCATGGAGCGCGGCGTAGGGATATATGAAGCTATCTTCGCCGAAAAGGGCGTCAGCATAAAAAAAGGCAGCGAGAGCATAGAGCTCAGCGGCAGTCTCAGCCCGGGCGAATATACCTTCCGCGGCGACGTCAGCAGCCAGTTCGTGACGGGGCTTTTGTTCGCCCTGCCTCTGCTTGAGGGCGGCAGCGTCATACGCGTTCTGCCGCCGGTCGAGAGCAGAGCGTATATCGACGTGACCGTCGCGGTGCTGCGCTCGTTCGGGATAGAGATAACGGAGAGCCCCGAGAACACGTTCAGTATCGCCGGAGGGCAGAAGTATCTCTGCCGCAGCATGAGCGTTGAGGGCGACTGGTCAAACGCGGCGGCGCTGTTTGCGCTGAACAGCCTCGGAGGCTCTGTGAGCGTCACGGGGCTCAACATGGACAGCATCCAGGGTGACAGGGTATGCCTTGAGCTGCTCGAAAGGCTGAAAAGCCCGAACGCCGTTATCGACATTTCAAACTGCCCCGACCTCGGACCGGTGCTGTTCGCGGCGGCCGCCGCGTCGGGCGTCGGCGCCGTGTTCACGGGCACAAGGCGGCTGAAGATAAAGGAGAGCGACCGCGCCTCGGTCATGGCGCAGGAGCTTGAAAAATTCGGCGTTAAAGCAAAGGTGCTTGAAAACAGCGTCGTCATCGAACCCGGGCGGCTGCAAAGCCCGAGAGAGACCCTGAGCGGGCATAACGATCACCGCATCGTCATGGCGATGGGCCTGCTTGCGAGCGCGGTCGGCGGCGTTATCGACGGCGCGGAGGCGGTGCGCAAGAGCTATCCTGACTTTTTTGAGGTGCTTCGGCGGCTCGGAGCGGAGGTAGAGTATGGAGCTTAATAAAAACACGAAAATACTGATAGTCGGCCTCGGCCTGATGGGCGGCAGCTACGCGCAGGCGCTCACGGACAAGGGCTTTGAGGTCGGCGCGATGGCCAGACGGCAGGAGTCAATAGACTACGCGCTGGAAAAGGGGCTTATATCGCACGGCAGATGTACGCCGGATCCAGAGTATATAGGTCAGTTTGACCTGCTCATCTTCGCCCTGTACCCCCACACCTTTTTGGAGTGGCTCAGGGACAATCAGCGGTATATAAAGCCCAACGCGCTCATAACGGACGTGACGGGCGTAAAGTGCAGCGTCGTGTACAAGGTGCAGGAGATGCTCAGGAGCGATCTTGAGTACATCGGCGCTCACCCCATGGCGGGCCGCGAGCTCAGCGGCGTTGAGTATGCGACCAAGGAGATATTCAACGGAGCAAACTACATCGTGACCCCAACGGCGAAAAACACGCCCGAGGCGATAGATTTCTGCAAGAAGCTCGGCTATGAGATGGGCTTTAAGACCGTCAGCGAGCTCTCGCCCGAGGAGCACGACGAGATGATCGGCTTCCTGTCCCAGCTTGCGCACTGCATCGCGGTGTCGCTCATGGTGTGCAAGGACTCGCGCAAGCTCGTCGATTACACGGGCGACTCCTTCCGCGACCTCACGCGGATAGCGAAGATAAACGACCTCATGTGGAGCGAGCTGTTTCTGCTGAACAAGGAGCAGCTTCTGGCGCAGATGGATCTGTTCATGGAAAAATTCACTCAGCTCCGCGACGATATAGCGCGGGACGACACCGACGCGATACGCGAAATGATGCGCCTTTCAAGGCAGCGCAGAGAATATTTTGATATCAAGGAAGAGAAAAAATGAACGTTGAATTTAAGAGAAAAATGCCCACTCATCAGGCACTCAAGGATATGTACCCCATCTCGGATGAGCTCGCCCGGGTAAAACGCGAAAACGACAAGGCCCTGCAGGCCGTGTTCACCGGCGACGACGACAGGCTCGTGCTCGTCATCGGCCCCTGCTCGGCAGACCGCGAGGACGCGGTTCTCGAATATATCTCCCGCCTGCGCACAGTTCAGGAGCGCGTTGCCGACAAGATAATCATCGTGCCCAGAGTCTACACCAACAAGCCCCGCACCACCGGCGACGGCTACAAGGGCATGCTGCATCAGCCCGACCCCAACAGCTCCCCGGACATGCTCAAGGGTCTTATCTCCATCCGAAAGCTGCACATGAAGGTGCTCGAGCAGACGGGTTTTTCCTGCGCCGACGAAATGCTGTACCCGGAAAACCACAACTACCTGTCCGACGTTCTGAGCTATGTCGCCGTGGGCGCAAGGTCGGTTGAAAACCAGCTGCACAGACTCACCGCCAGCGGCCTCGATATCCCCGTGGGCATGAAAAACCCCACCGGCGGCGATCTTTCCGTCATGATGAACTCCATCACCGCCGCCCAGCACGCGCACACCTTCGTGTACTCGAACTGGGAGGTGCAGAGCAAGGGCAATCCTCTCGCCCACGCGATACTGCGCGGCTACGCAAACAAGCACGGGCGCACCGTTCCCAACTACCACTACGAGGATCTGCAGCTTCTCTGCGAGCTGTACGAGGAAAAAGGACTCCTTAACCCCGGCGTTGTCATAGACACGAACCACTCAAACTCCGGCAAGCACTGGGAGGAGCAGCCGCGCATAGCAAAGGAGATCATGCACAGCACAAGGCATTCCGGCGATATATACCGCATGGTCAAGGGACTGATGATCGAGTCCTACCTCGAGGACGGCAACCAGAAGCCCGACGGCTGTGTCTACGGCAAGTCGATAACCGACCCCTGCCTCGGCTGGGAAAAGACCGAAAGGCTCATCCTCGAGCTTGCGGATCTGAGATAATCTGAAAGGAGCGTAACCATGGTATCGGAAAAAATGCTTGCACTGGGCGAGAGCCGCTCGGTAATAAGAGATATCTCCGAATTTGCAGATGCAAGACGTCAGGAGATCGGCGCGGAGAACGTTTTTGACTTCAGCATCGGAAACCCCAGCGTTCCGGCTCCCAAGCGTGTGGATGAGACTCTGCGCAGTCTCCTTGACAGCGTGGACAGCATCACCCTGCACAGCTACACACCGGCCCCCGGCCTTATGAAGGCACGCGCGGCGGCGGCGCGGCAGGAGAGCCTCAGAGCGGGCTTCGATATACCCGCGGGCAGCATATATCTCACCTGCGGCGCGGCAGCGTCGCTTGCGATAAGCCTGCGGGCGCTCGTGTGCCCGGGCGATAAGATCGCTCTGCTGGCCCCCTATTTCCCCGAATACAAGGTGTTCGTCGAGAACGCCGGCGCGGAGGCCGTGGTCGTTCCTCCGGCAGACCTGAGCATGCAGCCGGATCTTGCCGAATTCAAAAAGACCGTCGAGAGCGGAATAAAGGCCGTGATAATCAATTCCCCCAACAACCCCTCCGGCGCGATACTCAGCGCCGAAACGCTGGGGGCGATGGCGGATATTCTCAGAGCCGAGTCCGATAAAAAGGGCGAGAGCATATATGTCATAGCCGACGAGCCGTACAGAGAGCTCGTCTATGACGGCGCCGAGGTGCCCTTCGTGCCGTCGGTATATCCCGACACCATTGTCTGCTATTCCTACAGCAAATCCCTGTCCCTGCCGGGCGAGCGTCTTGGCTATATCATGGTGCCGCCCTGCGTCAGTGACAGCGGAAAGGTCTTTGCCGCCGTGTGCGGAGCGGGAAGATCGCTGGGCTATCTCTGCGCGCCCGCGCTGTTCCAGTATATGCTGGCCGAGTGCGCCGACGAGAGACCCGATATCGCCGCATACGCCGAAAACCGCGCCCTGCTCTACTGCGCGCTGACCGAGATGGGCTTTGAGTGCGTAAAGCCCGACGGTGCGTTCTATCTGTTCGTCAAGGCTCCCAACGGAGCGAGCGGAACGGAGTTCTATGAGGCCGGAAAGCGCTTTGAGCTGCTTATGGTCCCGTCGGACAGCTTCGGCGTGGAGGGCTATGTGCGCGTCGCCTACTGCGTCTCAGAGGACACGATACGCCGCTCGCTGCCCGCCTTCAAAAAGCTCGCGGAGCTGTACTCCCTGTAAGCGTCAGGGCAAAAATGCTTTTGACTTTTTCGGAAAATCTGATATAATTTAAGTATCGAGCTGCAAAAAACGCGTAAGTCCGGATAGGACTTGCGCGTTTTTTTTGTATTGTTTGCGGGACGGAATGAATTTGCGATAGCCGGACCCGCGGGAAAGGAAACTATGAAAAATATTGCCTCAAATCAAAAAACTCTGACCGTGAGCATATTGTCGCTCTCACTGCTGACGGTCATGGCGGGAGCCGCCGTGGCTCCGGCTCTGGGCGTTATAAGGGAGTATTTTGCCGACAGCGATCAGCTCTTCGTGCAGATGATAATCAGCATGCCTGCGCTGTTTATAGTGCTGACAAACCTGTTTTTCGGCAGGCTTGCGAAGAAATTCGGCGCAAGGACGCTGGTGATAGCGGGACTGATGCTGTACACCGTCGGCGGCTGCGCGGCCGGACTGTTTGACAGCATCGTCCTTGTGCTCGCAATGCGGGCCGCTCGGCTGCGACGACCGTGATGCCGCTCATATCGGCTTCACTGTATCTGGCGCAGTTTGTAAGCCCCGCTGCGCTGTCGCTGGTGAGGGATATAACGGCCTCCGGAGCCGTAAGGCTGCCCTATTATACGGCCGTCGCCGTGAGCGCGGCGCTTATTCTGTGGTCAGGCGTAAAACAGCGGCGCTAAGTATTGAAAACTCTCATTTTTTGGTTTGCATATGCGGCTTTTTTGTGTTATGCTTATACCTATAACTAACGCCGCTTTTGCGCACCGCAGAACGGGACATCACAAACAGGGAGCTGATTAGAATGAATTGCAGGCAGTTTGAAAAAATTCGCAGCGAAAACCCCTTCACGCCGCTGAGCGATATCGTCCATGAGCTTATATTGCAGGAGATAATCAGCTTCTCACTGATGCCGGGAAGCCGCATAAGCGAAAGCAGCATCGCGCAGGAGCTGGGCATAAGCCGCTCGCCGGTCAAGTCCGCGCTTGAAAAGCTCGCCAACAACAACTATGTAAAGATACAGAACAGCCGCTACTATGTGGCCGAGTTCGATAAAAAGGAATATGACGAGATCTGCGATTTCACCAGCATGATCGAGGGATACTCCGCGGGAGAGGCAGCCCTGAAGATAACGCCGGAGCAGCTCGATGACCTTTACAGGAAGGCTCACAAGCTTCAGACTCTTTATGACGAGGCCTTCCACAAGGGCAAGAATTTTGTGTTTGCAAAGCTGCTGGATCAGGAGATAGAGTTTCATTTCTCCATCGTCAAGGCCTCCGGAAACGAGATCATCACCTCAATATACGAGCAGATGAAGTACAAGCTCTGGCGCTGCCGCAGCTATCTGCTGTTCAGCAGACCCGAGGGCTTTTACGATGTTATCGACTGCGACCATGTGTTTATCTGCGATATCCTCAAGTTCGGCGACAGGGACATGGCCGAGGCCGCCATGCGCCGCCATCTCGGCGTATCCCGCACCGGCATCGAGCATTTCAATCTTCTTTGATCAGAAAACGGACGTTGGAAAAACCAACGTCCGTTTTTGCGGCAAAGCGAAAAAATAAAAGCCGCTGCCAACAGGAGGAGACAGCGGCTTCTATTTTCACGGAATAACATTCGTGTTGTGCTGCGTCTTGAGGAGATCGGCAGCACGGCTGCGGAAAAACCAAAACAATAGAAATAGTGAGAATAAAGAAAGAAGAAATACAACAAACATTTGTTATTTATCTGACAATAAAATAATAACACAGTCACGGCCTTTTGTAAACAGCAATTGCAAAAAAATTATCAAACACACAATTTTTTGTGAAGTTTTAACAATAGCAAAACTATAATTTTATGCGGTTTGCATGAATGCTGTCCGGAAACTAAGACGTTATCTCCTTCTTTATCCTGCTGATGGCGTTTTTTTCGAGGCGGGATACCTGCGCCTGGCTTATGCCAATGGCCTTTGCGACCTCCATTTGGGTCTTGCCCTTGTAAAATCGCAGGGCGAGGATGCGCTTTTCACGCTCGGACAGGTGCGACATGGCCTCGCTCAGGGCTATCTGCTCCAGCCAGTGCTCGTCCGTGTTTTTGCTGTCGCCTATCTGATCCATGACGCACACGCTCTCGCCGCTGTCGCTGTAGACCGGCTCGTAGAGGGAGACGGGGTCGCATATGGCGTCCATGGCGAACACGACCTCGGAGCGCTTGAGCTGCAGCTCACGGGCTATGCGGTCGATGTCGGGCTCGCGGCCGAGCTCCGCTGTCAGCCGCTCCTTGACCTGAAGCACCCTGTAGGCCGTATCGCGCATCGAGCGGGAAACGCGCACCGCGCCGTGATCGCGCAGGAAGCGGCGCAGCTCGCCGGATATCATCGGCACTCCGTAGGTTGAAAACTGCACGTTCTGGCTCAGGTCGAAGCAGTCGATGGCCTTTATGAGACCGATGCAGCCCACCTGAAACAGGTCGTCCATGCTCTCGCCCCGACCGGCAAACTTCTGGATGACCGACAGGACCAGCCTGAGATTGCCGTTTATCAGTTTTTCTCTGGCGGCCTTGTCGCCGGCCTGAGCCGCCGCGATAAGCTCGCGCATCTCCGCGTTCTTCAGAAGCGGGAGCTTCGACGTGTTAACGCCGCTCAGTTCGACTTTGCCCTGCATAGCATCACTCTCCTAAGTGATGCTATTATTTCCCGTATGTTTCCCGTTTATGCCATGCGCCCGATCGGGCTATCCCCAGAATATTGCGCATACCCATGCCGAGGTGAGAAACACCGCAAGATCGGCGCACAGCGCGGCGGGGATCGCCCAGCGGCTGTCTTTTATCTTTGCGGAGCCGAAGTATACAGCGATAACGTATAGGGTCGTTTCGCTCGAGCCGATCATCACGGCGGCGGTGCGTCCGGCGAGGGAGTCGGCCCCGCAGCTTTTTATGATGTCCGCAGCAGCCGCGGTGGCCGCGCCGCCGCTTATCGGACGCAGAAGCGCAAGCGACAGGGTCTCTGGCGGCACCCGTATGTAGGTCATGACCGGCTCGAGCAGCCGCGCCAGCGCGTCGAGCGCTCCCGATGCGCGCAGCATGTATACAGCCGGAAACAGCACCGTCAGCGCTGGGAGCATATCCTTTATCGTTAAAAGCCCCTGTAGCGCGCCACGCGTCAGCGCGGAGAACATATCCGTTTTCTTAAAAAGCGCGCATATTGCGACCGCCGCGATCACCAGCGGCATGGAAAGGGAAAAAATTGTGCTCAATGCCGCCGTCCTTCCATGAGCCTGCAGGCCAGCAGCCCCACGGCGACGGAGACAGCGGAGCTTATCCACACGGCGGGCAGTATGTCGAAGGGCGCCGAGGCGCCCTCCGCGCCGCGTATGGCGGCTATCGTGGTGGGCAGAAGCTGTATCGAAGCGGTGTTGAGCACCACAAGCCTGCAAAGCTCGTCTGAGGCCACACCGGGCTTGCCCAGCCGAGCCATGCCCTGAGCCGCGCGTATGCCCATGGGCGTGGCGGCGTTGCCCAGACCGAGGAGATTTGCGCTCACGTTTGCCGACAGCGGCTCCATTATGCTCTTGTGTGCGGCGCTTTCGGGAAACAGCAGCTTCAGCACCGGACGCAGCGCCGCTGCGAGCCGTGCGGCAAGACCGGCCTCCTTCATTAGCTCCATCACCGCGCACCACAGACATATCGCGCCGCCTATCGAAAAGCACAGCCCGAAGGCGGCCTCGGCGCCGTCCAGCGCGGCCTGAGCCACCGCGTCCGCAGCTCCGTTTGAGCAGCCGTACAAGATCGCCGCCGTTATCATCAGCGTCCATATCGCTCCCATCAGCATACGTTTTCACCCTCTAATTACCAAAGTATCTATATAATTGTATTTACACAGAAGCAAAACTATGAGTTTTAATATATTGCTTGTGATATAATGTTGAATTTTTTGTAAAAATGAAAAAATTTTTATTGACAGAAGAGGCAATTTTGTTATAATGTTACTTGTATTTTTGTGGGATAAAGTTTATATGAAACGGAGGGAGCCACATGAAATCTACCGGTATTGTAAGAAAGGTCGATGAGCTTGGGCGGATCGTTCTGCCTATCGAGCTTCGCCGCACTTTGGATATCGCGGAGAGAGACGCACTTGAGATTTTCGTAGACGGGGATAATATCATCCTTCACAAGTATCATCCGGCATGCATTTTCTGCGACAGCACCAAGAATATCATCAACTACAAGGGTAAGAATATCTGCCCCGAATGCGTTAAGAAGCTGAAGGAAAAGATATAAACAATCAACAAAGAGACTGACCGCCGATTTTGAACGGTGCGCCGCCAGGCGCCCGTACATCGGCGGGCTTTTTTTGTTTTTGTATATCCGCGGAAAGCGCCCGCGTGAGGCGGCGGATGCATACAATTGCACATTTTTTTGCACAAAAGACCAAAGGGAGAAGCGCTCTGATAGGTACTTGAAATATTTTTAGTATTTTGACGATTTTTAATTGTTTCGAATTAATTTTTTTACTTTTTTCGACTTTTTTAATTCAGTTCAAATATAAACACTTGCCTAACAATTTGTTCAAAATTTGACGCATCAATGCCCGATTTTTTATCGGAACAAAAATTGACGCAATTGAAAACGGCAGATAAAATGTAACACATATTTTACAAAACCCTATAGAGCGTAAGACAATTCCGTAGGCTTCGGCCGGCGGAATAAAAAAGATTTTTTCAATGCAGCTACGCTGCTTGCCGGTCACGGCAGGCGCTTTTCTCTCCGCCTAAGCCCCGTTGCCAAAGGAATTGTTTTATCGGCAATTCCAGATGAGCGGCGGGGTTTTGTTTTGAATTTAACAATAGTGGCAAACATTTTCCCCGAAGACCTTACATTGTGAATTGAGGAGTTCAGATGCGGGCAGGGGAGTGTTGATAGATGAGAATAAATTTATAAAAAAGGAGAGTCATCATGAACAACAAAACGGTCAAGAGCTCATGGGCGGCTGCGTTTACCGTAGCCTCCGTATGGTTCGGCACCCACGTTGGCGGCGGCTTCGCCTCCGGTAACCAGGTCATTCAGTATTTCTCGAACTACGGATACACTTCCGTAATCTTCCCCATTCTCGCAATGGGACTTCTGGCAGTCGTAATGTACATTATGATGAAGTTTGCAAAGCTCAGCGGCTTCAACAACTACAAGGATACATTCGCTGCACTTTATCCGAAGCCCTGGATGGAAGTTTTCTTTGAAATTTTCTACATAGTCATCGTTCTTGCGGCTATGGCATCCGCAGTCGCAGGCGCAGGTGAAGTTCTTGCAAACTTCATCGGTGTTACCTATGTAGGCGCAGGCAAGGTCACAATGAACCTTATCATCGTTGCGGTACTTATCCTGCTGACCATTTTCGGTATCAAGCTCGTTCGCGCGGCTTCCACCGTTCTGTCCGTAGCTATCATCGTTATCACCGCACTGCTCGTCATCTTCGGCCTTACCGCTGACTACGACGGAATCGCAGCACAGCTCACCTCTCAGTTCAATGTCCAGCTCACCGAGTACACCTCCGATGTCGTCACCTCTGTCTGGAAGGGCGTTCTCGTATACGCAGCATTCCAGTGCGTTTCCATCCCCCCGATGATCGCAGCTGCACAGGACCTGTCCCTCAAGGGCGTTAAGAAGGCAAACATCCTCGGCTGGCTCATGAACGGCCTCGCACTGGCTGCTTCCGGCTGGATGCTCACCAAGTGGTACCCCCTGCTTGCTACTCTGCAGAAGGCAGGCCAGGAAGTCCTCGCAGCAAATCCCGCCGCAACCGCAGCGACCGATCCCATCGTTGCTTACGCAACCGCACTGGGCATCCCCAACCAGACCGTACTGAGCATCATGGGCGTCAAGTGGCTGCTCATCGCATTCAGTGTCCTGCTGTTCTGCGCATTCATGTCCACCTGCGTCACCCTCGTTTACACCATGATCCAGCGCTTCCAGGGCTACTTCTTCCCCAACGCCATTAAGAACGAAAAGGTTCGCGGCGTCATCGTTGCAGGCCTCGTTATTGCCATCTGCTTCGCAATCTCCCTGCTCGGCCTGAGCGGCATCGTAAAGTACGCCTACGGCTACGACGGCTACTACGCGATCCTGGTCATCATCATCCCGACATTCATTTGGGGCCTCCCCAAGGTCAAGAAGCTCGAGGCAGAGAAGAAGGCTCAGCTTTCCGAGTAATTCCTAAAATCCAGACACCACCGGGTAACCGGTGGTGTTTGGCAGATTGGAGATCACCATGAAAATTGCAATGATAGGCTCCGGTGCTGCCGGCAGCGTATTTGCTTCATATCTGAAATTAGGCGGCGCCGAGCTCTGGCTCGTCGATCGCTACAAGGCTCACATGGATAAGATCGCCGCTGACGGCCTCACCTTCGTCAGCCCCGATGGCGAAAAGGTCCTCACGGGCTTCCACACCGCATATTCCGCTGCGGATATCGGCGTAATGGATGTTGTCATCCTCATGGTCAAGGCCACTCAGACCGACGATATAATGCCCTCGCTCGTTGATTGCATAGGCGAGAACACGGTCGTCGTGTCCCTGCAGAACGGCATCGGCAACGAGGAAGTCCTGCAGCGCTATGTTCCCGCAGGCAGCATACTCTACGGCTTCGGCACCATCGGCACGGAGCTTCCCGAGCCGGGAAAATGCGTTTCCAAGCCCGAGAGCGGCGTTATCATGCGCTTTGGCGCAGCGGAGAAGAGCCCCCTTTCCGATGAGGTGGGCAAGGCTCTTGAAAAATGCTTCTGCGACGGCGGCTGCCTCACCCGCTTCGAGGAGGATATACGTCCCTTCGTGTGGAAAAAGGCTATATCCAACAGCGGCTATAACACCCTGTCGGCGCTGCTGAGGCTGAAGGTCGGGCCCATTCTCGACTGCGACTCCGGCGTTGAGCTTATCCGCCGCGTCTGGGCGGAGGGCTGTGCCGTAGCAATGGCGGTAACGGGCGTCGATCTGCGCAAGGAGATGGAAGAGGAGCTTCCGAGACTCCGCGAGGGCTTCGCGAAGTATTATCCCTCCATGGCGCAGGACGTGCTTATGCACCAGCGTCAGACGGAGGTCGAGCTGCTAAACGGCGCGATCGTCCGCTACGGCAAGTCACTGGGCATCGAAACGCCCGTGAACGAGGCCATGACGCTTATGATCAAGACAATTCAGAAAAATTACGATAAACAATTCAGCAAATAAGAAAAGGAGACTTAACAAATGAAAATTGCAATGTACGGTTCAGGCGCAGCAGGCAGCGTTTTCGCATCTTATCTGCGCAAGGGCGGCGCTGACATCATCCTCATCGACCGCTACGAGGCACACATGAAGAAGGTTGCCGAGGAAGGCATGCTCTTCACCATCCACCAGGAAGAGAACGGCGGCTACACCGATTACAACTATCAGCTCAAGGGCTTCCGCACCTACACCACCGCAGCTGAGGCTGCAGCGGCAGAGGGCGCAGTCGACGTCATCATCTACATGACCAAGGCAACCCAGCTCGAGCAGGCAATAAAGGACTCCATGCCCGTCGTCGGCGATACCACCGTCGCCGTATCCCTCATCAACGGCCTCGGCAACGACGATAACCTGTTCAAGGTATTCCCCAAGGAGCGCTGCGTCATCGGTTCCGGCGTCCTCGGCACCGCACTGCCCGAGCCCGGCCACTGCGTATCCACCCCCGCCGGCGGCGTTCAGATGAACTTCGGCGGCGCCGTAAGAAGCGAGCTCACCGACGCAGCCTGCGCCGAGATGCTCAAGTGCTACCGCGAAGGCGGCTGCGACGCCTACTGGCGTGACGGCGAGCCGGGCACCGACAACAACATCTACAAGTTCATCTGGAAGAAGGTCTGCGTCAACGCAACCGTCAACACCGTATGCGCAGTTCTGCGTCTGAAGATCAGCGAGGTCGAGGCAGATCCCTGGGGCCAGCAGCTCTTCCACGGCGTCATCCGCGAGACCTGCGCCGTCGCTACCGCGAAGGGCGTTCCCATGGATGCAGACGAGTTCATAGCTCATGACCATGCTGACATCGTCACCAACATCGGAGACTACTATCCCTCCATGTGCCAGGACGCTCTGTTCCATCAGCGCCAGACCGAGATCGACGTTCTCAACGGCAAGATCGCTGAGTACGGCAAGGAGCTCGGTATCCTCACCCCGACCTGCGACATTCTCACCAAGATCGTCCACTGCATCCAGGACAACTATGGCAACCAGTACTTCCAGGACAAAGAGGGCAACGCCTTCTACCTCGGCAAGTAATCAGGTTCCCAAACAGCAAAAAAGACCGCCGTCGGCGGTCTTTTTTTATGCTTAATTGTCTCAAAATTCAAAAATGCTACAGATTTTCATATCAGTTTCAAAGACATCCTCGCTGCGGTGAGGATGTTTTTCATGAGCATTGCGCGGGTCATGGGGCCGACGCCGCCGGGTACGGGGGTTATGAAGGAGGCCTTTTTCGCCACCTCGTCGAAGCAGACGTCGCCGAAGAATTTTCCGGTCTCGGGGTCGCGGTTCATCGCAACGTCGATGACGACCGCGCCCGGCTTTATCATGTCACCGGTTATGAGCCTCGGGCAGCCTGCCGCAACTACAAGTATATCCGCCTGAATGGTCATCGCGGCAAGATCCGGGGTGCGGCTGTGGCAGTAGATAACTGTGCCGTTTTCGCGGAGCATGAGTAGACCCATGGGTCTGCCCACAATGTTGCTGCGGCCGACCATGACGCATTTTTTGCCGTCAAGGGATATGCCGTATTCGCGGAACATCTCCATTATTCCGGCAGGCGTACAGGGCCACAGCGCGGGCTCGCCCGTTATCATTTTGCCGACGTTCAGGGGGTGGAATGCGTCGATATCCTTCTCCGGGCTTATGGCGTCGATGACCGCGCTCTCGTCGATGTGCTCGGGCAGCGGGAGCTGGACGAGGATGCCGTCGACGCCGCCGTCGCGGTTGAGCTCATCGATGAGCGACAAAAGCTCCTCCTGCGCGGTGTCGGCGGGAAGGTCGAACCTGCGGCTGTCGATGCCGCATTTTTGGCAGTCGCGCTCCTTGTTGCGGACGTATATCTCCGAGGCAGGATCGTCTCCGACCAGCACTGCGGCAAGGCAGGGCTTTCGGGGCAGCTCCGCCGCCTCGCGGGCCACCTCCGCGCATATCTTCTCCGCCAGCTTTTTTCCGTCAATAAGCACAGCCATAATACTATCCCCGCCTCTCGCGTAAAATATAGTATACACATTTTATCAAAACCACCCCCACAAGTCAACGCTGCTCGCCGGAGGGGCGATTCGTTGCCACGCTACAACTATTCTATATTGCGTCAGCCCGACCGGCGGCTGCCGGAAAGCTATCCGCATTAAAATGGTGCTTTTCGTCAGTGCGTCAGCCCGGTTATATTCTGCGGAGGAAGTCGGTATATTTCCCGGCTTTAAATGACAGAACTTAATAAATCTCCCACCCGTAGGGGCGAGCATTGCTCGTCCGCCCGGCGGCTGCCGGAAAGCTATCCGCATTAAAATGGTGCTTTTCGTCAGTGCGTCAGCCCGGTTATATTCTGCGGAGGAAGTCGGTATATTTCCCGGCTTTAAATGACAGAACTTAATAAATCCCCCACCCGTAGGGGCGAGCATTGCTCGTCCGCCCGGCGGCTGCCGGGGAATGTTTATATTGCGCTCGCGCTACACATAAAAAATTACTTAGCTATTATTAAATGTATGAGATAATGGCCGGTCAATGACAATCTCACTGCCGTAGGGGCGGCCATTGGCCGTCCGTTATTTTCATACAGCTAATGCGGATTTAAAATGGTGCATATCTGTACTGCATCAACAGCGGACGAGCAATGCTCGCCCCTACAAAAGTGGATGATCCCAAGCATCTGCAGCATTAATAAGAGTGAAAGAGGGGTAAAATATTTCTCCGTTCTCGACGGTCGGGCTGACGCACTGACGAAAAGTACCATTTTAATGCGGATAGCTTTCCGGCAGCCGCCGGTCGGGCTGACGCAATAGAGACAAACATCATTTTCAACGCGAATCGGCCGTGCGCCGAGCACTGGCAATACTTGACGGGGCGGGAGAGATAGGGTAAAATCATAGCACAAGAATAAATTACGGAGGTTTTTACTATGAAAAAATGGCTTGTTGCCGTTCCCGTCGCCGCCGCCGCGGCAGGCGCCGCACTGCTGCTCTCCCGCAAGGGCAAGGACGCCGCTCCCAAGGCCGAAAAACCAGCCGCCAAGAAGCCGACCGATAAGAAATCCGCTGCTGCCGTGCTCAAAAACCCCAAAACGGGAGTTTACAGCTTCGCCAGTGGCTATAAGGATGCCAAAACGGTTGAGGTCAGCCTGAGCTACGATGCCGACAAGCACACGTTCACCGTTGCCTCCGAGGACTTCATCGCCGCCACCGGCGACTCCCACGCCGCGATCATCTACGCCGAGGATTTCGCAATGCAGGTCGAATACGCGGCGTACTACCACGGCGAAGACTTTGAAGCTCTGTCCAAGTCCGTCGCCGAGCAGTTCAAGGGCTTCGGCAAGGTCAGCTTCAACGGCATCGACGGCGTATGCTATCTCAACGGCGGCAATTACTGCATGGCATTCCCCGCCGCGGACGCAGCTGCGGACTATGTGCTCGTGACCGTCGTGCTCATGGGCGACGATAACGAGGAGGAGAGGGCAAAGCTCCCCTCGAACCCGGAGATGAACGCCATTATGAACACACTTGCCATCAGCACGAAATAAAAATTGCAAAAATCAGACCCGACTTCACTGAAGTCGGGTTTATTTTTTATCAAACCTTGACAAGATACACTTGCGCAAATAATATGAATTTAGAAGAATAAACAAAAAATTTAACTTCGGAGGTAAATGATGGCAAGAACTCTACAGGACGTGCTTGCAATGTGCAAGGAAAACGACATTAAGATCGTCGATTTCAAAATGACCGATATCGACGGCAGATGGCGCCACCTCAGCATTCCGGTCCAGCGGCTGAACGAGGATACCATGACCTACGGCATCGGCTTCGACGGCTCAAACTACGGCTATGCGCCCGTTGAGAGCAGCGATATGGTGTTCGTACCTGATCTCGATTCGGCGACCATCGACAGCTTCGCCGAGATCCCGACCCTGTCCATGATCGGCGACGTCATGATAATCGACCACCCCGAAAACCGCCCCTTCGACCAGTATCCCCGCAACGTAGCAAAGCGCGCGACCGAGTATATGCGCGAGCTCGGCGTTGCAGATACCATGATCGTCGGCCCCGAGTACGAGTTTTATGTGTTCGATAACGTCATGTTTGAAAACCGACCCGAGTGCGCAGGCTACAGCATCGACGTCAGCCAGGCAGAGTGGAACAGCGGCTCGGAGGACAACAACTTCGGCTATCAGATACCGCACCATGGGGGCTATCACACCAGCCTGCCCATGGACGTTACAAACGACCTGCGCAGCAGAATGTGCCTGCTGCTCGAGGACTGGGGCGTCAAGGTCAAGTACCACCACCACGAGGTCGGCGGCTGCGGACAGCTCGAGGTCGAGGTCGAGCTCGGCGAGATGACCGAGATGGCCGACGCAACCATGGCGGCAAAGTATGTCATCAAAAACGCAGCGGTACAGGAGGGAAGGACCGCAACCTTTATGCCCAAGCCTGTCAGGGGCGAGGCAGGCAGCGGTATGCACGTTCATATGCTGCTGCTGAAGGACGGCAAGCCCGTGTTCTACGATGAAAACGGCTATGCCCGGCTCTCGGAGACCGCGATGCACTTCATCGGCGGTCTGCTTGAGCACGCGGCCTCGCTCTGCGCCATCACAAACCCGTCCACGAACTCATATAAGCGCCTTGTGCCCGGTTTTGAGGCTCCGGTGACCATAGGATATGCCATGGCAAATCGCAGCGCTGTCGTGCGTATACCGGCCTACGCGAAAAGCCCGATGTCAAAGCGCTTTGAGCTTAGAAATCCCGACGCGACCTGCAACCCCTACTACGCCTTCGCGGCCATACTCATGGCGGGGCTTGACGGCGTTGTGAACAAGATTGACCCCCATGCCAAGGGCTGGGGTCCCTTCGACTGCAACCTGTTTGACCTGCCGGATGAGGAAAAGGCAAAGCTCGGCGGACTGCCCGGCAGCCTCGGCGAGGCTCTGGACGCGCTTGAGAAGGATCACGAGTACCTGACCCGCGGCGGAGTGTTCCCCGAGCGCCTGATAAAGCTTCATATCGACAAGCACCGCGCAGAGGCCGAGCAGATCGAGCGTATGCCGCACCCGGCTGAGTTCGGGCTTTACTATGATCTGTGATCTGTAATTGAAAATCAAACCTCCGGCTCAGCCGGAGGTTTTGTCTTGTATTCAGCAGCTTTATTTTTCGGGACGCATTGAGCGCGTGCAGCTTTTGCGGCAGCATTTGACCGCGCCGCCCTCGCAAAGCCTGTAATTTCCGCCGGATATGATGAGCTTTTTGCCGTTGACAAGGCAGTCGGCTATCTTCTGCCGCGCGCTCTCGCATATCTCCGTGACGGTGGTGCGGGATATATCCATCTGCCGGGCGCACTGCTCGTGGGTCTGCTTTTCAAGATCCACAAGCCGTATGACCTCAAACTCGTCCAGCGTCAGCACGACGCTGCCCGTGTCCGCAGCCTCCGAGGGGCTGAATTTTTCAAATTCCGGCTCACAGCAGATCCTTCTGCATCTCTGGGGTCTTGGCATAAGCGTCGCCTCCGTTTCCGACATATGTCGAATGTAGCACGCGAAGAGTAATTTGTAAATAGGCGGTAACGAAAAAGTCCGGCAGTACTTTGTGTACTGCCGGGCTTTTTGCAAACGGCGTGGCAGGGTGCAGGGCCTGCCGCTTATTTGATGGTGGCTTTTGCGTTGTCGAGCGTGATGACGATACCGTTTTTGGCGGCAACGTCGTTTACCTGAGCAACCAGCTTCTCAGCGTAGACGTTCAGGAATTTGACGGTGAGGGCTTCCTTCTGCTTTGCGGTCATGGCGGCGAGGATACCCTTGACGACCTTCTTGGAAAACTCGGGAGAAGCGCCCACGCATTTGCGGATGAGGGGATTTACGTCCGAGCTCTCAGAGAGAATCTTGATTATATCCGGAAGAAACGTATCAAGCGTTTCGGTGTAGTCAAATTCGCTGACCTGCATGGTTAATTCGATCATGTGACACCTCCAAAGTATAGCTAAGCATAGGTGATCGATTCCCTATACATACATAACAGAGATATTATACAGAAAAGTGAAACGCAATGCAACAGAAATTATTTTTTTGACTTTCACAAATTTTTGCGGCAAAAATATTGACAATTTGCAGTTTTACTGTTATTATCTTAAGGCTGAATATAGGGAGCGGCCATGCGGGCGTAGTTCAATGG
>SAMEA3663242__coassemble_93_pt1 | contig 30052 bp, 24 predicted proteins | sample SAMEA3663242__metabat2_high_PE_022 | metagenome-assembled genome bin SAMEA3663242 (sample SAMEA3663242) | pig gut metagenome | biome: pig gut; feature: pig-associated habitat; material: faeces | place: China | collected 2013 | reverse complement strand
CCGAGGTAGACGGCTGCATCGGGCGCTACGGCGTGACGCCGACGGTGCTTTTTGATAAGCTCGGTATGTATAACTACGGCGGCGGCGGCTTCCACTGCGTTCACATGAGCGATGAGGATATAGAGATATTCAAAAGGCGCGGACTGTGGGCGGTGCTCAATCCCGCCTCCAACCTGAAGCTTGCCAGCGGTATCGCGCCGACGGAGCGGTTTATAAAGGAGGGCATAGGCCTTGCCATCGGCACCGACGGCGCGGGCTCGAATAACGCCCTCGATATGTTCAGAGAGATGTACCTCGTGACCGCCCTTGCCAAGTTCAGGGAGAACGACGCCTCCGCAGTCGACGCAAACGAGGTGCTGAAAATGGCCTGTGTCGGCGGCGCGAGAGCCATGGGGCTTCATGACTGCGACTGCATCTCCGTCGGCAAAAAGGCCGATCTTACCGTAATCGACCTGCACAGACCAAACATGAGGCCGCTCAACAACATAACAAAGAACGTCGTTTACGCAGGAAGCAAGGAAAACGTGCGCCTTACCATGGTAAACGGCAGGGTGCTGTACGAAAACGGCGAATTTTACATCGGCGAGGACGCGGAGAAGATATACGCCGAGGCAGATAAGATAATGAAGGTAATTAAAGCATGAGAGAGATAGACCTGCACACACATACTGATATATCGGACGGCTCGGAATCGCCGGAGAACACCATAAGACATGCCAAGGAGCTCGGGCTCCGGGCGATCGCCGTCACGGATCACGACAGCGTAAACGGCGTGAAGGCGGCACAGGAGGCGGGGGAGAAGTACGGCGTTGAGGTCGTGCCCGGCATGGAGCTTTCCTGCGGATGGTATAACAAGGAAGTGCACATCCTCGCCTACGATCTCGATCCGGACTCGGATAAGCTCCCGCCGGTGCTGAGCTGGGTGGTCGAGGATCGAAACGAGCGCAACAGGAAAATGATCGACCTTCTTGCAAAAGACGGCATCATGGTAGATATCGACGAGCTTCAGGCAAAGCACCCGGGCTCCACCATAGGAAGACCGCATTTCGCCCTGTGCCTCATGGAAGCGGGCATCGCCGACAGCGTGACCGATGCGTTCAAGCGCTTTCTCGACCCCGGGCGGAAGTATTATGTCCGCCGCCATTTTCTGAGCCTTGAGGATGCCGTGGGTCTTATAATATCGGCGGGCGGCAAGGCTGTCATAGCGCATCCGCGGCAGTACAAAATATCCGAGGAGAGCCTAACGGAGCTTCTCGAACGCGGCGCGGCGGCGGGAGTGTCGGGGCTTGAGTGCTTCTATTCCGGCTACGGCCCGGAGGATATTGCAAAATACCTCGCCATGGCCGAGAGGTACGGCTTCTGCCCGACGGCGGGCAGCGACTGGCACGGCAGCCACAAGCCGCATATACAAATGGGCAGCGGCATTGACGGCGAGCTGTGCGCGCCGTATGAGATACTGTCAAATCTGAGAGCACACAAATGAAAAGACGCATGACCTCGGTCATGCGTCTTTTCATTATATGTTATATTTTCAGAATATGTCCTCATTGACCTTCTGGGGCGGGACCTCCAGAACGGAGGGGTCGGCTATGCAGCGGTTAATGAGCTTGAACACCGTTGCATAGTAGTGGCCGTCAACGGTGCGCTCATCCAGAACGAACTTGCTGTCAACGTATTTTCTGTCAACGATCTGACCGTGGCGGTCAATCTCGCGGACATGGCGCTTCGCGCCGAAGGAAACGAACACAGGCAGAGTGCCGAAATTGTAGATGTGGTGATAAATGGGGCCGATGCCGAGGGAGCCGAGGTCGGTGATTATCATGGAGCCGTGGAAGGGGCTCACATCAAGTATGGACTTGGGTATCAGGCCAAAGTAATCAAACACTCTGATGAGGGCGATAGCCGCGCGGATAAGGAAGCGCGGCAGCTTTGCGAATTTGTTTGCAAATTCCTCGGTGCCGTTTTCCTCGTCGGAGTTTTTGATTTCATCAATGGCCTCGTTCATCTTGCGGTAAACGTCGTAGATGGTGTCCGTCGGCTCAAAGGCGACCTTGATGGTGGTCTCGGTGGCGTCGATGCTGAGGCTGCGCTTTACGGTCATAACGACCTCGATCTGGTTATGCGAGTAGATATGTCTGCCGACGACGAAGCGGTTGAGACCGGGCAGATATGCGCAGGCGCGGACATAGGCAGCGATCAGAAGGTGGAGCATGCCCATGCCCTTGTAGCCGTTGACGCGCTGCTTTCTGAACCAGCGGTCCGCCTCTGTGATCTCAAATGACTGCTCATAATAATTCAGAGCGTCGCATCTCTGGGGCATGATGAAGGGAATGAAATTGTAAAAGCCGTTCAGGGAGCGGATGCGTCTGCCGTCAACTCTGTCTCCGAAACGGTGCTTGTAGTTGCTTGCCATTGTTAACCTCCGGGATTATACATTTTGCAGTTTGATTATACAGTCTTTGTTTTGATTTGGCAAGAAAAAACTGAGTTTTGAAAAAAAGGATTGAAAACGGAGAAATTGTAAGACAAAAAACAAACGATCGAAAATTTTGCGTTAAAAGAAAAACTATTTCGGCGGCTCAAGGCTTTGAGCCGTGTGAAAAAACAGGCCAGCGATTGAAAGAAATTTAACTATTAAAATTGCTTTAAGTTTGTCAAAAAAAGTGACAAAAAATCCTTGAAAATCAATGATTTTGTTGTTATTATTCACCTGTTAGGACAGGCATGTTTCACCTTTTTTTCACGCTGTGTGAATATTAAAAATAAGTTAAAATTTTGACATTTGGTATTGCAAAATTTATGACAAAGCATTATATTTAATTTAAAGCATTACATTAATTTGGAGCTTTAAGTTACGAACTGAAAGGAGGGGCGTTAATGGCGTTTGAGGAAATTGAAGCAATAGCCGCTGCCGAAGCGGAAGCAAAGCGCATAAAGGCGGAAGCCGAAGCGGAGGCGAAACGAATGCTCGCCGAGGCGGAAAGCACCGGCAAAGCCGAAGTGGAGGAAGCTTCCAAGAAGGCTCAGGGAGAGATCCTTGAGATAAAAAATGCCGCGCAGGCGCAGGCTGAGGCTGCCGTACAGGAGATATGTTCGGCGGCTGAGAACAAAAAGGCCGTGCTCAGAGCTAAGGCCGAAAGCCGCTGTAAAACGGCGGCGAAGCTTGTCACGGAAAGGATTGTGAACGGTTAATGGCCATTGAAAAAATGAAAAAGCTCCGGCTGATGGCTGTTCGCGGACAAAAGGAGGAGCTGCTGCGGGATCTGCTGCTGCTGGGCTGTGTTGAGGTATCCGAGCCTGAAGACGCCGAGCTTGAGCCGGAGATCCGTAACTGCCTTGCAAGAGAAAGCAGCGAGCTTCTGCGGCACAGGACCAACCACGCAAAGCTCACGCAGGCGGTCGAGCTGCTGCGGCGGTATGCACCGGCAAAGAAGCCTCTGCTCTCGCCGAAGCCCGAGACCGACAGCGATGCGATCCTTGACGACAGTACGCTGCCGCAGACCGTGGAGCTTGCCGAGGAGATAATCGGCAAAGACGAGCGCATCCGCCGCATAGCTGCGGAGGAAAGCCGCATGCGCGGTCAGATCGAGTCGCTTGCACCCTGGCTTGACCTTGACTACCCGCTCGAGTGTAACGGCACGGAGCGCTGCTCCGTGGTGCTGGGCGGAATTCCCGCGGCGCTCGATATCGGCTCTGCCGAGGCGGCGCTGAACGCAGCGGCGGAGGAATCGGAGCTCGTGCTCGTGCATTCGGATAAGGATCAGCACTATCTGGCGCTGATCTGCCTTAAAGAGGAGCTTTCCGCGGCTCTTGACAGCCTGAGGGAATTCAGCTTCGCCGCAGCAAGCCTCGGAGGCATGAACGGCACGGCAAAGGAGTGTACCTTGCGTCTCGAGAGCGAGCTTGCCGGGCTTGCGGACGAAAAGCTCCGCCTGACCGACGAGATATGCGCACAGAGAGTACATAGGGAGGAGCTTGAGCTGTCTGCCGACCGCCTGAACGCGAAGATAGCCTGCGCGGAGGCGGAGGACAGGATGTTCGGCATGGAGAGCACCGTCGCCCTGCAGGGCTGGGTGCTTGCCAAGAAGGCGCCCGAGCTTGAGGACTGCCTCAATAAGTACGACTGCGCATGGGAGCTGTCAGACCCCGAACCGGAGGAGTATCCCGACGTTCCGGTAAAGCTCACTAACAACAAGATAACAAACGGCCTTAACATGGTCACGGAGATGTACAGCCTTCCGGCGTATGACGGAGTCGACCCCAACCCGCTGATGGCGCCGTTCTTCATCCTGTTTTACGGACTGATGATGGCGGACATGGGCTACGGTCTTCTGATGATAATCGCGGCGGTCGTCGCAATGAAGAAGATCAGGCCGCGGGCAGGTACGCTGTCGTTCTGCCAGCTCCTGCTGTGGGGCGGAATATCGACCTTCATCATGGGAATACTTACCGGCGGCTTCTTCGGCGACGCTATCGCGCAGGTCGGCAAGATACTCGGCAAGCCCGAAGGCTGGGGCGAGCTGTGGTGCCTGTTCAACCCAATGACCGACAGTATGACGGTGCTTATTGGAGCAATGGTGCTCGGCTTTATCCACCTGAACACCGGCATGGTGATAAGCGTTGTGGAAAAGGTCAAAAAGGGCGATGTAGCCGGTGCTGTATGGGAAGAGGGCTCACTCTGGGTCATCTTCATAGGCGCCGCGCTCATGGTATTTGACATCGGCAGCATAGGCGGAGTTCCCGTCGTTCTGATACTCGGCTGCGTGATGCTGTTTTACGGCGGCTCTCGCGGAGCCAAGGGCTTCGGAAAGGTCATGAGCCTGTTCGGCACGCTGTACAACACCGTGACCGGCTGGTTCGGCGATATTCTTTCCTATTCCCGAATCATGGCACTGATGCTCGCCGGCTCCGTCATAGCGACGGTGTTCAACACGATAGGCGGCATCGCAAACAGCCTGTGGCTGTTTATCCCCGTGTTCATTATCGGACACTCACTTAACTTTGCGCTCAACCTTTTGGGCTGCTATGTACACGACCTGAGACTTCAGTGTCTTGAGTACTTCGGCAAGTTCTACAAGGATGGAGGCAGAGCCTTTAAACCGTTGGCGATAAATACAAAATATTATGATATAGCAGAATGATCAGGAGGAAATAATTATGGAATTTTTGTTCGCACATTCAGGCCTTGCAATAGGCCTTCTCGGCGCAGGTCTTGCAGCATGCATGGCAGGCGCAGGCTCGGCAGTCGGTACAGGTATAGCCGGTGAAGCCGGTGCGGGCCTCGTTACCGAGGATCCGGCAAAGTTCGGTAAAGCAATGATACTTCAGGTCGTCCCCGGCACCCAGGGCCTTTACGGACTGGTCGTGTTCTTCGTTGCGATCATGAACATGGGTCTGCTCGACGGCAGCGCCCTTAACCTCAGCTTTGTTGACGGCTGCCGCTACTTCGCAGCCTGCCTGCCCATCGCCATCGGCGGTCTCGTGTCCGCTATCGCACAGGGCAAGGTCGCCGCTGCATCCGTGAACCTTCTTGCAAAGAATCCCGATCACTGGGCAAAGGGCATGATCCTCTGCATCACCGTTGAGTTCTACGCCATCCTGTCTCTGCTGGCATCCATGATGATGCTGCTGTTCATCTGATTTATATCGGAAATATAGACAAGAAGGCAGGACTTTACAATGAAAGGTACTGAAAGAATAATAGCGCATATCGAAGCCGAGGCCAAAGCCGAGGCTCAGACCGTTCTCGCAAAGGCCGCCGAAGAGGCTCAGCAGATCCGCGCCTCGTACTTCAATACCGCACTCGCGGAGCATAAAAGGCTCGTCGAGGAGGGCAAGGCCGAGTGTGACGACCTTGTGATGCGTAAAAAGCGCATGGCGGAGATGGAAGCCAAGAAAAGCGTCCTCGCCCTGAAGCAGGAGATGGTCGCTGCCGTCTTTGAAGAAGCACGCAGGGAGCTTGCCGATCTTCCCGCTGAGGAATATGTCGCATTCCTTGCGAAGATGGCCTCCGAGGCCGCAGCGAGCGGAACCGAGGAGCTGCTGCTCAATGAGCGCGACAAGGCGGCAAACGGCAAGGCGGTCTGCAAGGCGGCAAACGCACTGCTGACTGCAAAGGGAATGCACGGAGGGCTCACCCTCAGCGAGGATACCGCGGATATCGCCGGTGGACTTATCCTCCGCCAAGGCGGCATCGAGGTCAACTGCGCCGTGGATACCCTTATCGAGCAGCAGCGCGGCAGCCTGTCGGCCCAAGTGGCGGCAGAGCTGTTTGAATGACGCCTCAGCGGCGTACATCCCGAAAAGGGAGGGAACAAATTGTCAAATAAAAAGTGTGTCAGAGAGAAGTATCTGTATCTCTCGGCCATGCTCAGAGCAAGAGAGGCGAAGATGCTCACCCGCGAAAAGGCCGAACGCATGATAGACACGGCCTCCTTCGACGAGGCGGCGAAAATGCTTGCAGACTGCGGCTATGAGGATTACTCCGGCATGAACGCAAAGCAGGTTGATAACGCCCTTGCCGAGCGCAGAGCGGAAATTTTCGCGGAGCTTGCGCGTATGTCGCCCAACCCCGAGACCGTCGAGGTATTTCGTATGAAGTACGATTACCACAACGCCAAGACCCTCATAAAGGCCGAGGCGGCGGCGCTCGAGCGCGAGGATCTTCTGAGCTCCTCCGGCAGAGTCCCGGTGCAGACGCTGATAAAGAGCTTCACCGAGGAAAAATTCACCGGCATCCCGCCCGTGCTGGCCGACGCCATCGTGCAGGCCAAAAGCGTTCTGGCAAGAACGGCAAATCCCCAGCTTGCGGATTTTGCGCTGGATAAGGCGTATTTCGCGGAGCTGCTCAAGGCGGCCCGGGATCTGGACAGCTCATTTCTCACGGGCTATGCCCGCATATTGATCGACAGCGCAAACCTCAGAAGCGCGGTGCGCACCATGCGCATGGGCAAGGATCTGGATTTCCTGAAGCTTGCACTGGTGCCCGGCGGCGGTATTGACGTCGGCCGTATAACGGCTTCGTCAAGCTCCGGCGAGGCGCTTGCGGCGCTGTATACGAACACCCTGCTTGCCGATGCTGCCGCGCTTGGCGCGGAGGCGGTAAAGGGCGGCAGGATGACCGATTTCGAGCTTGCCTGCGATAACGCGGTGACGGCTTATCTCACCAAGGCGCGGCTCGTTGCCTTCGGCGAGGCTCCGGTCATAGCGTATCTTGCGGCTGTGGAGGGCGAGATCACCGCGGTGCGGATGATACTGACAGGCTTCCTTGCGGGCATAGCGCCCGACACTATCCGCGAAAGGCTGCGTGAGTTTTATGCTTAAAATTGCTGTCATCGGCGGTCGGGAGACCGTCATGGGCTTCACGGCTCTGGGCCTTGAGGTCTGCCCCGTGTCTGACGCGGCGGAGGCCAAGCAGGCGCTCCGCACGCTGACCCGCAGCAGGGATGATGTGGCCATAATCTACATCGAAGAGGGCCTTGCCGCGGAGCTCAGTCAGGAGATCGATAAGTTTAAGGACAGCCCCAAGCCCGCGATAATCCTTATCCCCGGCAGAGAGGGCAGTCTCGGCCTCGGCCTTACGGCGCTCAACGACGCGGTCGAGCGCGCGATCGGCACGAACATTCTTGAAAATAATTAGGAAAGAAAGGTATCTGTATGAGCGGAACTATCATCAAAGTTTCTGGGCCGCTTGTGGTTGCGGAGGGCCTGAGCGACGCGAACGTGTCCGACGTTGTGCGCGTGGGCTCCCAGAGACTTATAGGCGAGATACTTAACATGAGCGGAGATAAGGCATCCATTCAGGTTTATGAGGAGACCTCCGGCCTCGGCCCCGGCGCGGTGGTCGAGACAACGGGCATGCCCATGTCCGTTGAGCTCGGGCCCGGCATGTTGGAGAATATCTATGACGGCATCCAGCGCCCCCTGCCCGAGATACGCGAGATGTCCGGCGCGAGCATCAGCCGCGGCACCGACGTTCCCGCGCTCAACCGCAGCAAAAAATGGGACTTCGTACCCACCGCTAAGGCGGGGGATAAGCTCTCCGGCGGCGACGTTATCGGCACCGTGCAGGAGACCAGCGCGATCTCCCACAAGATAATGGTGCCCCCCCAAATGAGCGGCACCCTGCTGTCCGTAGAGGCGGGCAGCTTCACCGTGACGGACACCGTCGCGGTGCTGGAGGACGAAAAGGGCGTTAAGCACGAGTTGAGCATGCTCCAGCGCTGGCCTGTCCGTATAAACAGACCCTATGCCAGAAAATTCGTCCCCGCACGTCCGATGAACTCGGGTCAGCGTATCATCGATACCCTGTTCCCCATCGCAAAGGGCGGCACCGCCGCCGTTCCCGGCCCCTTCGGCTCGGGCAAGACCGTCGTTCAGCATCAGCTTGCAAAGTGGTCGGACGTCGATATCGTCGTCTACATTGGCTGCGGCGAGCGCGGCAACGAGATGACCGACGTTCTTATGGAGTTCCCCGAGCTGACAGACCCCAGAAACGGCGAGCCCCTCATGAAGCGCACCGTGCTTATAGCCAACACCTCCGATATGCCCGTTGCGGCGCGTGAGGCGTCCATTTATACCGGCATTACCATCGCGGAATACTTCCGCGACATGGGCTATGACGTGGCGGTCCTCGCAGACTCGACCTCCCGCTGGGCAGAGGCTCTGCGTGAGATGTCCGGACGACTGGAGGAGATGCCCGGCGAAGAGGGCTACCCCGCCTACCTCGCCTCGCGTATCGCGCAGTTTTACGAGCGAGCCGGCTGTGTCGAGTGCCTCGGCGCGGACGGCCGTCAGGGCTCAGTCACCGCCATCGGCGCGGTCTCGCCCCCGGGCGGCGATATCTCCGAGCCCGTTTCGCAGGCGACCATGAGAATAGTCAAGGTCTTCTGGGCTCTGGACTCCTCTCTGGCCTACGCCCGCCACTTCCCCGCGATAAACTGGCTGACCTCGTACTCGCTGTATCTTGATACTCTCGCACCCTGGTACAGCAAGGAGTTCGGCCCGAAATACATGACAAACCGCGACAAGGCGATGCACATCCTGCAGGAGGAAAACGAGCTGCAGGAGATCGTGCGCCTGGTAGGTCAGGACGCCCTGGGCGCCGCCGACCGCCTGACCATGGAGACGGCGAAAATGCTGCGCGAGGACTTCCTGCAGCAGAATGCATTCGTTGACGAGGACGCATACTCCTCCTACGGAAAGCAGTTCGAGCTCATGGACCTCATACTCTCCCTTGATGAAATGAGCCGCGCAGCTCTTGAAAAGGGTGCGGATATGAAGGCGCTCTTCGCCATCCCGTCTAAGGCCAGAATCGGACGTGCCAAGATGGCCGCACCCGATAAGTACAAGGAAGAGTACGCCGCGATACTTGCCGATATGAAGGCTGAGATCGAGGCGGTTATCGAAGGAGGCGAGGACGCATGATAAAGGATTATAAGACTATCAGAGAAGTTGCCAGCCCCCTGATGGTGGTCGAGCAGGTCGAGGGCGTCACATACGACGAGCTGGCCGAGATCGAGCTGCCCAGCGGCGAGCTGCGCCGCGGCAAGGTCCTCGAGGTCGAGGGCGACAAGGCAGTCGTTCAGCTTTTCGAGTCCGCGCAGGGCATCAACCTTGCTCAGTCGAAGGTGCGCTTCCTCGGCCATCCGCTGGAGCTGGCCGTGTCCGAGGATATGCTCGGCCGCGTCTTCAACGGCATGGGCAGACCCATCGACGGCGGCCCGGAGCTTCTTGCCGAGGCTTACCGCGACATTAACGGCATGCCCATGAACCCCGCAGCCCGCGCATACCCCGCAGAGTTTATCCAGACCGGCGTTTCCACGATCGACGGCCTGAACACCCTCGTAAGAGGCCAGAAGCTGCCCATATTCTCCGCCTCCGGTCTGCCCCACGCGGCTCTGGCGGCGCAGATAGCCCGTCAGGCAAGAGTTCTGGGCGACGGCGAGAACTTCGCGGTCGTGTTCGCGGCAGTCGGCATCACCTTTGAGGAGTCCGAGTACTTTATCGAGGACTTCAAGCGCACGGGCGCCATCGACCGCACCGTCGTATTCTCAAACCTTGCAAACGACCCCGCCGTCGAGCGTATCGCAACTCCGCGTATGGCGCTGACGGCCGCCGAGTACCTTGCGTTTGAGAAGGATATGCAGGTGCTTGTCATCATCACCGATATCACCAACTACGCCGAAGCGCTGCGCGAGGTCTCCGCTGCAAAGAAGGAGGTTCCCGGACGCCGCGGCTACCCCGGCTACCTGTACACCGACCTTGCCACCATGTACGAGCGCGCAGGCCGCCGCATAGGCTGCAAGGGCTCCATTACCATGATCCCCATCCTCACCATGCCCGAGGACGACAAGACCCACCCGATCCCCGACCTTACCGGTTACATCACCGAGGGTCAGATCATCCTCAGCCGCGATCTGCACCGCAAGGGCATTGTGCCTCCCGTGGACGTTCTGCCGTCCCTGAGCCGACTGAAGGATAAGGGCATCGGCGAGGGCAAGACCCGCGAGGACCACGCAGGTACCATGAACCAGCTCTTCGCCGCGTATTCCCGCGGCAAGGACGCAAAGGAGCTCATGACCATCCTCGGCGAGGCCGCGCTGTCCGATGACGACAAGCAGTTTGCAAAATTCGCCGACGAATTTGAAAAGCAGTACGTCAATCAGGGCAATACGACAAACCGCAGCATTCAGGAGACTCTCGACCTCGGATGGAAGCTGCTGAGCATCCTGCCCAGAACAGAACTGAAACGCATTAAACCCGAGCTGATCGAGAAATACATGAAGTAAGGGGGAAGCTTTATGGCAAGTACCACTATAGCTCCCACCAGAATGATGCTCAAGCAGCTCAAGGGCAGACTCAAGACCGCCCGCCGCGGCCACAAGCTCATGAAGGATAAGCGCGATGAGCTGATGCGTCAGTTTCTGGACGTTGTAAAGCTCAACAAGCAGCTTCGTGAGTGCGTCGAGCGCGGCCTGACGGAGGCCTTCGCTTCGCTTCAGGTGGCCAGTGCGATCATGAGCCCCGAGATGCTGGAGCAGGCGCTGCTGTACCCGCGCCAGAGCGTCGAGCTGGGCATGGAGTTCAAGAACATCATGAGCGTCAACGTGCCGCAGTATACCTTCAAAACCAAGAACAACGATCCCTCCGAGATCTACCCCTACGGCTTTGCGCAGACCTCCGGCGAGCTGGACGATGCGCTCAGCCAGATGGCGAAGGTGTTTGAGGATATGCTTCAGCTTGCACAGGTGGAAAAGACCATGCAGCTTCTTGCGGAGGAGATCGAGAAGACCCGCCGCAGGGTAAACGCGCTCGAGTATGTCATGATCCCCGAGCTTGAGAGCAACATCAAGTACATTTCCATGAAGCTTGAGGAGAACGAAAACTCCACCAAGGTAAGACTTCTCAAGGTCAAGGAAATGGTACTGCAAAACGCCCACAATTACGAATAAGCGAAAAAAGCAGCCTGTACGGGCTGCTTTTTTTGTCCTGATGTGGTATAATGCCGAGCATAATCCGAAACACAGGTGATATTATGCTGAACACAACGCTTTGCTACATCGAGCGCGGGGACGAGTATCTCATGCTCCATCGGGTCAAAAAGGAAAACGACATAAACCGCGATAAGTGGATAGGCCTCGGCGGCAAGTTCGAGGAGGATGAAAGCCCCGAGGAGTGCCTCCTGCGGGAGGTATACGAGGAGTCGGGACTGCGGCTGACCTCATGGCGCTACCGCGGCATCGTCACCTTCGTGAACACTAAATGCAGCTCGGAGTTTATGCACCTGTTCACGGCAGACGCCTTTGAGGGGACGGTCGGTCCCTGCGATGAGGGTGAGCTTGAGTGGATAAAAAAATCCGAGCTCATGAAGCTCACGCTGTGGGAGGGGGACAAAATATTCCTTCGCCTGCTCGAGACCGGCGAGCCGTTTTTCTCCCTGAAGCTCAGCTATGACGGAGATGAGCTTATAGACGCGAAGCTAAACGGCAGGCACATATGATTATAAATTCTCATACCATATACAGAGGTGATGGTATGAGAATTTTTGTTGTTCGCAGGGGAGATTCCCTGTATTCGATCGCAAAGAACTTCGGCGTATCGGCAGGCGAGCTTGCTTACATAAACCAGCTTTCCGACCCCAGCCGTCTGTCGGTGGGGCAGGCGATCGTTATACCCGACATGCAAAGTCCGAAAGCGGAGATCGAGGTCAACGGCTATGCATATCCGAATATAAGCGACGGGCAGCTTGACGAGGTGCTGCCGCAGATGACCTTCCTGTGCCCGTTTTCGTGGCACATCGACGCCGCGGGGGGCATCACGCCCATCGAGGATGAGCGCATGATAGAAAAGGCCTACGCCAACAGCACGGCGCCCCTGCTGACGCTTACGAATATAGGCCCCTCAGGCGGCTTCTCAGGCGATATTGCCCACAGCATATTCACGGATATGGCGGTGCAGAATACCCTCGTGACGAATATTCTGGCGGCTCTGAGGCAGCGCGGCTACTACGGCGTCAATCTCAATATCGAATATGTGCAGCCCTACGACCGGGAGGGCTACAACAATTTCCTGCGCAGGCTCTCCGGCACTCTGCACGAAAAGGGCTATTACCTGAGCAGCGCCATAGCGCCGAAGGAGTCGGACGAACAATACGGGATACTGTATACCGCTCACGACTATGCCGCGCATGGACGTTACTGCGACAGGGTCATCATCATGACATACGAGTGGGGCTACACCTACAGCGCACCGCGCGCGGTGTCGCCCGTCGACAGGATGCGCAGGGTCATGGACTACGCCGTGACGAAGATACCGTCCGGGAAGATACTGCTCGGCTTTTCAAACTACGGCTATAACTGGACTCTGCCGTGGAAGCAGGGGCAGGCGGCCTCGGTCATATCCAACGCCGCGGCGGCGAACCTCGCCGCTTCCGTGTACGCGGAGATAAAGTTCGACGAGGCGGCGCAGGCGCCGTTTTTCAATTACACCGACCCCTCGGGCGTGCGGCACGAGGTCTGGTTCGAGGATGCGCGCAGCGTGAAGGCGCGGCTCGGTCTCGTGTCGGAGTATGATCTCGCGGGCATCAGCATCTGGACGGTAAATCTTCGCAATCGCGCGGGCTTTGCCGTGCTCGAGAGCACCTACGGCGTGGAGAAAATAATATAGAGGTAAAGCAATTTGCTTTACCTCTATAAGTCGTATTAAAGCCTGTCGGAGATGACCTGCGCGGCCTTGACGCCGGAGGCTGCCGCCTGAGCGAGGCCGCGGGTGATGCCTGCGCCGTCGCCGATGGCGAAGAAGTTCGAGAACTCGGTCTCGAGCTTGCCGCTGAGCTCAAGGCGGGAGGAGTAGAACTTGACCTCGGCGCCGTAGAGCAGGGTGTCGTAATTGGCGGTGCCCGGGGCTATCTTGTCCAGGGCGTAGATCATCTCGATGATGTCGTCAAGCTGGCGCTTGGGAAGGGCGAGGCTCAGATCGCCCGGGACGGCCGCCGCCAGGGTCGGGCGGGTGTAGGACTGGGCGAGCCTGTGCTCATTGGTGCGCGCGCCCTTTACAAGGTCGCCGAAGCGCTGTACCAGAACGCCGCCGGAGAGCATATTGCTGAGAGACGCGATGTGCTTGCCGTAGCGGTAGGGCTCGTCGAAGGGCTCGGTGAAGCGGTTGGATACCAGCAGGGCGAAGTTCGTGTTCGCGCTGCGGAGCCTGGGATCGGAGTAGGAGTGGCCGTTAACGGTGTTGATGCCCTCGACGTTCTCGGCCACGACGTGACCGTAGGGGTTCATGCAGAAGGTGCGGACCTTGTCGCCGTACTGCTTTGTGCGGTAGATGAGCTTGGACTCGTATACAACGTCGGTGATGTGCTCAAAGACGGTTGCGGGAAGCTCGACGCGGACGCCGACGTCCACCTGATTGTTTATGAGCTTAATGCCCAGCTTCTTGCACTCGTTTGCAAACCACTCCGCGCCGCTTCTGCCGGGTGCTGCGATGAGGTAGGAGCAGCCCACGCTGTCGCCGTTTTTGAGGCTGAGGCGGTAGCCCTCGCCGTCACGGTCGATGGAGCTGACCTCGGTGCGGAAGCGGTACTCAATGACCTTTCTGAGGTCTTCGTACATATTCTGGAGTATGCGCAGATTGTTCTCGGTACCCAGATGCTTTACCTTGGCCTGCAGGAGATGCAGGTCATATTTCAGCGCCTCGCGCTCGAGAGCTCTCGCCTCGGGGCTGTCGGTGGAGAAGGTCTTGTCCGTCGCGCCGTACTTCATGTTGACGGTGTCGACGTAGTTTATGAGCTCCATGACCTCTTCGTCTTCCATGAAGTCGGTGAGCCAGCCGCCGAACTGGGTGGTGAAGTTATACTTTCCGTCGGAAAACGCGCCCGCACCGCCGAAGCCGCACATCGTGTCGCAAACGCCGCAGTGGATGCACTTCTTGACCTTGCCTGCAACGATGGGGCAGTGTCTGGAATATATGTCCCCGCCCTGCTCAAGCACGCATATTTTAAGCTCGGGGTGGCGGGAGATGAGCTCGTAGCCTGCGAAGATACCTGCGGTGCCGCAGCCGATTATAGCGACGTCGTACTTCTTGTTCATAATTGCAACTCCATTATTAATAAGCATAGGTGTCGATAATACAAAAACACCTTGCGTATTATACGGATTTGGGAGCCTGCAGTAATTAATAAATTGTAAATTTTTCGACAATACCGATAAAATTTTAGGCATTTAGGGGTCATTGCATATTGTCAAAAAGGCGGCAAAAACTATAATTAATTATAAACAGGTAGGTGAGACAAATGACTGACGAATCAAAAAAGCGCGAAACGAGCATGAGCTTTGCGGGCGAGGCCCTGTCTATCCCGAATATACTCAGCTATTTTCGTCTGCTGCTCATTCCGGTGTTTGTGACCCTGTATGTACAGGAGCATTTTGCCGCCGCACTCATAACTCTGGCCGCATCGGGACTCAGCGATATTCTTGACGGTCGGATAGCACGGCGGTACAATATGGTCACGAACCTCGGCAAGATACTTGACCCCGTTGCCGATAAGCTGACTCAGTGCGCCATGATAGCCTGCATCGCCTCCCGCTATCCCGCGATGTGGATACTTCTGGGCATCCATATCGTCAAGGAGCTTATAATGCTGGGCATGGGCGTTCACGTTCTAAGGAAGACCGACACGGTAAACAGCGCGATCTGGTGCGGCAAGCTGTGCACCGGCGTAATTTACGCGGTCATGATGCTGCATGTTATCATACCCGATATCCCCACGCCGATATCAAACGCAAGCATAGTGCTCTGCGCCCTGCTCATCCTCATGAGTCTTGCCGTTTACAGTGCCAGATATATTAAAATGCTCGGAGGAATAAAATGAAATTTCTGTACAGTCTTATATATATCGCTCTGCTCGGCGTCCTGTCTCACTTTGTCGGGCAGGCGCTGCCGAGAAAGTGGTTTGACGCCGGAAAGACCCCGTATAAGGCGGCCGACTGGGAAAAGGGCGGCAAGGTGTATGAAAAGCTGGGCATAAAACGCTGGAAGGATATCGCGCCGGACATGAGCCGTATCATGCCCGATATGGTGAAAAAGAAGCTTACAAGTGAGAATAAGGAGCGCGGCATGGACACTCTCATAGCGGAGACCTGCGTTGCCGAATGCGTACACTGGGGACTTATTATACTGTCCTTCGGCATACTGTTCTGGTGGCGCGGGGTCTGGGCCGCGGTGTTTTTGCTCGTGTACAACATACTCGGAAATCTGCCTTTTATCATTATCCAGCGGTATAACCGCCCGAGGCTGGTCATGCTGGAGCAGCGCAGAAAAAGGAGAGCGGTGAAAGAATGAAGCTACTTATATTAAGCTGCAGCACCGGCGGAGGCCACAATACGGCAGCCTCGGCCATCAGCGCGTATTTTGAAAAAATGGGCGTTGAGAACGACATAGTAAACGCCCTTGATTTTCTGCCCAGGGCAAGGGCGGAGCTTATAAGCCGGGGCCATGAGCTTGCATATAAATACGCCCCGAAGCTCTACGGCGCGGGCTACCGCATTGGCGAGAAGCTGCCCCAGACGCACCTGTACGAGCAGAACGCGAAGGGCGCGGACGAGCTGTGCCGGGTGCTGTTCAGCGGCAATTACGACGCCGTGATCTCGGTTCACATATTTGCGGCGATGATGATGACCGAGCTGCGCATTAGCCGCGAGATCATGCTGCCGAGCTTCTTCGTGGCAACGGACTATACCTGCAGCCCCGGCGTGTCGGAGATCGACGCGGACAAATACTTCATCCCGCATGAGAAGCTGCGTGAGGAGTTCGTGCAGCAGGGGATTCTTCCGGAAAAGATCGTTGCCTCCGGCATACCGGTCAAGGCCGAATTCTGCGAAAAAACGGATAAGAAAAAGGCACGCCGTGCCCTCGGCATGAGCGAGGAGGGCAAGGTTCTGCTGCTGTGCTGCGGCAGCATGGGCTGCGGCCCGATACGCAGCATCGCCCTGCGCATAGGCGAGCTGCTGGGTGAGGAGGACAGCCTCGTCATCATCTGCGGCAGCAACCGCCAGCTTGCCAAGGAGCTTGCATTTCTCGCCGGCGACGATATCCGCATAAAGGTCTGCGGCTACACGGATAAGATGAGCCTTTATATGGACGCGGCGGATATCATCATAACCAAGGCCGGCGGCCTGAGCACCACGGAGGCGGTGATGAAGCGCCTGCCGATACTCTATATCGACGCGGTGCCCGGCTGCGAGAGCCGCAATATCGAGTTTATGACGGAAAACGCCTATGCTCTCGAGGCCGATACGGCGTCCGGCATGGCAAATCTCGTCGAGACCTGCCTCAGCGGCGCGGTCGATGTCATGGAGATGGTGCGCCGCAGGGAGGAGGACTTCCCCTTCGAGGCGGCAAAGACCATTTACGAAACCGTGCTTGAGGAATACAAACGCTTTGACGAGGCGCGTTCAAGACAGAAATCGGAGGCAGCGGCAGAGCCTTCAAAGCAGCTGCCGCTCCTTGAAAAGCAGATGATGCTTATAGTCAATCCCGTTGCGGGAAAGGGCGAAATGGTGCGCAGGATATCCGAGGTCACGGGAGTGTTCATGGACGCGGGCTACCGCGTGAGCTATTTCCCCACCCGGGGCAAGGGCGATGCCCGCGACTATGTGAAGGCCTACGGAGCGGGCTTTGACATGATCTGCTGCTCCGGCGGCGACGGCACCTTAAACGAGACCGTCAGCGGAATGATAGAGGCGGGGCTTGATATCCCGATCGGCTATATGCCCTCGGGCAGTACCAACAATTTCGCCGAGTTCCACAATATAAGCGGCGATGTACTCACCGCCGCAAGGCATATCGCGGAAGGCAGCGAGCGCCGTGTCGACGTCGGAAGGCTGGGCGCGAAGTATTTCATAAACGCCGCCGACTTCGGCGCTTTTACATGGCTGCCCTATACCACGCCGCAGCGGCTCAAAAACAAGCTGGGCTTTTACGCCTATGTCCTCGACGGCATAAGGGATCTGTCAAAGCTTCAGAGCGAGCATCTGCGCATAAGGATGAACGACCGCAGCGTTGAGGGCGAGTACATTTTCGGCATCGTGGCCTCCTCGAGCTCGCTTGCGGGAGCCATGGACTTTTTCGGGCAGACCGTCGTCGGCGACGACGGACTTTTCGAGGTGCTGCTGCTGCGCCGCCCCACTTCTACGGCGGAGCTTCAGTCGACGATAGCCGCGCTGAGCAGCCAGGAGCTGAACAACGAGCTCATCACCTTCTGCCGTACCGACAAAATAGAGCTTGAGTGCATGAAAAAGCTCGACTGGGCCTTGGACGGCGAAAAATGTGTGGGCGATCTGCACCACACGGTGGAAATGCTGCCCCGCAGGATAAGGATAGTATACTGATAAAAACGGTGATAAGATTTGACAGAGCTTAAAAATATAAGGCTTATAGCCCTGGATCTTGACGATACGACCCTCGGCTCGGACTCGCACCTTGCGCCGGAAACGGAAAAGGCGCTTAAAAGAGCGGTAAAAGCCGGAATAGAGGTGGTCGTCGCATCAGGCAGAGCGTTCAAGGCCCTGCCCGCGGAGGTGCTCGGCATCGGCGGCATAAGCTACGCGATAACCACGAACGGCGCCTCCATCGAGCACGTTCCCGACGGCAGGAGGATAATGAGCCTGTCGCTGAAGCCCGGGAGCGTCATGCGGATACTGGAGCTGTTCGGCTCCGAGCGCCTTGAGGCCTTCGTGGACGGACAGCCCTACTGCGACGCTGAATACGCCGCAGACCCGCTGCGCTATGGCTGCGCTCCGGCGTATGTGGAGTATGTGCGCACAACGCGTAAGCCGGTGGCGGATATGCACGGGTTTATACTGCAAAACATCGACAGGCTTGACAGCATCGACGTCCTCAGCAAGCCGGGGGCTCACCATGATGAGCTGCGGAAAAAGGCCGGTATGCTGGAAAACGTCTATGTAACCAGCTCCTCGCCGCGCCTTGTCGAGATATCCGACGCCGATGCGGGCAAGGGTGCGGCACTCAAGCGCCTGTGCGCCATGCTCGGTGTTCCGGCAGAGCATACGGCCGCGTTCGGAAACGGCGATAACGACGCTGATATGCTGCGCTTCGCGGGGCTCGGCGTCGCGGTGAAAAACGCGAGCAAAAGCTGCCTTGAAGCGGCAGACTATGTGTGCGCATCCAACGACGAGCTGGGAGTTGCGCAGATGATAAATAAGATCGTCGACGCGATAAACGCCTCCGCTCCCCTGAGCTTCAGAAAAGCAGGTGAGAGCGACGCTGCGGCGGTCGCGCAGATATATGAAAACATCCATGCCGCCGAGCGCGCAGGAAAACTCAGCACGGGCTGGATAGCGGGAGTGTACCCCGTGGAGGATACGGCGAGAGCTGCCCTTGAGAGGGACGATCTCTTTGTCTGCGAGTTCGGCGGGGTAGTCGCCGCCGCGATAATAAACAGGCAGCAGGTGGATGTGTACGCGCTCGGGAAGTGGCTGTATCCCGCAAAAGACGATGAGGTAATGGTTCTGCACACGCTTGTAGTCGATCCCGAAGCCTCGGGCAGGGGAGTAGGCAGTGCCTTTGTGGACTTTTATGAGGACTACGCCCGAAAAAACGGCTGCACGGTGCTGAGGATCGACACCAATGCAAGAAACCTCCGTGCCCGGGCGATGTATGCAAAGCTCGGCTACCGCGAGGCGGGGACGGTGCCCTGCGTTTTTAACGGCATCCCCGATGTGCAGCTCGTCCTGCTCGAAAAGAAGCTGTAATGTAAAAAATCTTCTGCTTAGAGTATAAGCAGAAGATTTTTTTCGTTTAATATCTCGGCTGCGCCGCCGTCATTTGCACGGGCAAGGTGCATCATGGCATTGCAGCCCGGTATGGTGTCACATCTGGCAGTAGCGTGCGAGGATCGCCGCCATGTGACCGCGGCTTGCGGTGTTGTTGGGACGGAAGGAGCCGTCAGAATAACCGTTCACGATGCCGTTGCGGGTCGCCCAGAGAACCGCTGCGCGGTAGGGCACTGCGATGTCGGCGGAATCGGTGAAGGTGAGGATGCCGCTGAGGGCGGGCGAATTCTCATAACGGTACATCATGGTGACAAGCTGTGCGCGGGTGATGTTCATGCCCGGCTCGAAGGTGGTGGCGGTAACGCCGGTGGTAACGCCGACGTTATATGCCCAGACGATAGCGTCATATGCCCAGTAGTTCTCATCGACATCGGTGAAGGGCTCGCTGAGACCCTCAACGGAGGGGCAGCCTTTCATGCGGTAGAGCACGGTGGCGAACATCGCGCGGGTCATGCTGGCGTTGGGAGCGAAGGTATCTTCGGTGATGCCCTTCATGAGGCCGTGCTTCCATACATAATCGACCTCGCTGCGGCACCAGTAGCCCTGGGGAACGTCCTTGAAGGGGAAGGGAACATATTCACCGCACACGGTGCACTGGATGCCGTCAAAGCTGTGTCCCTTCGCAGGAACGGCCTTGGATACGGCGAGGATCTCGCCGCAGACGCCGCAGTGGCTGCCTTCGGTGAGACCTGCCGCAGTGCAGCCCGGCTCCTTAGCCTCGATATCGACGACCTTGGTGTGCCCGGTCGCGGGAACGGACTCCTGAGCCACAAGGATCTCGCCGCAGACGCCGCATACGGTTTCTGCGGTCAGACCGGTTTCGGTGCAGGTGGGCTCGACCGCCGCCTTGCCTGCAACGGGGCTGTGCCCGGTCGCGGGGATGACTATATCATTGCGGTTGGTCTGGGTGATGCATTCCTCATCAAGGAAGAGCTTACCGCAGGTGGCGCATTCGTAATAGGCAACGTGGCCTGCCTCGGTGCAGCTCGGCTCAAGACCGCGCACGTTCCTGAGCGTGTTGTGGGTGCAGTCGCTGAAAGGGGTAACTGTGAGGGTTGCCTCGTCAGTTACATAGAACACCTTTTCGCTGACATTGTAGATAACGCAGACAAACTTCCTGCCGTCGTCTCTCATGCTGGTGTTCGGAACGGTGAAGGTCTCGCCGTTGCCGAGGGACTTGCCGCCAATGCGGAGGATGAGGCTGAGAACGTCAAGATTTTCAAAGTTTATATCGTTGAGCTCCTTAAGCTCACTGGGCTCAAGCCACATATACTTATAGGTCGTGCCCTTGAGCTGATCGGCAAGGCTGAGATTGACCTTGACTTTGAACACGGCGTCCTCGGTCTCGGTAACGGTGACGTTATTCGGACCGACAACGTCGAGCTCGCTGCCGATAAGACCGGAGATGACCTTCAGGATCTCATAGGGATCGAGCTGCGCGATGATGGAGCTGATGTCCACATCGCCCGCGATGAGCGCCTTTATGACTGTGACAAGCTGATCGATGTCAAGCTTATCAAGGATGGGGCCGAGGGTCTCATCGTCGTCTATGAGTGCGGTTATGAGAGCCACGAGCTTATCGGTATCGAGGTTTTCGATTACGGAGCTTATATCCTGATCGCCCGCGATGAGCGCCTTTACGACAGTGACGAGCTGATCGATGTCAAGCTTATCAAGGATGGGGCCGAGGGTCTCATTATCGCCGATGAGTGCGGTGATGAGGGCAACGAGCTTATCGGTATCGAGATTTTCGATAATGGAGCCTATGTCCTGATCGCCCGCGATGAGCGCCTTTACGACAGCGACGAGCTTATCTACATCAAGCTGCTCAAGGATGGGAGCGAGGGTCTCATTATCGCCGATGAGTTCGGTGACGAGAGCAACGAGCTTCTCGGTATCGAGATTTTCGATTACGGAGCTTATGTCCTGATCGCCCGCGAGAAGATCCTTTACGACAGCGACGAGCTTATCTGCGTCAACCTTATCAAGGATGGGAGCGAGGGTCTCATTATCGCCGATAAGATCGGTTACGAGAGCGACGAGCTTATCGGTGTCAAGCTTTTCGATCAGGGAGCCGAGATCGGTATCGCCGTCGATAAGTCCCTTGACAACTCCCACAAGCTCATTTACATCGATTTTTTCAAGAACGGGGCCGATGTCGACCTTGTCCTTGATAAGAGCGGCAACAAGCTGAGCCAACTGGTTGTAGTCCAGCCCCTCAAGTATGCTGCCCAGATCGGCAGAGCTGCCGCCTCCGTTTATGATATCCTCCACGGCGGCAATGATCTTATCCATGTCAACACTTTCGATATCCACCTTATCGGCAGCGTCGGCAAGGGCGCCCACAGGCAAAAGCGTGAACACAAGCATCAGTGCCATCAGCAGACTTATAATGCGTCTTTTCATATTAAACCTCCTTAGTTTCTCCATTGACCAACCCGGTGTCAATTAATCACAAATATTATACAATTTACTTACAAACGCTGCAAGGCATTTGCTGTTTGTTATTACAAAAACAGCAAATTATACAGACACGCGGGGGAAATTTTGTGCAAGTTTTTTAATTTAAATAAGTTACAAAAGTTATATATGCCACCTGTTCGACAAAATGAGCGCAAAAAGGAAAAGAGCTTGGGAACCTTGTGTTCCCAAGCTCTTTCAGCGTGTCAGACGAGGGCTTTTCTGCCTATCGCCTCGCCGTATTTTATTATCGCCTCTTTGCCCTCAAGCGTGGCGTCAAAAACCTCTTGCGGGATATCAACGGCGCCCTCTTTGAACAGCAGTACGATCGTTGAGCCGCCGAAGCTGAAAAATCCCTTCTCCTCGCCGCGGCGGATAACTCCGGCCTCGTGATGGTTGCTGATCCTGCCGACGAGGCAGGCGCCGACCTCGATCTGCGTGACGACGCCGAAGTTTTTCGTGTATAGAACAGTGTATTCGCGTGTGTTCTGGACGAATACGGGCTGCTTGCGCACAACGATGGGCTGCACTGGATGGTAGCGCCCGGGGATATGATAATTGCGGCTTTTAAAGCCGTCATCGATGTAGCAGTAGCGGTGGTAATTCTCAACGCCGAGCCTCAGCACGAGGCAGGTGCCGCTCAGGTACTCCCCCGCGATCTCGCCGCCGCCAACGAGGTCTTCAATATTATAGTAGCTGTCCTTTATGGAAAAGACGGAGTCACTGCTGATCTTGTATGCGGACAAATATCCGTCGCAGGGGGAGATGAGCATGTCCGGGTCGTAGTTTATGGGACGAGCCTCGGGCTTTATCCTGCGCGTGAAGAAGTCGTTGAAGCAGCGGTAGTCGCTCTCGACATAGTCGCTCATATCAATGCCGTTGCGGCGAATGAAGCCGTCTATGCGGCTTGCCGAGCGTCTGGTGTCCATATATGCGCCCGTCAGGGCGGTGACAAAGGGCTGTGTCATTATGCTGCGGGCGGGTTTGCCGAGTCTTGTGCAGTAGCAGTATTTAAGCCCGAGGGTCATTTTCTTGCTTGCCATGTTTTTCCCCTTGCTTGATGCGGTCTCTTATAAAGACCGCCAGAATAAGTACGCCGCAGAACAGGAAGGTGCTGTAGAAGCTGATGCCGCGGCTTAAAAGCTCCACGCTCACAGGGTCAGGCACAATGTGACGCAAGCCTCCCAGAAGTATGAAATCCGCAACGCCGACGGCGCCCGGAACGGGTACGGCATTGGAACCGAGGACCGCAAAAGCCTGTGCCGAAAAGGCCTCAAAAGCCTTTGAAAGCACCCCGCCGACGCCCATATACACGCAGACGGCGACGCAGATAACCGAAAGCCGCTGGGCAAGATTGCACAGGAACACCTTTATGAGCAGCCGCGTCTCGTTTTTTATCAGGATGCCGCACTCCTTGTACTGCCGTATGACCTCCAAAAGCTTTTCGTATTTTTCGTCGTAGTCTTTAACTATGCGCAGCCTGCACAGCAGCTTCAGGCACCAGCGGCACACCGCAAGTACCATGGCGTCGTTGAAAATGCACATAATAAAAATGACGATGAATATGATCTGCACCACTGTGCCGAAGGCGATGAAGACCTTGGGCACGGGCGGCATATGAAGCAAAATGTGCGGGTTTACGGCGAAGCACACGCCGCTGATTATCAGTATCGACACCGTGTACATCACCAGGTTGAGCAGCAGGGCGATCGCCGCAACGGCGGCGGGTATCCCGCGGCGCATCATAACAAGCAGCGCCGCCGGCTGACCTCCGGCCGCAGAGGGGGTGATGGCGGAAAAATATATGTCCGTTGCGGAGTAAAATATCGCGCTGACTGCGGAACAGGGATGCAAAAAGAAATGGCAGGTGCACTGAAGTCCGAGCCCCTCAAAATAAACAAAGCCGAAGGCGAAAAGAAAAGCCGCCGCGATCCAGAAAGGATCGGCCTTGCAAAGGAAACGCATAAAGCGATGCCATGAGAAGCCTTTGGCGCCGGAGGTGATGATAAGCACCGTGCCGACGGAGATGGCTATGAGAAGCAGGAGCCAAAGCAGATTTTTAAGTGATTTATTCATATAAATTAGCTGAAATATGATCTGACGATCATAAATCCATCGTCTGTTTCGGGTCTATTCAGAAAACGCTTAAACTGTGTGAGCTAAATTGGTACGGTAAGTATACACGCATGATAACGCTTTGTCAAGGCGGAAAAGCCGCCAAAGACATTGACAAAACTGGGCGCGGGGGAATATAATTCCTCTGTTAAGCATGGGCTGCTAAGCCCGATGAAAGGCGGAACTGCTATGAAAAACGTAACTGAAATGTTTGGCTCGATGGTTTTTAACGACAGCGTGATGCAGGCGCGTTTGCCCAAAGAGGTATACAAACAGGTTCAGCTATCCATTAAATTCGGCGCAAGACTCGGCAGCGAGACCGCCAATGTGGTCGCAAACGCAATGAAGGACTGGGCGATAGAGAAGGGCGTTACTCACTTTACCCACTGGTTCCAGCCCATGACCGGCATAACCGCAGAGAAGCATGAGAGCTTCATTTCCCCCGTGGACGGCGGCAGGATCATCATGGAGTTTTCCGGCAAGGAGCTCATACAGGGCGAGCCGGACGCTTCAAGCTTCCCCACCGGCGGTCTGCGTGCGACCTTCGAGGCCAGAGGCTACACCGCGTGGGACCCCACCTCCTACGCATTCATAAAGGACGGCGTTTTGTGCATTCCGACGGCCTTCTGCTCCTACGGCGGCGAGGCGCTGGACAAGAAGACCCCGCTTTTGCGCTCCATGGAGGCTATCAACCGCCAGGGACTTCGCGTGCTGAAGCTCTTCGGCAACGACGACGTTACCGCGGTCAGGACAACCGTGGGCCCCGAGCAGGAGTATTTTCTCATCGATAAGAGCGTGTATGAAAAGCGCAAAGACCTGATGTACACCGGCCGCACCCTCTTCGGCGTGATGCCGCCCAAGGGTCAGGAGCTGGACGATCACTACTACGGCACCATAAAGCCCCGCGTCGCCGCGTTCATGCAGGAGCTGGACGAGGAGCTCTGGAAGCTCGGCGTTCTTGCAAAGACCGAGCATAACGAGGTCGCGCCCGCGCAGCATGAGCTCGCGCCTATCTACACCACGACCAATATCGCCGCCGACCATAATCAGATAACGATGGAGCTCATGCAGAAGCTGGCACGGAAATACGACATGGTATGCCTGCTGCATGAGAAGCCCTTCGCGGGGGTAAACGGCAGCGGCAAGCACAATAACTGGTCCATGATAACCAACACCGGAGTAAACCTCCTTGAGCCGGGCGAAACGCCCTACGAAAATGCGCAGTTCCTGCTCATGCTCTGCGCGGTGCTTCAGGCCGTCGACGATTATCAGGATATGCTGCGCGTATCCGTTGCCAGCGCGGCCAACGACCACCGCCTCGGCGGCGATGAGGCGCCTCCGGCCATCATCTCCGTGTTCCTCGGCGAGGAGCTGGAGGAGATACTCGAGGCCATCGAAAAGGACGCGCCCTACGGCGGCAAGGTCAAGGAGCAGATCAAGGTCGGCGTTCATGTGCTGCCCAAGTTCCCCAAGGACACAACCGACCGCAACCGCACCTCGCCCTTCGCGTTCACGGGCAATAAGTTCGAGTTCCGCATGCTGGGCTCCTCGGTCTCCATATCCGGCGCGAATGTCGTGCTGAACACCGCCGTTGCCGAATCCCTGCGCCAGTATGCCGACGCGCTTGAGGGCTCCGAAGACTTTGAAAACGACCTGCACGAGCTTATCCGCAGCGTGATACGCAAGCACAAGCGCATCATCTTCAACGGCAACGGCTACGGCGAGGATTGGGTAAAGGAAGCCGAAAAGCGCGGACTTCTCAATCTCCCCACGACTCCCGACTGCGTGCCCTGCTATCTTGATATGAAGAATGTCGAGATGTTTGCAAGGCACAGGGTGTATTCCGAGATCGAGCTTGCCGCACGCTATAAGATGAAGCTGGATACATACTGCAAGGTCATCCGCATCGAGGCACTCACCATGCAGAGCATGGTCTGGCAGGATATCCTGCCGGCGGCGGGCGCGTATTCGAAGGAGCTCACCGATGCGGCCCTTGCCAAGAAAGCGCTCGGCGTCGAGTGCGGTCTGGAAGCGGAGTTGTCGGCGAAGATCAGCGGCCTTATGGCGAGCGTCGCTGCCGGAGCGAAGACGCTCAAGACCGAGCTTGACAGCCTTGATGAGATCAGCGATAACTATACCCGCGCCGTCGCCTGCCGCGACAAGGTGCTGGCGGCGATGAACGAGCTGCGCCTGACCGTGGACGAGCTCGAGGGCTGCACCGCCGAAAAGTATTGGCCCTATCCCGGCTACGGCGATATCCTCTTCAGCGTGAAATAACAGCGGCGCCGTGCGCCTGCATATTCTGCGCATAAACGGTAATATAATCAACATCAGCGAAAGGGGATGCAAATTTGGAACTGAGCAAAAGAACGGTTAAGCGCATTCTGCTTATAATCACCTTTACGGTGCTGCTCATCTGGGGCCTGTATAACCACAAGCTGCTCGGCGAGATACTCGGCGGAATCTATTCGCTCATATCGCCGTTTGTAGCGGGGCTTTGCATCGCGTATATCGTAAATGTGCTGCTGCGTCCGGTCGAAAGGCTGTGGATGAAGCTGCTGAACAAGAAAAAGGGCAAATGGCCCGAAAAGCTCAAGCGGCCGCTGTGCCTGCTGCTGAGCATACTGCTGGTCATTGGCATCATTCTCGCGATAGTCCTCATCATCCTGCCGGAGCTGAGAGATTCCGTCGGCTCGCTTATAGATATGATCCCCTCCTATGCCGAGGAGGTACAGGGCTGGTGGAGCTCGCTTGCGGCCTTCCTCGATAAGTATAATGTCGACCTGCCGGAGTTTGATTTCAAGCCCGATAAGCTGATCGGCATCCTCAAGGACGGCGGAACGATGATCTTCAACACAACCGCCTCGGTCACGGCATCCATAGTGACGGCGGTCATGAATTTCGTCATCGCCTTTGCCTTTTCCATCTACGTTCTCGCCCAGAAGGAGACGCTGAAGCGGCAGTCAATGAAGGTGCTCAGCGCTGTGATGAAGCCCGAAAAAATGAAGAAGCTGCTTGAACTGCTGGAGCTTACGAACAGGACCTTCACGAACTTCATAACGGGTCAGCTCACGGAATCGGTCATCATCGGCGCACTGTGCTTTGTCGGAATGACGATCTTCAGAATGCCCTACGCCCCCGCCATATCGGTGCTGGTCGGCTTCACCGCGCTCATCCCCGTGTTCGGTGCATTCATCGGCACGGCCGTCGGCGCGTTCCTGATCCTGCTCGTAAACCCGATCCAGGCGCTGTGGTTCATTGTGTTTATTATCGTCCTTCAGCAGCTTGAGGGCAACCTCATTTATCCCAAGGTCGTCGGCAAATCCGTGGGACTGCCCGGCATATGGGTGCTCGTCGCTGTCACCGTCGGCGGCAACGCCATGGGCGTCATGGGCATGCTGATAAGCGTCCCCGTGTGCTCGATACTCTATACGGTGTCCCGCCAGGCGGTCAACGACCGGCTGAAAATGAAAAATATAGAGCGCTGAATAATAAAAAACGGAAGTGAAGACTCACTTCCGTTTTTTATGCATAAGACACATTGCGACCCGAAAAACTTGTATAATTATAACAAATTTGCACTTTGATGGCTTTTTGATGCCTGAGCATGATAGCGTCTGTGTATGATCGGTATACATATCCGGAAGGTATTTAAAATCAAGGAGGATCAGCAATGAAAAACAACAGGGAGTTTACAGCGCTCATATTAGCACTGTGTATCTCGGCAGTCCTGTTTGGCTGCGGACAGCAGAAGCTGCGCCCGGAAATTGCAAAGCCCGGAGCTGCCCTTTCCGCCGACGTCAAAATCCCTGACGGCATTAAAACAGAGCCTCCCGAAAGCGCGAAGTATGTGTATGAGCTGGCAGTAGACCTTGAGCGCGCGAAGGAACAGGCAGGGCGCTGCCTCGGCGTTTCGCTCGACGATTATGAGCAGGATGGCATTTCCGATGATTACATCTGCTATACGGTCAACGGCTGGTCTGTGGAGATCACGAAGGAAAACGGCTATTGGTCGATCGGCTGCCTGGATGAAAAAGAGGGTAAAGCCGGGGACATAAGCGATGAAAAAGCCGCGGAAGCAGCAGCGGACTTTCTGCGCGGGCACGGGCTGCTTGATGATGCAGCAAGCTGCGGCGCCGTTGGCCTGGGAGAGGGGCTGAGAAGCGACGGCACATATGGGGTCGTAGAAAAGACCGCGTATTTTTATCCTAAGGTCGAGGGTCTGAACGTACTCGGCATATTCAGAATAGGAGTCACGGTGAATACCGACGGAAAGGTCGTTTCCGTGTATTATCTGACAAGTCCCGTTGTCAACAAGATACCTGTGGAAACAGCCAGCCGCGCCGGGCTTGAAAGGGCGGTCGCTTCGAGGGACTATTCGGCAAGCTTCAGTCAGGAGCTGACGGATACTAAAATAACGGATGGAAAGTACAGCCTGTACGCCGACGGCGCTGCGGTAAACGGCAAGACCTACCTGTATCCGGTGTTTGTGCTGATTGGCGAGGGTACGGCGGCCGACGGCAAAACAGAGACCTTCGATGTGATAATAGACGCACAGACATGATGACATAACGAAAAACTCCCGAAGGGCATTGCCCTTCGGGAGTTTTGATATTGTGCGAATTACTTGTACATCTCGATGAGACGCTGCAGGTGCTCGTAGCGGGCCTTTGCGTTTTCTTCGGATGCGACGAACAGAGTCTCGGCTCTGTCGGGGAACTCGCGGGTCAGGCGGCTGTAGCGAGCCTCGTTCATGAGGAACTCACGGTAGCCGTCCTTGGGAGCCTTGGAGTCGAGGGTGAACTTGCCGGTCTCGGATGCGGGGTTGTAGCGGAACAGGTTCCAGTAGCCGCACTCGACGGCCTTCTTCATCTCGCCCTGGCAGTTGGTCATGCCGCCCTTGATGGAGTGCATCTCGCAGGGAGCGTAGGCGATGATGAGGGAGGGGCCGGGATAAGCCTCGGCTTCCTTGATGGCCTTGAGGGTCTGGATCATGTTGGCGCCCATTGCGATCTGAGCGACGTAAACGTAGCCGTAGGTCATGGCTATCTCGGCGAGGGACTTGGACTTTATCTCCTTGCCCGCTGCGGCAAACTGCGCGACCTGGCCGATGTTGGAGGCCTTGGAGGCCTGACCGCCGGTGTTGGAATAGACTTCGGTGTTGAATACGAAGATGTTGACGTCCTCGCCGGAGGCAAGAACGTGATCGACGCCGCCGAAGCCGATATCGAAGGCCCAGCCGTCGCCGCCGAAGATCCAGCAGCTCTTCTTGTTCAGGTAATCCTTCTTTGCAAGGATCTCGGCGCGGGTATCGCAGCTGCAGTCGAGCTTCTCGAGCGCTGCAACGAGTGCCTTGGAAGCTGCCTGGTTTGCGTCTGCGTCGTTGTAGGTCTCAAGCCACTGTGCGGCCTCGGGGACCTTGTCGGCAATGGTCTCGACCTTTGCCTTGAGGTCGTCGCGGATCTTCTTCTGGCCGAGGTACATGCCGAGGCCGTGCTCTGCGTTATCCTCGAACAGGGAGTTTGCCCAAGCGGGGCCCTTGCCTTCCTTGTTGACGGTGTAGGGAGAGGTAGCAGCCGGGCCGCCCCAGATGGAGCTGCAGCCGGTGGCGTTGGAGATCATCATGTGATCGCCGAAGAGCTGGGTCACGAGACGGGCGTAGCTGGTCTCGGCACAGCCTGCGCAGGAACCGGAGAACTCAAGGTAGGGCTGCTTGAACTGGCTGCCGATAACGGTGTCGTTCTGGACCTCGGGCTTCTCGCTGACCTTGGAAACCATGTAGTCGAATACCGGCTGCTTGTCGGCCTGACTCTCCAGCCCTGCCATCTTGAGGGACTTGGTGGGGCAGACGCTTACGCAGACGCCGCAGCCCATGCAGTCCATGGGGGAGATGGCCATGGTGTACTTGTAAAGGCCCTTGCCCTTGCCTGCGCGGAAGTCGACGATCTGAGCGCCTGCGGGAGCTGCAGCGGCTTCTTCCTCGGTGAGAGCGAAGGGACGGATGGTCGCGTGGGGGCAGACGAACGCACACTGGTTGCACTGTGCGCAGGTCTCTGCGGTCCACTCAGGCACGAAAGCGGAGACGCCGCGCTTCTCGTAGGCGGAAGCGCCGAGCTCGAAGG
>SAMEA3663242__coassemble_91_pt1 | contig 30919 bp, 24 predicted proteins | sample SAMEA3663242__metabat2_high_PE_022 | metagenome-assembled genome bin SAMEA3663242 (sample SAMEA3663242) | pig gut metagenome | biome: pig gut; feature: pig-associated habitat; material: faeces | place: China | collected 2013 | reverse complement strand
CGCTGAAACCCGCATAAACACTGGCTTTTTTAAGCAACTCGATTTATTCAAACTCGATGGTTGCGGGGGGTTTGGAGGTTATGTCGTAGACGATGCGGTTTATGCCCTTGACCTCGTTGACTATGCGCACGGAGACCTTGTCGAGCACCTCATACGGGATGCGCGACCAGTCGGCGGTCATGAAGTCCGTTGTGGTGACGCTGCGGAGGGCGAGAGTATAGTCATAAGTCCTGCCGTCGCCCATGACACCGACGGAGCGCATATTGGTCAGCACCGCGAAATACTGGTTCATCGTGCCCTCGAGATGCGCCTTTGCGATCTCCTCGCGGAAGATGAAGTCGGCGTCGCGGAGGATATCCAGCTTCTCCTTGGTGATATCGCCTATCACGCGGATGGCAAGACCCGGGCCCGGGAAGGGCTGCCTCATCACAAGGTAATCGGGCAGGCCCAACTCCCTGCCGAGCGCGCGCACCTCGTCCTTGAACAGCAGGCGCAGAGGCTCGATGATCTCCTTGAAGTCCACACAGTCAGGCAGGCCGCCGACGTTATGGTGGCTCTTGATGACGGCGGCGACGTTGGTGCCGGATTCGATTACGTCGGGATAGATGGTGCCCTGGACAAGGTAGTCCACTGAGCCTATCTTTCTGCCCTCGTCCTCGAACACGCGGATGAACTCCTCGCCGATGATCTTGCGCTTGGTCTCCGGATCGGACACGCCGGCGAGCTTCGTGAGGAAGCGCTCCTCGGCGTCGACGCGGACAAAATTGATGTCCCAGTTCTTAAAGGCCGCCTCGACCTCGTCGCCCTCGTTTTTGCGCATGAGACCGTGGTCGACGAAAATGCAGGTGAGCTGACTGCCTACGGCCTCGGCAAGCAGAGCCGCCGCGACGGAGGAGTCAACGCCGCCGGACAGCGCAAGCAGCACCTTGCCGCTGCCGACCTTTGCGCGTATCGCCTCTATCGACGAGCGCATATAGTCGCCCATCGTCCAGTCGCCGACCGCGCCGCAAACCTCGTACAGGAAGTTGCGCAGCATGGCCTGACCGTACTCGGTATGATTTACCTCGGGGTGGAACTGCACGCCGTAGAAGCCGCGGCTTTCGTCGCAGATGCCGACGGTGGGGCAGGCTGCGCTGTGCGCGACGAGGCTGAAGCTCTCGGGCACCTTTGCCATATAGTCGCCGTGGCTCATCCATGTCACGCTCTGCTCGGGGATGCCCTTGAACAGGCGGCAGCCGGTATCGAACCAGGTCGGGGTTTTGCCGTATTCGCGGGCGGTATCGCTCTGCGCTGCGGTGACCTCGCCGCCCAGATAGTGCGCCATGAGCTGGCAGCCGTAGCAGATGCCCAGAATGGGAACGCCCAGACGGAAGATCTCGGGATCGACCTGGGGAGAGCCATCGGCGTAGACGCTCTGGGGGCCGCCGGTGAATATAATGCCGATGGGCGCGTAGGCCTTGATCTCCTCAAGGCTCATGCTGTGGGGCTTTACCTCGCAGTAGACATTGCACTCGCGGACTCTTCTTGCGATAAGCTGATTGTACTGACCGCCGAAGTCCAGCACCAATACACGCTGGTTCTGCATTCCTTATCCTCCCTGTTAAAACATCTCTATGCATCCGTCGCGCTCGGCACTGACGGAGACGTACTTGATGGGGCAGCCCACTGCCTGCTCGATATATTTGATATAGTCATACGCCGCCTTGGGCAGATCCTCCGGCCTGCGGCAGCCGGAGATATCGCAGCCGAAGCCCTCGACGTACTCATAAACGGGCTTCGCGCGCTCAAGCTCCTCAATGTCGCTGGGGAAATAGTCGATGCGCTTTCCGTCGACCTCGTAAGCGACGCAGACGGGGATCTTATCCATATAGCTCATAACATCGAGCTTCGTCAGGGCGATGCAGGTGCAGCCCTGCATCATCGCTCCGTAGCGGGAGGCGACTACGTCAAAGCCGCCGACTCTGCGGGGTCTGCCGGTAGCCGCGCCGTATTCGCCGCCGGCCTCGCGCAGTGCGTGGGCCTCGTCGCCGAACAGCTCGCAGGTGAAGGGACCCTCGCCGACGCAGCTTGAATAGGCCTTCATGATGCCGATGCTCTCGTCAAGCTTGAGCTGGGGAACGCCCGCGCCGATGGGCGCGTATGCCGCCAGAGTGGTAGATGCGGAGGTGTAGGGGTAAATGCCGAAGTCGATATCGCGCAGGGCGCCGAGCTGTGCCTCGAACATGACGGACTTGCCTTCCTTGACGGACTCGGTCAGATACGCGGTGGTATCGCAGACATAGTCGGCAAAGGGCAGGCCGTAGGTCTCGAGCCAGTTCATGATATCGTCGGTCTGCACGGGCTCATGGCCATAGCCGCGCTCGACCGTGAGGTTTTTCCACTCGATGATATCGGCGATGCGCTGGCGGATCTTTGAAAGGTTTCTCAGGTCGCCCATGCGCAGCGCTTTCTTCATGTACTTGTCCGAGTACACGGGGGATATGCCGCGGCGGGTCGAGCCGAATTTCTTATCGCCGAGACGGTCCTCCTCGAGGCCGTCAAGGAGCTTGTGATAGGGCATGCAAATGGTCGCGCGGTCGCTTATTTTGAGGTTCGCGGGGCTTATATCAATGCCGCCCTCGCGCAGACGCGCGACCTCCTTGGTCAGATGCTCAAGATCGATGACGATGCCGGCACCCAGAACGTTCACGGTCCCGTCGCGCAGGATGCCGGAGGGCAACAGGTTGAGTATGAACTTGCCCTTGTCGTTGACGACGGTGTGGCCTGCGTTATTGCCGCCCTGATAGCGGACTACGATATCATACTTTTCCGAGAGCAGGTCGACCATGCGGCCCTTTCCCTCGTCGCCCCAGTTTGTGCCTACGATTGCAGTTAACATCATTTTGCTCCTTTACACATTTACGTTTGCCTCGAGTCCCAGCAGCCCGCTGTTTTTCTCGATGACAGGATCCAAATACTCTTTTATGAATTTCTCGGTCTGATGCCCGGCCATGCCGGTGAAGGTCTCTGGAGCGCAGAGCTTTTTAAGCTCCTCCTCCGTGAGTCCGAAGGCCTCGTCGCCCATGATGCGCGCGAGCAGGTCGTTTTCCGCACCGTGCAGCTTCACCTGCTCTGCGGCGGCGACGGAGTGAACTCTTATGCGCTCATGCAGGGTCTGACGGTCGGCACCCTTGTGCTTTACGCAGTACATGAGGATATTTTCGCTTGCCATGAACGGAAGCTCCTCGAGCAGGTGCTTCTGCGCCACGGCGGGGTATACCCTCAGCCCCGATATGACGTTTATATACAGATTCATTATGCCGTCCACGGCAAGGAAGGCCTCTGGGATGCTTAGGCGGCGGTTGGCCGAGTCGTCCAGCGTGCGCTCGAGCCACTGTGAGGCCGCGGTAAAGGCCGCGTTCTGCACATCGTTAATGACGAAGCGCGCAAGAGACGCGATGCGCTCGCTGCGCATTGGGTTTCGCTTATACGCCATTGCCGAGGAGCCTATCTGCTTCGATGCAAAGGGCTCGTCGACCTCCTTGAGGTGCGACAGCAGGCGGATGTCGCTTGAAAACTTCGAGGCGCTCTGCGCTATGCCCGACAGCACCTGCAAAACGGCAAAATCGCATTTTCTCGAATAGGTCTGACCGCTTACGGGCGCACATTTTGAAAAGCCCATTTTCGCGGCTATGAGCCGTTCAAGCTCCTCGACCCTGCCCTCGTCGCCGTCAAACAGCTCAAGGAAGCTCGCGCCGGTGCCGGTGGTTCCCTTGCAGCCTAACAGCTCAAGCCTGCCGAGCTGGAAATCGAGCTGCTCAAGGTCGTTTACAAGGTCGTAGGCCCAGAGCGTCGCGCGCTTGCCGACGGTGGTGGGCTGGGCGGCCTGAAAGTGCGTGTACGCGAGGGTAGGCACGGACTTATACTCCTGAGCGAACTTTCTAAGCTCGTTTATTGCGTTTACGAGCTGACGGCGGACCAGCAGCAGTGCCTCGCGCATACGGATGATATCCGTGTTGTCGCCGACGTAGCAGCTCGTCGCGCCGAGGTGGATTATGGGTCTTGCCTCGGGGCAGCACTCGCCGAAGGTCAGCACATGGGCCATGACGTCGTGGCGCACCTCGCGCTCATGCGCGGCGGCCCTGTCGTAGTCGATGTCCGTTATATGCGCCTTCATCTGCGCGATCTGCTCGTCGCTTATATCAAGCCCCAGCTCCTTTTCGCTCTCGGCAAGGGCTATCCACAGACTGCGCCATGTGGAAAACTTGAAGTCATCGGAAAAGAGCCTTTGCATCTCTTCTCCGGCATACCTCCCGCACAGGGGGTTTTCGTATAATTCGTGATTACTCATTTATTTCCTTAAATACGGTGATGCCCGTTCTCTTGTGACCGCTGTTACGGTGGAAGCGGTCGATTATCTTCTTATCCCGCTCGGAGACCTCTCCGGTAGTTAAATAGGTGTCTATCGCGTTGTAGGTGACGCCCATCTCGTCCTCATCGGTCTGTCCGTCAAACAGGCCAGCGGAGGGCGCCTTGTTTATGATGCAGCCGGGGGCGGTGAGCCACTTGAGAAATTCGATGATCTCGGTGGCGGTGAGGTCGGAGATGGGGTTAAAGTCGCAGGCTCCGTCGCCCCACTTCGTGAAATAGCCCATGTAGCGCTCGCTGCGGTTGCCTGTACCCGCGACAAGGCGGTACTCGCTCGCCGCGACGGCGTACAGGGTCGTCATGCGCAGGCGGGGCGCGATATTGTTCACCGCCGCGTTCGTGAGGGTGGTTATGCCCTGAAGCCTTTCTATCTCGGCCTGACGCACATCTGTAAGGTCTATAACTCTGCTCTCAATGCCGAAATGCTCGGCCAGCTCCTTCGCATCGTTCATATCCTGCTCAAAGTTTCGCTTTGAGGCGCAGGGCATCATGATGCCCACCGTGTTCTCGCAGGCAAATTTGCACAGTATGCCCACAAGGGCGGAGTCCTTGCCGCCGGAGTTGCCGAACACGATCCCGTCAACGCCGCTGTCGGCCACCAGCTTTCTTATAAAGCCTACTCTTTCGGCAAATTCCTTACCGTAATCCCGCATTGAAATCAGCTCCATTCATTTGATAGCGCAATAATGCGCAAAAACAACATAAAATTTTATAATATCCGGTTTGATCTGTCAATAAGCGGCTGCGACAAAACATGCGTGTTTTCACGCTATTATTTAGGCGATTTTTGCCCTTGAGGCTCCCAAAAGCCGCGCCGCATTTTTAGCACATATCCCCATCGACACAAAAAGCCTTGATTTTTCAAGGTTTTTTTGATAAAATGCACGCATCAGAGTATTTTTCTCATTTTTAAGCATTTTCCAACATAACATCACAGGCATAGGCTTCCGCCCTTTGCCGAAGAAAAAATCAGGAGATTTCTGCATGAAGCGATACATATCGATACTGCTCGTGCTGGTAATGCTGCTGACGCTTTTCCCCGTGTCTGCCGCGGCAGCCAGCGACCTGAAAGCCAGCGACAATGTCAAGACCCTCATCAAGAGCTACGAGGGCTGCAGGCTCACCGCGTACAAGCTTCCGGGCGAAAGCAACTGGACTATCGGCTGGGGTCATTCCGGCTCGGACGTATATGAGGGAATGACGATAAGCCAGCAGCGTGCCGATGAGCTGTTTGATAACGACATAAAGGTCTTCGAGGACGCCGTGAACGGCTGGAACGACAAGTACGGCCTTAAGCTGAATCAGTATGAATTTGACGCGCTCGTGAGCATTACATATAACTTCGGCGCATACTGGGTCGAAGCGTATTCCGGCAAGTGGCGGCTTTCAAATTACGTCCAGTCCGGCTTTAAGGATTCAACCGGCAACCCTCTGCCCGACCAGGAGATCGCCGACGCTTTCGGCGTTCTAAGCTCCGCCAACGGCCAGATATCCGTCGGACTTGTCAAAAGGCGCATAAACGAGGCGGAGATCTTCCTCTACGGCAATTACAGCACGGAAAACACCCATTTTGTGTACACGAGGCTCAACGCCAACGGCGGCACCCTTACAAACGGGAACCGCGTCGCGATATTCTGCAAGGATCAGCCCTACGGCTCCCTGCCCGCGGTCACCCGCTCGGGCTACAACCTCAATTACTGGCAGGCCGCAGACGGCAGCCGCATAACAAACGCCTCGATCGCCGACGTCAGCCGTGACCTGACCGCCATCTGGACGACCGGCCCCGTAGACCCCACCTACACGCTGACGGTCTCCGGAGGCAGCGGAAGCGGCAGCTACGCGGCCGGCACTCTCGTCAGGCTCGTCCCTGCCCAAAAAGAGGGCTACGTATTCGACCGCTGGGAGGTCAGCGGCGCTTCCGTCAGCGTCGGCAGCGACGGTTACTATTACATAAAGATGCCCGCCAACAGCGTTACCGTTACCGCGGTGTTCCATAAGCGCTGCTCCTACGGCGATGCCTGTCCCTCCAAAAACTTCACCGATGTTTCCGCAGGCTTCTGGGCGCACGACGCGATAGACTACGTCGTTTCCAACAGCATGTTCAAGGGCACGACGAGCACCACCTTCAGCCCCAACACGGTCATGACCCGCGGTATGCTCGTCACGGTGCTCTACCGCCTTGACGGCTCGCCCGATGTGAGCGGCATTGAAAATCCTTTCTCCGACCTTGAAAACAACGCATATCACGACGCCATACTCTGGGGCTCGGAAAACCGCATAGCCAACGGCTACGTTGACGGCACCTTCCGAGCAAACGACCCTCTCACCCGCGAACAGCTTGCGGTCTTCCTGCACCGCTACGCAAACTACAAGGGCTACGACACCAACATATATTCCGAGATTGGCGGCTTCTCCGACGCCGGGGACGTCGGCAAGTTTGCCCGCGAGAGTATGTGCTGGGCGGTAGGTGAGGGCATCATAAACGGTACGAGCACCACGACGCTCAGCCCCAAGCTCGGCGCTAACCGCGCCCAGGTCGCCACCATGCTGATGCGCTTCACAAACGGCATGGTATAAACATCAGTTATAAAAAATGTCCTGTTCAAGCTGAACAGGACATTTTTATTATACATATTCGGTAACGAGGACCGCCAGATAGCCGGCGTAGCAAAGGAGCATTATCGCGCCCTGCCAGCGGTGCAGCTTACCCGTGATGAGCGGCGGCAGGACAGCGAGCAGGGTCATGCCGAAGCATGTGGGCATATCCAGGGCATACGACTGCTCGGTGATCTTCAGACCGTCTCCGGCAAACATTGAGCAGACGGGCAGTATGAGCGTAAGGTCAATGACATTGGCGCCGATTATATTGCCGATGGACATGGACGATTCCTTTTTTGCGATCGCCGTGATCGTCGTCACGAGCTCAGGAAGCGAGGTGCCGATGGCGACCATTGTGACGCCGATTATGGCCGAGGGCACGCCGAGCAGCAGGGCGATCTCGCAGCCGTAATCTATAAGGAGCCGGGAGCCGATCACTATCGCCGCAATGCCGATAGCGAACAGTAGGAGCATTTTCGGGAGTTCCTTTTTATCCACGGGTTCCGTGTCGCCGCTGCCGATATCGTTTTTGGCGCTGTGGATATTATCATAAATGAAAACCGCAAATATCACAAACAGCAGCAGTCCCTGACTGAGGATGAACGTACCGCCTTTGCACGTCAGCCACAGCACCGCCGCAGCCGCGGACATGAGCACCGCTTTCAGCCGGAACTGGCTGCGCTTTATCACCGCCGGCAGGCACACCAGCGATATTCCCATGATGAGACCGATATTCGCCGTGACTGAGCCGACGGCGTTGCCGACCGCCATGTCAAGCTCTCCGCCTATCACGCCCGTGACGGACACGGTGAGCTCGGGCAGTGTGGTGGCCAGACTGACGACCGTTGCGCCGATTATAAACTTGGGTATCCCCGTCGCGTTTGCTATCCATACGGCGGAGTCGACGAACCAGTCTCCGCCCTTGATTATCAGGACAAGGCCGAGTATAAACAGCGCAGCAATGATCATCGTATCCATCTGTCTTCAGTCCTCGCCGTCAATGTCGGGAATATCGGCGGTGGGCTCGACCGTCGGCGTGGGCTCAGGTACCTTAACAAAGGTCACCATGATGCTGTGGTCGGAGGTAATGTATGACAGGGTATAGCCCTCGAGCGCGCCCATATCCGTACCGTCAACCGTGACCGACTGGATCTCGTAGCCCTCATTGGGCTTGAACGATACCGTTACGCTGCCCCACTCATCGACAGTTACGCTGCCGTTGGGGCTCGCGCTGCCGCCGTTTCCGGCGGTGATGAGGACCTTATACTTTGCGCCGCTTTGCGTACCGTCGATGTTGCCGACCGGTGCCGCGCTCTCCTCCACGGCATTGTCGTTTGCCTGCACGGAGCCGGGCTTGAAGTCAAAGCAGCCGTCCTTGATGCACAGCACGACCGTGAGCACCGCCAGAATGCAGAGCCCGCCGGTGATGAGCCACTTTGTCCTCATGCTCATGTTTCTGATGCCGCGCCTCTTTTTGTTTTCATTGTTCGTTTTGTCTGTGTTTTTCATATCTTAACCCTCGGGATCATATCGCTTTACTGCTTGGGAGCTTCTCCGCCCTGCTTGTTTTTCGGCTTGCCGTGATGATAGTAGCGGCGGCGGTTGCTGCTTTTCTTTTTCTCCTCGCCATCTTTGTCGGGCTGAGCCTGTCTCGGCTTTTCCTCCTGCTTCGGAGCCTGTCCGCCCGGGGAGATCTTCCTGCCGTTTCCGCGGCGCTGCCTCGGCTTGGGCTTAACGCTTTTCTTTTCCTCCGCCTCGGACTTTGTCGGAGCCGCCTCGCTCTTTGCCTTGTCGGCTGCTTTGCTCTCGACGTGCTTTTTCCCGCTGCGGCGGCTTCTGCGGCTACGCCTGCGGGGTTCCGGCTGCTCGGCGGGCTCTTCCTCGGGCTCTTCGTTTATCAGCAGATTCGGCAGCTCCCACTCGTTCTCGGGCTCCTCGTCCTCCTCGGGCTCGGGAACATACTTGAGCACGGAGGGCGGAGTCTCGCCGTCCTTGGGTCTGCCGCCGGGCACCGCCGCGACCTCGACCGCTCGATAGGTCTTGACTGTATCGTCGCCCTCGCCGTCAAGCTTCACCTTGACAAGCTGGCGCAGAAGATTGATCTGTGTCACGGTGCCGTAGCCCGCGGGGGTCTCCACGAATGCGCCCTGCTTTGGAACGCTTTTGACCAGATCCTCATATGCCTCCTGCTCATACCTCAGGCAGCACATCAGCCTGCCGCAGCTTCCGGATATCTTGCTGGGGTTGAGCGACATGGACTGCATCTTCGCCATTTTGGTGGACACGGGCTGGAACTCGTCGATGAACCTGCTGCAGCAGAAGGGTCTGCCGCAGATGCCCAGTCCGCCGAGCATTTTCGCCTCGTCACGGACGCCGATCTGCCGCAGCTCGATGCGGTTGCGGAATATCCCCGCGAGATCCTTTACAAGCTCGCGGAAATCCACGCGCCCGTCGGAGGTGAAAAAGAACATGGTCTTGTTGCCCTCGAAATTGCATTCGACATCGACCAGCTTCATATCAAGACCGTGCTCGGCGATCTTCTGCTGGCAGATCTCAAAGGCCTCCTTCTCGCGCTTTTTGTTTATCTCAGCAACGCGCAGGTCGTCGCGGGTCGCTATCCTCACCACGGGGCGCAGAGGCTGCACCACGGCGGTATCCTCGACCATGTGGTTGCCGTGGCAGCAGTCGGCGATCTCAAGACCCTTGCTCGTCTCGACGATGACCTGCTCCCCCGTCTTTACGGTCTTGCCGTTGGGGGCGAAAAAGTAGCTCTTGCCCCTGTTTTTGAATTTTACGCCTATAACTTCAGTCAACTTGTTTCCTCGTTTCCATTGCCGACCTCACCGCCAGCAATCCAAATATGTGTTTTACGCCCGTATTAACCGTCTGATACTTAAGGCAGCGGTCGATGAGCTCGATGTTGCCCATTATCCGCTTTTTGTCGGGCCTTACCTTAAGCTTTTCCGTAAGCCGCCGTTTTACTCCGAAAAGGAAGTCGGAAAGCTGCCGCGCCTCCAGCTTTTCATGCTCGAAGCACCAGGCCGTGAATTTGGGAACGTCGCCGCTTTCCGTCAGAGCGACAAATTCATCGGCAAGCTTTGCAATGCTTTCGTCCTCTGCATCCTCCTCGTCGCCGCAGCGCAGCTGCACGCAGCGCGAGCGCACCGTCGGCAGAAGGCGCTCCGCGTTCTGCACGCACAGGATGAAGTGAACGCCCGTCGGCGGCTCCTCGAAAAGCTTCAGCGCCGCGTTCTGCGCCTGCTCGTTCATGGTATCGGCGCGTTCTATGATGTACACCTTACCGGCGGCCTCGTTGGGCAGGACGTAAGCGTCCGCGCTCATATCGCGGATCTGGTCGACGAGGATCTCCTTTTTTCTGTTGCCCTTGTCGTCTATGAGCTGTGACACGAGCGTCAGATCGGGATGCACCCGCGCCTTGACCTTGCGGCAGTCGCGGCACAGGCCGCAGGGCTTCTTCCCCGCGCCGCTGCAGAGCATCTTCGCCGCGAGCTCACGGGCTTTTTCAAGCCCCGCCTCCTCAGACGCCGAGGACACTATATATGCGTGTGAAAGCTTTTCCATGGCAGCCTCCGTTATGCACATAGCTAATCAGTTTATTTTACTATTTTATCGCCGACAAGTCAACTATAAGCGTATAGCCCCCAATTAACTAAAAATGTTGGTGGTATAAACTCCGGCAATTTTACCAACTTCCTTTATTGCCGGCAGTTCCATAGCATGGTATAATGATCTCAATAAATCGGAATTTGTCTATCCCTTTTCCTCCAGCCCCTGTATTTTTAAGGAATTATGACCGCTAAATATCAAATCCTTACGGTTTGCCCTTGTTTTTGCCCTTACGAGCCGAAACAAGGGCAAATGTATTCCTGCCTTGCGGGATTACATACACTATGACATAGAAACACCCTGCAAGATTTTGTAGTCTTGCAGGGTGTTTGCTATCTGTTTTTGTATTTTGTTCCGTTTATTTTGTCCGGGAGCTTCTTCTGGGTTTGCTGTGCACGCCTGTGATGACTAAAACTACGGTCGATACGGCAAGCAGGGCAAACCACAAACCAATATTTCTGCTGTCACCGGTTTGCGCGGTATTCGTTCCCCCGGTGTTAGAATCGCTTTCCGTCGGCTCGGTTGGCTCCGTCGGCGCGGTTATGGTTTTTGTATAGGTGTTGGTAAAGCTCATCCTCTCCAACGGCATGGCTTCCCAGTCCAGGTCGTAGTACACGCCGTCCTCAGTCTCCTCGCAGGTTGCCGGGAGGACGAGCACGGTATAATCATACGCGCTGTCCGCGGTGGAATAGGCCGCGATCTGCGACAGGAGCAGACCCCACACCGTGTCGTCATAGGTCCAGCCTTCTTCGCCTGCGTTCACCTGCTGTACAAACGCGCCTTCGCAAAGCATATTCCAGAGCTGCTGAGAGGGGCCGGTGAGGGTCAGGGTGCCTTCATAGTCGCCCTCGCCGTTGGTGGTAACGGCAGCGGAGACATTCACGTCCGCGTAGGTCTCCTCGCCCGCGTTGGCGTCCACGACCGCCAGCTCAAACGTCGTCTCTCCGGGGGCCGCGTTGCCGCCCAGCTTCACCGTGGTGGTGAAGGGCACGGTCAGGGTGACGAGCTCTTCCCACATGGGATACAGGGTCACATCCTCGTCCTCGGTATAGGTATCGCCCAGCGCATAGACCGCGCCGGTCTCTTTGTCCATCCAGCCGGTCTGGACATAGCCGTCCTTAGTGAAGGTCTCGCTGCTCAGGGTGACGGGCACGCCGTCGGCCTTGGTTTCCGGGTCGATGCTGCCCTCGACGCCCTCGCCGCCGTCATAGGTGATGGTGTATTCCGTCTTTGCGCCGCAGGCGCAGACGCCGTCCACGAAGCGATGCTCCTTCAAAATCTGGACGGTCCTGGTCGCGGTCGCGGGCTTTCCGTTCGCCGCCGTGCCGTACACCGTCAACTCAAGGGTGTCCGCATCGCGATAGTCCGAGGCCGGTACCGTGCCATAGCAGACACCGCCGTCGGTCCGGTCCCAGCCCGTATCGCCGCCGAATTCTCCGCACCGATACAGGAAATACAAGGCTTCCGCGCCCTCTGCCGCCGTGACGGAGAATTCATAGTCCTGATCCTTGCAGACCACAGACATGCCGGAGATGGTGAGCTGCTGCGCCAGCGGCGTGCCGAGTTCACAGGTGATCCGGAGAACCGTCTTGCCGCCGCTGGTTACGATCTCACAGGATTCCGGCGTGTTGCCGTTCACGGTGGCTGCCGGCGCTACCGTCAGACCTTTGCTGTCCAGTTCGATTGTGCACCGATAGGAGGGAACGCCAGTCTGGAACACATTACTGTCGTCCACCTGATAGAAAGATTCCGCGTAACGATCGTAAGCCTCCCAGTAAACACCCAGAATGTCGCTTTCGTCGAAGGTGACGCCCGGGATCGTGGATGCAAAGGAGAACGTGCAGTCGGCCAGCGTCTTGCCCACCTCGAAGTTGTCGACCGTGACGGCAAGGGTCGGCGCCACCGGCGTGCCGAGTTCGAACTCCATATTGATTGCATAAGGCACGCCATTGTTGGATACAACCTGGCGGTACATCGGTGCGATGCCGTTCGCGGTGGTGGCCGGCACCAGCTCCAGACCGTTGTTCTTCAGCGAGATTTCGAAGCGATAGCTTGTGCCAGCCTCGAACGCTTCGGTTTCGTTTATCGGCTCCCATTGGCCCGCCCAGAGTATTTTCCAACGAAGATACTTAATATCTTTTTCGTCGAAGGTGACGCCCGGGATCGTGGAATCAAAGGTGTAGGTGCAGTCGTTCGGCGTGTTGCCCGGCATGAAGCCGTCGACCGTGATGGTGAGGCCGCCCTGCACCTGATAGACGGCGTCAAAGGTCAGGTCGCTTTGCAGATTTTGGATTTCTGCATAGGGCGGATAGACCGTCCCGGAGACGCTCTCCTGCCAGCCCACGAGTTCGTAGGGCGAGCAGTCCTCGATGGTGGCGAGGCCGAAGCTCCCGCCCGCCGGGATGACGAACTGATAGGGGCTTGTCTGCGGGTCCGTGCCGTCATAGGTGCGCGTGCCGTACTTGAAATTCTGCGTGATCATGTAGTTTTCGTCCGCAAAGCCCGTGACCGTGAAGAGCATCAGCACCATGTACAGGCTCAGTAAAATACTGAAAACTCGTTTTTTCATCATGTTACCTCTCTTTCTCCCGCGCAGGAAGCTGCGCGGCCTTGTTCCTTGATCATGGGGTCTTCCATGAAAAATTCGTCCTCATTCGCATTTCTCCGGCGGCAGAAGACCGTCCAGAGAAAACTCATAGCGCATGGCAAGCCGGCGGAACAGCTCCTCCATTACCGATTGGGCAATACTGCGCATATCCAGCCCCGCAAGGAAGGCCAGCACCTGCTGCAGCTCGTCCTCCGGTACCTTGTAACCCCGCAGCGCAAGGGTCAGGAATTTGTTCAGCTTCCGCTCAAGCGTAAATTCCGCCGTGCAGGGATTTGCCATATACCCGCGCATCAGCCCCGCCGAGCCAAACTCCAGTTCGTAAAAATCCTGCTCCGTCAGCTCCGGCTGATACGGGCCGAAGATGCGGTACAGCTCCTGCGCCGTAGCGTGCTGGATGTAATCCAGCAGGTATTCCTGCGTGTAGGCTTCCAGGTAGATTTCCCGCAGATTTTCATTCAGCTCCGTCAGCGTGATCTGGAGCGCGGTTTCCGCCGCATAGACATACACCGGCGGGAGCGCTGCGCCCGCAACGTTTCTGGCAATGCCAAACTGGTTTTCAAACATGAATTTCACCAGCTCCATCAAAACGCCGTCCTTGCTGCGGAAAAGGTTCTGAAAACTGCTGGAGGAGACCTGCGCTTCCTTTAGAATCTGCAGCATGGTCGTCTGATGGTATCCGTTTTCCAGAAACAGCCTGACACAAGCCTGCAGGATCCGCTTTTCCGTCTGAAGCCCGTCGCTTCGTACTGCCAATAAATCACCCCCCTGCCACGCAATTTGGTTTACAAACCAATTATAGCAGATGCGCATCCGTTATTCAAGATGGGAACAGTGGTTATTTCAAAAAAATTTGTCAGACAGTGTCACGCGAAATGAAGGACAAATAACCCTTTTGATTATGGCATTAAGAAAATATCTTAAATCAGAACCTGTAAGGAAAAAAGTCTGACATGGCAAAATCTCTTGGCGAGGTTATAAAGCGACACCGAATGGAATGCAAAATGACACAGGAGTTTGTAGCTGATGTACTTGGTGTAAGCAGACAAGCAGTTTCAAAATGGGAAAGCGGAGCTTCTGATCCAAGTACATCTAATCTTTCTGCGCCTGCAAAACTCTTTAGGACAACCGCAGAAGAAATGTTAAGAGAATTAAAGCAATAACATATTTGCCAACAATTCCGGTTAATCTTGCTATTGAAAAGACTTCGCCTTGAACCGGTGAAGGATTTTGAGATAAACATAAACCAACACGTTTCGTTAAAATGGCAATATCTGCGCAAAAAAGCCGCCCGTACGGGCGGCTTTTTTGCCGTTTTATTTATTACTGCCTTGCTTCGATATACTCGGCAAGCTTACCGACGGTCACAAGATCTGCCGCGTCCTCATCGGGGATAGAAAAACCGAATTCATCCTCAACGGACATGAGGAGCTCGACAACGTCTAGAGAGTCTGCGCCGAGGTCGTCAACGATATTGGTGTCTGCGGAAATGCTGTCAGCGGATACTTCGAACTGCTGCGCGAGAATGTTCTGAATCTTTTCAAGTATCATTTTTATTCCTCCAATATACGGGGCTTATGCCCATTCGCGGCTCTGGGGCTTGTTTCCGGACTGCTGCGGCCTGTCATAGGACACGACAACGCGGCGGTTGGGCTCAGTGCCGGTAGAGCTTGTTGTTACGCCCTCATAGTTCTGCAGGGCGGCGTGGATGATGTGACGCTCATAGGAATTCATGGGCTCGAGAGCCATGCTGCGCTTATACTTGATGACCTTCGCGGCCATTTTCTCGGCAAGGCGCACGAGCGATTCCTCCCGCTTTGCGCGGTAGCTTTCCGCGTCAACGGAGATGTGCATATGCTTGTCGTTCCCGCGGTTGACGACGTAATTGGTGAGGTGCTGGATCGCGTCCAGGGTCTCCCCACGGCGGCCGATGACCGCTCCCATTCCGGGGCCGGAGAGGTTTACCACGACGCCCTTGTCATCGCGGGGGCTGATCTCGATATCAGCCTTGACGCCCATGCGCTCGAGCAGTCCCGCGAGGAAGACTCTGATCGGCGCATATTCATCGTCTGCTGCGATCTCGGTCTTTGCCTCGGGCTCTGCCTCTGCTTCGGGCTCGTCGGGGGCTTCATACTCGACACGCACGACGGCCGGAGCGGCGCCTATGCCCAGAAAGCCGGATTTCGCGCGCTCGATGACGGTCACGGAGACGTCGTCGCGCTCAAGTCCGAGCTCCTGAAGGGCGGCTGCTATCGCTTCTTCCTCGGTGCGGCCGGTTTTTTCCAAAGACTTTATCATATTTTAGGTTCTCCTGTAATTATTCAGGCTTATCCTCAGCTTGAGGCTCAAGCTCCGCAGCCGCTTCCTCTGCCGGCTTCTCTGCCGCCGCAGCGTTCATGTAGCGGTTGGGGTCGTAAGCGCGGCCTCTTGCGTAGCGGCGCTTGCCCACCTGAGAGGGGTTCTCGGTCTTCTCTACGCCGAGCATTTCACGCCTTGCTTCGCGCTCGGCTCTTTCGGTGGCTGCGCGGCGCTCGTCGTTTGACTGCTTCTGCTGTGCCTGCATCTTTTTCTTGCTGGTGTTTACATTGCGGGTGGTAGCACCCTCTGCACGGAGCTGCTCGGTCTCCGCGTGGCGGCGCCTCATATCTTCGTCTCTCGCCTTCGCGGCTGCGATGCGCTCGGCGTCCTCGATATCAAGCTTGCGCTTGTAGACCTTGGTGAGGATAAGATCGCGCACTATGCCGAAAATGCTGTTTGCGATCCAGTATACGCCCAGTGCCGCGGGCATGACGAAGCAGATCCAGACGGACATGATGGGCATAAAGATGTTCATGCTCTTCATGCTCGCCGCGGCCTGACCCGGCTGAGGCGGGTTGGTGGCCTGGCTGATCTTCATGGATGCCCATGAAAGGAAGGCGGCGATGACGGGGATGAGGAATAGTCCCAGCGCCGGGAGAAGAGTCTCGGAGTTGGAAAAATCATAGTTCCAGATCTTCCAGTCGGGCACGGTGCCGAGGTTCATGCCGAGGAAGCTGTAATCAAGGTTCATCAGCTTGCCGCCGAAGGTACCCAGAGCGTCGACTGCGGCATCCCAGTGCTGATGGATCGCGTCGACAACGCCGATCTCATCATAGGTGCCCTGCTTTGTCGCAACAAAGCCCGCGTTCTCGGCGGCCCACTTGGTGATGGCGGCAACGTCGTCCTTGGCTATGCCCATCATACGCTCAAGGGGCTGGCGGATAACGCCGTAAAGTGCGATCAGGATGGGGAAGGGGATCAGAGACCACAGGCAGCCGGACATGGGGCTGACGCCCTGCTCCTTATAGAGCTTCATCATCTCCTGCTGGAGCTTCTGCTGATTGCCGTTGCACTTTTTCTCCAGCTCCTTGATCTGGGGCTGGATACGGGTGGTGCGCATCATGCTCTTCTTACTCTTTGCCATGAAGGGCATCAGAATAAGGTTGACGACCAGCGCGAAAAGGATAATGGCAACGCCATAGCTGTGAGACCAGTTATAGAGGATCTCCAGCAGTCTGGCGAATGGCCAGACTATATAATCCCATAATGACATAAGTTTCTCCTTAAATTCCGATCCTCGTCAGGGGACGGGATCGAAGAAATCATGTTCGCCGAAGTGAAAGGGATGACACCTCAGCAGGCGTTTCAAGGCAAGCCATGAGCCTTTCAAAGCTCCGTATTTTTCCAGAGCTTCGATGGCGTACTGTGAGCATGTCGGGATAAAGCGGCAGTGAGGGGGAAACGCGGGAGAGATATACTTCCGATAAAAGCGCACCAGCGCGATGAGGAGCTTTTTCATTCCACGGCCTCCTTGAAGAGCTTGAGCTCCGCGCAGGCCCGGAGAAAAGCCTTCTCCATTTTTGCGTATTCGCCCCCGACGCAGCGGCTTCTTGCCACGATGACAAGATCGGCATTGTCGATGAGCTTGTCCGCATTGAGACGGTAGATCTCCCTGAGGCGGCGGCGGACGCGGTTTCGGACAACGGCCTTGCCCAGCTTTGTGGACACGGTGTAGCCAACGCGCCTGTGATCGCGCCCGGTTTTCAGGCAGTACACTACAAGATAGGGTGTGACGGCGGTCTTGCCCTTGGTGTAAAGCCGTCTGAACTCATAATTCTTTTTCAGTGTTCCCCTGAAATTCAATTATTCCACCCTTGCTTTCCGATAGTTTTATAAACACCTTAAGGGCGGATGTTACCCGCCCTAAAAAATATTTATTTTTCCCTTGTGCTCAAAGCTGCCAAATCAGGCGCAAAGCTTCGCTCTGCCCTTCGCTCTGCGGCGGGCCAGAACCTTGCGGCCGTTTGCGGTGGCCATTCTCTTGCGGAAGCCGTGCTCCTTCTTGCGCTGACGCTTCTTGGGCTGGTAAGTACGCAGCATATTCTTGCACTCCTTTCAAAATGATACTCAACATCCGATCATAGACCGGAAGTAGTTGACAAAAATAAATGCTTCCGATGCCCACAGGCATCGGAAGCTTATTATATACGACAAGGTTTCAAAATGTCAACAACTTTTTATGCGACCTTGAGGTCTTCGCCTCTGATGTACTTCTTGAGCGGCTTCCAGAGCAGCGCGCCGACAACAAGGCAGATGATCATGTCGATCAGCATATAGCTGCCGTTATACAGAGCAGAGTAGAACCAGGGTGTGGTCATGGTCATGCCGAAAAACTCCGGCGGCATATACTCGGCCCAGACGGTCGCGCCGACGACATAGTGTACGAGAAATCTTGCGCAGCTGCCGACGACGGTGCCGATGAAGAAGCCGTATTCCTTCTTGCTGAAGGCTCCTGCGACGCCCAGAACGGAGAAGGCCAGGATATAGTCGCCGACGATGGACTGCCAGCCCCATGCGTAGGCTCCGTCGAGCAGGAGCTGCAGGATGCTGTAGGTTATGCTCGCAAGCATGCCCGGACCGAAGCCCCAGCGTGCGCAGTACAGGAATATGGGCAGCATGCCCACGGTGATCGAGCCGCCCTGCGGCAGCTCAAAAAGCTTGAGGTAGCTGAGCACCTGCGCCAGCGCCACAAAAACGGCGCCCTCGCACAGTGCGCGAAGCTTGAGATGTGATTTTCCGTTGCTCATGATATGTTTCTCCTTTCAAACAAAAAACCGTGCCGCCGGAGCAGCACGGTCATAGGAAAACGATTAGAGATTTGATTTTCGTTTCCTACGCCGGCATTACCCGGATCAGGTTCAAGGGTGGCAGAGATTCGATTCTCTCCGTCTCAGCCGGGAAAACCCAGCCCCCCTATACACATATGGATACTATAATTTTTGACGGGGTTTGTCAATGCTTTGCGACAAACTCGGCGAAAAATTTCTGTTTCGGCAGGTAAGTCATGAGCGGCAGACCTATGACGAACATGACGCCCAGCTCGCCCAGAGCCACCTCGCCGGCAAACAGGGCGAAAGCGCCGAACTCCTTGAGCGGGTTGAGACCTGCAAGGGCGATGGTCAGCGTCGCGCCGACGATGATGCCGTTCCAGACAACGGGCATGAGGCAGGCGATGATCCTGCTTTTTAAGCCGCTGCCCAGACGCATACCGCAGAGGGCGACACCGGCGCAGGATATGAGCGTTGCCAGCGAGCCGAAAACTATGTCAAGCATCCCTGCGGCGCTTGCGAGGTTTGCGATCATGCAGCCGAAGAAAAGTCCCCACGCGGTGTAGGGCAGGAAAAACGGCAGGATGCACAGCACCTCGGATACGCGAAACTGCAGCGGCCCGTAGCTTATCGGCGCAAGCGCCATCGTGAGCGCCGCGTACAGCGCGCCGACCAGCGCGGCGGTCACCAGTCTTTTAACCTTTATGTTCATTCTTATCCTCCACATTCATTGAAAATACACAGCCGCAGTAATCCTGGCGGTACAGGCCGTACTTCTCCGAAAGTATTATCGAGCGGTGGTTGCCCTCCCGCTTTTTAAACTCAGAGGGAAGCCAGCGCACACCGTACTTCTCCTCCGCCTGCCTGCCGATGGCGTTTATCGCGACGGCGTCCTTGCGTGAGGACACGGTAAGGGTGGTGCAGAACCAGTCAAAGCCCAGCTCCGCTGCGGTCTTCGCCGTTTCCTCAAGGCGTATGCGGAAGCATTCAAGGCAGCGGGCGCCCTCCTCGGGCTCGTTTTCAAGCCCCTTTATGCGGCTCATATAGTCCTCGCTGCGCCATGGGCAGACCAAAAGCTGCGCGTGTATCCCGTCCTTATCAAGGCAGGACAAAAGCTGCTTCTGAGTCTCGAGCCGCTTTTCAAATTCTTTCTCCGGCCAGAGATTGGGATTATACCACAGCACCGTGACCTCGAAATTCTTGGCCAGAAGCTCGATCACCGAGCTTGAGCAGGGGCCGCAGCAGCTGTGCAGCAGCAGGCGCGGCTTTGTATCGCCGAGCTGCCCGACTATCCTGTCATATTTTCTGAAGAAGTTTTCTCTGTTCATGGTGCATCATTATATATATTTGTTGTATTTCTGTCAACCCCGCTTTTCCGGCCCGTCGACACCGTTCGTATTCAACTTATACTTGTAATTCATATTGTCATATATTAAAATGGTATTATTCATTAATGAAAAGTGAAGGAGAACAAGCTATGACAAACACCACCCGTATGCGGCGTTTTCTCTCCGTGCTTCTCGTTCTCGTCATGGCCTGCACGCTGGTTCTGCCCGCGCTGGCAGCCGAAGACGACGGCGGAAAGTACGAAAAAAGCCTGAAGATCGCCGTATTGAGCGACGTCCACTATTTGTCGCCCACCATGATCAAAGACACCGAGGACTTCACCACCGACCTCAACAGCGACCGCAAAATGCTCTCCGAGAGCGATGCGATCAACCTTGAGCTGCTGGAAGCCGTGAAAAAGGATAAGCCCGATGTGCTGCTTATCTCCGGCGACCTCACCAAGGACGGCGAGCTCGAGTGCCACAAGGTCATCGCCGAGCGTCTGCAGCAGCTTGAAAAGGACGTTCCCGGTCTGAAGGTCTACGTCATAAACGGCAACCACGACGTCCGCAACAAGCACGCGAAGAACTTCAACACTCCTGACGGCGTCGCCGTTCCCGCGACTCGCACCGAGCCTGCCGATTTTGCCGAAACATACGACTTCGTATACTCCGATGACAGCGTCATCGCACGCTTTACGCCCCCCGAGGGCAAGGAGTCCGGTCAGCTCTCCTATGTCGCGCAGATCGCGGACGGCATCACTCTTGTCGCCCTTGACACCTGCTGCTACAGCGCCGACAACAACTCCAAGGGCAACGACGAGCACGAGACCCGCGGCGAGATGAGCCCCGAGCTCGAGGCATGGGCGGTCGAGCAGGTCTCCGCAGCCAAGGCACGCGGCGACCTCGTCATCGGTCTTTCCCACCACGGCTTCGTCCCCCACTTCTCCATGGAGCCCGACATTCTCCCCATGTACCTTGTTAAGGACTACGAGCGCATCGCCGCCGAGCTTGCCGACGCCGGCATGGAAATGGTGTTCACCGGACATATGCACGCTCAGGACATCTCCATGCTCACCACCGATAACGGCAATACCATGTACGATATTGAGACCGGCTCCGGTCTTACCTACCCCTCTCCCGTCCGCTTTGTTGAGCTGCGCGAGACTCAGGGCAGCATGATCGTGAACGTCGCGACCAAGCTCCATTCCGGTCCCATCACCTTTACCGATCCCGCGACCGGCGAGACCCGCACCATCAATGACATCACCGAGTACGGACGCGGTCTCGGCTTCACCGAGGATATGCTCGCCACCGTCGCCGGAAGCTTCATCGGAGACTTCCTCAAGAAATTCGTCGTCGTTGACGACGGCATCGTAGCGTGGATGAACGAGAGGATCGTCGCCAACATCCAGAGCATCGTCCGCGATATCACCAATATCCCCGTCACCGAAGACAAGAACCTCCTTGATGCCGTGAACTACATCTATCAGAGCCATCTGGGCGGCGAAGACGACGGTAACTACCCCGATTGGGTGCAGACCGGTCTTGACAAGATCGAAAGCGGCGAGATTCTCAACGAGATCCTCCGTATCGTGAAGTCCCACGCCTTCGGCGACGCCGCCGCTTCCGTGCAGTTTGACAACATATTTACCAAGGCCGTCAAGAACAGGATCAACAAGCTCATCCTTGACATCGCCGATTCCATGGGCAAAGACACCAACTTCCCCACCGACAATGACGCAGTCATGGTCCTCGGCGGCAATGTCTCTCTCACCACCGTTCCCGTAAGCTGCGGCAAGACCGTGCTCAACGCACCGGCAGTCGTCACGTCCGACAGCCTCGTTGTATTCCCCACCGGTCTCATGATGCGCCAGCTCGGAGCCGCCGGCAAGACCGTCACGATAGACGGCTCGGCCGCAAAGGCATCGGTGCTCGAGGTCTGGGGCCGCGGCATGACCGCTCTCTCGCAGGCAGAAAAGGTTGAGTTCAAAACCGCTGACGGTGCTGCCGCCTTTGCCGCTGCGGATATCGCAAAGGGCTCCGACTTCACCGTCGCCATAGGCACACCCGAGCTCAACGCGGCTCAGAAGCGCGCCCTCGGCAGCCAGCTTGACAGCGCCCTCACCTTCGTAGTGAACGCCGCAGTGGGCGGCGAGGCCGTAAACGCTGGCTGCACCGCAAGCGTTCCCTATACCGTAGCCGCCGGCGAAAGCTCCAACACCCTCGCCGCCGTCAGCCTCGGCGAGAACGGTGCCATAGCCTGCGCGGCCGGCGAATACGCCAAGGGCGCATATACCTGCAGCACCAAGGCGGGTCTTGCGACCGCGCTCATCCGCTTCCCCTTCTTCGATATTCCCGATAACTACTGGTGCTACGGCGACATAGCCTACGCATACAACAACGAGCTGTTCAAGGGTACCTCCGAAAACGCCTTCTCCCCCACCGTCACCATGACCCGCGGTATGCTGGTAACGGTGCTCTGGCGCATGGAGGGTCAGCCCAAGGCCGAGCCTGCTTCCTTTGCCGACACTCAGGGCATCTGGTGCAGCGCAGCGGTCGACTGGGCAGCGGCAAACGGCATAGTCAAGGGCTTTGACGAAAAGACCTTCGCCCCCAACGCGACCATAACCCGCGAGCAGATGGCGATGATACTCTATCGCTACGCAGCGTACAAGGGCGTTGACGTCAGCGCCTCCGCCGACATCACCGGCTTTGCCGATTACAGCAGCGTTTCCCTCGTTGCGCAGGAGGCAATGGCATGGGCAAACGCCGAGGGCATCATAAACGGCAATAACAACAACCTCATGCCCAGAGACGGCGCGACCCGCGCACAGGTTGCAGCGATCCTCCACCGCTACATTGAGACCTGTCTCTACTGATAAACTACAATAAGCAAAATGCGGCGCGGTCTTCTGACCGCGCCGCTGACTCATTCAAGAAGCCTGCATCTGGCTGTGTATTCTGATTTATCATGCTTACGGGATCGAAGCGTGGTACTGTATACCTATAGTATACAACCGATATGTCCGGCGGAAACTAAACAGGACAGACGATATAAAATTGGAAAGAGGAGGAATTTCATTTGGATTATCTTAAACGCTCGGACGAGCTGTTTGAAGAGACGACAGCCAACCGTCGCTATCTGCATCAAAATCCGGAGATCAGCATGGATCTTCCGAACACCTCGGCATTCATCCGGAACAAGCTCACGGAGATGGGCTATACCCCCGGTCACTGCGGCGGCAGCGGCATCGTGGCGACCGTCGGCAAGGCCGGCGGAAAAACGATACTGCTTCGCAGCGACATGGACGCTCTTCCCATGCGTGAGGAAAGCGGCCTGCCCTTTGCCAGCGCCTGCGACGCGGCCCACACCTGCGGACATGACTGCAACGCGGCACAGCTTTTGACGGCGGCAAAGCTCCTCAAGGAGAACGAGGACGCCCTCGCCGGTACGGTCAAGCTCATGTTCCAGCCCGCGGAGGAGACCTTCCTTGGCGCCAAGGCCATGATCGCCGACGGCGTTCTTGAGGACCCGAAGCCCGACGCGGCGCTGAGCTTCCACGTCACCTCGGGGCAGATCCCGCCCACGTTCTTTCTTTACAATTCCACCGGCACCATGATGAATTCCGTCGACGGCTTTAAGATCACGGTGCGCGGCAAGGGCTCGCACGGAGCCTATCCCGAGCGGAGCGTTGACCCCGTCAACATCGCCGTCCACATCTATCTGGCGCTGGAGGCCATCGTGGCGCGCGAGATCACCTCCACCCATGCAAGCGTTATGACGGTCGGCGTATTCAGGGCAGGCGATGCCTACAACATCATTCCCGAAACTGCCGAGCTGCAGGGCTCCATCCGCACCGATTCGCCCGAGCAGCGTGAGCTGCTGGTGCGCAGGATGAAGCAGGTCGCGGCTTCCGTGGCGGAGACCTACAACGGCAGCGCCGAGGTCGAGATGATCGCCGAGGTACCGCCGCTTATATGCGACCATGACGTAACGGAGAGCTTCGCCGCATATATGAAGGAGCTGGACGTACCCGGGCAGTTCGCCGTCGCCGACCTCAAGGCCACGGCCTCCGACGATTTTGCCTGCATCCTTGAGCGCATCCCCGGGGCATACATCTATCTGTCCGCCGGCTTTGCCGACCGTCCGGCAACCCAGCAGCACAGCCCGGACGTTATCTTTAACGAGGAAGTGTTCCGCTTCGGTCCGGCATACATGGCCCACTGCGCCACACGCTGGCTTGAGGACGAGGCAAAAAAGAGCCTCTGAATGTCGCCGCTGAAATCGGTATAAAAACGGCAAAAGACCATGCGAAAGCATGGTCTTTAATAATGCCTTGTTAACTTACTTGATGCCGTACTTGCGGTTGAACTTATCAACGCGGCCGCTGGTGTCAACGAGCTTCTGCTTGCCGGTGTAGAAGGGGTGGCACTTGGAGCAGATCTCAACGCTGATGCCGGGGCGGGTGGAACCGGTCTCGATGGTGGCGCCGCAGGCGCACTTGATAACGGTGGGCTGATAGTTAGGATGGATTCCTGCCTTCATTGTTCATTTCTCCTCATCATAGGCTGCCTTGAGCACGCGGTGCGTGGTTACAAGACGCAAAGTGAATTGTAGCACACAGCAAAGTATTTTGCAAGAACTTTTTTACGGCTTCGGGTATCTCCCGTTTCTTTTATTTTTGATCCACAAAAACGGTCTCGCCGCTGTCAAGGAAGTACAGCACACATTGTTTAACGGGCTTTCCGGTTATCCTCCCGACGGCTATGGCATAGGCTCTGAGCTGACCGGCATAGGCCTTTGCCCGCTCTTTGAGCTCGCTGCCTCTGACTCTGTCGGTCTTATAGTCTATGACCGTGAGCTCGCCCTTTTCCTCGATGAGGCAGTCCACAACGCCCTGGAGCAGGACTTTTTCGCCCTCGCCGCCTTCAAAGAAGCTCTCCGCCGGGCACAGGAGCGAAAATCTGAACTCGCGGCTCATTTTGTCCGCCGCCATGATGCGCCGTCCCAGCTCCGAGCCGAACAGCCGCAGCACGCTGGGCACGTCCACCGCCTCGGCCTGACGCTGACTGAGGTGCTTTGAGGCTGTGAGCCGCTCCAGCTCCTCGCGCACGCCCTGCTCGGTCTGCGCCTTAGCGTAGTCGATAAACTGCAGCAGCATATGTGTCGCGGTGCCCTTTTCCGCGCCGCTGAGCGGCTTTTTATCACGCAGGAAATCGGGGCTTCGGAAGGAGCGCCGCGCCCTCGGCGCGATGCTGACCGCTTCCCCGTCGCCGTCATTCTGAGCACCCTTGAGCTCCGTCGCCGTAACCTTGGAGGGCAGGGATACGCCCGCGAAGGGATAGACAAAGCTCAGATTTTTCTCAAGCTCCACGACGAGTTCGGGGTCTGCCTTGGCATACGGCTCGGCAGTCGTTTCTTTCTCCCGGTCGGCATCGGAGCAGGCGCCCACTATGCTGAGCTTCAGCCTGCTTCCGTCGTCGCACAGCAGCGCGTACATCATCCACTCGGACAGTGAGCCCGCCGACATCAGAACCTCCGGCTGCATGGGCTTTGAGACCATGAGCATGAGCTTTTTGAGCTTCGCCTCCGGATCCTCTACGGCGGCACTCACGATGAGCCGCTCACGCGCGCGGGTCAGCGCGACATACAAAAGGCGCATCTCCTCCGACAGCAGCTCTCTTTCGGCTCTAAGATTTATTGCTCTTCGTGCAAGGGAGGGGTATTCCGTCCCCCGCCCGATGTCCACGACCTTGGGGCCCAGTCCCAGCACGGGATGCACCGTCACCGGCGACTGCGAGTCGTTTTTATTGAAGCGGTGGGAAGTGTCGCACAGAAACACCACGGGAAACTCAAGGCCCTTGGATTTGTGCACCGTCATGATCTGCACGGCGTCTCCCGTCGCGCCCCGCGCCATGTCATCGTCCTGCTCGGCGAGCTTCCCCAGCCATTCGTTGAAGCGGTGCAGGCCGCGGAAGCCGGCCTTTTCAAAGCGCTTTGCCAGCTCCAGCATCAGACGCAGGTTAGAGCAGCGCAGTTCCCCGTCAGGCATGGCGGCGCACAGTGCCATCAGGTCGAGCTCATCATATATATGCCGCAGCAGCTCGCCCGGCTCCGTATCAGGAGCGCGGTCGCGCAGGCCGTTGAGCGTCTTTAAAAACTCAGCGCACTTTTCGTTCTTCTCTGCGGTTTTTATAAGCGCCGTGTAAAAATCGCATTTTTTATCCGTCACCCGGATCTCGGAAAGCTCATCGGCGGAAAAGCCGAAGGCCGCCGAACGGAGCACCGCGATGAGCGGCACATCCTGACGGGGGTTGTCGATAACGGCAAGCAGGCAAATGAGCGAGGTTATCTCGTCCGATGCAAAGAAACTGCCGCCCTGCCCCGACGCGACAGGTATCTGCGCGGCGATGAGTTCGCGGCGGTAGGTATCCCCGACGGCGTTTGCCGAGCGCATCAAAAGCGCGATATCGCCGTAGCGCAGGGGTCTGCCGTCCACCTCCATGCCGGAGGCCATGAGCTGCTTGATCTTGTCCGCGACGGCGGCGGCCTCTCTGGCCCTCTTGTCGCGCGTATCGTCATCGCCGCTTCTGACGTCCACGAGCATGAGCTCCGGCAAAGCGCCGTCGCCCTCATAGCCCGCGCCGTATTTGAGCTCCGCCTTTCCGTCATAATCAAGCTCGCCGAGCTTTTCCGACATACAGCAGCGGAAAACGTGGTTCGCGCCCTCGATGACCTCGCGGCGGGAGCGGAAATTCTCCTGGAGCATTATGCGCACGGGCTCGCCCTCCGACGCATCGGCGAGGTCTGCGTAGCTGAGGTATTTTTCGGCGAATATCGTGGGGTCTGCAAGGCGGAAACGGTAGATAGACTGCTTCATATCGCCGACCATGAAAAGGTTTTTCCCGTCCCTGGACAGCGCACGGAATATCGTGTCCTGCACGCGGTTTACGTCCTGATACTCGTCGACCATTATCTCGGTGTAGCGCTGCGATGCCTCGCGTGCAAGCTCGGTCGGGCTGCCGTCGGGATTTGTCAGCAGCCTTGCCGTCATATGCTCGAGGTCGGAAAAGTCGACCTCGCCGCGGCGGCGTTTCTCCGCTGCGTAGGCCCTGTCAAAGCGCAGCGTCAGCTCAAGCAGCGCCCGCATGGCAGGAGCCGTCGCACGCATATCGCGCAGCAGCTCCCCGCTCGTGTCCGACAGGAGCTTCGCGTACTTTTCCGTGCTGCTTTTGCAGGCATTTCTTACGGCCTTTATATACTCGGAAAGCTCGGGGTCCGGGGAATTTGTAAGCCTGCGTAGATTCGGATATTCAATGGGAAGAAAGCTTCTCGCCCTGTCCCAGCCCTCGTCGAGGGCGCGGGAAAAATCCCTGAGCTGCAGCGCGGTCTCCGCGAGGCTCGGCCCGTATCTTTCCGCTATCTCAGCCTCTCTGTTTGCATCCTGAACGAGCTTTTCCATGCGGTCTGCCCAGTAGTCGGCGGACATTCTGACGGTTTTCAGTATCTCCTCGCCCCACGGGGTCTTCCCCGCATCGTCCGTTTCAAATTCATATGCCGCTATCTGCCGCGCAGCCCAGTCCTCGGGTCTTGCGTGGCTTTGCATTTTTCTGTGTATGCTCAGGACGAGCTCTGACAGGCGCTTATCGTCGCGCCCTCTGCCCACGGTGTCGACAAGAAGTCTGAAGCCCTCATCGGGAGCCTCGTAGCACTCGTCCATGACGCGCTCGATCACCGCCGCCTTTATCACCTCGGTCCTGTCCTTCTCGATGACCCGGAACTCCGGCGACAGTCCCGCCGCATGGCAGTTTTCGCGCAGGAAGCTCTGGCAGAAGCTGTCGATGGTGCCTATCTGCGCACGCTGGCACAGTGCGCTCTGACGGCGCAGGCGGCGGTTATCGGGCTCCGACGCAAGGCGCAGGGCGATCTCGTCCATTATGCGGCTGCGAAGCTCCGCCGCCGCGGCCTTGGTGAAGGTTATGACCAGAAAGCTGTCGATATCCGCGTCGTCGGATATCCTCGACAGCAGCCGCTCGGTCAGCACCTTGGTCTTGCCGCTGCCGGCAGCCGCCGAAACGAGCACCGTCCTGCCGCGGGTGAATATAGCGTCGCGCTGGGAAGCCGTCGGTTTGAACTCAGCCATTTTCCCCGCCTCCTTCAAGAATATTCCACACCTTCGTGGCGGCAAGACGCGGCGTCGGACGTATATGCTCGCCGTTCTCACCGTCGGTGAAGCGGCAGGCTTCAGCGTAATCGCAGTTTGAGCATGCGTTCTCCTGCTGGGCGCGGTAATACGGGTCGGCGGCGATGCTGCCGCGCCTGAGCTCGGCCGCCATCGACCTGAGCGTTTCGTCTATGTGCCTTGCAAGGATCCCCAGACGCTCCGCCGAGACAAGGGCGTCGCCCTGAGGAGCTCCGTTTTTGAATTTCACGGGGATGTATCGGGGATCCTCCCCGTGCTCCATGGCGTTTATAACCTCCGGGTCGTCAAGTATGAGCCCGCTGCGTTTAATTTTGCCGGAGCGTTCCTTTTCAAGCTTCTCGTCGCTGAGCCTTGTATCAGAGGATATCACCACGTCCTTTGCCGGGATGTACAGCACTCCCGCGGGCACGATCTCGCTGCCGTACAGGAGCCTGCCGTTTTCCGTCAGCGAGAACAGATACAGCAGCATCTGCAGATTCATGCCGTACAGCACGTCGGACAGCTCAAAGCTCGTTTTTCCGGTCTTGTAATCGACAATGCGCAGATACAGCTTGCCATCGTGCAGCCAGCCGTCGACCCTGTCGGCAACGCCGGTGAGCACAAGGCTGTCCTCGCCCTCGCCGAGCTGAAGCGGCGGCAGGTTTTTCGTTTTGCCGAAGTCAAGCTCAAAGAACAGGGGCTCGAAGTCCGAGCTCCTGAGCTCGTTTGCCATGTCCAGCACCACCTGCTGCACGCTTTTCGTCAGTCGGCGGAAAAGATATTCAAACCTCTTTGACTTTTCCCTGAAATCGTTGAGCGTATCGTGGACATATTCGGCGATGTATTTGTCCGTCATTTTGCGCAGCTCATCGTCGCCGATATTTTTATAGCCTCCGGCCGATTGCGCATCGCGGGACACGCGTTCCAGGATATAGTGCATGAAAACGCCCATCTCCGGCGCCGTGAAGCCCGCCGGCTCGCGGGGCTTTGCCCCCAGCGCATAGCGCATGAAATAGGCAAAGCGGCAGGAGGCGAATTTATCTATCCTCGAAGCAGAAAAGTGTATTCTATCCCCGTATAGCGCCCGCACCGAGTCCCTTGACAGGCTGCCGCGCTTAAGCTCCGAGGCACGGTGCAGAGCCTCAAGGCGCTCGGGTGCGTTAGCGGCGAAGTATTCCGCCGCCGAGGCCTCCGCAGCTCCGCCGCCGCGCAGAGAGTGGGCGGCAAGCTCCATGGCGGGAGCCGCGGCGTTCATCCTCAGCTTTGACAGGCTCACGGCCTTTTTCTCAAGCCCGAACATCGCTCTGGCGCGGTTTACGACGAAGGCCGGTCTCTGCGCCTCGCCGTTTTCGTTGAAGTCGGGCAGGCAGAAGCTCAGGCTCTCCGAGGGCAGGGTCAGGCAGTTGTACACAAGCGAAAACTCCCGCCAGAGCTCGCTCTCGCCCGCGCCGCCGAGGTCGATGTCCATCTGCAGCAGTCTTTTGCGCTCTTCAGCGGAGAAAACTCCGGCGTCGGCGTCCGTTTTGGGTATGCGCGTGTCCGTCGCGCCCAGCACGATGAGGTGCTTTATGTTTCTGCGGCGCATACGGTCAAAATCCCCCGCCGTCACGCGGTCGAGAGCCGCGGGTATGGTGCCGACGTCGTATTTTGACAGCATGAGCGTAAACAGCCTGCCGAAGGCTTCGCGGTCGATCGCCGTATCGCCGAGTATCGCCGCGCTCTGCTCAAGCGCGGACACGGTTATATCCCAGAGCTGGGCGTATTCCTGAGCCGCCTCGGCTCTGCCTGCTGCGGCAAGCTCCTCCGCCCGCACGCTCAGCCTTTCCGACAGCTCAAGCTCCTCCAGAAGCTGCGCCAGAGCCTGCGCCTGTCCGGCGGCGGTATCGGCGCTTTTCGTATTCTCCGCAAAGCGCAGCAGGGGCGCGGACACCCGCCTGCGCAGCTCGTTTATCCTGCTCAGAGTCTCATTGTCCGCGTCTGTAAACTCCGCGCCGTAGCCCTCGGGATGCAGACGCCAGTCCTCGCCGCGCGTCCACGCCGAGCCGCGAAGCTGCCACATGAAAATGTAGTTTTCAAGCTCGTCGCATTCCTCACGGCTAAGCCCCGCAAGGCCGGTGCGCAGATAGTCCAGCACATCCGGGCTGTCCCAGCCGCCGTCGACTATCTCATACGCCGAGGAGATGAGCATCGGCAGAGGCTTTGACATAAGGTCAGACTTTCTCGCGGTGTAAAGCGGCGCGCCGTAATGCGCAAACGCGCTCTCGAGGCTCAGCCTGTAATCGTCAAAGCCACGCACCGCAACGGCGATATCGCGCCAGCGGCAGCCCGTTTCGCGCACGAGCTCCACCGCTCGCGCCGCTGCAAACTCGCACTCGGCGCTCATATCGGGCGCGGTGCTTATGCTTATATTCTCTATACTCTCGGGGTACACCTCGGAGGAGTAGCTGAACATATTGTCGGCGTAATAGACGAGGGCGGCATTTTTGCTGCCCGTCTCCTCCCGGCGGCGCACCTGCGTTTCTATGCCCTTTTCCTTTGCAAAGGCAAGGAGCGTGCGTGCGGTGATGCGGCTGAGCTCGAATATCTCACTGCCGCCTTTGAGATCGTCGCAGCCGAGGCACACAGTCAGGTCGACGCCCTTCACGAGCAGCTCCTCGAGCACGCGTCGCTCCTGCGCGGTGAAGTCCGTAAAGCCGTCGACATACACATGGCTGCACTTGCCCAGAGAGCTTTCGGGTATCTGCCGGGCAAGCCGCGTGAGCCTGTCGGTGGGGTCTGCGCGGCCGTTTGCCACAACGGCGTCATAGGCCTCCAGCACAAGGCCGAGGTCGTGCAGCTTGTCGGCAAGCGCACCCTCGCAGGCTTCCGAGGCCTCAAGCAGCTTTTCCGAGCTTACGCAGGCGGTCTTGAGCTCGTCTATCTCCGCAAGCAGCATCGCCTGAAGCTCCGACCTGCGCCTTGCGGCGGAATATACCCTCAGCCTTGAATACAGACCGTCGGCCGCAAGCGCCATGCAAAGCAGCCTGCCGCCCTTGTCAAGATACG
>SAMEA3663242__coassemble_86_pt1 | contig 31708 bp, 24 predicted proteins | sample SAMEA3663242__metabat2_high_PE_022 | metagenome-assembled genome bin SAMEA3663242 (sample SAMEA3663242) | pig gut metagenome | biome: pig gut; feature: pig-associated habitat; material: faeces | place: China | collected 2013 | reverse complement strand
TTGCGTCAGCCCGACCGGTGACGCTGTAAGTTATCGCTTTTGCACTCGCGCTCTTTTCCCTTTCGATGCTGCACTTTGGGTGGTCGTTATTGCGTCAGCCCGACCGGTGACGCTGTAAGTTATCGCTTTTGCACTCGCGCTCTTAATGAGTAATTGCATTGTCGGATAGGAGCATCCCATATTGTAGGGGCGGCCATTGGCCGTCCGCTCCTCACCGGGGGGCAATTCGGTTTAAAGCTTCAAACAGTCGCTTTTGCTATATCCCGACCGGTGATAATGGCAATCGTCGTTTTATTTCCCGCCTGTTGGCGGGCGGACGAGCAACGCTCGCCCCTACGGGTGTGGCATCAAAACCGCACTGTCATTTAGACAACTGTGATATGCCGTCTACCTCCGCAGGGTATAACCGGGATACCGCAATATGGATATATGCCATTTTTAATGCGGATCGCTCTCCGGCAGCCGCCGGTGCTCGCCCCTACATATGAAGGTTTTAAACCGCGCTGTCATTTAGACAATGGTAATATACCGTCTACCTCCGCAGTGCATAATCGGGCTGATGCAATATAGATACCCGCCATTTTAATGCGAATTGCCCCTGCGGCAGCAGCCGCCGGTCAGTAATTGAAGGTGTGCGGGAGAAGCTCCTTCAGGCGGTAGCTGACATATCTGCCGTCGGCGCGGCAGCACAGCACCTCCATCTCGCCGTCGTTGAACTCCGACAGAAACTGGCGGCAGGTACCGCAGGGCATGCAATAGTTCTGGCTCTCGGCATAGATGGCTATGCGCACGAATTTACGGTATCCCTCGCTCACGGCCTTGACGCAGGCGGTGCGCTCGGCGCATATCGTGTCGCCCAGAGCCGCATTCTCCACGTTGCAGCCGGTGAACACCACTCCGCCGACGCACTCGAGCGCCGCTCCCACGGCGAATTTCGAGTAAGGCACATACGCCTTTTCGGATGCTTCCCTCGCGATGCTAAGAAGTTCCATATCTGTCATCTCTCATCTCTCCTCATATTTTAATCCTTGGCGTCCGTCAGGGTCTTATCCACGTTTTCAAAGGTCACGGTCCAGTTCTGCACGTTATAGAAGGGGTTGTTCTCGTTGACCTTGATGCCCTCGATAACGCCGCGGTGAGTTATCATCTGATGCTTCTCGAAGCACAGCGGCACGAGGTATGCTTTATTTATAATGTAAGCGCACATATTGTCGCAGGCAGCACGGCGGTTGTCGTCGTCGGCCGCGAGGTAGTCGGAGATAAGGCTCTCCAGCTTCTCATCGCTTATGAGGCCAAAATTGAGGCTTGCCGACGTCGTGAGCAGCTTACTGGGGTCAAAGTCGGAATTGAGGCGCACCTCGGCATAGTACATATCATAGTTCCCCGCGTTTATGAGAGCGCGGTAATTATCCCAGTCCTGCTTGTTGACAGTGACCTTGATGCCGATCGACTTCATATCCTCCGCAAATTTCTGCGCCATGTTGACCTTTACGGTGCTGCCGCTGAACACGAGGAAGTTGATATCGATCTCCGTTAGGGTCTCGCCGTTTTTGATCTCGAGGAAGCCGTCCTCGTCATAGTCCTTGAGTCCCGCGTTGGATAGTATCGTCTGCACCTGCTTAAGATCGTATCTGAACTGCTTGGCGTAGCTTTCATTGTAAAGCTTGCTGGCCGGGTTTATCGGCAGACTCGCAGCCACCGCGTAGCCGCCGAACTGATTTACAAGATAGTCCCGGTCAAAGGCGTAGTTCAGGGCAAAACGCAGGTATTCGTACGACAGATCCGAGCTAAGCGAGTTGAAGGCGATATAGTGCATATTCGTCGTGTTGAAGCCGCGGATCTCGTTTGCGTTGCCATAGCCGAGGTTCGTGTTCGCGCTGGGGTCGTTCATAACGACGTCGATGAGCGAATCCTCAAAGGCGGAAATGGCATCGTCAACGCCGGTGTACTCCTTGAGGTATATCGTCTTGAGCGGCAGAGTCGCGGAGTTGGGGTATTTGCTGAAGGCGTTGAGGGAGTTATAGTCCGCTGCATAGGTGTAGGGGCCGGAGCCGCCGGGGTATGTGTTGTTGAAGGTGCCGTACTGGATAACGGGCACTGTCAGCAGCATGGGAAACTGCATATTCTTCTTGGCCAGAGTCACGACGAAGGTCTTGTCATCGCTTGCCGAGCAGCCGTATACATAGGTAAAGCGGCCCTTGAAGCGGTCGGAGTTTATCGCGCACTGCAGCGAATAAGAAACGTCCGTCGCCGTGAGCTGCTGCCCGTCATGGAAGACATGGCTCGTGTCCACGGTGAACACCCAGCGCTGACCGCCGTCGGTGGTCTCCCAGCCGGTGATTATGTTCGGGATCACTTCAAAGCTGTTGCTGACCTCGAGCATGTTCTCATACACAAGATGGCACACGAGCTGGTTGTTCGTGTTCGTCGCGATAAGTGGGTTCATGCTGTATTTTTTGTTGCAGTTTAAGGTGAAAACGTCGTCGGCGGCCGCGGTCTGACCCAGCTCCTTGCCGGCGCTTTTGCCCTCGACGTAATCGTCCTTTTCCTCGGTCTTACCGCAGGCGGCAAGGGAGAAAAGCGTCAGCACCGCCAGCAGCATCGCCGTATATCTCTTTAGTTTTTCTGTCATGGATCTACTCCTCAAAGCATTATCGCCGCCGCCATGCTGCCGCGCACACCGTCCGTTGCGCGGTGCGACCAGTATTTATCGGGCAGACACATGGTGCATTCGTCGGAGACGTCGATATTCTCCGCGCGCAGCCCGAGCTGCAGAAGTCTGCGGAGGTTTGCTCCGCGCAGATCTACATGGGTCTTGCCGTTGGGCTTAAGCTCGAAAAGCCCCTCCGTGTCGCCGCCGAGGTAGCTTGATACCGCCTCGGGCACATCGTCATCGCACTCAAAGCAGCATTTTCCGATGCTCGCGCCGACGGCGGCCGTTATGTTATCGGGCTTTGCGCCCAGAGCCTGCATTTTCTCTACCGCGACGCCGAGTATATCCGCCACGGAGCTTTTCCAGCCGCAGTGCACCGCGGCTATAACCTGCGCCTTATTATCGTGCAGCAGCACGGGCACGCAATCGGCGATGTAGATCATCAGCGGCAGCCCCTTTATGTCCGTCACAAGGCCGTCGGCGTCATAGCCGCGCTCTGTGCCGATGATGTGGCGGTCGCTTTCGCTGACCACGCGCACCTCGGTGCCGTGGACCTGTCTTGTGACGGCGAAGTCGTCCGTGCCGCAGCCCATTATCTCACCGGCGAGGCGGTAATTCTCGCGCAGGCAGTCGGGCTCGTCGCCCCTGTTCTCGCCGAGGTTCCACGACGAAAACACGCCGCTGCTCACGCCGCCTATGCGGGTGGTGAACATATGCCTTGCCTCTATTTTGCTGCTTGTCATGTAAACGCAGCCCTTAAATTCGTTTTCCTTAAACAAATCGTACCTCGTTTCTGCGGCTCATTCGTTCCTGCCGCAGCATTCCTTATACTTGAGCCGTCTTGAGCCGTCGGGCTTCATTTTGCCGCAGGGGCAGGGATCGTTGCGACCGGGTCTGGGGGCCTTCTTTACGGGCTTTTTCTTGGGAGCCTCGCCGCCGACATTGGCGGCTACGTTCCTCGCCACGGCCTTGCGCTCGATGGTCTGCTCCTTGCGGACGCGGAAGACGAAGATGCGGCGCACCGTCTCCTCGCGGATGCCGTTTATCATCGCCTCGAACATATCGAAGCCCTCTCGCTTATACGCGTCGATGGGCTTTACGTTGCCGTAGCCGCGCAGACCGATGCCGCGCTTGAGCTCGCTCATCGCGTCGATGTGATCCATCCAGTATTCGTCTACGACGCGGAGCATTATGACCCGCTCCAGCTCGCGCATGAGGGGAGTGCCGTCCGGTCCGGCGCCGAGCTCGGCCTCGCGCTTATCGTACACCTGCATTGCGATGTCGTAAATATAGTCGCTTATCTTATCGGCCTTCGCGCTGCCTATCTCATCGAGCTTTACCGCGCCCTTGGGCAGGAAGAGCTTTTCAAAGGGCGCCGTGACCTCGTTCAGGTGCTCCTGATTTTCGGGAGCGCCGCCGTGGAGGGCGTCATTGACGGTGCCGGAGATGAACTCATGCACCATCTTATTTATATGCTCGCGCAGGTTCTCGCCGTCGAGCACCTTGCGGCGTTCATCGTAGATGATGTTGCGCTGCTGGTTCATAACGTCGTCGTACTCGAGCACGCTCTTACGGGTCTGGAAGTTACGGCTCTCAACGGTCTTCTGAGCCTGCTCGATGGCGCCGGAGAGCATCTTGTGGTCAAGCGGCGTATCCTCGTCCACGCCCAGAGTATCCATCATGTTTGCCATGCGCTCGGAGCCGAACAGACGCATAACGTCGTCGGACATGGCGATGAAGAAGCGGCTCTCGCCGGGGTCGCCCTGACGGCCGGAGCGGCCGCGCAGCTGATTGTCGATACGGCGGGATTCATGGCGCTCGGTGCCGAGGATGTACAGACCGCCGACGGCTCTGACCTTCTCGGCCTCCTCGGCGCAGACCTTCTTATGCTCATCCATGCGCTCGCGGAACACGGCTCTTGCCTTGAGTATCTCCTCGTCCTCGGTGTCGGCATAGCCGGTGGCCTCGGCGATGACCTCATCGCTGAAGCCGGCCTTGCGCAGGTCGTTCTTGGCAAGATATTCGGCGTTGCCGCCGAGCATGATATCGGTGCCACGTCCGGCCATGTTGGTGGCGATCGTGACCGCGCCGAGCTTGCCCGCCTGAGCGACGATCTCCGCCTCCTTCTCATGGTGCTTTGCGTTGAGAACGCTGTGCGCGACGCCGCGCGCCTTGAGGAGCTTCGACAGATACTCGCTCTTTTCGATGGATACCGTACCGACCAGCACGGGCTGGCCTTTTTCGTGGCAGGCGATTATCTGCTCGATGATTGCGCGGTTCTTGCCTGCCTCGGTCTTGTAAACGACGTCGGGCCGGTCTATCCTCGCAACAGGCTTGTTCGTGGGTATCTCAACGATGTCGAGCTTATAGATGGAGGCAAATTCCTCCTCCTCGGTCAGGGCGGTGCCCGTCATGCCGGAGAGCTTGTCGTAAAGTCTGAAATAGTTCTGGAAGGTTATCGTCGCAAGGGTCTTGTTCTCGCGCTGGACGTCGACGTGCTCCTTGGCCTCGATGGCCTGGTGCAGTCCCTCGCTGTAGCGGCGGCCGAGCATGATGCGGCCGGTGAACTCATCGACGATGAGCACCTCGCCGTCCTTGACGACGTAGTCGATATCACGCTTCATTATGCCGTGGGCGCGCAGCGCCTGATTTATGTGGTGGGTCAGGGTGGAGTTTTCAATGTCGGAATAGTTCTCAAGACCGAAGGCGCGCTCGGCCTTGGCGATGCCGCGCGCCGTCAGGGTGGCGGAACGGGCCTTTTCATCGACGATGTAGTCGGCGTCGATATTCTCGTCCTCTTCCTCCTTGGAGTCGGTGCTGGCGTAGACCTTTTTGCTCAGGCGGGAGACGAAGTCGTTTGCCTGACGGTACAGATCGGTGCTCTCGTCGCCCTGTCCGGAGATGATAAGGGGCGTTCTCGCCTCGTCGATGAGGATGGAGTCGACCTCGTCGACGATGGCAAAGACATGGCCGCGCTGGACGCAGGCTTCCTTGTATATCGCCATATTGTCGCGCAGGTAGTCAAACCCCATCTCGTTGTTGGTGCCGTAGGTGATGTCGGCGGCGTAGGCCTTTTTGCGCTCCTCGTTCGTGAGCCCGTGGACGATAAGCCCGACCTCGAGACCCATGAAGCGGTGCACCTTGCCCATCCATTCACTGTCGCGCCGTGCAAGGTAGTCGTTGACGGTCACGACGTGGACGCCCTCGCCGGTCAGTGCGTTTAAGTATGACGGCAGCACCGCCACGAGGGTCTTGCCCTCGCCGGTCTTCATCTCGGCGATGCGCCCCTGATGCAGCACGACGCCGCCTATGAGCTGCACGCGGAAGGGCTTCATGCCCAGTACGCGCCATGAGGCCTCCCTCACGGCGGCGAATGCCTCCGGCAGGAGGGAATCGAGATCCTCGCCACCGTCATAGCGATCCTTGAATTCCTGTGTTTTTGCCTTGAGCTCCTCGTTTGTCAGAGCCTGCATCTGAGGCTCGAGAGCCTCTATCTTATCCACTATGGGGTATATCTTTTTAAGCTCATGGTCTGTGTGACTGCCGAACAGTTTGCTGAAAAAACCCATGTCTGTCGCCTTTCGATCGTTATCATATGATTTTATCCGTAGAGATAGCTCTACAGAATGCATTCTAACACAAAATTATGAATAAAAAAAGTCCTCAGGGCAGGCATTTTACGGCTTTTCCTGTCGGATATCACAGTATTTCACTCATTGGAAAAAACAAGCTGTATTTTTTTGAGATACTGTGCTATAATCATAATCTCCTTATTTTCAATCTCACCACGAAAGAGGAACGGGTTTTGGACTTTAGAAAGATATCCCTTGAGGATTTAGACAGAATAAAGCCATTTCTTAAAGCGCAGTACCGATCCTGCGACTACTCGGTACTGGGCGTTTTCATGTGGGCGGATCTCTTCGGCTATGAATACTGCGTCGAGGACGGCGTCCTTTTCATGCGGGAAAAATCAAGATACCCCGACGCCGAGTATGACTACCTCCTGCCGCTGAGTTTTGAGCACAGCCTTTCCGACTGCGTGAGCAGGCTTATCGCCCACACGGGCGGCCGCCTCACGATGAGCCTTATCCCCGAGGACGCGCTCGCCGAGCTCGGGCAGAGCTTCGACTTCACCGCCGAGGAGGTCAGGAGCATCGCAGACTATATGTACAAGGCCGAGGATCTTGCGTTTCTCGCGGGAAAAAAGTACAGCAAAAAGCGCAACCTCATCCACCAGTTTGAAAACCTCTATCCCGACTATCACCTTGAGCCCGTAACGCCGGAAAATGCGGCGGTCATCGCCGAGTGCTGCCACAAGGACTGGTCGGACAGCCACCTGTCCGAGCTTGCGCAGTATGAAAACGAGCACACGCAAAAGGTGCTCGAGGATTTCGCCGCCTACGGCTGTACGGGCTATGCCCTGTACGTCGGCGATGAGATCGCCGCCTTCTGCATAGGCGAAATTCTGGGCGATACGCTCATCGTGCACATCGAAAAGGCAAGGCGCGAGTTCAAGGGCGCTTTCCAGATGATTAACCGGCTGTTCGCCGAGACCGAGCTCAGGCAGAGCGGTATAAAGTACATCAACCGCGAGGACGACGTCGGCGACGACGGTCTGAGGCAGGCGAAAATGTCATATTTCCCCGAATTCATGCTGAATAAATTCAGGCTGACACTGTAAATATGGTCATAAAAAGCAAGGACTGAGCCGTGGCTCAGTCCTTTCAGCGTGTCGAAGAATTCTGATGGCATTCCCATCCTCACCGGTCGGGACACCGAAATAACGGCGTGCACCACCTTAATTCGAATCGCCGCTGCGCCGGGCACACGGACGAGCAGTGCTCGCCCCTACAAGCCGTAGTTATTTATGGCTCGATCATTTTCTGCAGCAATATTCAGTGCATCTCCATTGTTAAATGACAGAGCGGCTTAAAGCCCCGTACCAGTAGGGGCGAGCATCGCTCGTCCGCTGCTGTCTTAGAGCTGCTCGCATTAAAAATGCCTCCCTGAAAAAAGGGAGGCATTTTTCTATATTGATCTGTAGATAAAGGTCACGACCTGGGCGCGGGTGCACACGGCGTTCGGGCGGAAGGTGCCGTCGGCGTAGCCGGTGGTGACTGCGCTTTCGTACGCCCACAGTATGGCCTGATAGTAGTTGTTTACCGTCACGTCGCTGAACGGATTTATGCCGCTGTTCGCGGGCTTGTCCATGTACCGCCACAGGAAGGTCACAAACTGCGCTCTCGTGCAGGGGCTGTTCGGCGCAAACTCCGTTTTCGTAACGCCCGAGGTGATGCCCTTCTCCGCCGCCCAGAGGATGGCCTTATAGTATGGTTTCAAGCTGCCGCCGTTTTTCACATCCGTAAAGGGATTTGTCCGGCTTGCAGGCTCGGGGGAGCCGGCGGTGCGCCAGAGGAAGGTCACGACCTGCGCTCGTGTGCACGCGGCGTCGGGGCGGAAAGTACCGTCGGCGTAGCCGGTGGTAACGCCCGCCGCTGTCGCCCAGTCTATGGCCTCGGCATAGGGCGCGTGGACGCCGCAGGCGTCGACGTCGGAAAAGCTCAGCTTCTCGCCGCAGCGGGTGCATACGCCGTTTTTAAAGCTGTGCCCCAGAGCGTCAACAAAGTCCGAGCGGCTTATATAGCCGCAGCAGACGCAGGTGCTGAGCGTGCAGCCTCGCTCGGTGCAGCTCGGCATAACGGTCTCCCGCTCAAATTCATGTACGCAGGCATAGCGCGCATAAAGGCTGTGGTCGCTTGCGGTCGAGACCGCGGTATCGGGCGTGATCTCCGCCCCGCCGTCGGGCAGAGTGTACCAGCCGAGAAACTTCTTGTGCGCTTTTTCGGGGGCCTCGGGCAGCTCGCCGTAAGGGCTGCCGAAGAGCTTCCCGGCGCTCATAAGCTTCTCGCCGTCGACCTCAAAGGTCACGGTATAGCTGTTTGCCTGCCACACAGCGTAGAGCTTTAAGCTGAAATTATCCGTATACTCCGCGCCGGGGGCATATTCCGCCGTCTCGGCGTCGGGATCGGTGCTCCAACCCAGAAAGCTCCAGCCCGTTCTGCTCGGGCCTTCCGCGTTCAGGCTGACGGGTGAATTGTGGAGCTTTGTCTGAACCTCGGGCGCGTTCTCGCCTCCGTTTGCGTCGTATACTATCTCATAGCTGTCGCCGTAGACGGCGAAGGGATAGCTTTTCTGCACGAAGTTGTACGCGCTGTCGGTGGCCTCGATATACAGGCTGTACCTTCCCGTGGGGAGCTCGGCGAATTTGATTGAGGCGCCCGGATCGCTCAGATCAACGGCCGCTTTTTCGGGGTCGGTCTGCACGGCCTGATAGAAGTGTCCGTCCGGGTCGCGGATATCGATGTACAGCCAGTTTATGGTGCTGCCGGAGCTGACCTTGCCGCCTATGGCAAAGCCCTCGCCCTTCCACAGCGACTGCGGAAGCGCGACGCCGCTGACGGATATCTCACCCGCTGCGGAGCTTATGCTGCCGTAGGCAGGCACGCCGAAGCCCAGTATGTCCTCATTGCGCGGTCGCTCGCGGCGCTCGACCATCTCGTTATCGGTGTTGCCCTCGATGGTATATATCGTGTCCCCTGTCGCGTATTCGACGATCGCGACGTGTTCGGCCTGACCGTCTCTGACGCTGCCGTCCTCTTCCTCAAAATCGAAGAACACGAGGTCGCCGCTATGGGGCGTATAGTCCGCGTTTTTCCAGCGCCCCTGCTCCCTGAACCATTTCATGCCGCCGTAGGTGCAGCTTGCGAAGTTGGGGATAACGCTCTGCGGAACTCCGGCGCGGCGGGCGCACCAGCTGACGAACATCGCGCACCACGCCTGCCCGTCCATGCCGTACCACTTTCCGTATTTTGTGTGATTATCCGCCGTTTCGCGGTAACCGACCTGTGATTCGGCGATCTTCAGCATATTTTCCCGCTGACTCCGGCCGGTATCGGCCAGCGCACCCGTGGGTATGAGCCCCAGCAGCAGCACGAAGGCCAGCAGCAGGCTCAGGATCTTCTTTGTCATATCTTTCTCCCGACGGTCTTTACTTTTCCGCTATGGCTCTGTAAATGAAGGTCACGACCTGCGCGCGGGTGCACACGGCGTTCGGGCGGAAGGTGCCGTCGGCGTAGCCGGTGGTGACTGCGCTTTCGTACGCCCACAGTATGGCCTGATAGTAGTTGTTTACCGTCACGTCGCTGAACGGATTTATGCCGCTGTTCGCGGGCTTGTCCATGTACCGCCACAGGAAGGTCACAAACTGCGCTCTCGTGCAGGGGCTGTTCGGCGCAAACTCCGTTTTCGTAACGCCCGAGGTGATGCCCTTCTCCACCGCCCAGAGGATGGCCTTGTAATAGGGTCTGAGATCGCCCCCGTCATTCACATCCGCAAAGGGATTTGTCCGGCTTGCAGGCTCGGGGGAGCCGGCGGCGCGCCAGAGGAAGGTCACGACCTGCGCACGGGTACACGCGGCGTCGGGCGCGAAGGTGCATGCCGTTTTCCCTGTTGTGATGCCCTGCTCCGCCGCCCAGAGGATGGCGTCGGTGTAAGGCTTATGGGTGCCCTCGGCCTTTATATCGTTGAAGGGATTTTCTCTGCCGCAGCGGGTGCATACGCCGTTTACGAAGTGATGTCCCAGCATTGCGACGTAGCTTCCCTTAAAGCTTTCGCCGCAGCCGGAGCAGGTGTAGGTGGTGTAGCCGCGCTCGGAGCAGGTCGGCTCGGTGACGGCGGCGGCATAGCCGTGGACGTGGTTGTCATAGCCCTCCCAGGTCAGGGTGCCGCCGTAATTATTGCCGACCTTGCCGTTCCATTTCGTACCGTTCTTAGGATAGACAATGTTTGCGCTCACGCCCGCGAAGGCCTTGTCTGCAACGGAGCCGTATTCGCCGGAGATCATGACATAATTCATGCTCGCTCCGGAGGGGAAGGCGTTGTTCTCAAGGCACAGGCTGCTGCAGTCCAGAGACACGGATTTTATATTGGTGCAGCCCCTCAGAGCGTTCTGGGCTATGCGCAGGCTTTCCGCGCGGCTGTATATGCTCAGCTCGCTCAGAGCCGTGCAGCCGCTGAACGCGTCGCCTTCGATAAGGGTCTCCGCCCCGCCGTAGCTGTCATCGCTGTAGAATATCACGGCGGCGAGACTCGTGCAGCCGGAAAAGCTGCCTGACTTCAGGACTGCCAGGCCGGAGGGAAGCTCGGCATAGGTCAGGGCTTTGCAGCCGGAAAAAACCCCCTCGCCCAGAATGCGAGTGCTTGCGGGAACATGGACGTTCTTTACGGCGGTGCCGCTGAAGGCGTAGCTGCCGACGTTCACGCAGCCGTCGGGAATGCCGATCTCCGCAAGCGCGGAGCAGTTTTTGAAGGCGCTGCCGCCGATGATCTGCACGCCCTCGATGCCCTCAAGCGAGCTGAGCGCGGTGCAGTTTTCAAAGGCGCCGCTGCCGATCTTCTGAAGCTCGGCGCGTATAACGACCGACTTCAGCTTCGTCAGATCCTTGAAAGCGTAATTGCCGATATTCTTTATCCCCGTGCCGATCTCTACCTTATTTATAGACCCGCGATATCCGTACCACGGTGCTACAAAGCCGGAGGAGGCCGACCAGTCGGTCATGTCGCCGCTGCCGTAGATCTTCAGCATACCGGTTTCCTCGTCAAAGCTCCAGCTCATGCTGTCGCCGCAGATACCCCTGACGGTCATATCCTTCCACTGTGCGTAGACGGTCATGTCGCCGGAGATCTTGGTGGTCGTATCCACCTTGCTCCCGCCGGAGGGCGCCGTGTACCAGCCGAGGAATTTATAGCCATCGCGTGTGGCCGCAGGCAGTGAGTCCAAGGTGCCGCTTGCGGTGACGTACTTGCTTGTGACGTCGCATTTTCCGCCGTTTGCGTTGAATGTCACGGTCGCAAGACCCGGACCCGGGCCTTCTTTGTTGCTTATGTACCAGTATTTGTATATGTTATTGATAACTCCGTCCTGCGTTCCGCGTTTGACGGCGTTCCAGCTCGCGGAGAGCTTTATTCTGCCCGAGCTTATGCCCGGCGCGGGATCGGCACAGTAGAAGGTGCCGGTTGCGCTGTCGTAATCGGTCACAAGGACAGCGTGGGGAATACCATCGTCGTATATCTCGATGCCCTCGGGGTGCTTGCTGAGCAGTTCGATGAGACGCGCCTTTTTGTCCGCAAGGCTGCCGGTGGCTTTTTCATGGTTCACATCCATGCCCATGTAACTGAACGAATATTTGAGTCCTGTGCCGGGCACCCATGCCTCTTTGCCGAGCGTGGTCTCGGTTATGGACTCCCAGTCTTTCTGTCCGTCGATTATCGCGCGGCGGCGCAGCATCATGACCGCCGAGGCCAGCGTGCATTTGCCGCCCTCGCTCTGTTTCACGAACACATTTGAATCGTTTATCGTAGCCGCCATCGCTTCAACGGAAAATACAGGCAGCATCGTAAGCACCAGCGCAAGCGCCAGCACGAGGCTCAGCAGACGTTTTTTCATCATTTCCTCCGTATCCTTTTTTCGTAACGGTTAGTAATTATATCCCAGACGCAGTTTTCGTTCAAGTGATTTAAAGGATTATTTACATCTGCGGATAATTCTTCCTGCACGCCGTATTGCCATACGGGCCATCCGCCGTAGGGGCGGCCATTGGCCGTCCGCGTTCAGAGCGGCGCATAGCCTTCCCCTTGAGGGGAAGGTGTCGGCGGAGCTGACGGATGAGGTGTTTTCTCAAACCCAACACCGCTTATGTAACGACAGGCAGAAAATATAAAGACAATCTCTGTAATCACCGGTCGGGCTGGCGCAATAGCGATATGCACGATTTTAATACGAATTGGCCGTGCGCCGAGCACCGGTCGGGCACCTGTAATAACGATTATTTGAAGCGAAAAAACGATAAGAAAAAACCCGCAGGTACTGACGTACCTGCGGGCGGTGACAGCCTCGGAGCATCACGTGCTGCTCCACGACCTGAGCCCGACCTGTTATGCCGGCTCGGAGCGGTCAACGGCTGCTGATTTTGTTTTTACTCTTTTACGGTCGCTTCGTCGGCAGCTTCCTCTGCTGCGGGGGCCTCGACGGTTTCCTCTGCTGCGGGGGCCTCGACGGTCTCCTCTGCTGCGGCTGCCTCTGCTGCTGCCAGAGCTGCGTCGGTATATGCTGCCTCTTCATCCTCTTCTGCGGCTGCTGCTGCCGCCTTCTGCTTTGCAGCATTCTTTGCGAGTGCCGCGAAGACCACGAACAGGACAGTGACTGCCGCCAGGATGATGACAGCGGTCATCTGGAGATTGCCGGTGTACTGCTGGACGGGAGTGAAGTCAAGCTTCGCCGCCGTCTCGCCTACATAGTTGCCTGCCTCGTCAACACGGATGGTGTAGATGTAATCGTTGAACTTGGTGATAAGTCCGACCACAAGAGCCGCAACCGCAAAGACTGCGCTCACTACGCCGCAGCCAAAGCCGGTCTTCTTGCCGCCGTTGATGGCTGCAATCAGGCCGATGATGCCTGCAATGATGCCGAGGATGCTGGCAATGGCGACCGCTGCGTAGATGCCCATGCGGCCGTAAAATTCGCTCTTGATGTCAGCTTCCTGATCGACCAGATACTGCTCGCCCAAGTCGCAGAGAGTTACGCACTTGTCAAGATCGAGCATCTTGAATCCGCGCTTCTCAACGACGTTGCCGTTTTCATCGACCTTGTACATGCTTGCAAGAACGTCGTTGCAGAGGGTCTCATATGCTTCGGAGTTGACAGCTGCGACACCGTCGTTCACAACGATAAGATCTTCGGGAACTGCGACGCCGAACTCGGCTGCGAGGTACTCGGGCAGAGACTTGATGGTCTGCCTGCCGCCGTAGTAGCTGAAGCAGGGCTGCATGCCCTCACACAGTGCCATGCCGCCTTCTGCCAGGGCGATCTCGCCCTGCTCAAAAACGGAAAGCTGCCTGTCGCCCTCTGCGAGCTGAGCTGCGCCTGCCGCGAGCTTATTGGCGCCGGCAGCAAGGTCCTTCTCGCCCTGTGCCAGCTGTGCCTTGCCGGCTTCGAGAGCCTTGAGGCCGTCCTCATACTGCTTGAGCTTTGCCTGACCTTCGGCGACCATCTGCTGCATGTATGCGGGGAAGTCGGTTACGTCCTCGGGGATGTCGAGACCCTGGCTTGCCGCAACTTTACGGACGACTCCGGTGAACCATGCCTGTGCGGTATCGAAGCCGAACCAGTCTTTCATTCCGGGGATCTTGCCGACACCGTTGTCACGGAGATCAACATACTGATTGAGGTAAGGCATCAGAGGCTCGATCTTGCTGAGAAGCTCTTTGCCTTCGTTGTAGGCCTGAGTGTTGGCGTCTATCTCAGCCTGGCCCGCAGCGACCTGCTGGCGACCCGCCTCGAGCGCCGCCGCACCCTCATTGTAGGCCTGCTTGCCGGCGGAATACTCGCTGAGTCCGGCGGTGTAGGTGCCTACGCCGTTTAAGTAGGTCTCCTCATTGGCCTTGAGCTGCTCAATGCCTTCCATCGCGACCTTCATATTGTCTCTCGCGTACTTTGCATCGGCGCTCTTGTACTCGTTGATATTCAACATGTCCCTTACGCCGGCCACGCAGGCGAAAAGACCGAATATGCACGCGAGAACCAGAACAACGCTGCAGATCATAAGTAATACTCGTTTCATATGAATCCTCCCATGTTTTTTATAAAAATATTACTTAGTCACAAAGTTTGTTTGTCTTTTGTCAGTGTAACACACAATGTCAAAATAGTAAAGAAGAAATGACAATATTTTTGAAATTTTTTTAACAGTTTTTTAATATTTTTGTTCCTGTTAACCAATCCGTTGGTGCGATTTTACCTGAGTAACGACATTTATACCAATTTTGCACACATTTCTTGTTAACATATTATACATAAATAGCCCCGGCAATTGTGAACAATCCGTGAACAATTGCCGGGGTTTTGCTATCGTTGCTGCTTTCGGCATTCTTTTTTATGCCGATCTGCCGTACACGCTCATCGGAGCAGCCTGCGCGCCTTACAGCTCCTCGAAGCGTCCGGCGTCTTTGCCGTGCAGGCAGCTCCTCAGCAGGATGCTCAGAGCCAGCAGCAGCACCGACGCAAGCGCCATGACGAGTGCGGCGTGAACACCCTTACTCAGCAGAAAATAGCCGCCGACGCCGAGCGCGGCTATGAGGCCGTAGTCGAGCAGCATGCATATTATGACCGCGGCTCCGCTCTTCACCGCCTGCGCCTCCGTCATCCAGTTGAGGTTGGGGTGGCGGATATTGGCGATGAGCCCCATCTGCGCCATGACAAGCAGGAGCAGAAGAGAGGCTATCGTTGCCGTCAGCACGATGAGCGCCCCGGGACGCAGGACATATGTTGCGGCCGCCATGAGTATGACGAGCGGTGGGATATAGAGCGCAAGACTGAGCCTGAGCTTCGTGCCCAGCACCTCGTCCGTGCTCACGGGCATGGAGCGTATGATCCAGAGGCTCTTGCCCTCAAGCGACACGGAGGAGCTTGTCGGCAGGACCATGCCGGCCATCGCCGCTCCGAAAACGGCGACGATGCACATGGCGATATCCTCATAGCCGGCCATGATCTGCAGCAGCATGCTCTTATATACCACGAGCAGCACCGCTCCGGCGAGGATGAACACGGCGCCGAGGCCGTTATTGATAATGCAGGTGGAGCTTGAGAAGAAGCGTGCCGCCTCGCGCTTAAACAGCGCAGAGCTTCTGGACGAAACGCGCTGACCTTTGTCGGTATATTTTATCTTCGCGCTTCCGCGTTTGGCAGTGGCGGTCTTTATGAAGGTGCGCGAGAGCACGGCGTATACTATTATAAAAGGTATAGTCAGGATCGCCATGGACAGCAGGAGGTATATCACATTGCCCTCTGCGGCCGCGACGCCGATCCACCTGAGCACCGTGACGCTGCCAAGGGTATCCGCAAGACCCATGCTGCTCATCAGCACGTTTTCCACGATAGTCCCGAGCCGGCTGTAGAAATAGAAGTATGCGGCGAGAAAGGCAAGCGACAGAACGGTCTCAAACAGCGTTTTCCTGCGCATTTTCGAGGACAGCAAGCTGAGCAGCCAGCCGAAGATCGCGGATATTGCCAGCGCGAACAGGCTCAGCGCCAGAAACACCAGAATAAAGCTCACCAGAGTCTTTGCGGAAAACGGCGCGCATTGATACCACATTATAAGCGCCGGCACGGCAATGATGAGCCCGAACAGCAGGTTCAGCCCCAGCAGGAGCAGCATACGGCTGCCCAGTATCGCCGAGGGCGGGATGGGCATGGACAGCAGCAGGTCGTTGTCCTTGGCCTCGTAAAGCTGGCTTTTCGCCGTGAACACGCTGAACACCACCATCATGGCAAAGGACATTATGAGCACCATCAGGAAGTACAGCCACGCAAGACCCGAGGTATACAAAGGCTCTGCCAGCGCGGAGAACACCATGCCGAACAGCCAGCAGAAAACGCCTATGGCGTATACCATCAGCAGGGCATAGAGGGCGAGCTTGCCCTTGCCGGACTTTTTGCCCCTTTTCGAGCCTCCGCCGAGCCAGTTGAAAATTGAGGCCAGCTTGACCTTCATAAGAGCTTTAAACATTGTCGCCCTCCAATTCAAGGAACACTTCCTCAAGGGAGGTATCGCCCTTGACGGTCTCCATATCGCCGCTGGTTATGAGCTTTCCGCTTTTTATGATCGCGACCTTGTCGCAGAGCTTTTCCGCGACCTCGAGCACATGGGTGGAGAAGAAGATCGCGCCGCCATTGTCGCAGTGCTCGCGCATCATGGTCTTGAGGTTATGGGAGGCGACGGGGTCAAGCCCGACGAAGGGCTCATCCATGATGATGAGCTTCGGCTCATGTATCCACGCCGCGATGATCGCAAGCTTCTGCTTCATGCCGTGGGAGTATGCCGACACGGGCTGCGCAAGATCCTCGGTCAGCCCGAAAACATCCGCGTACCTGCGTATGCGCTCCTCGCGGTCGGCCTTGCTCACGCCGTATATATCCGCCACGAAGTTCAGGTACTTTACGCCGGAAAGATAGTCGTACAGCTCCGGGTTATCGGGTATGTAGGCAATGGCCTTTTTGCACTCAAGGGGCTTTTCCTTTACCGACATGCCGTCGATGAGGATATCGCCGCCGTCAAACTGCAGTATCCCGCAGGCGGCCTTGATGGTCGTGGTCTTGCCCGCACCGTTATGACCGATGAAGGCGTAGATATCGCCCGCCGCGACCTCAAGGCTCAGGTCGTCCACCACGGCCTTGCCGTCGTAGCATTTTGTGAAGTTCCGGATTTTCAGCATTATTGTTCCTCCTGTATCGGCGATGATATCACCGTGATCTTTCTCGGCTTGCGGACGCCGTCGGGCTTTCTGCCCATATACCTTTCCGCAAGCTCGCCCATATCCTTATAAAATGACGCGTATTCCTCGTCCGACAGCATCAGCGCCATCATGGAAAAGCCCAGCATATCCCGCATGGGGTCAGGATCGTCCCCCTCGAAATACCGTCTGAACTCCACCGTAAGTCCCAGCAGCCCCTGCATCACGGCAGCGGGGCCGGGATCCTCAATGCGGCTTTTGCGGAGCCTGTAGCGCCGCTCGGTCGCGCCCCGCTTTTTCTGCTCGGACTTTACCTCGATCCAGCCGTCGCCCTCGAGCGCCTTTATGTGCCGGTAAAGGCTCGCGGTCGGTATATCGCTCAGCTCGGCGGATATCTCCGCCGCGGTACCGTCGCCGTGGTATATCAGGTATTCGAGGATCCGCAGCCTCGCCGTGTTCATAACAGTCGTGACCTCCACCGCGCCACCTCCCTTTTAGATTATTCTCAAATATGAGAATAATCCAAAACCTCTCATTTGTCAAGAAAAACTCAAAGCTTTTTCAATTCATCGATATGCTCCTCGGCGTAAGCGGCACTGCGGGGAGCGATCCTCGGCGGCGTATTCGCGCTTGTCATGTCGCTTGAGCTTATCGCGCTTAAGACAACCGACACCTCTACGGCCTCGTTTCTGGAAAACACCGCGATCATATTCGTGCCGCTTATCGAGGCGCTGCTCATACGCAAGGCTCCGGAAAAGGCAGTACTCATAAGCACCGCTGCGTCTCTTGCGGGCGTTGCTCTGCTGACTCTCGGCAGCGGAAGCTTCGGCTTCACTGCCGGCGAGCTGTACTGCCTGTGCGCCGCTCTGGTGTATGCGGCGGCGATCATAATCACCGACCGCTTTTCCCGTGGGGGAGACGGGCTTATGATGGGCGTCATGCAGGTGGGCTTCATCGGCATATACGCACTTGCCGCATCGTTCATATTTGAAGCGCCGCGCCTCCCCTCAGGCGGAACGGAGTGGGGCATGATACTGGCTCTTGCAATAGTCAGCACCTGTATTGGATTTACCTTCCAGCCCGTCGCTCAGGCTCATCTCAGCAGCGAGTGCGCAGAGCTTTTCTGTGCGCTGAGCCCCGCCTTCGCCTCACTTCTGGGGATAGTGTTCCTAAGCGAGCCGATGACGCTCCAAGGCGTGTGCGGCGCGGCTCTCATACTGTTAAGCCTGTACATTCCGCATATATTCGCGCGAAAAGCAGCCGTAACATGACGGCTGCTTTTGACTGTCGATAAACCTCATTTTACTCCGGAGCGGCCGAAAGCCTTCCCCTTGAGGGGAAGGTGGCGCGAAGCGCCGGATGAGGTGGAACATGTTACGAATTCGCCGGAAGTTTCCTTAAAATGCGGCATTTTCCCGCACACCTCATCAGTCGGCCTTGAGGCCGACAGCTTCCCCTCAAGGGGAAGCCTTGGGTGCTCATTTTTTTGAAGGCTTTTTCGACACGCTGAAGCAGCCGTTACATGACGGCTGCTTTTGACATTTACGCGGACGAGCAATGCTCGCCCCTACAAACTGTGGTTTATTGCAATCTTTCATTTAAACAGTGGTAATATATCGAAAAACTCCGCAGGATATTTTCGGGCTGTCGCAAAAGCGATATGCTTCATTTTTAATGCGAATTGGCCCTCCAGCAGGAGTTTATAGAATTTTTCTTTTTTGTTCATGCCTTTGTCATAAAGTTTGTGTATTATATCCCTGCAAGAAAGCTAACGGCATTCGGAGGCCCACATGGAAGACAATAAAGACAAAAAAAACGAAAATAACGCGGGTCATCCGGAGATAGACGGGGAATACCATTTCGTAAGACCCGAGAAAAAGCTGTACGAGGACGCGGAGTTCGTCCCGCAGGACGAGACTGACGAGATCCCGCAGTACTACGTTCCCAGCGAGAAAAAGCCGAAGGAGAAAAAGTCCGAGGCCAATAACGGCAGAGTACTGAAGCTCATCTGCCTTTGTCTCGTGTGCGCCCTTGTGGGCGGACTTGTGGGCGGCTTCGTGTCGTGGAATGCGCTGAAAAGCCGTTTGCCCTCGGCAAGCTCCGATAAGCCCCTCGTTTCATCCACCGAGATCAAAAACGTCAGCAAGGAAACGGCGACCGCGAACGATATCTACAGCGTCGGCTGCCGCCAGACCGTCGGCATCTCGCTTGAGATCACATCGGCCAACATTTTCGGTCAGACCAGCTCCAGCGCCGTTGCCGGCACAGGCTTTATCATAACCTCGGACGGCTATATCATGACGAACTACCACGTCATAGAGTCGGCCTGTAAGAACAATTACAAGATCACCGTTCTTTTCAAGGACGGCTCCTCATACGAGGCCGCCGTCACGGGCTTTGAGGAGGACAGCGACGTTGCGGTCCTCAAGATCGACGCTAACGACCTCAGCCCCGTTGCCATCGGCAACAGCGACAACATCGCCGTGGGCGACAGTGTTTTCGCCATCGGACATCCTCTCGGCGAGCTGGACTTTTCCATGACGAGCGGCCGCGTAAGCGCTCTTAATCGCAGCATCGCCGCCGACAGGAACACCGCTCCCATCAATATGTTCCAGTTCGACGCGGCCATAAACTCCGGCAACTCCGGCGGCCCCGTCTTCAACGAGAGCGGCGAGGTCATCGGCATCGCCACCGCCAAGGTCGGCTCCTCGGGAGTCGAGGGTCTGGGCTTCGCGATACCCATCAACGACGCCGCCGACATCGCAAACGAGCTCATCACCAAGGGCTACGTCAGCGGCAAGGCCTACCTCGGCGTGAACATCGACAATCGCTACACCTCGGTCTACGCGCAGTATTACAATCTGCCCGAGGGCGCGTATGTGTATAACGTCGAGCCCGAAAGCTGCGCGGAGCAGTGCGGACTGGCAGCCGGCGATATAATCACCCAAATGGGCGACGAGCACATCGGCAGCTACTCCGACCTCAACGCCGCAATAAAGCGCTTCAAGGCCGGCGAGAGCACCGAGATCGTCGTGTACCGCGCAAATGACTATGTGACCCTGACCGTCACCTTTGACGAATCCAAGCCCAACACGGGCTCCAACGGAGTCAACGAATTCGGGCTTTCCAGCCACCCCCAGACGGGGACGTACGGCTGATAAACACGCTATGTTTCTTCTCCTTTAATCAGGCGGGCTCCCTACCACCTGATATATATCCTCTCTATTTCTCCAAAACGAAAGGCCGCGGCTCAGCCGCGGTCTTTTGTTTATGTTGAATTTTTTTCGCTTCGGTGAAAAAGCTCTGCGGAGCTTTGCCGCATTAAGGACGTCGCGTCATACCGGCGGAGCGAAGTTGAGCGCACGGGGCACGATCTCGATCGTGAACTTATTTTCGTAGATTATCTCGCCGTCGAGGGAATAGGCAAAGCCCTCGGGCGCCTCCACCTCGACGACCTTCGCCTGACGGTAGACCAGGACGTCCTTCAGGTCCTCGCGGTCGAGGTGCTCGCCGTTTGTGTAGGGCGTGAGTATTTTCACGAAGCGCAGTCGGGAGATGGGCTTTGCAAGGCAGACCTCCATGAGCCCGTCATCGAGCTTTGCGCGGGGCGCGCACTTAAAAGAGCCGCCGACATACTGGCCGTTTGCGACGGTGCACAGCAGAATCTCGCCGTCGGGATTTATCACCTCGCCGTCGGCCTTGACGGTGCAGCGGTTTTTCATGCTCTTTATAAGCGCCTTGACGATGCCCTTGGTGTAGGAATTCTTGCTGCCGTGACCTGTCCTGGCCCTGTCCTCGTTGACGGTGATGGCAACGGTCGTATCGAAGCCGAAGTTCGTCACGTTGACGCTGTATCGCTCGCCGACCTTGAGAACGTCGATCTTTTCGGCCTTGCCGCGTATGAGCTTTGACACGTCCGCAAAGGCCTCCTTGCCGCCGTAGCACTTGACAAAGTCGTTGCCGCTGCCGCAGGGGTAGCAGGAGACGGACACGTTCTCAACGCCCACCGCGGGGGAGAACACCTCGTTGATGGTGCCGTCGCCGCCGCAGGCGATAAAGCGCAGCTCCTCGCCCTGCCGCTCGGCTATGGTCGCCTTGACAAACTCCGTCGCGTCGCCCACGGCCTTGGTTATGTACATCTCGCAGTCGTCCTTCTCGGGGAGCATATCTATCTGCGCCCTGAGCCTTTCCTCCGTGCCGCCCGCTCCGGCAAGAGGGTTCACAACAAAGATATATTTCATGCTTTTGCCTCCTTATTTTTATATTTTTAAAAATTTTATCACATTTTTCGCCGGTTTTCCACAAAAAATGTTGAGGTTGAAATAGTATGCGGCATATGATATCATACATATAGTATAATATATGGGAGAGATCACATGAAATATCTGTTTCTCGCGATTTTCATTATTTCAAGCTCCATCCACCTGTACGCAAGCTACAAAAGCAATTCCAGGCTTCGGGCACAGACCAAGGGCCTTATCCTGCTGGCGCTGCTGGGCTGGTACTGCTGCAGCGTGACTGACCCGCTGTCCATCGTCATCGCCGCCATACTCACAAGCTGGCTGGGCGATGTGCTGCTCATCCCCAAGGGCGTCAAGTGGTTCTCCGCCGGCGGCATAAGCTTCCTCATATCCCACGTTTGCTTCGCCGCCGCCTACGCGTATCACGTCGATTTTGCAGCCGTACCCCTCTGGCTCATCATCGTCGCGGCTGCCGCGTATATCGCCGTCACCGCGCTCGTTTTCCGCGGGCTCAGACCTTACCTGCCGAAAAAGCTCTTCTATCCCATGGCGGGGTATCTCCTCGCAAACAGCGCAATGAACTGCTTTGCGCTGTATCAGCTCGTTTCCCTGCCCTGCCTTGCAACGGCGGTCACGTTCATCGGCGCGGTGCTGTTCTTCGTCTCCGACTCCACCCTCTTCTACGTCAGATTCAAAAAGGACGGACGTCTCAAAACGCACTTTGTCGTTATGCTCACCTACATACTCGCCGAGTTCCTCATAGTCGAGGGCTTCGTGCTCCTTGCAATGTGAAGATCAAAAAGCAAAAACCGCAGACAGCTGTCTGCGGTTTTTTCATATTCATGCCTCCACGGTGTGGGACAGGAGGTAATCGGTCAGCATTTTGCAGTAGCCCGGCTCCATGTGTACGCCGTCGGGGGAGGCGTCATCGGGCAGGCTGCCGTCGGCCGCAACGGCCTCGAAGCCGTCGACGAAGTACACCTGCTTGGCCTCGCACATACGGAGGATGAGCTCATTGAACATCCTGACCCTGTCGTTCGTGAGGTGAGACTGCTCTGCCGTGGCCTTCGCGCCGACGGGCATGATGCCGATAACATATATCTGCGCCTCGGGGTGGGTCTGCTTTGCATGGTCTACCAGGTTGCCGTAGTACTCGATGAACTTATCCGTATCGTACCAGCCGAGCTCGTTGAGGCCGGTCATCATGTATATCTTTCCGTAAGTCCCGCCCTGCAGCGCCTCGGAAACCGTGACGGTGCCGGAGGCGGTCTCGATATAGGGCTTGGTGAACACGTCCGCGACCGTGAGGCCGACGTGGGAGAAGTCCGCGGCATACTCAAACTTTGCGAAGTTCATGATGCCCTTCATGCGGGAGTCGCCGATGAAGGCCGCGTCCCTGAACCAGTCCTCGCCCTTGGGCGCGGAGGCGGGCACGGGCTTTGAAAAAACATATACCGGAGCGGAGGCCTCCTCCATTGCGGTATAGAATTCCCCGGCAAGGGTCTTGGTGCCGTCGGCGTCGCCGAGCAGCTCCTGCATCTTATCGCGTATAGCCGCGGGGTCGGGTGCGACGATCAGCACGGCGCAGTCGCCCTCGGTGAAAATGATCGAGTTATTCAGCATCTCCACGCTTTCGGGGCTGTAAAGCTCAAAGGATGATCTCTGCATCCGGCGTCTTGCGTCCAGAGCGTCGGTCAGGACCTTGACGTTCACGCCGTCGGCCGCGACGAGCACGCTTATCTCCTCGGGGCGGGAGGCGGAGGAATAGGCTATGGCATAGTCCCTGACCTTATCGGTCTCTATGCCGTAATAGTAATAAAAACGGTTTGCAAAGCTCCCGTCATCGGCAGCCATAAGCAGATCCGTGCCTTCAAGTCCCGTCGACTGCAGCGCCGCCGCGGTAAGATCCTTTGCGGAAATATCGATTTTTTTGTTGCCGCTGCCGCAGGCGCAAAGCGATAACAGGCAGACGGCGGCAAGCAGCATGGCTATTACTCTCTTCATATCTGCACCCCTAAAAATTGCTGTATTGACAGGATACCAATCAAGGCTCCTCAGGTCAACATAATTCTGTAACTTTTGACACAAATTTTACAACGAAAAAAGGCGGCGATATTTGTGCAACTTTACTGTAAGAAAATCTATCGTTCTATATATTGTGCTCCGCCTTTATCTGCGCATACAAATCGTCTCTGTTCTCGGGCGTTACGATGTAAAGCTCGCAGTCGGGATGGCGGCGCACCGCCCTAAGAAATTCCGTGTTCTGCGCCTTGACGGCGGCAAAAACCCTGTAATTGCCTGATAAAATCCGCATCACCTCACGCTGAAACACCGGAGAGTCAGACTCCAGAGTTCCTATCTCGTCCATCACCACGAGACTGCCCTCGGGTATGTCCCTCAGATAGGACGCGGCAAGGCTGTCCATATACTCGGGATGCCGCTCCGTACCAGAGTCGGAGATGCTCATTATGACCTGCGCGTCCCCGATATTCTCCGGAGGATCGGCGATGTCATACAGGTAGACATAAGATTTTCCGTCAGCCCCCGCGGGCTGTCTGACGGTGATGTATCCGCGCGGCGCCTGACCCATGGGCGCGACGAGCCTTTCGATCATTGTGGATTTGCCTGAATTAATGTCCCCGCAGAGAAGAATTTTCATTTTTTCTCTCCTGTAGCAATTGCACTTGATATAACTTGTTAAATGATATACAATAATAGCATAAATACAACAAGCTTTCAACTTGTTGACGCTGAAAGGATTTTGGAAACTATGGCAGAAAAAATCAACATCGAAGATCTGATGCTCGAGACCTATGCCGACAAGAGCTTGAAGGCATACAGCGAGCTGGTAGCGAAGCCCGACAGTCTGTTCGGTCTGGGCTCGGCGGCCGCCGAGGTCGCGGCGAGCGCGGCGGCGATGGCACTGAAGGCCGTCAGACTCAGCGGCTCCGACGCTCCCGAGGCCGTGCACGCCGAGAAGGAGCTTGAGACCCTGCGCAGCTATTTCCTGCACCTGCTGGATGAGGAGAACAAGGCCAAGAAGCCGCTTGACAAGCGCCTTGCCGCAAACGCCGTAGACAGCGAGATCGAGGCGGCCTACCGCACCGCCTGCTGCATTATCGACGAGGTGTTCTATATGTCGGTGCGCACCGTTGAGACCCTGAACTCCGTCGCGGATAAGATCTGCCCCTGCGCGGCGCATTTCGCCTCCGCCGCCGTGCACTTTGCAAAGTGCGCGATGGAAACCGTGCGCATACAGAAGGCGGTCTATTCCACCAAGATGAACGAGCCGGTATTTGCCCGCACCACCCGCCGCGAGCCGGAGATCGCCATCGAGAACAACGCCGAGCTGTTTGACGGCCTCATCGCCAAATTCGAGGGCATGATTAAGTAAGCACAGGCGTCTGAAAATACGGACTGTCTTTTCGGACAGTCCGTATTTTTCTGCTTTGCGCCGCGTACCGGCCAAGTTGCGATTGACATTACGCGGGATTTCAAATATCATGCTTATATCGAGCAGAAAGGATCACATATTATGAAGCATAAACTGACCCGAATCATATGCCTTGTCCTCGCCGTTTCGCTGTGCGCGGGGCTTCTCTGCGGCTGCGGCGGCAGCGATGAGCCGGAGGAGACACCGGTCGTCTTCGATGCTCAAGCCTATGTAAAAGGCGGCCTTGACGCGGTGTACCTCGGCGTTTACTCCGATGAATACCTGAAGATCCTCGGCGCCGACAGCGACAAAGCCTGCGCCGGGAGCTATGAGCGCGGCATGGAGGTGAGCCTCGACGTATTCGCGGGCTATTTTAACATCTCTTTGGACGATTGCGGCGTCGGTACCCGCACGGCTCTTCTCGGGCTCATGAAGGATATGTACAAATGCGCAAAATACGAGGTGGGCGCGGCCTCCGAAAACGGCGGCGGCTACACCGTCAGGGTCACCGTTTACCCGATAGCCGCCGTGGCGGATGCGGCGCGGGAGGACTATCCCGCCTTTGCCGACGGCGCGGCCCGGCGTCTTGTCGAGGGTGAGTTTGATAAGGGCGGCCTGAGCTTCGAGGATTGGTGGGCGCGGTCTATCGCCGACATGGTAAGGGCGCGTCTGGCGGCCAATGAATACCTTGAGCCCGTCGAGGTCTCGGTGGAGGTATCGAAAGACGCAGGCGGAACCTACATACTCAGCAGCGAGGCTCTGTCCGAGATCGATCAGCACATCGTCTCCTACCCCGCTGACTAGCCGGCCGCTGCCGGAGAGCGATCCGGTGCTCGGCGCACGGCCAATTCGCATTCAAATCATACGCATCGTTTTTGCGCCAGCCCGACCGGTTATAGTGGGAATGTAACGAGCATTTCCGCTGTCTATAATCGGGCTGACGCAATACAGATACCTGCCATTCTCAACGCGAATTAGCCGTCTGCTAAGACCGAGCATTGCTCGTCCGGTGCTCGGCGCACGGCCAATTCGCATTCAAATCGTGCGTATCATTTTTGCATCAGCCCGACCGGCTACAACGGGAATGTAACGAACATTTCCGCTGTCTATAATCGGGCTGACGCAATACAGATACCTGCCATTCTCAACGCGAATTAGCCGTCTGCTAAGACCGAGCATTGCTCGTCCGGTGCTCGGCGCACGGCCAATTCGCATTCAAATCGTGCGTATCATTTTTGCATCAGCCCGACCGGCTACAACGGGAATGTAACGAACATTTCCGCTGTCTATAATCGGGCTGACGCAATACAGATACCTGCCGTTTTCAACGCGAATAAAAAGAGTTCCCTTGTGAAAGGGAACTCTTTTGCTGTGTAAACGCGACCTTTTGAATTGCTCATACCAGCGAGGTCCCGGGGTAGTAGTGCTCCAGGATCTCTTTATAGTCCGCGCCGGATTTTGCCATGGTGTTCGCGCCGTACTGGCTCATGCCGACGCCGTGGCCGTAGCCCTTGACGGTGAACACGAACTCGCCGTCGCCGCGGCTTATCTCGAAATCCGTCGAGCGCAGGGAGAACAGCTTGCGCAGCTCGCTGCCCGTAAACCCGACCCCGCCTATCACGATGCTGTCCACCCTGCCGGAGGCGCTGCGCTTGACTTCGCCTATCCAGCTGTCGGCTGCGCCCGTCATGTCCGCCTCGGGCTTCAGGTACAGTATCGTGTCCCTGAAATCAATATCCGCGCTCCTGACGGTAGTCACGAAATTCGGGACGGTATCGGCGGTCTCGGGGGAATCGACGCTCACGAGATACGGCAGCCCGTTCCATATAGCGCCGCTGTCCTCGGTCGCGCCCTCGGAGGAGGAGTGGAAGGCCGCGAGCGCGGGCTCGCCGTCATAGCTTAAGTACTGCCCGTCCGTGTCTTCCACGGCGGCGGTTATTTTTTGGATGTAAAGCTCATATTTTTCACCCCAGCTCGTCCTGAGCTGCTCGGGGCTCAGATAGGCCTGACAGCAGTCGGCCGAGGTGCAGATATCCGCGTTATCGTGCTTTGGGCTTATAAGTCCGCGCTGGAGATAGCTTCGGGCGGCGACCGCCTGAGCCTTGAGCGCCTCCGGCTCGAAGGACACGGGCATCTCCGCCGCGAGGACGCCCGTCAGGTAATCGAACACGCTTATCTCGCGCACCTGTTCGCCCTCGAGAAGCCTTATGCTGCGAGTCTTGTCCCCGGGCAGAGGCTCGGCGGTTTTCTGCGGCTCGTCCGATACGTCAGGCGGCGCAGGCAAGGCCTGATCGAGCTTGTAAAGCCTCGGCAGTGCCAGAACAACAAGCGTCAGTACGAGCGCCGCGGCAAGCATCCTTTTCATTCGTTACCACTCTCCTTGTATGCTTGTACTTGACTGAAAAGTCAAATGAGTATAAAATCACTATGCACAGAGCCTCGCTCTCTTAAATCTATTCCGACTGGACTGATACTATGCCAAAATACAACAAAGACGCCAAAGCTCCGCTCATACTGTCGTGCTATGTGTGCGCACTCGGAGCCTTCGGAGCCTTTTTCCGCTGGCTGCAGATGCAGGTCGCAAGGGACTCCGAAACCGGGATGATGAATCCCAGCATTCTGAGCGTTCTTGTCCCGCTCACGATCCTGTGCGCCGCCGTGCTGTTTTACCTGCGCCTTAAAAAGCTCTGCGGCGGCGAAAAGGAGCTGCCGACCGAGTTTTACGCCGCCCTGAAGGGCAGCTCGGTGCTCTGTCCCGTCATCTCATGGGTGATCGGAGTCTTCACGGCGATCGGAGGCGTCGTCACCATGCTGAACGTTGCCCTTGACGCGCAGCGCGGGCTTTACACCGTCATCTCCGCCCTCGGCATACTCTGCGGCCTGAGCTTCCCGCTCATCTGCTCCGCCGCGCGCAAGCGCTATTCCCCCGGGCTCACGAGCCTGTTCATGACTCTGCCCGTCATCATGTACTGCCTTTGGCTCATCGCCTGCTACAAGGCAAATTCCAACAACCCCAACCTCTGGGTATACGCCATCGAGATCATCGCCGTCTGCTGCCTTATCACCGCGTTTTATTACACCGCAGGCTTCCCCTACGGCAGGGCAAAGCCCCGCTGGGCCGCTTATTTCTGCATGATGGGCGCTTTCCTCGGCTTTGTCACCCTTGCCGACGGCAGGTATCTGGGGCTTCAGATCATGCTCTTGGGCAGTGTGGGCATGCTAATCATGGAAAACTGGCTCATTATCCAGAACATGAGGGATAAGGATGACTCCACCGAGCCCTCTCCCGCGCCCGATGCCGACGCCGAAAAGGCGGAGGAGCCCATGCCGGACGATACCGAGTCCGAAGCTGCCGAGGCCGAGGACGTGCCCGAGCCCACGATAGAAGCTCCCGCGAAGAAGCCTAAATCCGGGGAGAACGAAAACAAGCTCGATACCGAGGTGGACGAGATACTTCGGGAATACAAAAAGCCGTAGATCATATTGCATTAAAAACCGCGAAATGCTGAGCCATTTCGCGGTTTTTGTATTTAAAGCGATGAATTTTCTAAAAAATATATGTAAATTTATATGATATTTTGTTGACAATGGCTCAAATACCTGTATACTGAAAGCGGATTTTGTTTTATTACGAGGAGGTAGCCGCCATGCGTGGAATGGAGACCGGCAAAACGCGGATACGGCACGAGGTATTCACCGAAATAGCACGCCTTGCCTATGAGGGCGGCGACTACTCGCGAAGCCTTGAGGAGCTTCCGTACAAGATATGTCCCGGCGACCCCGACGAGATAGGCGCATACAAAAGCAGCCTGTTAATTGAGCGCGCCGTCGTCGGCGAGCGGCTTCGCCTCGCCATGGGTCTGCCCATGCGCAAGCTCGGCGAGTACAACAACATCTCCGACAGCGTTGAGGAGACCATCATCGCGGAAAAGTACTATGAGCCGCCGCTCATCAACGTTATAAAGTTTGCCTGCAACCGCTGCCCGGATAACGTCGTCACCGTGACAAACGGCTGTCAGGGCTGCCTTGAGCACCCCTGCATAGAAATATGCCCCAAGGGCGCCATCAGCAAGGTAAACGGCAAGGCGCATATAGACCCCGACCGCTGCATCAGGTGCAATCAGTGCGCAAGCGCCTGCTCCTTCAGCGCGATCATACGTCAGGAGCGCCCCTGCCACAAGGCCTGCGGCGTGGGCGCGATAGGCTCGGATGAGCTCGGCAGGGCAAAGATCGACTACAGCAAGTGCACCTCCTGCGGACAGTGCCTTGTAAACTGCCCCTTCGGCGCGATAAGCGACAAGAGCCAGATCTTCCAGACCATCATGGCCATCAAGAGCAAAACGCCCGTTTACGTCGTCCTCGCGCCCTCCTTCGTCGGACAGTTCGGTCCCGACGCGGTCCCCGAAAAGATGAAGGCCGCCTTCAAGCGTCTCGGCTTTGCCGACGTATACGAGGCCGCCATCGGCGCCGACCTCTGCGTTATCGAGGAGGCCGCCGACTTCCTCGAGGAGGTCCCAGCAAAGCACAGATTCATGGTCACCTCCTGCTGCCCCTCGTGGAGCGACATGGTCAAAAAGTTCTTCCCCGAGATGAAGGACAACATCTCCGTGGCCATGACCCCCATGGTGCTGACCGCGCGCTTCGTCAAGAAGACTCACCCGGGCTGCAAGGTCGTTTTCGTCGGCCCCTGCGACGCGAAAAAGCTCGAGGCCAGCCGCAGGACCGTGCGCAGCGACGTCGACTTCGTTCTGACCTTTGAGGAGGTGCTCGGGATGTTCGCCGCCAAGGGCGTCGACAGGGAATGCATACCCATGTCCGAGGCCGAGCCCCTCGAGCAGTCCGGCTCGGACGCGAGGATGTTCGCGGTCTCCGGCGGCGTCGCGCAGGCCGTCGTCAACGCGATAAAGTCCATCGACCCCGAGCGCGAGGTCAAGGTCGCCAAGGCCACCGGTCTGAGCGAGTGCCGCAAGCTGCTGCTCATGGCCAAGGCGGGCAAGTACGACGGATATCTGCTTGAGGGCATGGCCTGTCCGGGCGGCTGCGTCGCCGGTGCGGGCACGCTCCAGCCCATAGACAGGTCGGCAAACGCTGTATCCAAATTTGCCGAAAAAGCCTGCTACTCCTGCGCATACGACACGGAATACAAGGAATATCTCCCCCTAATCGAGGAAAAGCAGCCGTAAAACGAAAAACAAACGTCAAAAAGCTCCGCCTTCGGCGGAGCATTTTTACTTCCTTATGATCGGGTCGGCGTGGTACAGAGCATCTGAAAGCTCAGTCCTGAGCGTCCGCTGCGGCGAGCGAGGCGTCGTACAGCTCGTTTGCGGAAAAGCCCGTCTCCGCTGCGGCTTTCTTGCACGCGGCCTTGCGGGACAAGCCCTCGTCCCTGTAGCGCTCCGCAAGCGCGGCGGCCTCTTCGAGCGAAAAGCCGCGCTCGGCCTCGGGTGCGCCCTCGATGACGAGCACGAACTCGCCCTTGGGCGGGAATTCGGTGAAATGCTCTATCGCACCGGCAAGGTCGGTGCGCAGGGTCTGCTCGTGAAGCTTTGTAAGCTCCCGACACAGCGATATCCTGCGCTCGCCCCCGAATGTGTTTTTCATGTCCTCAAGCGTGCGCATGAGCTTGTGCGGCGCTTCGTAGAAGATCATGGTGCGCCGCTCGGTCTTGAGGCTCTCAAGATGCTCGCGGCGGCTCTTGTTGGCGGTGGACAGAAAGCCCTCGAAGCAGAACCTGCCCGTCGGCAGAGCCGACAGTGCAAGCGCCGATATGAGCGCCGACGGCCCGGGCACCGTCAGCACCTCGACGCCGCCCTCGGCGCACATACGCACCAGCTCCTCACCGGGGTCGGAGATCGCAGGCATGCCCGCGTCGGTGACAAGGGCGCAGGTCTCGCCCGCCAGGATGCGCTCGAATATTTTCGCGCCGGAGGCATATTTATTGTGCTCAAAATAGCTCACCATGGGCTTTCGTATCCCGAAGTGATTGAGCAGCTTGAGGGTTACTCTCGTGTCCTCGGCCGCGATGAAGTCCGCCTCGCGCAGAGCATCGGCGGCGCGGGGCGAGAAGTCGCCGAGGTTACCTATCGGCGTTCCTACAAGATATAGCTTTCCGCTCATGGCCTGTCCTCCCTGTGATAGATCCTGAGAATTTCGGCGGTCTCTTCGCCGTCGGCGCCGCGGATGAAAAGCGGCGGCATTATCCTGAGCCCGGGAGCTCCGCCCCTCCGCGCCTCTATGAGTATGAGCGAGGGCTCCTTTTCGGCGCTGTGTGACACGGTGCGAAGGCGCTTCGGCTCAAAGCCCACGTCACGTAGGGCGCATACGACGTCGGCGAGGCGCTCGGCGCGATGCACGAGGCAGAACACGCCGCCCGTGCGGCACAGATACGCCGCCGCGCGGCAGATATCCTCAAGGCTGCACAGCAGCTCGCCCCTTGCCGCGGCCTTTCGGCCGTCAGGCGATACACCGCCGCTGCCCGCGGCGAAATACGGCGGGTTTGAAACGACAAGCTCAAACTCCCCCGTCTTAAAGAGCGAGCGGCAGTCGTTTATATCGCCCGTGACGATCTCGCAGCGCTCGGAAAGGCCGTTTTCGGCCATGTTCTCCCGAGCCATGTCAGCCGCGTCAGGGTCTATCTCAAGCCCCGTCATGCGCAGCCTGTCGCTGCGCCAAAGCAGCAGCAGCGGAAGTATGCCCGCGCCGCAGCCGAGGTCTATGCCTCTGACGCGGCTGCCGATATTTACGAAGTCGCCGAGCAGCACGGAGTCGGTGCCAAGCTTGAAATGCTCCGACTGTGCAAAATACGGCCCCTGCTCCCAGAGTCTGTTCTTTTTCATCGTTTTTTCCCTATCGTTGCTACTCTCTCCAAATTCTATATTGCGTCAGCCCGACCGCCGGCGGCTGCCGGAAAGCAATTCGCATTTAAACAGTACTAATCGTTATTGCGGTATCCCGACCGGTCATAATGGCAAACATTTTTGCTGCACCCGCGTTCTTTTCCTGTCGTTGCTCAATTTTATATTATCGTTATTGCGT